>ENA-UOUL01001219-UOUL01001219.1-bioreactor-metagenome-genome-assembly--contig:-NODE-1219-length-37921-cov-17.292966_pt1 | contig 37921 bp, 19 predicted proteins | sample MGYA00249838_ERZ747220 | MGnify/ENA primary metagenome ERZ747220 (study PRJEB28778, sample SAMN05720191) | bioreactor metagenome | isolation source: Anaerobic biogas reactor | place: USA:Washington... | reverse complement strand
AAGAACGTTGGCCCCTTCCCAGTAGCTTTGTATAAAGGCGCAAGTAGCCTGGGAATCTTCGATAGCCAGGCTGATGCCCTGCCAGAAGAGGCTGCCGTGCGCACTGTAGATCCCAAAATCAGCCAGCGGGTGATGCAAAAGTACATTATCCACGCTGAAAATAGTGAAATTGGCGTCATTGGCGACAATGCTAAAATCACTGGCGGTATTCACTTCGGCGACAAGAAATGATCACGCACAGGTGCAACGCACTTGAGGAGTGCGTTGCACCTGGTTCACTTTCTCTTTGGAGGTCTCTATGCCTGAAGCTCTATCTCCAGAATTAGAACAACGCCTGCGCGCGGCGCTGTTACGCTGCGGTCCTTTCGACAACGACAGCAGCCTGCGCGCCATCTTTGTGGATGCGCGCATCGCCGCCTGGCGCGACGACATCCCTGACAATACCCCCAGTCGCGGGAAGCGCGTCACGGCCTTCATCGAGGGGCTTCTCGACCAGCGCGACAACGCCGGCAACAACGCCCTCGCCCTCGTCCTGCACGTCCTCGCCGACCGTACCCCGCCGGGGATTCCTGTCACCGTGAGCTGGCGGAACTGGCCAATGCCGTGCAAAATGCTGTGGTTGCAGTTACCGGTTCAACGCCGCTGGCCACACCGTTAGGCGCCAAGTACGAAATCCACGTCCACGGCGGGCAGATCGGCGCGATCGGCGATAACACGCACATTGAAGGCGGTATCCATTTTGGTAGCGGGGCTACCACGCCAAAAGCAGCAGAGACAGTATCGGGAGACGCTGCTACAACTTTACGTATGGCCCATCGTGCGCTGGCGATACTAGAAGAGCAAGCTGCAGGTTACACGGCGCTAACCATTCCTGTGCATTTGAAGATCGAACTGGAAGAAAAACGCCGTGAGGTGGCTGCACTAGAAGCCAAGATTGAGAAATGAAGCCCAAACACGGATTGATGAGTGAGCCTCTATGTACCGAGGTGAAAGGAAACAATGAGCGATACTGGACAAGAGTTGCATGATGCCCTCAATATGGCTCGCCGGACGCTGACCATCCTTGAAGAACAGGCTGCCGGATATACAGCTCTAACAATTCCGGCGCGTCTGGTGCTAGAACTGGAAGAAAAACGTAAAGACGTAGTTCGCCTGGAGACGCAGATACGATCTGCTGCGACAGGAACGCCAGGTAGTGGATTGCCACACAACCTACCACGGCGTGGTGAGTTTGTGGGCCGGGAGGCCTACAAAACGCGCGTCCACGAGGCGCTGCGTTCACGTTCGTACCTGGTTAGCATCGAAGGGATCGGCGGCATAGGCAAAACCTCGTTGGCGCTGGAAGTAGCCTACGAATGTCTGCAAGGTGGCATTGAGATTTCATCGCGCCTTGATACAGCGCGTTTTGATGGTGTCATCTGGGCCAGCGCCCGCGATCGTGATCTGACACTTGATGAGGTACTGGATGCAGTGGCGCGCACGTTGGATTATCCCGGTATTGCCCAGAAACCACTGGATGAAAAACGTGAGGGCGTGGTCAGGCTGTTGCGTTCTGGCGCTTACCTGCTCTTGATGGATAATTTTGAGACAATCACCGATGTGGCGGTAGCAAAGTTGTTGCAGGACTTACCGGAGCCTTCCAAAGCCTTAGTAACGACACGAGAGCGCAAGCTTGAGCGAGCATGGACAATCGCACTCAAAGGGTTAGAGGAGCCAGAAGCATTGAGTCTAATCCGCACTGAGGGCCGACGGATCGGAATGCAAGCATTGGAGCAGGCCGAAGATGCAGTTTTGTTGCCGCTCTACCAGGCCACAGGCGGCGCGCCGCTGGCGCTCAAATGGGCTGTGGGGCAGATTAAGCAGCCTGGACAGTCGTTGGATACTGTGTTAGCCGCTCTGTACGGGGCACAGGGTAACATATTCGATCATATCTTTGCCCATTCTTGGGAAATGCTGGCGCCGGAGGCACGGAGAGTGCTGTTAATAATGCCACTATTTGCTACATCAGCCTCCCGTCAGGCTATTGAAATGATTAGCAATGTACGGCATTTCACGCTGGATAATGCCTTGGAACAGCTACTAGAGATGTCCCTGTTGGATGCTACAAACGAGCTGGATGCAAATCTGCGCCGCTATAGTGTTCACCCACTTTCACGCGCTTTTGCTAAAGTCAAACTGAATCAAGACTCAGAATATGAAAGATCGGTTTGGATCTCAATGGTCAACTTTTATCAAGATTTCGCTAAGGGGCATGGAGGATTCTGGAATAGTGAACGATATTCTTTGATTGAACCAGAATTACCGAATTTACTGGCCGTAGTCGAATGGTGTTGGGTAAATGGGCCTATCGAGACCGGCATGGATATCTTTTACAAAGTTTCCGATTTTATGGTGATACGTGGTTATTGGAATGAGGTCATGGTTCTGGGGGAAAAAGCTCTAAATTTGTCTCGTGAGGTCGGAGATGAATGGAGTTATGCCCGTTTCGCAACCTGGCCTATTGCCTGGATGCACCGACATCGTGGGGATTTGGATTTGTCAAAATTATATACGCAAGAAGCGCTAGACATTATGACTCGTCTCGACGATGTATACGGCATAGCTTTTACCAAGCGCAACCTGGGACGGATATACCACGAACAAGGGAATTTGAAGGCGGCAGAATGTTTACTACGTGACACTCTGGCATTCTATCAAGCCGGTTATTCTGAAGACCCCGCCAGTGCAAGATATGATCCTTTTCTTGATATAGTTACCTCCGACACCAGGAATATCTTTTTTGCTACAGCTAATCTGGCTAGTGTGTTGCTAGACATAGGCAAATTCGACGAAGCATGGAGTTTATGCATGTCTATTCTGCCCGACGCGCGTCGTGTGGGTGATTTGGAACGTGTATCCAATCTGGTGAGCGTATTGGGCAATATAGCTTGGCGACGTGGAGAACTACGACAAGCCCAAGAATTCGGCAACGAGGCTTTGGCGCTAATGCGACAGGTGCAGCGCCCTGACGCCATAGCTGATTCATTGTATGTGTTGGCACGCATTGAACTAGAGCTTGGTGAAGTTGATCTCGCCCAATCAAGACTCACGGAAGCGCTAGAATACTATCGTCGACTGGACATCCCGGCCCAGGTTGAGAAAGTCGAAGCTTTGTTGTTGCAACTGAATCAAGAATATCTCATACCCAAACCTTTCTGATCTGTACTTTTATTGGAGGCACTCGATGTCAAACATAACCAATACTCAAGCCGGCGTCATCGGCGATCACGCCCACATCGAAGGCGGCATTCACTTCCACACCGCTCCCACTTCACCATTGCAAGCCCTGCTTCCACCCTTGCCCTCTCTGATCATTGGCCGCGAACAGGCGATGCACGATCTCAAAGTGCGACTCGGCATCTTTCCTGGTGCGCAGCCCACGCCAGCGCTCCAAATCCTCACCGCCATTCGGGGCTGGCCTGGCGTCGGCAAAACCACCATTGCCGCTGCTCTGGCGCACGATGCTGACATAGCTCAGGCTTTCCCCGATGGTATCCTGTGGACGTCTCTAGGGCCGACGCCCAGCCTACTCAGCGAGCTGGCAGCCTGGGGCCGCGCACTCGGCACCGACGAAATCCTGCGCGCCCGCACGTTGGAAGAGGCCTCAGCGCAACTCGCCGCTTTGCTTCGCAATAAACGGATGCTGCTCATTGTGGATGATGTCTGGGAACCAGCGCACGCCATGCCCTTCAAAGCCGGCGGACAGAATTGCGCGCTGCTCATCACCACCCGCGTGAATAGCGTCGCGCACGATTTGGCTCCTACCCCCGACGCTATCTACTGCCTGCCGGTGCTGACCGACGAAAAAGCCCTTGAACTTCTGCGAATCCTCGCGCCGCAAGTCGTAGCCCAACACCCAGAATCCTCCCTCGATTTGATCCACGAATTGGAGGGCCTGCCCCTGGCGTTGCAAGTTGCCGGCCACCTGCTCAACGTCGAAGCCAGTTATGGGTTTGAAGTCACCGACCTGCTTGCCGAACTGCGTGAGGGCGCGAAATTGCTTGCCGCCAAGGCGCCGGCCGACCGCACCGACCTCGCCAACGAAACGACGCCCACGATTGCCGCACTCTTGCAAAAGAGCACTGACTGTCTGGATGACCACACCCGCGAATGTTACGCTTTTCTGGGCGCTTTTGCGCCTAAGCCGGCCACTTTTGATGTGGAAGCGATGAAAGCTGTCTGGCTGGTGGATGATCCCAAACCTACTGCTCGCATCCTCGTTGATCGGGGGTTATTGGAACCGCTGGGAGAGGCTGCTCCGGGACGGTTTCAGATGCACGCGCTGCTGGTGATGCACGCGCGATCATTGTGTACAGAGGCATAGCGGATGCCGTCGCTTCAAGAGGCGCAGCGCCGTCACGCGGCCTATTACAAAGGCATTTTGCTGGCGGCTCACCAACTCTACCAACAAGGCGGAGAGGCGCTTTCCCGTGGGGTAGCGTTGTTTAGCCAGGAACAGGCCAACATTGAGTGTGGTCAGGCCTGGGCCGCGGCCCACATAATGACGGACAATACGGCTGCCACTTTGTGTTGCACCTATCCAAACGCCGGGGCGCTTTTGCTGGAGTTGCGTCAAACTCCCTCTGATCGTATCCGGTGGCTGGAAGCTGCGCTGACCGCTGCGCAGCTCTTGAATAACCCTGTTTACGCCAGTATGCATTTAGGCAACCTCGGTATGGCCTACTATGCACTCGGCGATATGCAGCGCGCCATTGACTATCATGAACAACATCTCAGCATCGCGCGCCAGCTTGAAAACCGCGAGAGTGTGGGAAATGCATTAGGGAACTTGGGGATGGCGTATGCGGCGCGCGGTCAGATGACGCGCGCCATTGAATATTATGAGCAAACTTTGACGATCCACCGTGAAATAGGCAACCGGCGCGGCGAAGGCAATGTGCTTGGCAACCTGGGAATGGCCTATCACACGCTCGGTGAACTAGGCTGTGCCATTGATTATCATCAGCAAGCGCTGGAAATCTTTCAAGAATTGGGGGATCTCTCCGGTGAAAGCAACGCGCTCAACAGTTTAGGGATAACCTACGCCAATCAGGGCGACTTCCACACCGCGATCAAACACCATGAGCAAGCACTTGCCATTGATCGTCAGCTTGGCGACCGGCGTGGGCAGAGCCAGAATTTGAGCAACCTGGCCAATGCTTATGTGGACTTGGGACAATTGCCGCCGGCTATCTATTGCTACGAGCAGTCTCTGGCAATTTCTCGCGAAATCGGCGATCAGCGTAGTGAAGACAATGATTTAAACAACCTGGGATGCATCTACCGCACGTTGGGGCAGATCGAAAAGGCTATTGAATACCACCGCCATGCCTTGCAAATCGCTGATGAAATTGGCGACCGACCTGGAGAAGGCGATTGTTTGGGCAACTTGGGGAATGACTACTATTCTCAAGGTAAAGTTGAGCAGGCCATTACGCATTACAAACAAGCCCTCAATATTGCTTATGAAATTGGCGACCAGCGCGGGGCGGGAATCTGGCTGAACAATCTAGGAAATGCTTATGATGATCTCGGTAAGACAGAAGAAGCTATCGAATATTACCGGCAAGCTTTGGTTATTGCTGACGAAATGGGGGACCAGTACAACAAAGGAAACTATCTCAGCAATCTAGGGCGTATGTACCGGCAAGCCGGACAAGTTGAACAGGCTATTGAACACTATTTGCAAGCCTTGAGTATCGCGCGTGTGATCGATGCCGCCCGCCTGCAAAAGACCATCTTGCACAACTTGATCATCGTCTACCAAGACCTCACGAAAACAGCCGCGCAGCGTGATCCTTTGACAGTTATTCGTTTGTATCACCAGGCATTGACCATTGCCCGTGCTATCGACAACCGGCAGATTGAAGGGTATGCTTTAGGTAATTTAGGACTTGCCTATTACACATTGGGACAGGCTGAAGAAGCCATTGATTACCACACACAAGCACTTGCCATTACTCGCGAGATAGGCGACCAGCGGGGTGTAGGGATTGCTCTGTGTAATCTTGGGAATGTCTATCGTGATTTACAGCAAATGACGCAAGCCGTCGAATGTTATCATCAGGTTTTAGCTATTGCTCGTGACCTTGGCGACCGAGCTATTGAAGCAACTGTTTTGGGTAACTTGGGCAATGTTTATCACACCTCGGGACAGAAAAATCAAGCAGTGGAATACTATACGCAAGCTCTGAGCATTGCCTACGAGATTGGCGATCAGCCAGGCGCGGGAAATCACTTGGGGAATTTGGGAAATATTTATCGCGACTCAGGGAATAGAGAAAAAGCGATTGAATACTATCATCAGGCCCTGGACCTGTTCTCGAAAATCGGCGCGCGGGATGCCCAAGTGCTCCTAACCTGGAATCTGGGGCTTTGCTATGAAGAAACTGATCCGGCTCGCGCCGCGAACTTGATGGATGAGCTTGTCACTTACGAACGCGAGATTGGTCAACCTGACGCCGAAAGCGATGCCCAACGCGTCGCCGCGATCCGCGCCCGCCTCAACCCACAGGAATCAGTCTAGCTTATGACCTCCCTGCAAGAAACTCACCGCCGTCACGCAGCCTATTATGAGACCGTCCTTAGTCAGGCCGACGAGCTGTACCTGGCCGGCGGCGACGCCATTCCCCAAGCACTGATGCTTTTTCACGAGGCTTGGCCTCAAATCCAGGCCGGCCAGACCTGGGCCACGGCCTATGCTGCTGAAGATGAAATTGCCGCGCAGTTATGTGCAGCCTATCCGGTTTCTGGCGGCTATTGCCTCAACCTGCGGCGGCCCCCTTATGAGCGGATCAAATGGCTCGAACCGGCGCTGGCGGCAGCCCAGGCTTTGGCGGATCGCCGGGCAATCGGCAGCCATCTCGGCAGCCTCGGCAGTGCTTACAATGAATTGGGCTATGCAGCAAAAGCCCTGGAATACTACGAACAAGCCCTCCAGATCGCCCGCGAAATCGGCAACCGGCGAGATGAGAGCGCCTGTTTGGGCAACCTGGGCAGCGCAATGCTTGACTTGGGCAAGGCAGAACAAGCCATTGACTATCATCAGCAAGCTCTCACCATTGCTCGTGAAATTGGCGACCGGCGTTACGAAGCCACCGACCTGGGCAATCTTGGTATCGCCTACTATGCCCTGGGACAGATAGAAACGGCGCTCACGTATCATCAACAAGCCCTGCTTCTTGCCCGTGAAATCGGCGACCGGCGTAGCGAGGGCGCTTGTTTGGGGAATCTGGGACTGGCGTACAACGACCTGGGCCAAACCCAAAAAGCCATTGAATACTATCAACAAGCGGCGGCTATTACCCGTGAACTCAGTGACCGCCACAACGAAATCACCTGGTTGGGAAACCTGGGAACAGCTTACAGCGCTCTGGGGCAGACACAGTTGGCGATTGAACATCACGAGCACGCTTTGACATTGGCCTGCGAAATCGGCGACCGGCGTGGCGAAGGTTCCTGGTTGGGCAACCTCGGTATCATTTACTGCGATTTAGGTCAGGCTCACCGGGCAATTCCCTACCTTGAGCAGGCCCTCGCCATTGCCCGCGAAACGGCGGACCGGCAAAAAGAAGGCACTTGGCTCGGCAATCTGGGCATTGCCTATCGCGCTTTAGGACGCGCCGCTGAAGCGATTCCCTATCATCAACAAGCCCTCACCATTGCACGAGAAATCGGCGACCGGCGCAACGCTGCCGCGTGGTTGGATAACTTGGGGTTGGCCTATGATGACCTGGAACAAGCGGAACGGGCCATCATCCATTACACCGAGGCTTTGACCCTCTCACAAGAAATCGGCGACCGGCACGGTGAGTATCATCGGCTGGTGAATCTAGGCAATGTGTATCGCACATTGCAACAAGCGCCGCAGGCAATGGATTACTATGCCCGAGCGCAAGTCATTGCCCGTGAGTTGGACGACCGTCGCATGGAAGAAATGGTCACCGGCAATCTGGGCATTGCCTACCGGCTGACCGGACAACTTGAGCTTTCTCTGGCTAACCTGAAGCAGGCCATTGAAATTACCCGCGAGCTAGACGATCCCCACAGTGAAAGCGTCTTCCTGGGCAACCTCGGCATCACATACTACGGTCTGGAGCAGGTTGATCAGGCGCTTGCTTGCATAGAATCCGCACTGAACCTGACCCGCGCGACTGGCGACCGGCGCAATGAGGGCGATTGGTTAGGCAACCTGGGTCACATCTATCACGACTTGGAACAGGGTGAGCTGGCCCGACCCTACTACGAACAAGCGTTGGTCATTGCCCGTGAAATCGGCGACCGGCGCAGCGAGCTTGCATATCTGGATGCATTGGGCAGCATTGCTTATACCCAGGGACAGTTCGCCCAGGCTGCCGCCTATTATGAGCCAGCCATAGCATTGGCGCGGGAGCGTGGTGAAACTCAACATGTCGGAGAATTGCTGAACAACCTGGGGGTTTGCTGCGCCTATCTGGAACAACCAGAACGAGCAATAGACTGCTATCATCAGGCCCTGCAATGGGCATCCACAGCCGGGGACGCACTCGCCCAGGCCAGTCCTACTTACAACCTGGCTTGCCTGTATGCTCTACACCAACAGCCATCTGCAGCTTGTCAGTGGTTGAAGAAGGCGATTGCCTTGCTGCCTTCCTATCGTGAGATGGCTCAGAGCGATATTGACTTTGATATTATTCGTGATGCCCACTGTTTTCGTGATTTGATAGGGGACTAAGCCAATGCCTACATTATACAATTGAATTTGGCGTTTGGGCGTTTTGCACTAGACTATGGGCAAACGCTGAGAACGATAGGCGCAATCAGGTACAGGTGTGAAGTGTATATATGAGGAGAACGCCCCGATGACAAACACACAACCTTATGCCGACCTCGAAATCCGCATCCTGGAACGTCAGGACGCAGGCTATCCCGTGGAAATCACGCTCAACGCGGACTTGCAGTATCCGCGCGGCTTCCTCAGTGCGGAACTACCCACCGGGGATGACGACACCCTGTTCGCGTGGCTGTTTGCCGATGCGACGCTGCGCGAGGCGTGGGAACACGCGCGCGGACAGCATCCGCAGCGCCGCATCCGCCTGCGGATTGACGCCACCGCGCCGGAACTGCACGCGCTCCCCTGGGAGAGTTTGCGCGACCCGGCGACCGGCCTTGACCTGGCCGCGACCGACGCCACACCCTTCTCCCGGTATCTCGCTGGAATGTGGCATCCGGGCACGCCACTCCTCACCCGCCCTCTCAAACTCCTGGTCGCTATCGCCGCGCCGGAGAATTTGGCAGACTACGGGTTAGCTCCGCTGGATGCAGAAGCGGAATGGGCCGCGCTCTGTGAGGTTACAGCGAGTCAGGAAGTCACATTGACGCGCCTCCCCGCACCCTGTACGCTCACCACGTTCGAAGCGGAGTTGCGGCGCGGCTATCACGCGCTGCACCTCATCGCCCACGGCGTCTACCGCAAAGAGAAGGGGGCCGCACTCTTCCTGACCGACGACGACAATCAGGTAGCCCCCATGACCGACGCCGACTTCGCCGCGATGCTGAAACGCCAGTTGGCCGATAGCGATCCCGACGGCGCAGAGCGACTGCGGCTAGTCTTCCTCGCCAGTTGCCAGAGCGCGACCCGCGACAGCGCCGACGCCTTCCGCGGCCTCGCGCCCCGGCTGGTGGAGGCCGGCGTCCCGGCCATTGTGGCGATGCAAGACTATGTCTCGCTCACGGCGGCGCGGGAGTTCAGTCGTGCATTTTATCGCCAGTTGGCGACGCACGGGCGGGTGGATCTGGCCAGCAATCAGGCGCGCGCCGCGTTGTTGACCGCCGGCTCAACGGAGGCTGCGACGCCGGTGGTGTTTTCCCGGCTGCGTTCCGGCAAGCTCTTCGAGCAGCGCGGTGAAATCCTGGGCGAGCAAGCCAGCAGCTTCTGGCAGACCTTGCTCGAAAACATCGCCGATGGCCTCTGCACGCCGTTCTTGGGACCGGGCGTGACCGAGGGGCTGCTGCCCACCACCCACGAGTTGGCCCAAATGCTGGCCCGCAGTTACAACTACCCCTTTGCCGATTGTGAGACCTTGCCGCGTGTGGCCCAGTTCGTGGGGACGGTGGACAATCGCCGCCTGCGCCGGGAGGTGCTGCGCCTGTTGGTCGAGGGCTTCTGCATCCGCGTGGAATTGCCACCGCCCCCGCGCGGGGCGGGACTGACCGAGGTAATCGCTTCGGCCGGCTGGCGCGAGCAACTTCAGTCTACCGAGAGGCGCGATCCGCACGCGCAACTGGCCGCGCTTGGCCTGCCCACCTACCTGACCACCAACTTTGACCCGTTGATGGCGCTGGCCCTGGAAGCGGCGGGACGCCCCCCGCGCCGGATGAGCATCCCCTGGCGCGAGAAAACCAAGACGCGCGAATCTCGCCCGCACTGGAGCCTCGATCCGCCCCCCGCAGCGGAGTCGCCGGCGGTGCTGCACCTCTTCGGGCAGGACGACGACCCACTCTCGCTGGTGCTGACCGAGGACGACCACCTGGACTACCTGGCCCGCATCGCGCGCGATTACGAGTACCTGCTGCCCACCAGCATCAACGCCGCGCTGGCTTCGACCACGCTGCTCTTCCTGGGATACCGCCTGGAAGACCTCAACCTCAAGGTGATTATGCGCGGGCTACTGACCAACCTCGACCTGGAGAAGTGGGGGATGCTGCACGTCGCGGTGCAGCTTGAGACCGCCCGCACCGACGCGGCGCAGGAACAGGAAGTCATCCGCTACTTCCAGAAATACTTCGCCAGCGCGCGCATTGACGTCTACTGGGGCAGCTCGCAGCAGTTTATGACCGATTTGTATGCACGGTGGCAGGGGTTCCGGGAGACACGGTGATGGGTAATGAGGTGAAAGATGACATCTGATCGTGAGCCATTCGTCATTCGTAATTCGCAATTCGTAATTCATAACCCCTACGTCGGCCCACGCGCATTCGAAGCTGCCGACCGGGCCAATTTCTACGGGCGCGACACGGAAATCCGCCAACTGGCCGACCTGGTGGTGGCACAGCGCGCCGTGTTGCTGTATGCCTCTTCCGGCGCGGGCAAGACGTCGCTCATCAACGCCGGTCTGATCCCCGCCTTGCAACACCGCCGGATGACCGCGTTGCCTGTCGCCCGCGTGGGCGGCAGCGCGCCCGCCGAGGCCACCAATCCTTTCATCTTCAATCTGCTGTCCAGTCTGGCGGATGAAACGGTCGCGCTAGAAATCCTGCTGAAGATGTCCTTACGTGAGGGCCTGTCGCCCGGCTCTCCCCTCGCCCTAGATGTGGCATCAGGGGCGCGGTTGCTGGTGCTCGACCAGTTCGAGGAGCTGTTCACACAGCAAGCCAGCCGGTCGGCGGCGCGCGAGGACTTCTTCGCGCAGCTTCAGGACGCGCTTGAGGCCTTCCCACACCTGGGCCTGCTGCTGGCGATGCGCGAGGAATACCTGGCCTATCTGGATTCCTTCAGCGCGATGCTGCCGGATCGCCTGCGGGCACGCTTTCGCCTGGAATTGTTGGATGAATCCGCCGCGCGGCTGGCGTTGCAAGCCCCGGCGCACGCGGCCGGTGTTCCCTTCGACGACGACGCGGCACGGCATCTGGTGGATGACCTGCGGCGGGTGCAGGTGCAGCAATTGGACGGGAGCACGGTCTCCGCGCTGGGGCCGGCGGTGGAGCCGGTGCAGTTGCAGGTGGTGGCCTACCGCCTGTGGGAATCGCTGCCACCGGGCGCGGAGCACATCGGCGTGGACGCGCTGGCCGGCCTGGGCGACGTGAACCGCGCCCTCCGCGACTACTACGCGCAAAGCGTCGCGCGCATCGCGGCGGAGACGGGCGTGGCCGAGCGCGCCATCCGCGAGTGGGTGGCGCGGCAACTGATCACCGCGCAGGGCTGCCGGCATGTGGTGGCGCGCGGGCCAGAGTCCAGCGGCGGGCTGGAAAACGCTGCCATTGAGCGGGTGGTGGGCGTCCACTTAGTGCGGGCCGAACAGCGCGCGGGCACGACCTGGTACGAACTGGCGCACGACCGTCTGGTAGAGCCACTGCAAGCCGACAACGCCGAATGGTTCGCCGAACACTTGAGCCTCTTGCAGCGCCAGGCCACGTTGTGGGACGAGCAGAAACGCCCCGCCGGCCTGCTCCTGAGCGGCGACGCGCTGGCGGAGGCGGAAGCATGGGTCGCGTGCTATGACGACGACCTGACCCCGAGCGAGTGCGACTTCCTGAATGCCTGCCGCGAGGCGGAGGCGCGAGCTAGGCGCGAGCAACAACAATCCCGCCGCATCCGCTGGCTGGCACTGGGGGCGACGCTGGCGTTTGTGGTGGCGCTGCTCCTGGCCTTTTTAGCTTGGGAGCAGATGCGGAATGCTGAAGATGCAAAGCTCACTGCTGAACTGCGTCGTATTGAGGCAGAAGACGCAAGAGGCACCGTTGAAGCCATTGCTGTTTCTGAACGAGAAGCTCGCAAAGCCGCTGATGATGCATTAGCATCTGTTATATCCGCTAAATCCACAACTGAAGCCATTGCATTGGCCGAACAAGAAGCTCGCAAACTTGCAAATGAAGCACTTATTGAAGCCGAGACCCAAAAGGAGCGAGCTGAAAATTCTTTAATAGCTGTCGAAATGGAAAAACGTAGAGCTGAAGAGTCGCTACGTTTGTCAAACGCGCGCCGCCTTGCTTTGCTTGCACGTACGCAACTAAGCATAGACCCTGAGCGCAGTGTCTTACTAGCAGTAGAGGCAGTTTTAATAACATATTCTCAAGATGGGACTATTGTATTTGAAGCAGAAGATGTGTTGCACCAAGCTATATCGATGGTACGTGTAGAGTATAACTTGCTTGACTATACTGACACTGCTTGGAAGGTCGCATTTAGTCCAAATGGAGAACTTGTTGCTTTTGCTGGGCGGAATGGAGTATTTAAGGTATGGGATTTTATCTCCAAACAGGAGGTATTATCTGTATCAGCACACTCGGACGCGATTTCAAGTATTGCTTTTAGTCAAGATGGTAGCCAATTGGTTACTGCCAGCTATGACGGGAAAATAAAAATCTATGATGTGTTGAATGGTAATAAACTGATTGATATTGATGGTAATGCAGGAAGATTGTTGGATGTTACATTCAATACAGAAGGCACTCTTATAATTGCAGCAGATGAAGATAAAACAGCCAAAATTTGGGATGTGTTTTCTGGACAAGAGCTACTGACTCTTGAAGGTCATACTGATTGGGTTCTCGGGGTAGCTATTAGCCCAGATGGTAAATATATCGCCACTGCTAGCCGCGATGGGACGGCAATAATATGGGATGCTTTTTCCGGAAAGAAATTATTCACCCTTTCCGGACATATCGGACAAGTGTCAGATGTGATATTTATATCGAACGGCAGGCAATTGGTTACAACGAGTTTTGATAGAACAGCCAAAATATGGGATGTCACCTCTGGTCAAGAACTATATACCCTGTACGGTCACACCAATTGGGTTCAACAGGTTGCTACCGTTAACTCGGATAATAATCAACTAGCTACAGCTAGTGACGATGGTACTGTTAAAGTATGGGATGCAATTTCTGGACAGAGTTTGCTTACTCTTCCCGGAAATGCTGGACCTATTTCTAGCATAGCATTTAGTCCGCATGGAGAGCATTTGGTCACCGTTAGCCAAAATGGAATAGTCAAAATATGGAACATTTCCAGCACCTATGAATTACTTAAGCTTGTTGGTCATACTGGTAGAATATGGGATATTGCTTTTAGTCCAGATGGAAAATATCTTGCAACCGCCAGTCATGATGGAACAGTCAAGATATGGGAAACAATCTCAAGTCAAGCATTGTTAACTCTTTCTAGCCATGTTAACACTGTTAGAGGTGTCACTTTTAGCCCAAATGGCGTGTATATTGCTACTGCTAGCGGAGATTCAACCGTAAAAATCTGGAATGCTGTTTCTGGCCAAGAGCTACTAACTCTTCGCGGGTATCCAGGACGAGTTTGGGGTGTCTCTTTTAGCCCAGGTGCTGAACGTCTTGCAACATCTAGTTTTAGGATAGTGAAAGTGTGGAATGTGCCTCTTGGTCAGAGCACTCTTGATTTTACCGCTCATAATGATTGGATTCAAAGCGTTGTGTTTAGTTCTGATGGAACTAAATTGGCTACAGCAAGTGATGATGGAACAGCAAAAGTATGGAATGCTGTTTCAGGTCAGGAGCTTTTGACTCTCTCCACTCATACTGATCGTGTTCTTAGCGTTGCTTTTAGCCCAGATGGAAATTACTTGGCTACTGCTAGTGCAGATAAAACTGTCAAGTTGTGGGATAGTAATACTGGTATGGAGTTACTTACCTTTTTGGGACACAATGATACCGTATCTGATGTTGAATTTACTCCAGATGGGCAGTACTTAGTGACCGCAAGTTGGGATAAGACTGCCAAAGTATGGGATTTAGTTTCAGGGATCACTCGGATTACACTTGTGAACCATACGGATCGTGTTCTTAGTATCGCTATCAGTCCGGATGGCAAACATCTAGCGACTGCAGGCGATGATAATTCAGTATCCATATATACTCTGGATATCGAGGAATTGTTGGAATTAGCTTGTAGTCGTGTCACACGCAATTTATCCCAGACTGAGTGGGACAATTACTTAGGTAAGGATGTGGTTTACCAAAAGACTTGTGCTAACTTGCCTATGGGCGAGTAGCAGTATTGCGTTCTCAATATTAAGCTTGCCTCTTGGGGGAAAGCCGCAACGCTTTGCCGATGCACTCTACCGCGCGACGTGCCCCCAATTTGCCGGAAGCGCCAGTCACGAATAACTAACGAATGAACGAATTCGGCCTGGGGTGTTGGGGATGCGTGGGATGCCGACAACGAATTGTGGGAACGAATAAACGAATTAGGCATGGAGTGTTGGGGATGCGCACACGAGTCGGCGGGGAATTGTGGCGGGGGCTGCCGACAAGCCTACCTACCCATTTCGGAGGATTGAATACCTGATGCCCACCCACCTCTACCTCGCCCCCGCTGCCAGCGGGAAGACCACCTACCTGGTCGCCCAGGCCAGCACCCTGAGCGCCGGGTTGACGGCCATGCCGCACGTCGTCGTGCCCGCGCAGCTTCAGGTGCGCGCATGGCAGCGCCGTCTGGCCGAGACCGGCGGCGCGCTCGGCGTACGAGTGGGGACGTTCGACACGCTCTACCGTGAGATCCTCCGCGCTGCCGGGGAAGTCTACGTCTTGCTCACCGAACCGATCCAGTACCGCCTGCTGCGCGCGCTCATCACCGAGGCCCCGCTGCAGCACTATGCCCCACTCCGCAACCGGCCCGGCTTCGCGCAGGTCGTTCAAGGCTTTGTCCGTGAACTCAAAGCCGGCGGCGTCCCTCCTGATGCCTTCACCCAGGCCGTCGAAGCGATGGGCGGCGAACCGCGCCTGCTGGAACTGGCGCGGCTCTACACCGCCTACCAGGAGCGCCTGCAACACGAAGGCTGGGCCGACTTCGCCGGGTTAGGCTGGCTGACGGCGGAAGCCCTCGCCCGGCACCCTGACGTGGGGCGCAACTGGTCACATCTCTTTGTCGATGGCTTCGACGACCTGACCTCGGTGCAGGTGGACGTACTACAACACCTGGCCGGGCGTGTGGGCGAACTGGTCATCACCCTCACCGGCAGCCCCGGCGACGATGGGCGCGCGTTGATCCAGCATCGCTTCGACCGCACGCGCCGCCGCCTGGAAACTGCCCTGGGCATCACAGCAGAACCCTTGCCCGCCCGCGTGACACCCGATCCGCGCGTGCCCGCGTTGGCGCACCTGGAAGCCACGCTGTTCACCGCCGATACGGTGCAACGTCCCGCCAGCGACGCCGTCAAGCTAATCGCCGCGCCCGACCGCGAGGCCGAAGTGCGCGCCGCACTGCGGTGGCTCAAGACGCGTGTCGTCCGCGAGCGCCTGCGCCTGAGCGACGCGGCGCTGCTGGCCCGCGACATCGAGCCATACCGCCCCTTCATCCAGCAAACGGCGGACGAGTTCGGCGTGCCCGTCCACATCCTCGATGGCCTGCCGCTGCGGACGAACCCGGCGGTCGCGGCCTTGCTCGATTTGTTGCGCCTGGCGCTGCCTGACGAAGCCAGCAGTGCCTTCCCCTGGCGTTTGACATTGGAAGCCTGGCGCTCTCCCTACTTCGAGTGGACTGCCTGCGGCATCACCCCGGAGGCTGCCGAGAGCCTGGATCGCCTAGCGCGGTGGGGGCGCGTGGTGGCCGGACTGGCGCAATGGGAAGAAGCCTTCGCCCTGGCGATCAACACCGGGCCGCGCGACGTTCTGGACGAGGAACAAGCCGATGTCGATATCCCCCTGACCGTCCCCACCGGAGCGGCGGCAGAGGCGTTGGCCGCGACATTCCACTGCTTTGTGCAGCGCATCACTCCGCCGCAAGGCCCACACCCTTGCCGGACGTTCGTGGCGTGGATCGAGTCCCTCATTGGCGACGATGCGCCGCCTGAGGACGAAGCCACATCACCAGACGATCTGGGCGTAGTGCGGCGCGTAGACGCCGGCCCGTCAGAATTAGTGGAACGTGACCGGGCCGCGCTTGACGCGTTCAAAGACATTCTACGTGGCCTGGTGTGGGCCGACGAGGCCGTAGCCTGCGCTCCCGCGCCGTTCCCTGCGTTCTGGACCGACCTCGAAGGCGCAGTGGACGCCGCAACCTATCGCCTGCCGCTGCCCACCGACCGCGAGGCGCTGCTGGTGGCCGACGTGACCCAGGCGCGCGGCGTGCCCTTCCACACTGTCGCCGTGCTGGGACTGGCCGAGGGCGAGTTCCCGGCGGCGCTGGCCGAAGACCCTTTCCTGCGCGACGCCGACCGGCGTACTTTGCGCGACGACTTTGGCCTGTCGCTCTCACCCTCGCCCGACAGTTCTGAAGCCGAGTACTTCTACGAAGCCATCGCCCGCCCGCGCGCGGCGCTGCTGCTCACCCGCCCGCGCATCGCCGACAACGGCGCGCCGTGGCAGGCATCGCCCTATTGGGACGAAGTGCGCCGCCGTGTGGCCGTGACGCCGTTACACCTGACCAGTCACAGCTACCCCACACCGGACGAAGCCGCCTCGTGGGAGGAATTGCTCTTGGGCCTGAGTGCCCAGGGAGATACAACGACGTGGGAAGCGTTGACGCAACGCCAACCAGCGTATCACATCGTACTGGAACGGGCAACGCGCGTATTGACCCAGCGCCTGGGCACAATCACACCAGGGCTTTTCGACGGCGATTTGACCTCCACCAGCGATATCTTCGCCCAACGCTTCGGCCTGGCACGCGGATGGAGCGCCAGTCGTCTGGAAAGCTACCGCGAGTGCCCCTTCCGCTTCTTCGTGGGCAGCGTCCTGGCGTTGGAACCGCGCGCCCGCCCCGTCGAAGGGCTGGATGCGGCGCAGTTGGGCACCCTTTACCATCACATCTTCGAGCAGCTCTACCAGGCCGTCACCGACTCCACCGATCTGGCGCAACTATTGGCCGCATTGCCTGAAGTCGCCGCGCCCATATTGGATGCCGCCCCCACCGAGCAGCAATTCCGCCCGACCGCGTGGTGGGCGCGGACCCGCGATGAGATCATCGAGAACGTGCGTCGTTCGCTGATTGCGTTGGATGCGCTGCGGGAGAATTTCGTCCCTTACGCCTACGAGGCGCAGTTTGGATTGGAAGGCCAGCCCCCGTTGGTCATCCGTGACGGGGCCGATAGATTCCAGGTGCGCGGCCTGATCGACCGGGTGGACCGCGCGCCGGACGGGCGCGTACGCATCATCGACTACAAGACCGGCGGGAAGGGTAGTTTTACCGTCACCAACGTCAAAAAAGGCAAGAAGCTGCAACTCCCGCTCTACGCCCTGGCTGCGCAGGAGGCGCTAGACCTGGGTAATGTCACCGATGGCTTCTACTGGCACATCCAGGCCGCCGAGGCCAGCAGCTTCACCCTGGCGAAGTTCGCGGACAAAGAAGAGAACCTGTTCGGTCCGGCGGGCGCGATGCAGACCGTCGTCACTCACGCCTGGGAAGCCGTGCACGGCGCGCGTCAGGGCCACTTCGTCCCCACCCCACCCGGCGGCGGCTGTCCCGCCTACTGCCCGGCAGCGTCCTTCTGCTGGCACTATCAGCCCAAACAATGGTGAGAAAAGAAGCAAGAGGCAAGAGGCAAGAAGAAAGAAATGAGTAACGAGAAACGAGTAACAAGTAACGAGTCCCCTGCGTCCCGCATCTTGCATCCTGCGTCCTGCATCTTGCATCCTGCATCCTGCCCCCTGCATCCTTTGCTCATTCAAATGAATCCCAGTGAGGAGCAGACGCCGCCGATCCTCAAGCGGGGTACGGACGTGGCGGTGACGGCCGGGGCGGGGACGGGCAAGACGCGCACGCTCGTGGCTCGTTATCTTTCCCTGCTGCTGGACGATCTGCCGCTGCGCTCCGTCGTCGCCATCACCTTCACCAAGAAAGCCGCGCGAGAGATGCGCAACCGCGTGCGCCAGGAGGTGCGGCGCTATCTGGATGCGGGGCAACTGACTGACGAGGAACGCGCCCGTTGGCAGCGGCTCTACGAGGCCCTGGACGCCGCGCGCATCGGCACTATCCACAGCCTGTGCGGGGAACTGCTGCGTAACCATCCCGCCGAGGCCGCCATCGACCCGCGCTTCGAGACACTGGACGAAGGCCAGGCCGCGCTGCTCCTGGCGCAGGCCGTCGAAGCGGCGCTGGCCTGGGCCGCCGACGACCCGCAAGCCGCGCGTTTGTTCGCCGACTTCGGCGAATGGGAACTGCCACGGCTGCTGACCCAACTGCTCAAGCAACGGCTGGACATCGCCGCGCTGCCTCGCCCGGCCGACCTGTGGGCCGTGTGGAGACCACACCTACTCGCCCCGCTCCGCGCTTTCGTGGAAGACGCTGCGGTGCAGGCGGACTTCGCTGATCTGCTGGCTCTGCGCGCGGACGGGACGCTGGCCCGCGCGGAAGCCGCCGGCGATAACCTGGCCGCGCCATTGGATGAATTGTTGCGTCTCTGGGACGTCATCACGGCAGCGCGCGCGGCGGACGATTGGACGACGGTATCCGCCCACCTTGCACCGTTGCGTGGCGCGATGAAGCAAGTCGGACGGCAAGCCAACTGGGCGCCCGCCAATCCCAAGGTCACCATCAAGGCACTGCAAACCCGCTACGACGAAACCCTCAAGCCGCTGGTCGGAGACGGCGTTGACCTGGCGCTGGATCAAACCCTGGCGCAGGCCATCCTACCGGAACTGCTGCGCCTGTACGACTACGCGCTGGCCATCTACACGCGCCTCAAGGAAGACCGCCGCGCTCTCGACTTCGACGACCTGGAAGCCGGGGCGCTGGCGCTCCTGCGCGACCATCCTGCCGCCCGCGCGCGCTGGCAAGCCGAAGTGCGCGCGCTGCTGGTGGACGAATTCCAGGACACCAACGCCCGCCAGCGCGATTTGCTGGCCCTGCTCAACGGCGACGCGGGCAAGCTGTTCATCGTCGGCGACGGCAAGCAGTCCATCTACCGCTTCCGCGGCGCGGACGTCACCGTGTTCCGCGCCGCCCGCCGGGAAATCGCTGACCAGGGCGAGGCATTCACCCTGGATACCTCGTACCGCGCGCACGGCAATCTCATTGCTGCCCTCAACGCCCTGCTGCAACCGGTGCTCGGCGTGGACGAAGATCCGGCGCGGCCCTACGTTGAGCCGTTCGGCGCGCTCACGCACTTCCGCGAATCGCCTCCTGCTGGACTGACGCCGCCCTTCGTCGAACTGTACCTGGGCGTGGGCAGCAAAGCCGGCGGTGCACTTGACAAGGCGGCGGAAGCGTTAGCGACGCGGCTGGCAGCGTTGGTGGAAAGCAGCCAGATACAACTTGAGGCCCGCGATCCCGACACCGGGCAGGCCCACACCCGCCCGCTGGACTATGGCGACATCGCCATTCTCTGCCGCGCCTCGACCTCCTTCGCCAACTACGAGAACGCGCTGGAACACGCCGGCATCCCCTTCCTCACCGTGGCCGGGCGCGGCTTCTACGAGCGCCCGGAAGTGCGCGATGTCCTCAACGCGCTGACCGTCCTGGCCGATCCCACCGACGATCTGGCCCTGGCAGGCCTGTTACGCTCTCCGGCGTGTGGCCTCTCCGACCTAGCGCTGTACCGTCTGACCGAGGAACGCAAAGCGCAAGAAGCACCTTCATTGTGGACGGTGCTCAACAGCACAGCGTTAGATTCTTTGGCGAACGAAGCCCCGTGCGCGGCGGAGGCCGTCGCCATCATCCGACGTCTACACGTGATGGCGGGGCGGGTGACGGTGGCTGCGCTCCTCAAGGATTTCCTAGACGCAACGCACTACCGCGCGGCGTTGCTGCGCGCGGGACAAGCGCGGGGCGCGGGCAACCTCGCCAAACTGCTGGCGGACGCGCACAGCAGCGACATCGTCAGCGTCGGTGAATTCCTGGACTACGTGACGCAACTGCGCGACGCGGGCACGCGCGAAGGCGAGGCGCACACCTTGAGTGTAGGCGCGGTACAACTGATGACCGTCCACGCGGCCAAAGGACTGGAATTTCCCGTCATCGTCATCGGCGACGCCGGAAAAGCTGCGCGTGGCGGGCGTGGAGCCGTGGTAGACCCGCTGCTGGGCGTCGTCCCGCCATTGAAAAGCACCGGCGAAGACGAAGCCCCTGCCGCCACCTCGCTGGCTTATCGTCTGGCGCAGCAAGCCGCGGCGGACCAAGAAACGGCGGAATCCGACCGGCTGTTGTACGTCGCCGCGACGCGGGCGCAGGATATGCTCATCCTCAGTGGAACGGCGAGCGCGCGCAAGGATGGGCTGGGTCTTGGCGGCTGGCTGGAACGGCTGGAGACGGCGCTGCACCTCAGCGCCTCCGCGCCGGCGTGTGATCCTGAGGGGGAGGCAACCCAGTACGTGACATTGTCTGCCGAAACGCAAGCCGTGAGCTGCTTCCTCTACGAGGGCAACGCGGAGATTGCTGCGGCGGGCGTATTCACCGCGCCGCCCGCGCAAGCAACCTTGCCGGAGACCTTGCCGCTGCTCGCTCCCCTGATTCCCCCACCCTCCACCACCGATGATGACACCGAGGCCGCGCACCGCGATCCGCCCCGCCGGGTATGGCGTGTGGTTCCGGAGAAAGCCCGGCCTTCTGCCCCGGCCTGGGTGGTCGGGACGCTGGTCCACGGTGCGCTGGAACAGTGGCTCTTCCCCGATGGCGTCGTCTTCGCGCGTTGGGCTGAGGCGGAGGCGCGCGGGCGCGGCATCACCGACGCCGCCGAACTGCGTAACGCTGTCCAGCGCGCCGCGCGGATGCTGACACGCTTCCAGGCCACCGACCTGTACGCCGCAATGGACAGCGCCGCACACCGTCTCCACGAAGTCCCCTACACGCTGGCGACGCCGGACGGCGCACTAGAGCGCGGCACACTCGACGCGCTGTTCTGTGACGGCGGGCAATGGACGCTCGTGGAATTCAAGACCGATCACGTCACCGATCAAGCGGCGCTGACCGCGTTGCTCGACAGCACGGATTACCGGGCACAGGTGACGCGCTACCTCGATGCCGCTGAGCGGCTACTCGGTGTGCGCCCGCGCCCGGCGCTGTGTTTTCTCAACGTTGGCGGCGCGGTGCGGGTGATCGAGGCATGATAGGAGCAAGTTTTCGCTGTGGATAGAGCAATATGCTACAGGAATGCCGGGATGCCAAAGACAATTGCCTGCTTCCTCAGATTGTGCTAAACTCAAGATGGTTGTGAGGTAGACTTTTTGCTCTCGCAAAGTGACGAGTTTGCAAGGAGAACCACCTTTGCACAACACCTGGCGCGGCTAAAACAACTCATCAAGGCATAAGGAGAGCCAACGATGAAAGTCCACGCACCTGGAACTCTGATTGCCGGCCGTTACGAAGTCGCCAGCCGCCCGATGATGGGTGGGATGGGGATTGTCTACATCTGCCTTGACCACGAGCAAGATCGGCCCGTGGCACTCAAAACTTTCAGGCCAGAATACCTGCCCAACCGCGCCGCACGAGACCGCTTCCTGCGTGAGGGTACGCACTGGGTTGACTTAGGCATGCACCCCCACATCGTGCGCTGCTATCAGGTAGTACGTACTGAGGATGGGCTTGAAGTGTACTTGGCCTTGGAACTAATCGCCAGAGAGCAAAATTGTCCCGATGCCTCGCTACGCTCCTGGCTGATTCCGGGGCGTCCGTTGCCGGTGGAAACTGCACTTCTGTTTACGTTACAAGTCGCACGAGGAATGCGGCACGCTGTCGCCCGCATCCCCGGCTTCGTCCACCGCGACCTTAAGCCGGAGAACGTGCTGGTGGGTGCGGATCATCTGCCGGGTACGACGATCAACCGGCTGCGTGTGACCGATTTCGGGTTGGCGAGCGTGATACAAGAGGCGAGAAGCAAGCGCCAAAATGTAGGCGGTGCGAAGCAAGAAGCCTCTGCTATACGTCACACGCAGTTGACTCACGGCGCAGTCGGCACGCCGTTGTATATGGCCCCGGAGCAATGGACAGGCCAGCCTGTAGGCGTGTATACCGATGTGTACGCCCTCGGCTGTATCCTCTACGAGATGCTTACCGGATATACTGCAGCAACCGGTGACAATCCGGACGACTGGGCACGCGCACACTGTACCGGCGATTTGCGTCCGCTACCTGAGACTATACCCGCGCCGGTGCGCTACCTACTTGCGCGATGCCTTGCATTTGCGCCTGCGAGCCGTTATCTGGAATGGGACAACGTCGAATTTGTTTTGAGGAACGCGTATGCTGCTGTGACGGGCGAATCCGCTCCCCCATCGGCTGATACAATGACGTTAAGTCACGAGGAACGGGTAGCAGTGGGCTGGTCATACAACACAATCGGTGGTAGCTACCTGGATATTGGCAAGGCGGAGGTGGCAGTGAGCTACTTCGAGCGGGCTGCAGCGGTGGGGCAAGCAGAGGGCGAGCAGGCGTTGGAGGGTGCAGCTCTGAGTAATCTGGGGCTGGCCTATGCATGTCTGGGAGACGTACGACGCACCATTGGCTATTACGAGCAATGCCTTGAAATTGCCCGCGAGATTGGTAACCAGGATGGAGAAGGAGCGGCCCTGAACAACCTGGGGGATGCCTACCGCCGACTGGGTGATGCGCGGCGGGCGCTCGAATACCTAGAGCAGGCGTTGGCGATTGCCTATGAGATCAAGGACCAGCGCAGAATATGTGAAACGCTAAGCAACTTGGGGACTATCTACCAGGGATTGGGAAGTTGGCCACACGCCATTGAATTCTACGAACAGGCTCTAGCAATTGCACTCGAGATTGGCGATCGACGTATAGAAGAAGGAGCGTTAGGCAACCTAGGATTGGTCTATTGGCACTTGGGCAACAAGCAACGTGCTATTGATTATCATAATGAGGCATTGACGATTGCCCGTGAGATTGGAGATAGAAGTGGGGAGGGCACAGCTTTGGGCAGCCTGGGGTTGATCTATACAGACCTTGGGGATTTTCCTCGTGCTATTGAGTTATACGAACAGCATCGGGCAATAGCTCAAGAGATTGGGGATCGGGATGGAGAAGGTACAGCTTTAGGTAACCTGGGGCGTGCCTATGCTGAGATGAAGGATATGCGCCGTGCCATTGAATACTATGAGCTGCGGCTTAGGGTTGCTCGCGAGACCGGTAATCGCTATGGCGAAGGAATTACTCTAGGGAACCTGGGAAATACATATTTCTCCTTAGGTGATGCGAAGATCGCGATTGGTCTTTATTCTCAGGCACTTACCATCAGCCGTGAGATTGGTGACGTGGAAGGGGTAGCGTGGCAGTCATTTAATATGGCAATACTGTACACAGAACAAGATAATTATACACAAGCAATATCACTAGCGCAGGAGGCGGCGCGTATCTGGACGCAAATCGGTAGTCCCAACGCGCAACGGGCACAAAAACTTATATCACGACTTCAGAATGCAGCGGAGTAGAAACAACATTTCTTGTTGGTATATCAGAAACAAAGTCCAGGAGATTAGTCTTCACATTGGGAGAAAACAAGAGAAATGCTGACAAGCGAAACAGATCCGAAAATCACAATTGAAATCATTCGTAAGGCCATTATGGGGACCGATATTAAGAACGATTTTCGGCTACTTACGTCTTGCGGAGGGAAAGTGCCACAGGAATGTACAGAAGCTATTCAGACAATAATAGATAACCCTGGTGAATTTGAAGCATTACTACGGCAAAGACTTTTGTGTTTTCCTTTAACAAAACACTTTTTTAGTCATTTGATTAGGCCCAGGTTGAGACAAAAAGGAATCCTTTCTTTTCCTGTCATTTCTATAATCTTTGATCCTGAACCGATATTATTGGAACAGCAGCTACATAGGATTCAGTCTATACCTGGTATAGAATCTCTACGGGATGAATACCGAGGGAGTAGTAATAATCCATCTATTACAGATCAAGCAACGCTAGACTTGTTAGCTGAAATCCTCGTATTGGATTTTCTTCTCGAATTGGGATTTGAAGACATTGCCAAAATATCAAAAAGTGCAAGCAAATCACATCCAGATATTGTAGCTCTTAAAGACGGTAAAAATTATGCAATTGAAGTTACACGCAAACAGGAAATTGAGGGATGGGAAACTTTGGAATATGGGAACCTGGAAGATTGCACTACATCGGAAAACCACAAAAAGATACGCGCACTGTTGGTGAAAGCATTAGCGTCCAAAAATAAACAGTTTTCACAAGCAGTAGCAGGTGGCACCTTGGATAGATCCAGCATAAGAACCGTCGCAATCAAAACATCAGACTTTGGCTTTATGAATTGCATTGATCAGGCAACACAGATAGCCAACAATCTACTATCGGAAAGTAATTGGGAATATATCGATTGTATCTGGTTTGTACCAAATATTGTTTTGAGTGATAGTCGCTGGATATGTAATGCCGCGCACTAGCCCTGTCAAGGAGAATATCTATGACCGAACAGATACCGGAACTACTCGCTCATCTTTCCCCCATTGCCCGCCAAACACTCGAAATCGCCCTGGGCGAAGCGCTGCGCATCGGGCGTTCTTGGCTCGGCGTCGAGTTCCTGCTGATGAGCCTTTCCAAACAAACGGAAAGCGCACTCAGCGAGATTCTTCGCGGGCTGAACATCGAACCGGGTGAGTTCCGGGGCGCATTACGTGGATTGGCCGGCGTCGCGGTTGCCGGAGAGAACTGGAAACGGCAAGACGTGGCGCAGTTAGGCGCGGCGGCTTTGCCAGAACTGCGCACGGCCGCTCCGGCAACACTGGCCGCGGAGTATGGGACAGAGACTCGACCCATGCTTACACCACGTATGATGATTGTGCTACGCCGGGCGGTAGAATTGGCGCAAGACGCCCCTGTAGAGCCGGATCATTTGCTGTTGGCGGCCTTGCAACATCCGCAGTGCGTCGCCGTAAATCTGCTGCTAGGATTCTTTGCAGAGAAGGGCTATGATCCCCGCGCGATGCTTGTCTATGTGCAACAACGACTTGGTATAGAAGCTCCCGCAACCACGGCGCGCCAGACGGCTGTGCCGTTTACGCCCCAGGACGGCGGGGTGCTCAAGAAAATTGGGCGCGATCTCACCGCACTGGCGCACGCGGGGCAATTGCGCCCCGCCGTCGGTGAAAACGCGCACCGAGCTATGGTACAAATAGGCTTGACGCTGCAACAGACACAGGCCAACAATCCCATTCTGCTCGGCGACCCCGGCGTGGGCAAGACGGCCATCGTCGAGGGGTTTGCGTTGCGCCTGGCAGAAGCCGATGTGGTCGCGGCGCTGGCCGGCAAACGCATCGTAGACTTGTCGCCGGGCGCGCTGTTGGCCGGAACGAAGTATCGCGGTGAATTAGAAGAACGGCTACAACAGTTGCTCCAGGAAGTCCACGCCGCTGCCGGGCAGATCATCGTCTTCATTGATGAAGTTCACACCATCCTCGGCGGCAAGGCAGAGGGTGGCCTGGGATCCATTGCCGAACTGCTCAAACCAGCGCTGGCGCGGGGCGAATTCCCCTGCATTGGCGCGACGACAGTAGATGAGTATCGCCGCTACATTGAGGCCGACCCGGCCCTGGCGCGGCGATTCACACCCGTGTGGATCGAAGAACCGTCGCCGGAGGAAGCCATCGAAATCGCCGGACGGGTGGCGCGTGAGCACTTAGGCCCACGCCACGGCGTCGCCTACCCGGAGAACGTCATCCGCGAATCCGTACAATTGGCCGCCCGTTACATCCACGACGAATTTGTGCCAGGCAAGGTCATCAAAATACTGGATCAGGCCGGCCCCCGACTGACTATGGGCAGCTCGCTCTCCGGGATTTCCCCTCTATACGTTGGAGAGGGGGCAGGGGTGAGGTCCGTCACCGTCGAAATCATCCGCGCCATTGTCGCCGAACGCACCGGCATTCCCCTGACGCAACTCAGCCAAAGCGAACAAGAACGCCTGCTGGCCTTAGAAGAGACCCTTAAGCGTCGCGTGCAAGGTCAAGATGAGGCCGTGGAGCACGTCGCGCGCGTCGTCAAACGCGCGCGCGCCGGATTGAGCAATCCCCGCCGCCCGCTCGGTGTGTTCCTCTTTGCCGGGCCGACGGGCGTGGGCAAAACCGAACTAGCGCTGGCCTTGGCGGAGGCCCTCTTTGGCGAGGAGGATGCCATCTTCCGCCTGGACATGTCGGAGTATATGGAAAAGCACCAGGTCTCACGGCTTATCGGTGCATCGCCGGGTTACATCGGTTACGAAGAGGAGGGACAGTTAACCGGATGGTTACGCCGCCGTCCATACAGCGTCATCCTGCTAGATGAAATCGAAAAGGCGCACGAGGACGTGCAACACCTTTTCCTGCAACTCTTTGACGCCGGACGGCTTACCGACTCGCGGGGGCGTGTGGCCGACGGGCGCAACGCGCTGTTCATTATGACCAGCAACCTGGGCGCGAAGGAAGCGTTGGGCTTTCGTCGCCAGCAGAAGACATACCACGACAGAATACAGCGGGCTATCGAGCAGCACTTCACGCCGGAATTCCTCAACCGCCTGGATCGCATCGTCTACTTCGCGCCGCTGAACGAAACGACGCTGGGTGCGATCTTCGACAAACACTTCACGGCGGCAGTCGCGCCGCTGCGCGACCGGGGAATCGTGGTGGAAGTTACGCCGGCCCGCAAAGCCGCGCTGGTAGAACAGCAGCTCAACACTGACCGCGGCGCGCGGCCTTTGCAGCGGGCTATCGAAGATGAACTTATCGGCCCACTGACCGACAGATTGCTGGCGGGCGAAATCCAGCCGGGGATGCAGGTCACCATAGAGGCAGACGGCATCGTCATAGTCGAACGACCGGCAACGTAACAGGAGGCATTATGCAGTACACACCAACCTTGACTCTGGAAATCCTGAGCGGCCCGCTGGACGGGATCACGCTCATCTTGACCGGCGAAACTGAATGGACACGTGCCGGGATAGGCCCGCTATCCTTCCCCTGGGATGCCGAACTGGGGACGCCGCAGGCGCACGTCAAACCGGATGCGGAGGGTTGGACATTAACCGGCGTCCAATCGCCGCACGGCACATATCGCCTCAACGCCGAAGAACGCATTACCACCGAAACACTCCGCCTGACCGAAGGTGATATTTTCAAGGCCAGCGATACGTGGCTGTTGGTACACCCGGCGTGTGAACAACTCTGACAGGTTGATGCCTTTGTCGGTTGTCTGCTGTTTACCATCTATGTTTACCAGGAGGATACAATGAGTTTTTTCAAAAAGCTGTTAGGCCAAAAAGGCGAACCAGAACCGGCAAAACTATCACAGGCTGCTGCGCAGCGCACTGCCCCTCCCGTCGCGCCGCCTGCTTCCCCACCCGCGTCTCCGGCCCCGGAAATTGTACCTCAACCTGCGCAGAGAATCTACCGTTCCGGCGACACCATCCTCGGACGCTACGAAGTCGTCGGCGAGCCGCTTAAGGGCGGCATGGGCATCGTCTACATCTGCGTGGATCAGCAGCAAGACCTGCCCGTGGCGCTCAAAACCTTCAAGCCGGAATACCTGCCCGACCGGGCCACCCGCGACCGGTTCCTACGCGAAGGCACGACCTGGATGAACCTGGGTGCGCATCCACACATCGTTCGTTGCTATGAAGTCATCCGTGACGCCACCGGCCTGGAGGTCTTCCTGGCACTGGAACCGATTGCCAAAGAGCAAGGGCGTGAAGACGCCTCGCTGCGTTCCTGGTTATTCCGTGGATATCCACTGCCACCGGAGACAGCGCTGCTCTTCGTGCTACAAATCGCGCGCGGGATGCAGCACGCTGTCGCCCGCGTCCCCGGTTTCGTCCACCGCGACCTCAAGCCGGAGAATGTGCTGGTAGGTGCGGATCGCCTGCCGGATACGACGATCAACCGGCTGCGTGTGACCGATTTCGGGTTGGCGAGCGTGATACAAGAGGCAGGAAGCAAGCGGCAAAATGTAGGCAGTGTGAAGCAAGAAGCCTCTGCTATGCGTCACACACAATTGACGCACGGCGCAGTCGGCACGCCGTTGTATATGGCCCCGGAGCAATGGACAGGCCAGCCTGTAGGCGTGTATACCGATGTGTACGCACTTGGCTGCATCCTCTACGAGATGCTCACCGGATACACCGCAGCAGCCGGTGATAACCCGGACGACCTGGCGCGCGCGCATTGCGCCGGCAATTTGCGCCCGCTGCCCGAGAGCACCCCCACGCCAGTGCGCTACATCCTACAACGGTGCCTTGCCTTCAATCCGGGGGACCGTTACACGGATTGGGAGAACCTTGAATTCGTTCTGGCGTCTGCGTATGCCGCTATAGCTGGCCACGCCGCACCGTCACCTGTAAATGCGATGACGTCGAGCCTCGAAGAACGGATACAGGTAGGATGGTCGTATAATGCAATAGGGCTTTCTTACTTGGACATTGGTAAAGCAAAGGTGGCGATGAGTTACTTTGGGCAGGCGCTGGCGATAAGCTGCGAGATTGGAGACCGTTACGGGGAAGGCACAGTTCTGGGCAACCTGGGGAATGCGTATGCGGACTTGGGTGACGCGCGATACGCAATTAAGTATTACGGGCAGGCGCTGGCAATTGCTCGCGAGATTGGCAATCGGCGCGGGGAAGGCGGGGCACTTGGCAACCTAGGTGTTGCGTATACGGACTTGGGTGACGTGCGACACGCAATTGAGTATTTCGAGCAAGCGCTGGCGATTGCTCGCGAGATTGGCGATCGACACGGGGAAGGTTCGTCCCTGAGCAACCTAGGGGTTGCGTATGCGAACTTGGGTGACTTGCAGCACGCCATTGGGTATCACAAGCTGGCACTTGTGGTCCGGCGTGAGATTGGTGATCGTCGCGGGGAGGGCAATGACTTAGTTAACTTAGGGAGTGCATACGCGCAGTTGGGCGACGTAGAGCACGCTATTGAGTACTTCAAGCAGGCACTGGCGATTACTCGCGAGATTGGCGATCGGCGCGGGGAAGGCGGGGCACTTGGCAACCTAGGGGTTGCATATGCGGATTTGAACGACGCACGGCGTGCCATTGAGTATTACGAACAGGCGTTAGCAATCCAGCGCGAGATCGGGAACCAGCATGGGGAAGGCACGGTCCTGGGTAATCTGGGAACTGCATATGCGGACTTGGATGACGCGCGGCACGCAATTGAGTATTTCGAGCAAGCGCTGGCGATTGCTCGCGAGATTGGCGATCGGCACGGGGAAGGCTCATCCCTGGGCAACCTAGGAAATGCGTATACGGATTTGAACGACGCACGGCGTGCCATTGAATATCACGAGCAGTCGTTGGCGATCCAGCGCGAGATCGGGAACCGACGCGGGGAAGGTACGGTCCTGGGTAATCTGGGGAATGCATACTCACGGTTGGGCGACGTGCGGCGCGCCATTGAGTATTACGAGCAAGCGCTGGCGCTTGCTCGCGAGACCGGTGACATCAATGGTGTGGCATTCGATTCGTGCAAGATGGCCCTGCTCTATGACCAACAAGGCGATCCAGTCCGCGCCATTCCACTGGCGCAAGAGGCGGCACGTCTCTGGACACAAATCGGAAGCCCCAACGCACAACAGGTACAACAACTCATAGCGCGACTCCAGGCCGAGATCACTACAAACGAAGATCCCGCCACCGCGCAGATGCTTAACCATTTTGCCCCGCTCATTCAAGCAGTTATTGCAGCAGCAAGAGGCAACCGACAAGCTCGCGCGGATGTGGAGGAAGCACTCCCACAACTCGAGAAGAATAACTGGCACATCGCCGGCCCTATCCGCCGTATCTGGGCTGGAGAGCGGAATGAGGCACCCCTTGTCGCCGGGTTGGATGACAGCGATGCACTAATCATGCGCGAGATTTTGCGGCAGTTGAGGAACTAAACAAGATATGTGTAGGGATCTTCAATGAGTATATAGAGATACGAACTCTGACCTAAAAACCTTAAACGCTTAACCTTACCACAAAGATTATCTAAATATCTCTTAGCCCCCTTGAAATTCAAGGTATGAATATGGTATAATAGATATAAGCCTGGATACAGCATCACCACCCAGGCGCGAAAGGTCCGGGGCTTCGGCTCCAAACCGCAGGAACCTCCAAGCCTGCGGCGCTCTAACCGGGTAACACCGCGCGGAGAATAAAAGGGGAGGACACGGGAACTATCCCGCGTCCTCCCCTTTTTCGTTTTCTTGGACAGGATTGACAGGATGCACAGGATGGAGAGAGGTACTATCCGGTGAAGCCTGTCGAAAAACATTCATAGACAGAAGGAGGAAACACAATGCCATATTTGATCTTGACCTTACACACCCTGGCCCTCGTCCTGGCCCCCGGCGCACTGCGCTGGGTTCTGGCCCCGATGTGGGGCGCGGCAGCGGCGCTGGCCTACTTCAAGCCCGACGACCGCGCGGCGACCACGAACTACATCTACTTCTTCCTCGCGGGCAACGCCGGCCTGCTCTTTGCCTACCGCATCGCCGCGGTGCTAGTCAGCGGCACACCAGAGCCGGGCGCAACGACGCTCTACGGTATCTCGGTGTGGCTACTGGGCTTTGCCGTGATGTCGGCCATCGGCTTCTACGCCTACATCCTGCGCTTCTTGTTCTGGGATCGCCTCACGCCGTTCTTCGGTGGACGGATGACGACCCGCGACGTGCTGCGGCAGGTGAAGCGGCAATAGTAGACGGAATACGGTAGACAGTAGACAGGGAAGAAGATAGAGAGGGAGAGGGAATAGGGTGCCCCTTCCCTTCCCCCACCCGTCTACTGTCTACGGCCTACTGTCTACCCAACCAAAGGAGAACCTATGAACAACACAAACACCAACAACACCTTCTCAATGACCCTCACCCCCGACGGCGCATCGCTGCACGCCTATGCCTGGGCACTGCCCGACGGCTGGCGGGCCTGGTCGCCGCACGCGCTGCGCATCCTGCGCAAACCCTACCGTCACGCGCGGACGCACCTGGAACTCACCGACGATGTGGTGAGCAGCCTGTACGATCCACAAGGCGCACGCAACACCGCTGCTGCCTTCGGCCTGGCCAACGTGCCGGAACTGGGCCTCGTCCAGTTCTACGGCGGAGTGGCAACGGCAACTACCCAAGAACTAGCCGTACAAGCCGCTGCGCTCAACTCGGCGCGCCTGGTGGCGGCGCTGCAAGGACGCTTCCGGCAATCGCGGTTTACGCTGCTGTCCGCCACCGAAGCCGCGGCGCTGTACGAACATCTGTGGGCCTGTAACCACAGCGCATCCCTCATCGGTCAGATGGTGCCGCGCCTTGCGCCTGGAATGGGTTCGAGCCACGGCATCAACCAACTGGTCACCACGGACGCGCAAGAGCAGCTCGAAGTCATCGCCGCCGCGCTGGCCGGGGAGCCGTTCGCCGTCCTGACCCTGGCACATCCCTTGCACGCGCTGGACATCCGGCGGATGCTCGCGGACACTGCCCAAGCCCTGAGCTACTTCGCCTCCAAGGTGAAACAGAGCGAGTCGGCCAATGTAAGCGCGGTGCTACCCCTGTTCCTGAATCCGGTGGCGGTGTTCAGCGAACAAACACATCGCGCGACGCAGGTGACGCGGGCCGACCAACGCCTGAGCACCGAGCAGAACGCCCATCGCCTGGCTGCCGGGCAGTCCGATGCGGTCAGCGCCTATCGTCGTGAGACCGCGAGCCACGAGGAACACCAGGGGCAGGAAAACACCGCCTAACGTATCAGCGAACGCATTGACGAACACGAGGAAGCGCAGGTCAACCTGGAACGCGACTACGCCGACGCCTATTCGCTGTCCAGGTCCTACAGCGGCAGCGAGGCCGGCGTGATGCAGACTCAAGGGGCGCGCGACGCCACCCAACAAGGCAACCGCCAGCAGCACACCGATGAGTCCGGCCAGTTGCACAGCGTCGAGAGCATCGATGAGCGGATCAACGGTGTGCGTTCCGGGGCCGGGAGTCGTTCCAGCACTGAAGCCTTTAGCGTCGGCGAACGCTACAGCGGCGGCAGCAGCCGCACCTGGGAAGGGGGCTACAACGAACAGACCGAACGCTCATTCAGCGGGGCGGGCAATGAACATACTCAGGGCGGCTACCAGCAGGCCGAAATCGGGGTGAGCAACGAGGCGAGCAGCGAGGGCTTTGTGCGCAGCACGGAGAGCGATGTACACGGCGATGGCGCGCAGTTGCAGACCTATGCCGACCAAGGCGTCGAAGCCAACCTTGCCCCGCGCATCTTCGGCATCGGCGGCGGCGAGACAATGCAAGCCGGGGAAAGCGGCACTATGTACGAGTCCCGCGATCACGAACTGGACGACGTCACCGGCAGCCTGGACACCGACCGGAGTAGCCAGCAAAGTGCGCTCACTGGCGGAATCCAACAAGCTGATACCTCCTATGACCGCAGTGGCAATCAGCAAGAGGCGCTGGGCCAGACCTGGCAGGGCAATGAGACGGTGCAGACCTCCGAATGGCGCAGCGGCGGCGGGGTACGGTCGAGTCAGACCAGCTACGGCTACAGCGAAGCCTACCAGGACGCCAGTCACACCGACCGCGAGGCACAACGTGCGTGGGAAAGCTCTGTAGACCAGGACGCGACCTGGCAACAGGCCACCCGCGATGGCTATCAAGGCGTCGAGCACTTCGCGCGGACGTTTGGTGGCAGCTACGCCGAAACCGGGCAGCGCAGCGGGCACCTTTCGCAGCAGGATACCGTTGTGGCCGACCGCGCGCTGCAACGGGAGACCCATCGCTTCGTCAACGGCTTCCGCAGCGAGACCTTCGACGGCTACCGCAATTCACAAGAACAGGTGAACGGGGCCGAAGCGCGGCAGGAGGCAATGATCGGCGAGGGACGCGAGTACGTGCAGGCCCAGGCTACCGAACAGGTTGGGGCAACGGTCGCGAATATGGGCAAAACCCAGGTGACGACAAGGGGCGTGATGGGGCCGTCCGGCGGCTCGCTCGTGGCGGGCCTGGCGTTCGCCCGGCAGACCGTGGACGCGCAGCGCGACCTGGTGGCGCAGTTGCTCGACCAGCAGGTGCGCCGCTTGAGCGCGGGGCTGGATACGGGGCTGTTTCTGACGCAGGTGACGCTACTGGCACCTGACGAAGCCCGGCTGGAACGGCTGGCGGCGGCATCCATTGCGGCGATGCGCGAGGAGAATGTGGTCGTGCCCGTCGCTGCGCGTGCGGGGGACGAGACCTTGTGGCAACGGGCGATTACGCTGGACTTCGATGCCCGCGCAGAGGACGCCGGGCCGTTCGACACGTTGCGCCACGCGCAAACCTTGACGGCCAACGAATTGGCGGCGCTCGTCCACCCGATCCGCATCTCCGACGGCACGATTTCAGCCTCGCTGGACGCCTGGCCGGACGATTTGTCGCACCGGCGCACCCAGGGCGAGATTGCGTTGGGCACGGTGCTGGACATCAACTTGCAGCCTGATCCCAACAATGTGCATCGTTTCCGCGCTGACGAGTTAATGCACGCGGTCATCGTCGGCGACTCCGGCTCCGGCAAGTCCAACTCCGCGTTGTGGTTTGTCGCGCAGGTGGTCAATGCACTGCGCCAGGACGAACACGGTATTCCAATCCTTGCACCGACCACAGGACCGGTGACGTCACTGCACCTGGGCGGGACGCCGCGCATCGGGGTGACGGTCTTTGATCCCACGGGTGAATGGCGCAAGTTGGGCAAGCTGGTCTCGGCGCAGGACTTCCAGTTTTACTCATTGACCGATCCGTGGGACTATCCCTTGCAGTTCAACCCGTTGCGTATCCCTAGCCCCTATTTGCATCCGGCGAAGTGGGCGGCGGCGTTCGCCAAGCACTGGCTGCTGGCGTATCCCGCCGGAGCCACCGGGTTCCACCAACTCAAAGGCGCGCTGCTGGACGCTTACCGCGCGATGGGCGTCATCGGGGACGATGGCAGTGTGTACCCGGAGCGTTCGGCGAACCTGTGTATGAAGGACTTGCACACCGCCCTGGTCGCCCGTTACACAGCGCTCAGCGAAGAACACAAAGACAACATCACGGGCGGCGTAGTCAAACGTGTCATCGACAAGTTGGAAGAGTTCTTGTCCAAGGGAGTCTACTACCGTGCCTTTGGACAGCCAGGGGGCACAACCGTGGCTGACTGGACAGCCCCGGACAAGGCGACGGTCATTACCGGGAAGTTCGGCGATGATGGGCCGCTGAAGCAGTTCATCATCGGCCTGATGGTATCCGGCATCTACCAGCACGCGGACGAACGCTATGAAGCCTACTTGCGGCAACGCAAGGCCATTCCGCAGCATCTCTTGTTCGTCGAGGAAGCCCACGTGGTGATGCGTTCCGATGCCTCGACCCAAACCGAGATTGCCCAGGCCATCGGCGAGGATGCAGGACTCTGGAACAACATCACCGACCGGGGCCGCAAACTGGGGCTGTACCTGTGGACATCGGCGCAGCATTGGGAGCCGTTGCCGTCGGGGGTGGTCACTTCCAGTAGTATTGCCATCATCCAGAAGGCCAGCACGGTGAAGGACGCAGCGTCGTCTGCGACACCAATCGCAGTATCGAAGGCCGGGCGCTTGCCGGGGAAGACCAGCCTCGACGACTACTCCAAGTGGACACTGAGTGTGCTCAATATGCCCACGGGCGTTGGCTATGTGCGCCGCACACGCAAGACGTTGAACCAGGAAAGTGAAATGGAAATCTTCCCGGTCCAGTTCGCGGACATTTCGGGGATCGTGCCGCCGGCGGACGCGGAGTTGGAGAATATTGTGAAACGAGGATAAGGGAATTTGTCGCCAGTGTTGCTATTCATCGTTCAGCAACACTGGCAACGACAACTACACTGTGTACTACCGCTCTAAATTGTGATGGGATCAGGACCTTCTTCGAAGGAAGGCGTGTTATCATTGAGCGCCTGTTCCAACAGTGCGAATACCGGTTCCAGACCCTCAATGCCGGCGGCGCGGATGAGTTCCAGGTCGCGCAGGGCGTCGCGCACGACGCCGGGTGCAGATGTGATGTCCAGAGCGCGGCTGTATTCCACCAGAGCGGGAATAAGCAAGTCAGCACGTCGAGTAACATCAGACCAATAGGGATCGCAGACGGCTTGACCAACGAGCGCTGTGGCGAGAACGTACTGTGGCTCATACAATGTCACCGTCTGTGTCAATACCTCGCAACAACATGCAATCGCTACACTGAAATTGCCGTCTGCCGATAGCTTTGATTGGTGCAAATTCACAATACCCTGGACTAACGCCAGTTGATGCCGAAATTCCTGCGTGGGGGTTTGCGCTGCCTCATGACATGCCTCCACAGCTTCTTCGAATATCCCTTGCATCAAGGCGATGCGAGACAAGGAAATCCAATGACGCCGGATACGGCGCGTATCAAGAATTTCACGTGCGAGGGTCAAAGCTCGCTCATACCACTGCCGGGCGTCGGTCAGGTTTCCCTGGCGCATATAGATTTCACCGATAAGCCCGGCCATGCCCCCTTCCTCACGCACATGCGCAATTTCTTGCGCGACAGTGAGCGCCAAATGTTGTAATTCAAAAGCGCGCGTGTCACCACCCAACATAAAAAACGCATATCCCATGCTGCCCAAAATGTAGCTCTCATTCGAGCGATGTCCGATATCACGTGCTAATTGCAATGCATCCGCGTATACATCAATGGCTTTACGGAACTGTCCCTGCTCCACGTAAATCCGTCCCAACCCGTGAAGTGATTCAATTTCTCGCCGCCGATTTACCAACGCCCGATTCACTTGCAATGCTTCCTGATAAACCGCCATTGCACGTTGATGCCTGTTCATTATCCGATAGGCATATCCCAAGATATTGAGCCAGTTAACCCGTTGATTGTCGTCACCAAGTTCTTCTGTAATGGCCAGGGCTTGCCCAATCAATGCAACCGTTTGTTCCACTTGATCCATAAACCGATAGGCAAGCCCCAAATAACCTAACCACTGACTCTCATGATAGCGATCCTTGGCGTTACGCGCAATCTCCAAAGCTTGTTCATAGAGTTGAACAGCTAAATCGGTCTGCCCCTGGTCAAAATAGGCTATGCCCAGATAGCCCAGCCAAACGCCACGATCACGTTGCGCATCATTTTCTAACGCGAGTGTAGCTGCCGTCCGATAAAGGGCTTTGGCAGCCTCCAATTTTCCCTGATCATGATATGCTCTTGCCAATCTACCGTGATTGAACATCTGCAAAATCGGGTTTGCCAATTGCCCTTGAAGTCTGGTGCGCATATCGACAAGACGCGCGTATTGGCCCCAACGAAATAGACATGCTGTATCGATGTAATTTACCAGTTTGGCCGCCGCGTCGCAATTTCCCGCCCGAACATAATGTTCAAACTCCGCCAATTGTGGAGTTAAATCCTCAAGCGACTTCCACTCATTTTCTAGCTTGCGGATGCTGGCATAGTATTCCGCCGCGCGGAGTTCCAGGTTGTGGCGGGTGTAGGAGCTAGTGTTATTCATCCAATGTCCCTTCCAGAAGTTCAAACGCTGGTTCTACCCCCTCAACACCAGTAGCGCAGATGAGTCTCAGGTCACGAAGGGCATCACGCACGACGCCGGGTACAGATATAATGTCCAGCGCGCGGCGATATTCAGCAAGGGCCGGGTCAAGAAGATCAGCACGTTGAGTGACGTCAGTCCAGCGAGAATCGCAGACAGCTTGACCAACAAGCGTCAGTGCCAAGGTATACTGTGGCTGATAGAGGCCCTGTGTCTTGTCTAGCAACTCCCGGCAATATCCTGTCGCCTTTTCAAAGATGACTGACGCAGAGTCTTTGTGATTGAGCAGGTACGCAAGTCCTAAACCGAGTGCCGCTATATAGTTCACCGTAGGGACAGCCAAATCTAAAGCTTTGACAAAACACGGTTCGGCCTGTGCATATGCTCCCGTCATCAACAAAAGCTTTCCCAGTTCGCATAGCTGGATGCCTTCTCGGCGGGGATCGCCCACCTCGCGAAAGATAGCCAAAGCTTGTTCATACAGTTCGCGTGCCCGCTCTGTTTGCCCCAAATCACGGTAAATGTCCCCCAAATTCTCGAGGCGAGTTCCCTCTCCCCAATGATCTCCCGTCTTTTTAGCCAAAGCCAGGGCTTCTTCGTGATAGCTGATAGCCTGCTCAATTTGTCCCCTAACACGAGAGATAAGCCCCAGGCTGCCAAGGTAGCGCCCTTCTCGGCGCTGATGGCCAATGTCACGAACGATGCCCAAAGCTTTCTGATATGCGGCCTCGGCTTGCTCAATCTGT
>ENA-UOUL01001216-UOUL01001216.1-bioreactor-metagenome-genome-assembly--contig:-NODE-1216-length-37960-cov-4.624185_pt1 | contig 37960 bp, 43 predicted proteins | sample MGYA00249838_ERZ747220 | MGnify/ENA primary metagenome ERZ747220 (study PRJEB28778, sample SAMN05720191) | bioreactor metagenome | isolation source: Anaerobic biogas reactor | place: USA:Washington... | reverse complement strand
GCAACCCTGCACTTTTTTATCAAAGTGCGAATTTCCAAAAATAAGTGCAACCCTGCACTTTTTTCTAAAGTGCGGATTTCCCAAAATAAGTGCAACCCTGCACTTTTTTCTAAAGTGCGGATTTCCCAAAATAAGTGCAACCCTGCACTTTTTTCAAAGTGCGAATTTCCCAAAATAAGTGCAACCCTGCACTTTTTTATCAAAGAGCGTATTCCCCAAAATAAGTGCAACCCTGCACTTTTTTCTAAAGAGCGTATTTCCCAAAATAAGTGCAACCCTGCACTTTTTTAACCCACATCATTCTTGTGTAACAAAATCGAAATAGTATCTTTTTTCGATTTTGTGATATGATGTCAATAATCAATCAAAAGCAGAAGAAAGTCGAGGACAATCTATGGTCACATGCTTTTACAACAAAAAAGGCGGCGTGGGCAAAACCACACTTTCCAGCAACATCGCCGCTGTCCTTGCTTACAAGGGATACAAGACGCTTATTATCGACATGGATGCGCAATGCAACTCTACGCGATATGTCTTCCCCGAGTTTGACGCGGAGCGCCACCTTAGCATTACGGACTTGCTCTTTGACGGGAAAAATCCCGAAGATGCCATTTTTGAAACAAAAATCCCAAACCTTTTCATTTTGCCGGCATCTTCAAAACTCGACAACGCAAGCAGCCGATTGAATCAAGATCCACTCAGTAGCCCCAGCACCAAACTTTACACGATCATTAAGCGCGGAAAATTAAAAGAGCGTTTTGATTTTATCATCATCGACTGCCCCAGCCAAAACGACACGGTGACAGCCAATGCGCTTAACGCCGCGGACAAGTGTGTCATTCCCGCATGCGCTGACGAGTTTAGTCTGGTGGCGATCATCGATGCCATCGGCATGATCAGCGTTGTATCGGAAAACGGGATCGGAACAGAAATCGAAACCGACGGCGTTATCATAAACAACTTTAGAAAAAATACGCGCGTGGCAAACGCCAACTATAAAGAATGTGCGGACTCGATCCCGGACAAACTGTTTGAAACCATCGTTCCGCAATGTTCCGAGATTCCGGATAGCTTGCCCTTTGGTCCGGTCATAAGCCTCAAGGGAAACACAAAGTCCAAAAAAATCTATACGGATCTCACGAACGAATTTTTGCGCCGAAACGGATACGCGCTCACGAAAGGAGAATGAAAATGCCCATCAACCTAAAGGAAAGACTCGCCACCGTTACCGATGTCAAGTCAACGGTCATCAAAGTAGAAACCTATAAACTCCACAAACACCCTGAAAACGATAACATCTACGGCGTCTTTGATCCGGACAAGAATACCGCCGACAAAGAGCTCATTTCACACGTTTCCGAGATGGGCGTCTTGCAGCCGCTACTGGTGCGTCCGCATATCGCCATAGACGGCGAGTATGTCATCATATCCGGACACCGACGCTTCGAAGCGGCCAAGCGCGCCGGCATTAAAAAACTGGAATGCAAAGTCTATCACACGCCAACCGCCGAGGATCTGATAAAATCCGAAATCGCACTGATCATCACCAACCAAAACCGCGAGAAAGACGGGAGCCGGCTCAACCCCCGCGAATACATTTTTATGAAAGCAAAATTGCTCGAACTCAAAAAAATCGTCCCCGATGCGTTTAAGGGGGTTAATATCCGTGAAGCCCTCGCTGAAACACTGGGCACCGCCGAGCGAACCATCGCCACCACCGAAAAAATCATCAACAACTTGCCCGAAGAAGAGAAGAAGCAATTTCTAGCGGGCGAAATAACCCAAGAGAAAGCCCACGCCATCGCAGATACCATCGTCAAAGCCAAACGTGCGCCAAACAAAACCACGAAAGATAAGGGCAAAATTAGCACGGGAAACAACGCCAGCATCACCGTACCGATACAAAGCGCCTATTCTGCCTTTAAGTGCGCAATAAACCAATCAACGGAAACCAAGCAGCTCCCCGAAGCCAAAGCCGTTTTAGAGGCGTTTGAGGCGCTTCTGAGGCGGTTAAAGGCAGAATGACAACTAAAACCATGTGAAACAAACAAGAAACCGCCAGACATATCTCCGGCGGTTTTTCTTATATAAAGTCGCAACGGGGTTGACTTTATATAAACTATGCTGTATAATGAGTTTATGAATCAAAAACACATTCGCCGTATTGGGCGAGGAAGGTGAGTTTATGAAAAGAGAAGTCAATTTACAAGAAATAACCGAGCAAGAATCCGGCATCGTCATTTATCCGGACGGTTATATCGCCGTCGTCAACTGGGCAGGGAAGAGTGGCCTGCCACGATACATGGCACCATTCCACGATCCGATTTTTATGCCGGCGGACGAAATCTCGTTCCGAACCGAAGACACATCAAACATCGTCTTATATCTCCCCGAAGGCTATGAGGTCATCGCCGACAAATTTAACGACCTTCAAAAACTTTTTGACGATTTTTCGCAAAACCAAGCGAAGGTTGGCGGTCGGATCTATTACATCAACGACGAGATCATCGTCATTGCACCGGACGACTGGAACTAAATGCAGAAAGGGGAGACGCATGGGACGCACGAATCTCTATTTTTCAAGTCAAAACGGGTACGTGGGCGCAAGCCGAAGCGAGCGCAGCCAAGCCGCCATTGAAAACTATGAAATGCCGATCTCGATGATGTCCAAATCCATCATCGATACGTTTCTTAGCTTAACGCGCGACGACTTTGATCCGATCCATTATGATCTTTTGAAAAGTACGCCGGTTTCGAAGTGGCGTTTTGTTGCCAAAACCAAGATGCAGCGTTCGTCCTGGCATCACACCAGCTCACGCTTTAACAAAACCGATCACTTTAGCCTACACGCCATTGCAGAAAAAATACTCGAGGTCAGTGATACGCTGGAAGACGAGTATCGCGCGCATCTTAACCACGCCAAGACGTCCGCACCGGCTGTGAAGTACGGCGTCATATGCGTGCAAGTATGGGGCGGAAGCAAAGCACACCCCAAAGTGATAGGGCACGAACAAGCGGCAGGCATTATTCAGGGCGAATGGATCTATTCCAAAACAAATCACCTTGCGAATGGCGCGACGCAAAAGTACAAGACCACTGCGAACAAAGTCGATTGGATAACGGTCTATCCAACATATCGTGAATTAACCCAAAGCCACCCGGAATATAAAAAGACAAAAGCCGTTTTTAATGCGTTGATAGGGGAGAGGCGCAAATGAGCTGCAAATATCATTACTTAGCCATTAAAGACCACGCCAACAACTGTAAAGTGCTGGCATTCGAACGCAAAACGAAGCGGGATCGTTGTCTTGAAAAGAACGAGGGCGCTTATATCCCGGGGCATAATGAGATTCGTCAAATCATTAAAAATGATTGGTACGTATCCCGCCCCAAAGAGAACGTCGAAGGCGTGCATCAAGTGTTACCGGTGATGACTGAAAATGAAATTATCGACTTTTCAAAAAGCGTGTACGACGGCGGGTGGAGGAGCACCGACCGAGACGAACTGATCGACGAGTACGGCCTCGATGAAGGCGATGCAAAGACGATATGTGAACGGCTCCAAAACTACGAAAACACCATACCGATCGAATACACCGCTGCGGTTTTAAGTGGGACATTCCGTTTGGATCGGATGCGCATGACCGATGACGAGATTGCGGTGCTAGTCGCTTATGAAAAGGATAAACATCGCGATTACACCGTTTTATGCCAAACATTCAAAACCGAAAAAGAAGCCAAAGAACAACTGAAAAAATGGCACGATCGTTGCGTTATCCGTAAAAAGCAAACCCGCTTGGCATTCAAGATATTCTGGCTCGAACTCCAAAAAACAAAACGAGACAACACCGGAAACATCCTAGAAAAAAGCATTCTGGAAGACCTTTATCCGAATTTCAACGCAAGAGAAGGAGAAAATTTATGAAAAAAATAATTAACGGCTCGATTTACAGCACCGAAACCGCACGAAAAATAGGAGAGTTTGAACACAGCAACAGGAGTTCTTTCGATTATTTTATCGAAACGCTTTATCAAACCCGGGCCGGCAAATACTTCTTGCACGGCGAAGGCCATGCCAGCAGTCGCTATGCCAGACGCATTACTTACAACGAGTTTGCCCCCGGCGAAGAAATAATTCCTTTTACCGCCGAAGAAGCGAAAGGCTGGGCGGAAGACGGACTGGATCCGGATCTTTACATCGCCGAGTTTGGCGAGCCGGAAGAGGCAAGCGATGAAAAGAAGGTCATATCCGCAAGCATCGCTTCGGATGTCTATAACGCACTTCAGCGCGAGAAAGCCAATACCCATAAGCCCATGGGCGAACTCATTGAACAAGCGTGCCGGGACGCGTATATGCGCTGAGTCGATATGCTTGCTCCATTGCGAGAAGCTTCACTTTTAAGAGTCACCCCAAAGGTGGCTCTTTTAGCGCGCTCGATCCTCGTCAAAAATCTCGTCCGTAAGGCAAATCGGCTGTATCACGCACCCGCGCCAAATGTCTAAGATGACGGATCTTAAATACGCTTCTGGTTTTTGCATCTCAACTTTTTCAACCCGTTCAAAAACCTCAGCTACAAGCCGCTCAAACGCAGATAAAAGCGATTTTGACCGCGTTTGGTGGACGTAGCGCCTGAAAATTGACCTCACATCGGACGGTTTTTTTTGCGTCTCGAAGAGGATCTGAGAAGCGACTTTCTGCACAAGACGCGCCACCATGATCTCGGGATCGGACAAGTCGTTACCCACGAGCGCGTCAAGAGAAAACCCGTTTTCGCCCAAATAGTCTGCGTAAAGCGCCATGTTGTTGCAGGACGGGAAGAGCCCGTGCTTTTTGTACATCGCCTGAAGTGCCATCGATCGCAGCTCATGATCAGACGCCGGAACGACATATGGACGGCTTTTCGTTTGTGTTTCGCAAAATGCTCGCTCTAATTGGATTTGCGTTGCCAAAGAGAACGGGGAGAGTTCCTTTTTATCATGGTTTTGATTTCCTCGACCAGATCGTGTCTTGATCTGAAAGGTAGATTGCTCTTCACCAAGATTGCTCTTAGACGAGAGATTGCTCTTTATATTAAGAACCTCCTCGTTATTTTCCGACGGCTTTTTTACTTCGGCTTTTTTCGCACGGCGCGCGCGCGGCGCGCGGCGCACCGGCAGGTCAATAATCGTGTACTCGCTTCTCAAGAAGCGGTGGGTGAGCGGGTCCCGGCTCTGTGAAAAGTCAATGAGTCCGGCTTCATAGAGCTCGTCGAGGTATTTTTGTACCGATCGCTCGCTCATACCAAGATAATTGGCTAGGTACTCGCGCGGCTGTTGGACAGTTTTATTGCCGGCGGACTGAGAGAGGATGGTGAGATAGAGCGCCTTGGCCTCAAGGGACAGGGAGGAGCAAGTCACCGACTGATAGCAAAAGGCAAAGAATTTCGTATCTTTTTGAATCAAATTAAAAATGAGCGTCGGACTATGTGCGGACCGGTTTATTTGTTTATATTGCAAATACCCAAACTTACGAAGATTATTGATCGCGCGCATAAATCGCGGCTTCGACAAGTCTAAAAGCGAGAGCGCGGTGTCGCGCTTCATGAAACATTCGTTTTTCCCAGAAGAAAAAGACGAAATGAACGCCAAAACGCCAATTTCTAGCGCGTGGGTACGTTTATCTTTAATCGCGTTTTGCGGAATTTTTCCAAAAAAACCGGCGCGAACGCCCTTGGTATAGAGTTTTTCGGTCATCGCCGAACAGGTAATAACGGTCATAATTGACTCCTTTTGGGCATAAAAAAGCCCTCGACTTTGTACATATTCCAAGACTTTAGCCGAAGTCTTGGAACGCACTTGACTAAGGGTGGTCAATTATGGTAATCTTTCTTTGGATTCAAGATTACGCATAACTGCTGTGGCTCCACCCGGGATACAGCAAAGATTTAGAGATAAGTCGCAAGTGCTGGTAACACTAAGCGGCTTTTTTCATGCCCGTCATTTCCGTCATCGGAGTACCACCACCTTTCGTTCGGTTCAAAGCGTCGGCACAACCGGCGCTTTTTTGCGTTTACTCAAACTAAAGGATAGCAATAACCTAAAAAAAATACAACCAAGCGCGCCAAAATGTTGACATTTCAAATATCAATAAAGTTTTATAGTATTTGAGGTTATATTTTTCCACGCTCATTCGTTATATAGGGTAAGAGCACAAAAACACACGCGAAACGAGGAGAAAGAGAAGATGATACAGATGATGCCAAACATATTCCGAGATGAAGATATCTTAGAGCGTCCGAGGATCTGTCTTTATCAAGACGAATGGAAGCAAACCCAGACCGGTGTGCTTTTAAGAATTAGATCCGGACAGAACTTTATATTTTTGGTGACACCGAAACTGAGCAAGACCTATGGCGATTACATCGAAAGCGCTGTGGTCGAGTTTGAAATCCTGATGGAAAAAAGACGGCGGTTCGATCCCTTTAATTTTGAGGCGCTGTTTAAGAAGGTTGATCCCGAGGACTACGGCAAAACATACTACGTGTACTTGCAACCCGACCATTGGTCGATCAACAACCATCAGAACGCAGCGGTTTACACAAAAGAAAAATTTGACACGCCAACGCCCTGGGACAAACTGACCGAAGAAGAGCTATATATGCGTGCAAGAGACTACGATTACGATGACATCGATGCGTTCGTGAAAGAAGACGACCAATACCGGTTCCTTTACCCGAGAGACATCAAACTTCAAACCGAGGATATCCCCAGACCGATGTACGAAAAAGGCTATGCACTCTTAGGCGACGTGCCGGATGTGCTGCTCGAAGAAAAGAAAGACTGGTTTTAATGTCAACGTTTTTGTCAAAAGTATTGAATTACTGACGAAGGCAAATTATATTAAAGGCGTTGTAGCGTGGGAAAAGCCCATAAAACAACAAAAAGAAGGAGAAACGATTATGAAAAAGACGATTGCGATTCTATGTATGGTTTTGGCCGTGGCGCTTTGCGCTTGCGACAAAAAGATCACCACCGAGACCACACCCGCTACCACCGAAGCGCAGGTGACCACACTGGCATCGACGCCTTCGGAAACAACCCCGGTAGCGACCACAACCGAGGCAACGACGACCGCAACCGAGGCAACGACGACCGCAACAGAGGAGACCACGACGGTTCCCGAGACGAGTGAAACCACCGAAGCGACGACCGAAGCCACAACCGTTGCGGAAACGACCCAGGCGCCGGCACCGACCACCACGGCGGCGAACCCCAGCCAAGCGTGGACGGAAACCGAGCTTGTGAAGACGGTTTATGCGCACACGACCGCGAATATCCGTTCGGGCCCGGGCACGAGCTACGGGAAAGTGCGGACAACGAACCTCGGTGACGCCATGACCGTTGTGGCGATCACGAATAACAATTGGTACAAACTAGAAGACGGTACGTTCATTAGCCAAACGGTCGTGTCGGACGTTGCACCGACACCCGTGCCGACCCAAGCCCCGACACCGACACCCGATCCGAACGCGCCTGTGCCGACTCCTGTGCCGGCGGATACCATGACCATCAGCCAAATCGAATCGGCGATTTGGAGCGTGGTCACAAGCGTTCGTAGCGGCAACGGCTTAACCACCAATTACAGCGATATCTTGAGCACCCAATGCCGGAAAGACGCAGAATACTATGCGGGCATAGGGGCATTGGGACATACCGGAAAAAACGGTAATGCGGACTCCGCCGGTATCGTCGGACCGACGCTACGCACCGGTGATCAAAATGGCTGGGGCCCCTGGCACGCATGGAACAAAGGCTATGGCGGTGAAACCACCGAAAGTCTGGACGAAGCTGTTCGTGCCGCGGCTCGGTATCTAATTGTGACGCACGTGCCGGACATGGCAATCGATGCTAATCAAACCGAATTTGGTGTGGGCGTCTATAAAATAACAAAAAGCAACGGTGCTATTAACTATTATATTTATATTTCATGCGCTAATACAGAGGTTCTTCAAAGACAAATTGATAACGGTTTTTACAACTAACCACTTTACAGTCCTTAAAGCAAAGGAGAAAAAGCCATGACCACGAAAAGCAAAGCGAAGATCCGAACCCTTTTAACAAAAAGCTTGAGAACCGCGCTAGCGGTTCTTGTGCTGCTCGGCATCCTGCTGCCGGCGGTGCCAATTGCACACGTCGACGCGGCACCATCCATTCAACCCAATTCGCCCAGTATTCGAACACCCATCTACTTATCCAATACCCGCGACAACATGGTGATATATGTTATGCGAAGCAACGAAGGAGAGATTACGTTTTGCACGCGAAAAGGCTATTCTCTCCCAAGCAGCGATTTTGCCATTCGAGATGACATCCTAAACGCTAATCCTCAGTTGGGACCGCGCTTGACACATATTGCCAACGCCACGGGCATGAGCGTTTCGCTTCCGGCCACCAATTACAATGATTTCACGTATAGCGGTGAGGCATCCTTTGATTATACCGGCATCCAAAACAATAGCGCATATGTTGTAAAACAACTGGCGGTGTGGATGACGCTCGGACGTATGGGCTATAACAATCCCGGTGCGCCGCTTTATGGCGGCGAGTATGGCGGACAAGGGATAAGCCTGTATACAGCATTTACGCAAGGGACAGCCAGTACGACCGACGACGGCAACGGTATTATTGATACCTATACAGCACAAGAATATCAAGACCGACTGGACTATATAACAGGGCTACCGTCTTCGGTCACGTTTTCGCAAAAACAGCATCTAAGATCGGTTGCGGCAGCCAAAAGAAATGCACATGAGCTTTTGAGTCGAGCAAGAGATCTATGCAACAGCGCCATGAGCATTCAAACCGGCATGACGCGTCCCAGCGTGACATACGACGTTGCCTTTTCAAATATAGGATCCATTGTCTACGATGCAAACGCAGGGCACTACACGGCTTTTGTCGATGTTTCGGTTTCAAATGGCGGAACATGGCAATTAAACGAATATTCAAATTGCAATCCAGCCGCTACAAGTGGAACATCTGGCGAGCGGTTGTGGATTTCATTTTCCTATGAACAAATGCAAGTAGGACCAACCATAAGAGTGCAAGCTATCGTTCCGCCCGGGAGCGGGGAACAGTCGATGGCGATTTTTACCAGTAACGGCCAATCGTTTGCGCAACCGGACTACCTTTATTCTTACGAAGGAACTCGGGCTTTTGCCAGCTGGCAACCCTTGCCGAACCCCAGCCCTGTCCTTCTAAAAGTGGACGCCAGTAACGGCGCACCGCTTGCGGGCGCGGTCTACGAAGTAACCGGACCCAATGGCTATACCTTTACCGGCACCACTGATGCCGCCGGCGAACTGGTCGTACCGAACGTGCCCGACGGCACGTTTCAGTGGCGCGAGGTCAGCCCGCCGCCCGGGTACCTTCTAAATGACGCCTTGCAATCCTTTACGGTGGCCGGCGGTGTCATCGTATCCGGTACGACACAATTAGCAAACGTACAAAACCGTTTCTACAAAAGGGACGCGCAGACCAACGGTCTTTTAGCCGGTGCGACCATGGCGATCTATTCGGACGAAGCGTGCACCGTTGAAATCTTTAGAGGCACCACAGACGCGAACGGTACACTATTAGCGCCCGCGCTCGGAAACGGTCAGTATTGGTTCCGAGAGTTAAGTGCGCCTTCGGGCTACTATATCAACCCGAGAATCCATTATTTCTATATCCAAGACGGTGTACCCTATGGCGATAACACCATCTACGATATCGAGTTCATCGACATTATAATCACCAAAACCGATGCCATTACGCCGAGCGTGTATGTGCCCGGCGCAACGTTCCGTGTTTATACGGACGCAGCGGAAACCAACCTCTTTTTCGAAGGCACCACCGATGCCAACGGGCAAGTCGTTATTCCCAACGTACCAAACGGGACATACTACTGGCGGGAAACCCAAGCCCCGGACGGATACTACTTAGATCCAAACCTATATAGTTTCACGGTGCTTAACGGCGCGCTATCTGGTACCACCTCACTTTCCGACACGCCATTCCCGTCGGTCACACTGGTAAAAACCGGATCGGATACCGGACGCGGCGTTTCCGGCGCGATTCTTACCGTTTATACGGACGCTGCCGGCACCAACGTTTATACAAGCGGCACAACCGATGCCAACGGTCAAATCACGATTGCAAGCATTCCGGACGGGACATACTACTGGCGGGAGACCCAAGCCCCGGCGCAGTATAACCTCGATCCAACCATGTATAGTTTTGTGGTCAGTAGCGGCACCGTTTCGGGCACGACTTCGTTTATCAACGTCCGAAAGCCCGACCTCACCCTGAGTAAAATCGACGATCAAATGAACCCGATTGCCGGTACGGAACTGACCGTTTATGCCGATGCGGATCTCGCAACCGTTTTAGCCACCGGCACGACCAACGCCGATGGCGAATTCAGAGTTACCAACATGGCGGACGGGACATACTACTGGCGCGAGACGCAAGCCGTATCCGGATATATCCCCGACGCAACCGTACACGAGATTGTGGTTGTTAACGGTCAGATCCAAGGCCCGCAACAACTCCAAAACACACCGACACGCGTGCGGTTCTATAAGCAAGACGGCGCAACCGACGCGCTTCTTTCGGGCGCCACGTTCGAAATCTTCACAGAAGACGGAACCGTTTTAGCCACCGGTACCACCAACGCCGACGGATACATCGAGGTCGAGCGTCTACCGATCGGTCAAACGCTCTATGTGCGTGAAACCCAAGCCCCGAACGGCTATCTCTTAACGAGCGACACGCTGTCGTTTAGCATCGATGATACCGGTGTCGCGACGTTTGCAAACGATGAACCGGGCATATCGAACACACGCCAACAATACGGCATTGCTTTGACCAAACATAAAGAGCAAGGCGTCTATAACCCGACCACGGGCGATTTTGAGTTCCCGATCGTGCCGGCAGACGGCATTGTATTTGACGTTTTCGCCGCCGAGGACATTTATGATGCAGCGGGCAATCTCATTTGGGCACAAAACACCCGCGTCGAACAGATGCAAACCAACGATCAAGGGCACGCAGAGACAACGATGGATCTCTATTTGGGTCGATACTATGTGGTCGAAAGTGCCGTCACGCCAGATGTAATACTTGATACCACACGCTACGATATCGAGATCACCCAGCAAGACCAGAATAGCGTGCGAACCGTATTTGAGATCAATAACGGCGAGCCGATCCTGAACCGCGCCATCCAAGGCGCGATCGGACTTAATAAGATCGCCGGCGACACGCGCCTACCGTTGTCCGGCTGTACGTTTAACGTTTTTGATAGCAATGGCAACCTTCTGGACACCATTACGAGCGACGAAAACGGACTGGCGACCACCCGCGTATTACCGTATGGTCAGTACACGCTCATAGAAACCCAAGCCTATGTCGGGTACGCGTTGGCGGAGCCGCAGACCGTGTGGATTGACTTGCAGCCCGACGAAACAACAGGGCTTTCCAACGTGGAAATCACGGTCGAGAACATGAAGAAGGCGCGGATCGAGATCTATAAACTCACCCAAGACACCCAAACACCGATGCAAGGCGTGGTGTTCGGCATCTTTGCCCGAGGCACCGATGAACGTGTTGCCACGCTAACGACCAATGCCGAGGGACGTGCGGAAGTCTACATCTCTCAGGGTGACTATGAAATACGTGAGCTTCAAACCAACGGTGGTTATGCCTTGGAGAGCGAGCCGATCCTTGTGACCGCAGACTGGGCGGCCGTCTATCGGTACGAAATCACCAACGAAAAAACAAGAGTCACCCTGAATAAAGAAGACGGATTAACGGGCGAACCGCTACCGGGTGCGGAGTTTACGGTATTGGATCAAAGTGGCGTAGAAGTGTACCGGGGCATCACGGACGAAAACGGGCAGGTCATCATTGAGGGCTTAATGCCCGGGACATATACCTACACTGAAACCGTTGCCCCAATAGGTTTTGCACGCGACAAATCGACCTTTACGTTCGAACTCGACGCGTATGGAGTGGTCACCGGTGATGTGAGCATTGAAAACACGCCGATGGCGCTTATGGTTTGGAAGACCAGCACGTTATCCGATACGGGGCTCGAAGGCATGGGCTTTACGCTCACCGATGCGGCAACCGGCGAGATCATTAAAGTGATATGGGATAACGACTTACAGGCGTATGTGCCGACAAGCCATGTGCGTGTTTTAGCCGCTGTGGTCGGCGAGGCGCCAACCGAATTGGACGTCATGCAAACCAATAAAGACGGTATGGCGAAGATTCTTTATCTGCCTTCGGGCACGTATGTCATTACCGAGACCATCGCACCGCAAGGGTTCCTTTTGGATTCAACGCCGGTGACGGTCGTGCTCGATGCGGAGATGGATGCGGGCGCACTGGCGCAGGCAAGACTACGGAACTCGCCGAACATCACGAAGACCGGACAAAGTAAAACGTTTGAACTGCTCTCGCTGATGGCGACGATCACGGCAGCGGGCGCATTGGTGCTGATGCTCTATCGTGAAATCCAGAAAGAGAAGAAGCAAAGAGGGCTTGTCTCCGAGGATATCGAGTGATAAGATAAGGACATATCATTTAATAGAATAGGCTAAACACATCGAGAGAGGCGAATTTCATTCGTCTCTCTTTTTTTGTGCCTATTTTCAAGTGATTGATCACATCTGCGGACACCGCAGGGGAAAGGAGAAAAACATGAAGTTATTTGTCGTAACTTTCAAAAGGGCTTTAATCGAAGCGTTTCCGACGCTCTATATAGACGCGGATATGTTCGCTGAAGCCGAAACAGAAAAAGAGTGCGTGGAAAACTACGCATTCGAATTCGGTTGCAATCCGAAAGACTTTAGTATTCGGGAAGCAACGGAAGCCGAGACGGTTGCGTGGAAAACAAAAAACAAACGCAACTGATCAACGGAACAAAAAACAAACGCAAGGAAGAGGCGCGGGAGACCGTGCTTTTTGTTTGCAAAAAAGAAAGGAAAGCAGGCTTATGAGAAAACTATGGCCAATCGAGGTGGATAAAAGAACTATGCCCGACCTCGAAAACGAACATTTGGAAGGGCTCGTTAAAGACATGAACGATTATGTTTACGACGAGCTGCTGGAAAAAGCGGCAAAGATCAAAGTGCCGCACGACATCGCGGTGTATAGCATGTCAAGCAGCAAGAAGGTGGAAGATTTCAAGATACTTCCCATTGAGGCGAAAGACATGCTGCAACTACCGGTGTGGAGAGAAATCGGTGAATTCTTTTTAGATGGCGCCGACTTGGTTGCAAGAAGTAACGACGGGATCGGGGACAAAGAAATTGTTTTCCGAGGCGTCAAAAAGAAAAAGATTGGCAACCGTAGAGAGATCTTTACGCTGGGCAATCTTTTAGGGGGTGACATATGAACTTTCCAGAACAAGAAAAAGTGAGGGAAGCCAAAAATAACCACCCCAAAGGCACAAGAGTCGAGCTGATCCGGTGCGATGACCCGTATCGAAAGATGACGCCTGGCGAAAAAGGCACCGTCGAATCGGTCGATGATATGGGCACGGTGTTCGTTATCTGGGACAGCGGTTTTCGCTTGGGGCTTTGCCTGGGTGAAGACCAGTACAAAAAAATTTAGTCCCGCATGTGGCGGGGGAAAGAAGGAAACTTATGGATAAGGCGTTAGAAGTAATCCAAAAGAAAATCGAATCCAAGCGTTACGCGCACGATATCAATGTACTTTGGGCGGATATGCTCGAAGTCATCGCTCGAACCTTGCAGAACGCGATGTTTCAAGTCGAAAAAGAAAAAGAAATCATTGCGCGGATTTGCGCGAAGTATGATCCAAAAGAAAACATCCGCGATTTTTTTGCGGAGATCCTTGCGGATTTGGTCATCGCAATGGAAAGGCACCCGTTTACAGATATATTGGGGCCGATCCACATGAATCTTGCAAGCAACGAAGCGTTGGGACAGTTTTTTACGCCCCAATCACTTTGCGACTTGATGAATGAGCTTGTGATGCAACCAAAACAAGAGGAAACGGACAACACGCACACGTTCTACGAGCCGGCTTGCGGCATGGGCGCGATTGCATTATCGCATGCGAAATACGCGCAGCGCGATGGAGTGCTCAATAAAACGCAGTTTTCGTGTGTGGATATCGCACCCAACTGCGTGTATGGCACATACATCCAGCTTGCCCTGAACGGGATCGCTGCACGAGTGTATTGCGCAAATACGCTATCGCTCGAAGAGAAGTTTGAGATGATCACGCCCATGCAAGTGGTGCGTGAACTCAAAAAGCGCTCCGACGAGCAGAGCCAGAGAATCGGTGAGGCGCTCGAAAATATCCTTAGTGGAAAGAGCGCATAACCGCGAAAAAGAACAAACGGCACGGCAGGACGCACGCCTTTCATTGGCGTGCGTTTTGCTACGCATATCCCGGTTGAGCGGGAAGAAAGAAGGCAAGTATGAGCCAGACAAAATACAACACAAACGAGTGGCTTCGACACACGTTTTCGACCGGTGGTTACGCCGGCGAAGATTTCAAAGCGTTTGCACGCTGGTACCGAAGACAGATTAAAGAAAAAATTGGTAGTGGCTACGAATTTGCAAAATATAGCGTCGGTCACTACGAAATCTCAGGATTTATCCGAAATAAGGATACAGGGGAAGTGTGTTACTTCTCCACATCGGATGTTCGGTTCGATAAGAACCGTTGGAGCGAGCATATCCTTATTCGCGAAGCCAAGCATGACCGGGACTTTACGGGCGGCATGAATCAATACTGCACGCTTAATGAACTTCCGAAACTTTGCGAATTGCTGACGGATTAGGGGGGAGCGATATGGAGCTAACGCGAGAGCAACTCGACCGAAACGATGAAATTGATCAAGCGGTGTATGCGTGCATCTGTACGCTTGCCGAAAAAGAACTGCCGTGGAACATGGAAGTAATCGGTCTGGCAACAGAGCATATTCGGGCACTTTTAGAAAGGCACGGTATAAAAATGCGCTGGCCGGGGATTGTCACCCATGAAGACGGATCAGAAACCTATGAAGACGGCACATAAGCCGTAAACGAAAGGAAGGTAAACCATGAGGCTATTTATCGATATGGACGGCACATTAGCCGAACTACGAGAAGACACCGCAAAGACCTTTATGAACCCGGGGTATTTTTTGAGGCTACGACCGTATCAAAGCCTCATTACCACCCTGAAACGCATTCGAAAGGCGCGACCGGACGTTGAAATGTTCGTTTTGACGACCGTACACACCGTTCGTGCGATCCAAGAAAAAGAACGGTGGCTTAACCGGTTTTTTCCGGAGATCGATGTATTACATCGGATCTATGCCACCTCGGACAAACCCAAAGGGCATTTCATACCGGGCGGTGTTCAACCGACGGACGTTCTGATTGACGACCACACGCCAAACCTTTTGGCTTGGCAAGGCATCGCAATCAAAGCCGTCAACCCGTTGAATCATCGCGGCGGTAAATGGCGTGGGCCGTGTCTCAAAGTGGATCAGGCCGATCCGCTTTATACGGCGATCTGCAACACAAAGCATATGAGGCAGAAATGCCTTGTATAAATCAAAACTCGCAACGGGCGAGAGAAGGAAGGTATTATCATGGACAACAAAGAAAGAAAAGAGCCAATGTTTAAGCTCGACGGGAAAAACTGCTTTTTAGAGGTGGTTGAAGACGGCTTTGGTATTGAGAAGGTGCAAATCAATTTTTGCACCTACGACAAGAGCCGAGAGCCCGGAAAACGCCAAACCGCGTTTATCCCGTTCTATATCTCTTTTGAAGAGTTTATAGTATTTGCGGATAATGTGCGCATCGGTCGATTCAAACAAAAGACCGACAAAGCCCAAGCCGCTGCTACCGCTGCTCAAAAGCAATGGGCAGACCCCGTGTTTCACATGATGGGCGGCACGACAAAGGAAGCACTCAACCGATCCGGAAGAGCACGGGCGGATGGTATGTCCATTTCCCGGCAGCTCCGGATCTATCCCGGCTCAAAGCAAGCGTATCTTATGGTATGCGAACAGGGCGCGGGGGAACAGAACGAAAAGGGCTTGATTGTGCCACGCTATGGCACAAAGCCCGATCAAAAGGTTATGGTGCCGGTGTCTGAGGACGCTATGCACCAAATGGCGGCAAGAGTATCTCTTGAAATCCAAGCATACATCACCGCCAAACGCACTACTGAAATGTTTGTTGCGATGCGATCTAATAACAAATCCGCGTCGTAACACGATACCGCTTCTTGCCTTCGGGCAAGGGGCGGTATTTTTATATATAACAAGCAGCAAAGTTTACAAAAAAACAAAAACATAGTACAATGTACTAAACAAAGGAAGGAGCTGATATTATGGCATTTTCGATTAGACTTACGGAAAAAGAAAGAGGTCTTGCAAATAGCTACGCAAAACTTCATGCAATTTCGCTGGGCGACGCATTCAAAAAAGCGTTGTTTGAAAAGATCGAAGACGAATACGATATTGCCGTTGCGAATGAAGCCTATAAAGAATACGTGGATAGCGGTTGCAAAAAAACTCCTGTTGCCGATTTTTGGAGGGAATTAGATGCAGAAGCATAGTGTTGTACTGTCTGAGCGTTTTAAGAAAGAGTTTAAGAAACTAGATAAGTACACACAAAAAATAATCAGGTCATGGATTGATAAAAACCTGGTTGACTGCGAAAACCCCCGCCAACAAGGATTGGCTTTGACCGCAAACAAGACCGGTCAATGGCGATACAGAATAGGTGACTATCGGCTGATATGCCTCATTGAAGACGATCAACTTAATATCATCGCACTCAATATCGGACACCGCAGAGACGTCTATAACTAAAGAGTTAAAGGGGGGTAGCCAAGTGAGGCGCCCCTTCATTTTAACGTTCATCACGGATTCAAGGCTTGACAAACCCGCCGTTTCAGTGTAATTTTGACTTAAATTATTTACGTTATGTCTGGGATTCCGCCCAGACATGGCGTATTTTTTTATGCCATTTTTTATTTTAGCGCGGCCATCGCCGCAGAAAGAGGAAAGCCTTATGATGGACAACGTGCACTTAATCATCGAGGACTATCAGATCCTGCAAAGCCTTAGAGAAACCGCCAAACGACACTATTGTTCCCAGGAAGCCGTTCGACTGGTTCTGATCCGCCACGATGTCCCACGCGGTCGATGTGGTCGAAAGAGCATTCTAGCGTGCGAACAACAATACGCGGTGCGTTGACAAAAAATGTAGCGTGCGGTATATTGACAACATATTATTTAACTAAAATGGGATAATTTTAAGAAGGACATTTTGTCCTTCTTTTTTATGCCCGTTTTCAAGTCATTGATTATTCTCGCGGACACCGTGGGAAAAGGCGCTTTCGGGTGCATAAAAATTTCAGCTTTGGCTGAACATAAAGGAGAAGCGAAAGTTTCTCAACAAAAAAGCAAGAGATTAAGGTCTTTTGCAGCATCTTGGGCATTGTGCTCAAGGTGTGCGGAATAAAAAGAAGGGAAGATTTTTATCTTGCCTTCTTTTTTTATGAAAATAACACCCAATAAAAACGGGTGTGGATATAAAGGCCAAAAGCAAAAGCAAAAGCAAAGATTCCGCGAAAGGCGGAGAAAGAGGTATGTATGAATTATTCTGCATTCTACGCAAAAACGTATTCTGGAGTTCCATCGGACGAGATCGAAAACCTTGATCTCGATGAAGCCATCGAATATCCGGAAACCAAGCCCATAACAAACCCAAAAGGGCACAGATACCTATAAGAGTTCCGGAAGAACCGGAAGAAAGAAGGCTATTATGGTCAAGGAAATTGCAATTACGAAAAACCAAGGCGCTCTACTTCTCGCGGCACTGTCGCTGGAAGAAGAATGCCTCCAAGATGGTCGAGGGTGCTTTGACATGGGCACCCTTGAAAGACAAAACCTGGAGCACAAAATAAATGTTGTTCAAGGTTTAATGAAGCAGTTCGAGAGCGTTGCTCTCGGCTGACTTCGCATATTCTGATTGTGAGTATGGCTAAAGTCATTGACTTTAGCCATACTCTTTTTTTATACTTGAGTTGACCATAATATGGGAAGAAGGGAGAGGGATATGACGGATACCAAGCGTTTTGTCATTACAAACGATACGGGCGCGATTAAGGTCGGCACGGACGCGTTTTATGTGCTGATTCAAACCGCTCTTCAGGATCACAAACCGCACGCGATCGAAGTGTTTGTATCCGACGGTCCGACCGACACCAACGGTTATATGCAGGTGACGGTCATAAAGGGCGCCCTTTCGATTATGAACCATAAAGAGAGCCTCGCACATCTTTCAGGACGATACGGTGTCTACGTTAAAACCGAAGATGAAAATGCAAGCGTCATCTTCGAGAAATGGAACGGCCTATGATATATACCGTCCATTATTCATGCGGGCACGACGGCGATCAGGACATCAACGGTACCCCCGATGAAGTCATCAAAAAGATTAAGTCGCTTGAGAAAAAAGGGATATGCAAAGCCTGTTACGCGAACAAAAAACGTTCTGAGCCACTCACACTTCACATCGAAAGATTTAACAAAGGCACCTACACCAACTATTGCGAATGGCTTCTTTTGTTTTTTTCGGGGAACACCCAGGCGGCGCGCGAGCAAATCAAGGCAATGGGCTACCAGTGGGGCGAGATGCCATCCACGCGGGCACGGGATATGTTTAAGAAAACCGACAAAAAGGCATGGTTTAAGGCAACACGACTCGAAGATCTCGAAATCGATTTAGATGAAGCATCGGTACTAGCGCCTCAAATTCAAAGTCTACTTACGGGCATTGACCTTGATATTATGGAAAAGCACGCGCCCAAAAACCAAGATCGTATCCGAAGATTAAAAGCACTTCATAAACCCGAAGCACCGGATTTCTTTGGTGGATATACATGGAACAAAAAGACATACGGTCGGTCCATATATATGAACGGCGAAAAGATAACACTCACAACAGAGCAACTCGACGAACTCGACCAGTACAAAAAAGAACTCGCCGAGTACGAAGAAAAAGCCCGCGCCATAAAGGACGAGCGATGAAAAAGGTCATAAACGGAGCGGTGTATAACACCGAGAGCGCTATATATATAGGTATATACAACAGTCGCAAAGAGCTAGACGACATGCGACGGTTTACCGAAGAGCTGTATCGGACGCGATCCGGAAAATTCTTTTTGCTTTTATCCGGGGCAAGAAACCCTCAATACCATACCAAAAGAAACGAACCGAAAATTGTTTCACTCGCGTTTGAAGAAGCCCAAAACTGGGTCAAAGAGAAACTGTCACCCGAACAATTTCAAACATTATTCGGGTTGCCCGAACACCCTGAAAAGAAACAAAACATGCACATCTCTTTATCCGCAAAAACCGTTCATCTCTTGAACCAGAAACGAGCCGAAACCGGAACGAGCATATCCGAACTCATCGAGTGGGCGGTCGAAGCGCAATTTGACGATATTGCGGACAACGAAAAAGAGTGATAGACTACAAACATATCATTTAATAGAATGGCACAATTGTAGAGAGGCGAATTCGCCGCTCTTTTTTTATGCCGTTTTTAGTCATTGATCATAGCCGTGGGCACCACGGGGAAAGGAGAAAAATTAACGAACCGAGCGCGTAAACGCTCAAAGGAACAACACTTGCACGGCAGGAGCACTCTTTACAATAGGAGTGCTTTTTGGCGTGCATCAATCCCAATAAGGGAAGAAAGAAGGTCAAAAGATGAACAATACGATCACCAACAAAAAGATTCGCGACGCCATATTTTTGGACGTGGCGAATCTCTCAACCCGAGAAGAGGACGAATTTTTGTTTGCCCTCACCGAAGCCGAAACCGTGACGAGATGGATGCGTGTGAAGAGCGACGCACTATCCGTCACGGGTCCGGACGAGTTTTGTGACTTGCCGGACGACGTGTTTCAAGAAGTGATGGAACACTCGCCATACGGCGTAACGGCACTTTTTGAAGACGAGTACGGCGTAAAGAGCGAAATGTCGTTTATGCTGCGCGTGAGCGCGGTGGAAGACATCTTTGCTCGCGCCAAAGAGGGGCTTCGTTCCGGCATCAACGTGTTGCCGGATCACCGAGACATTTTGTCGCGGATCTACAAGGAGCTCAAGGAAACATACGTCGTCTTGATCCGAGGTGAGCGCTTGGCGGCACTTCACTCGGATCGATATGCACCGATCAAACAGACGGAAATTTTCGAGATGGTCAAAGACTATCTTGAAAACCAAGCCGAAGGTCATTTTACACTCGGCGAGTTCTCCAACGAGTACACGCGCGCGCTGTATGAAATCACCGATCAAGGATTGGTGAAAGAATACGCCGATGCGCTGGATGCGTTTGGTATGAACCCAACAAACGCGGCCATCACCGCGGGGCTGAGGGTGTCCACAAGCGACGTCGGTACCGCAAGTGTACGGTTTACACCGTACATCAAAAAGGGCGGGTGCGTTCTGATGCTCGGCAACCACTTCGCGGTCAAGCACATTGGAAGTGCTGACCTAGAAGACGTCAAAAAGAAGCTCGACGGCGTGTTCATGCGGTACACGCAAAGCGTTAAGGATCTCGTGCGGCTCATGAGTATTAAACTCGCAAAGCCCTACAACGCGATTCTGAACGCGGGCGAAAAACTGCGCCTTCCGATGAAATCGCTATCCGATTACGTGGACGCGATTCAAGCGGTGGGACGGTTTGAAAACGGTGCAAGCGCCTACGAATGTTACGAGGTCTTAAACGAGATCCTCGCGACATCCGCCGCGGGCATCGAGCCGCAACGCCGATTCAATTTGGAAGAGGGCATCTATCAAGCGCTCTCTTACGATTGGGTCAAACTCGACCGCGCGGTTATCAAACGCGCATAGCAGAAGCGACGAAAAAGGGGCGGCAAGAAACCGCCCCTTATGACGTCACAAAAAGAAAGGGGATTTATTATGATCAACCAATATGCAAACGTCGTGGTACCGGATATCCGCACCATCACCAACGAAGAATGGCGGACACTTCGCCGAAATGTCGGGAAAGAACCCAAAATCGGTTGTTCGGAAACCGCTCTGGTGGCAGGTATTTATAACCAAAGCCCCGAGCCGTTCCCGTGGAAGACGCCCGTTGCGTTCGCACGCGAATTGCGTGCCGCCATAGACGGGGTCATCTACGACAATATCTCGTCTACGGCGATGGAATGGGGACACAAGATGGAAACCCCCATCGCCATCGAATGGGCAAAACGAAACCCGGATTGGCAGCTCGTCGCGACCCATACGATGTACGAGAGTAAAGCCTACCCGTGGATGCGCGGCAACTTCGACTTTTTGTGTCAAAACAAAAAGTCGGGCGAACTGCGGATCTTAGAAATCAAACACACCCACGCCAGAAACGAGAAATTCGTGACGGCGATGAAAGAAGGGCGTGTGCCGGACTACTATGCGTGGCAATGCCAAGCGGAGATGACGATCACCGGCATTCAGTCGATGTTCATTTGTCTCGGCTGGACGTATATGGACGACAACGCTGCGGATCTCATTGACATCGCGTGGGTGGAACTTCACTCAAACGCTGAAAAGGAAGCGTTTATGGTCAAAGAGACACGCTCTTTTCTTCAAAAGGTCGAAAAGGGTGAAGAAATCAAAGTCAAAACCAGCGAGAAGCTGGCCGAGGAGTTAAAGGAACTCTGGGGCGAGTATAAAATCGGCACAACGGTTTTAGACGCGCCCAAGAAGGATCTACTGGTGAAATACCGAGCGATCCTCGACGAAGAAGAAGAACTCTCTGATCGGCTCAAAAATGTAAGAGTCGAGCGAGATGTTCTGGCAGACCAAATCTTCCAGGCAGCGGAAAGGCACTGTAAAGCCGAGTATGCGGACGAAAAGACAAGGTATATCTTTGAGATGACCTTCAAATCGTCCAATACCGCCCGAGAAGAGGATATCAAAGTGGCGTATCCTAAGATTTACGATGCGTCACAAAAATTCAGCGCGGAAGCGTTTAAGAAGGAGATGCGAGATCACGGTTTCACCAAAGCCGAGATCGACATCTTTTTCGATTCGATCAAAACCCCAAATGGGTTTTCGCTCAAAACCGCTTCGACGTTCAAAGATTAGATCGGACGGTGTTTCCCTTGTGGTATGTGCCACAAGGGAACGCCGCCATACGAAAGAAAGGAGCCAAATATGCTCGAAAAGAAAATGGAAACCGCGACGGTCAAATTCATGCGTCGCATTTACCCGCAAACCGATTCGATTGGCATAGACACCTTTTGCGTGTCTTTGATGGTTTTAGACGAACCGTTCAAGGAACTGGGCAAAGGCGAAGTGCTCAAAGTCTCGGGCGTCGGTATTCCGAGCACGCCGTCCGGACTCGTCTATGAAATACTCGGCGAGTACGAACAACACGAAAAGTACGGGGACTCTCTAAAAGCAGCGATGGTATCGCCCATTATGCCCACCACGCTCTCGGGGATTAAAGCGATTCTTGCAAGCGGACTGATTGAAGGGATCGGCAAAAAAACCGCCGAAAAAATCGTCGATACGTTCGGCAAAGAAACACTTCTGATCATCGAGGCGCAGCCCGAAAAACTTCTCCAAATCAAGGGCGTCAGCGAGCGCATGGTCGCTAAAATCAAAGCGTCGAACATCGCGCTTTCGCGTGAGCTTCACGCCGCGGTTGAGTTTTTGCAAGAAAAAGAGTTTTCGGTGCAAATGGCAATAAGAATCGGCAAACACTTTCGCGGCAGAACCGTTGAAGTGCTAACGCAAAACCCGTATGCCATCACTGAGATCGAGGGCATCGGCTTTCAAAGAGCCGACGCGTTCGCACGAAAGATGGGTATTACTGAACGCCTCGATCCGAGGCGTGTGGAAGCCGGTCTGATGTGCTGCTTTTCGGAGATCCAAAACGAAGGACACCTTTGCTACTCTGAAAAGGCAACGGTGGTTCGCACGCTAAAGATTTTAGGCTGTTGTATTACGGATATAAACACGCGTGCAATCAACGACCAAATCGGGCGGGCGAAAAGCAACGGCAAGATCATGCTGCACCGCCACGATGGAAAGGATTTCCTTTATAGCGTGGGCGCGTATCGTGCCGAGGACAAAGCCGCGGCGAGCCTTTCGAGCCTGATCCGAAGAAAGCCGGAGAACCGTCACGACGAAAAGGTCATCCGACGACTGATCGGAAACGTTTGCAATCGTTTAATGGTTTGTTTGGACGACTTGCAAGAAGCCGGTATTGTGGCGGCTTTAATGAACAACGTTAGCATCGTGACGGGTGGACCCGGTACGGGAAAGACCACGCTCCTAAATGTCCTGGTCGAAACCTTTCAGGACTTTGAGGATCTACCGGTCACACTCCTGGCACCCACGGGACGCGCGGCACGGCGCATGAGCGAAGCAACCGGAAAAGACGCAAGAACAATCCACTCGGCACTCGGATTAAGACCGGGTGAATCGGAAACCAGTATGGACGTCTCGCTTTTTGAAGGGCTGGTCGTCGTAGATGAAATGTCCATGGTAGACGGGTATCTATTCAAGAACCTGGTCACGAACTTAGGACTTTCTGCACGGCTGGTTTTAATCGGCGACGTGGATCAACTCCCAAGCGTCGGCCCCGGGGCGGTTCTAAAAAGCCTGATTCAATCGGGACGAATCCCAGTGACAAGGCTTTCAAAAACGTTCCGTCAAAAAGGCGGCAGCGCAATTATCGGGAACGCGGCAAGAATTAACGCTGGAGAAACGGATTTAGAAGAAGTCGAAGGCGAGTTTCAGATGATTGAAATAAACGGGGAAGAAGCCCAACAAAAAGCAGTCATCGAGGCGTATCTCGACGGAAGAAAAAAATATGGGCAAGACAACATCGTCTTGCTGACACCGTTTCGAAAAAGGGGCGCATTGTCGTGTAACGTGTTGAACAACATGTTGCAGAAGATCATAAACCCTGAAAGCAACGGAAATGCCACCATCAAAATCTTTGGCGCAAAAGAAGCAAGCGACCAAGAACTCTGTTTTCGTATCGGCGATCCGGTTACCGCAAAAAAGAACTTTGTCGAAAAGGACATTAGTAACGGTGACGTGGGCACGGTAACAGAAATTGACGGTCGTATTATGCACGTTAAGTTCGATGATGATCGTGAGTTTGACATCTCGGGCGAGGAGCTTTACGCATTTGACCTTGCGTATGCGACCACCGTACACAAGAGCCAAGGCTCGGAGTACAAGATGGTCGTTATGGTCTGCTCGTCGGCACACCGCCGCATGCTGAAACGAAATTTGGTGTACACCGGACTAACGCGTTCAAAAATCGAGAGTCGGGTCATTTTTGACCAAAATGCGCTCAAAACCGCTGTTGCCACGGTCGATCAAGAGCGTAGGGGCACCTTTTTAGCGTCCATGTTGCAGACTTGGTGTATCATTTAAAACTAAAAAAACTAAAAAATTTTTTAGAGAAATACCATCAAAAAGAACTGACACCGAACGCTTTTGCGTCTCGGTGTTTTTTCTTGCCGAAAAAAGAAAAGAGTGATAGACTACAAACATATCATTTAATAGAGTGGCACAATTATAGAGAGGCGGATTCGCCTCTCTTTTTTTATGCCATTTTGAGTCATTAGCAACAGCCACGGGCACCGTGGGGAAAGGAGAAAATTATGAAAATGACCGTTATCGGACGCATTGCAACCGATGAAGGCGAGAGCGAGCCGGTCAAAAAAGAAGAGAACGGGTGTGTTTGGTTCTGGATTAAAGAAAACCAAAACTATACCCGTTGCGTCATCACCCGACGCGATTTGATCGAAAACCTCGATCTCAAGCGCATAGTAAACTATGAGCTGGTCATCGTCGGCGAGTATATCTCAAAACGGAACGCGACATACATCGATTGCGATGTCATAAGCGTTCAAATCAAAGACGCGCCGTTATCAAACGGTAGCGGCTTGCCTCATTACGTCGAAGGTATTTATGTGATCGAGGCATAGGAAAAGAGAAGAAAAATAGGCGCGCAGGGTCAACGCTCTTTTGAGCGTTTTTTTGCGCCCAAAAACCCGCAAACGGCGGGAGAAAGAAGGAAAATTATGAATAAAAAAGAACAGGCGCAACTTGCAGCAGCATGCACGGAAGCACTTGAGATCGGAAACCCAAGTGCATTGGGTGTCATGAACATCACCCGCAACACGTTCCGTTACTTTTTCGGACGTGGTTTCAATCACGTTGCAGTGATGGAAGTGTCGCCGGAGAGCGTCAAGGTGTTTGTAGAATCAAAAGATTCGGACACCTTGAAAATAGCCATTGAACACTTAACAATGGCGTACATGGTCGGGGTGTACGGGAGTCGCCTGTACGTCTTAGATTACGTCGAAGAAATGACGTTGGGCGGAGCGATGCCACCGGAAGTTTATGCGCTTTACAAAGAGATCATAGAGACGCTCTTTGTCGCCCCGCCCAAAACAAGGCCGGTAGAGATCGTGGAAGGCTTGCCGAAATTCTCGCGAGAAGAAATCGACGGGACACACACACGCGTCCCGGCAAACGCTTCTTTCGACGAACTGATCGACGAAGATTTAATAGGCATCGGCGGAAGCGCTTTTAATTATGTCCCGGCAGAAGAGGTGCGAGGAAAGTATAAGCTCCCTCGCACCGAAGGCAAACCGGTGCTCGGTCAAATCGAGCCCGTTTCCGAAAAGATCCTCACCGTCCCGTATGTCGAGAGAATGGCGGAAGTCATTCAGTCATCGTACATGGACGGCGAGGATGGGGAGAGAATCAATAACGTCCTGTTGTATGGTCCGTCTGCGGGCGGCAAATCGGTCGGCGCGTTGATTCTATCCTCGCTCCTCGACCTACCGTTCTACGGGTTCAACTGTGGACCCAACACAACGGAAGTCGGGCTGTTCGGCGGTTTTGTGCCGAAGGTCAAAGACGAAGGCGACCTCTACGAGCAAGCCTTTCAAAAGGAAACACTTGAGTTCGCCAGGTCGATCACCGATTTTGACATCGACTTTGAGCCGGAAGCGGCGCTTGCGAAGCTAGGTATCCCGTGTGAAAACGAAAAGGATCCCAGCGAAAAACTTCGCGAAGTGATCCAAAACATCAAAGAAGGCAGCGCACCCAGCACGGAAGAGAAAAGCACGGCAGGCGAGTATGTCTACGCGCTATCCTCTTTTATCAAGTGCTTTGCCTATGGTGGCGTCATTGATTTTGCCGAGGGGCAACTGGCGCAAAACCAAGCCCTTTTGGGTGCGCTGAATAGCGGTCTTTCGGACGGGTATATCATTATGCCGATGTCCGGACGAATCGTTCGGCGTCACCCGAACTGCGTCGTTGTTATGACCGGTAACATTGGCGTAGGGCACTTCGGCGCCAAGCAACTGACGCAATCGGTGTACAGCCGGTTGGCTTACAAGGAAGAAATTCCGGATATGAGCCAAAAAGAACTTGAACTCATTGCCAAGCAGAAGTTTGGTGATGACGTTCAAAAGAAAATCGGCTGTACCATCGAAAAAATGGCCGCAGCATTTGTCTCTATCCGAGACAAAACAAAAACCGAGCTTCGCGGCGATATGTCGGGTTCGCTCGATGCGCGTGCGTTTTTCGCGTGGGTGCAAATGAGTAAAACCTTAGGCATCAAAAAGGCCGCGACGGTCACAATTATACCGTCGTCGAGTCAAGTAATTGAAAACCAAAAAAAGGTCGGCGAGTTTACAATCAAGTATCTTGACGACTTAAAAGAAGAATCTTTGAAGGAGATTGACTAGCGAGGGAAAATCCTCGCTAGTCCCTTTCCCTTTAAGACGTGAAAGGAGAATTTTATGATCCGAGAGAAACAAGAAGCAATTATGGAAACTGGGGCAAACAAACTAATCGTTGACGCGTGTCCGTACACGGACGCAGTAACGGTTGAAGTGCTTCCGGAAGCGGATGCGTCCATTGCCAAAACCGACGGCAAAACGCTTTGGGTCTGCGGCACGAAACATCCGTTTGTTCGTGCGTATCCGCAGGGTCGGCTTTATCAGTACATGCTACGGTATGGTCTGGTATTGCACGAGGCAGGGCACGTCCTCTATACCGATTTCAAGCAAGTTTCAGATCTGTTTGAAAAAGAGGACGCGCTGGATCGCTTGGGCGTTCGAAACATCGTTTCAGAGTTCGAAGCAGAGGGGTATGCCTTAAAAAAGGTAGAGAACGCTGCTAAATCAGTCGTTTTTCCAATCTTCTTTAATGTGCACAACATCATCGAGGACGGACACCTAGAGCGGCGACTCTTAAAAGAAATGAGTTCGCCCAAAGATAAGGCGGCGCTCAAGTTCATGAGACTTGTGTTTCGAAAATTTATTTTCGAAAATTACAAGCGTAGCGATCGCACGCCAATCAAAACGTTTGGCTACGAGGTCGCAATGCTTGCGCTTTACGAGAAGCTCGTGTACCCCGCGCGTCTCGTGAGAGAAAATCCGGACGCGCTTCAGGGTAAAACCTTCGTGCTCACGGGGAAGCTCTCAAAGCCGCGAGATGAATTTGTCAAGAGAATTCAACATCACGGCGGCTTCGTTGCTAACAGCGTCACGGACAACACAGACTTTCTCTTGACCAGTGGAAATATCAATTCCACCAAGTCAAGAGACGCCTCAAGACACGGTACGCTGGTTATAAGCGAAGCCGAGTTCGAAGGCATGTTCAAACCCATTCAAAACAAAGAGAGGGTGCTGTTGGACGTGTTAGAGAGCGAAACGCAGCTCGAAATATCGGGTGCCTATGAAAGATGTCCTCAAAAACGTCTTTCAAAAGCAATAAATCTTTTCTACACTGTGCTGACACGCACAGACGTTGGAAATGAGATTAAGGAGATGATTCGAGAGGCGCTCGCAAGCCATGCGCAAGCCCAGAGTCAATCGCAGTCTAGCGATGACGAAGACGAAAGCGAAGACAAGGGCGAAAGTGCCCAGAGTCAATCGCAGTCTAGCGGTGACGAAGATGAAGGCGAAGACAAGGGCGAGGAGACGGACTTCAATCCGGTGCCGGATTCGCTCCGTCAAAGGCGCCAGGCGTCTCAGGACGTAAAGCCACTTTCGTTGAAAGAGGAAACCGAGGTCGAAGCGTTGTTACAAAACCTCATTGAAAAAGGCGAAGAAAAAGATGATTTCGGCGATGAAATCGACGACAAAGAGGTTGAGGCGTTGATGCAGGTAAAAGACGAGGCGGAAGAGAAGAAGAGTGAGCGGAAAAAGTGTCAGATGGATGCTGACAACATTCGGATTGAGCCGTCGTATATCGCTCAAGAAACGTCAGACGGTACCAAATACGGCACCCTAAAAGCAATGGAAGACTCTTTCTTTGCAACAAAACAATCGTCTTGTCGACCAAGAGGGTTTGACGCGCGCATGTGCGTCATGTCAAAATATGGGTTCGACGCAACAGAGATCGATGAAGCCACGGAAAGCGCAAACGCGATTTTGCAAGCCGTTTCAACGGCACTGGCCGTTGAAAAAGACACGGCATACGAAGGCGGTGCCTACACGGGCACGATGCTCGATATGGAGTCGGTCATTTCGCCGTTTCCAAGTGGCGTGTTTTCGGATCCGCAAAACCCAAGCGAGGAGATCGATGCAACCGTCACGGTCTTAATCGATGTCTCCGGGTCGATGGCCGGTAGAAAAATCAAAGCCGCGAGAAAGACGGCCTTGATCATCTACAAGATTTGCAAGGCGCTTGGCGTGCCGATTACGGTAGGCGGGTATGATAATAACTACTACTATTGTTGTGACGCAAGCACACCCGATTTTGAGCCCGGCGGTGAAAAACTCATTGCCTCGCTGTATGCGAGCGGTGGCACATATGATGCACCGTTCTTGCTATGGCAAGGCACGCGCCTGATACAAAGGAAAGAATCTCGAAAGATTTTCTTTTTGATCTGTGACGGCGATCCATCGGACGGGTACGGTCGCTCGGAGCTGGCCGCGATTGCGCGGTATCTCTCAGCAAACCAAGTCGAACTTGTGGTTGCAGGTCTCGATGCGCCAGACCTCAAAGACATTTACGGCGAGGAACGGTACATGGAAATTCAAACGCCACAAGACATCGAGGCAGAACTGCCGCGAATCCTTATGGAATCGCTTCGAAACTGTCTTTGATTCAAAAGGGACACTCGCATTGCGGGTGTCTTTTTTTTGCAAAAAAATGGTACAATAACGATAAAGCAAAGTAAAGTAAACCATTAAAGCAAAGTGATCCCTTCAGGGGAGAAAGAGGCAATGATGCGAAAGTTAAAAGCATTGGACTTAGCAATTATTACGCTGGCGGTATTATCTTTAACCGCACTTCTGGTCACAGGTATCATTAAAAGAAACGACACCCAAACCGAGGCGAGGCGAGAGGTCGTCATCGACCAGATTCAAGTCCGCGTGGCAGACGGCGAAAAAACCGTTGAAGTCGATCCCCTAGCACTCACCGTACCGGGGGAAGAAGATATATTTGAAATGGGCTATGAAATCCCGCAAGGCCAAGAAACCGCCCCAACAGAATCCATATCAAACGCAAACGGTGGTGGTGCAACTTCGAAAAGTACCGTCACTCTGGTGGCGGCGGGAACCCTTTATATCCCATCGATTAACCTTGATCTGCCGATTTGGGAAGGTGCGGAAAAAACGCAGCTTCGATACGGCATCGGTCAATTATCTGGCTCGGCACGACCAACAGAAAGCGGAAATTGTGTATTGCTTGGCCATCGGATGCGCACTAAGGGATCTCTTTTTAATCGTCTGAGTGAAGTTAAAGTCGGCGATCAAATCACCCTGAAAAATGTAGAAGGCGTTGAAAAAACATATACCGTGTCGAGCACCCAAACCGTAACACCGGAAGACATGTACGCATTTATGTATAATACGGGCGAAGGGGATACCGTTACACTGGTATCGTGCTCGGCATCGGGGGACAAGCGCGTGGTTGTTGTGGCATCTTTAACGTGAAAATGATGAAAGAAAGGTAAGGCAAAGACATTAGTAGACGCATATCGCTTTATTAGCAATATACCTAAACCCGTCTATGCGCTTTTGTTTATCGGTGCCGCGCTGTTTGCGCTCTGGGCGTATAACTGCAAATTGTTCAACAAACGCTGAGTCTGTTGCTTGTTGTCGATCAATAAAAATGCTAGAATAATCTCATATCATTTAACAGAATAGGCTAAATATCAAGAGAGGCGAAATTCGTCTCTCTTTTTTATGTCTATTTTTGAGTTATTGAAAATAACCACGGGCACCGTGGGGAAAGGAGAAAAATTTATCGAACTGAGCGTTTGCTAACGCTCAAAAGAACAAAGTCTGCACGACCACTTTGGCGTGCAAAAATCCCAAAAGGGAAGAAAGAAAAGAGGTACAGAATGAACAAAGAGATATCATGCAGTAGGTGCGGAAACAAAACGGATTGTTCGACCGTGGAAAAAACCGTTTCGGCGGTTCAAGCGGGGTGGGGCAGTTTTGGAAGCGCCCTATACTGTCCCGAGTGTGTCAACTCGTGGTCGGAAAGAAATGCGCAGCCAATGGCCGACGAACGGAATACGTTCGTTGCCATCATGCGCTATCTGGAAACCATTGATCGGGAAACGGATATCGACTGAGCAAACCACTCAAAGAAACGAAGCGGCACGGCAGGAGCACTCTTTGCGATAGGAGTGCTTTTTGACGTGTAAAAATCCCAATAAGGGAAGAAAGAAGGCAAAAGATGGAATACAAACAAAAACTGGCGGAAGTCAAAGTAAACGGAAATGAAATGTACGGCGTTTCGCACATTCTTGAACCGCGACTCAATGCCGACGAAGCATTTCGGACGAAATTCGAAAGGGACGAATTCACATGGAAGGAATGTCAAAAATGCATCGAAAAAAAGGCGCTGGAAGCCCGAAATACGGGCAGCATAACCAAACAGTGTCTCATGGTGTCAAGTGAAACGGTGAGAGGTTGGGCAGAAGCGTTTTTTGAACAAGACGAACTACCCAAACCGCCACCGCCGCCGCCGATGCCAGAGAAAAAACCGAGCAAAACAAAAAAGAGCCCACCGAAGCAGGTGGAAATGGCGAGCAATTTCTGTCCGGAAGACGAAGACGCGGAATCCCAGGAAGAGACCGCAACGCCGGAACCGGAACAAGAAAAAACCGAGCCATTGGACGGACAAATGAGTTTGTACCAGATGATGATGGCTTAACCAAAAGAAAGGAGAAGAAAGAGGGGCGTTGCGCCCCTCTTTCGCATGTTTATGAACGACGAAAAAACGTTAAAAAGGCTTCTTAAAACAGCGAACAAAGTGCCGGCATACGCCAAAAAGAAAGTGCTCACCGCGGACAAAAAAGATGCAGCGCTCTACTTCCTGAACGGTTACAAAAAGACCATTTGCGAAGCGTGCGAAACCGAAAGCCCTTCCGAAAAACGTCCCACGCTAGACCGTTGCCCACATTGTGGTGTCAAAGTTACGGTCAAAGGCATTATCAAGGACGCGGAATGGCGCACGCTCAAAAACACTTACGAAGATGCGTTTTACCTGAAGGCCTTCGGTGACGGCATTATCCTGGTGGGCGCGCACATATGGTACAAATTGGAACTAAAAGACGGTCATCTCGTCAAAACCAAAGAGGTGTTTCCATACCATGTGATCTGGAACGATGGCGAACGATTAAGGTCGTACTCTCTTCGGACCGGGGAGCTAAAGAAAAAGGCGACACGAACGGATTATCGGGGGACGGTTGTTCTTCCGAAATATATTCTTGGAATGATGAGCAACTGGGATTGGAAATACGGCTGCTATTACCGAGAAGCGGAAAGGACGCTTCGCCGCCACCGAAACCCGATGTTTTCGAAGTGTCCCTATATCCAAGACGGACTTATTGCAATCCAATATACGAAGACAGTCGAAATGCTCTATCGCCAGGGTTTTAAGAAATTATCCAAAAACCTTATGAAATGTGGCAAGATCAACGAAGTTAATCTCAAGGCAAAATGCAAAGAAGACTTTTTTGGGCTTAGCTCAAACGAAATCTCGTGGCTTCGTAAGATGGATGTAGGCTTACAAGAACTGGGACAATACAAAAAACTCAAACAAAAAGCACCCCATTGCGTCCCATCGCCCTTTGTTATGAAAGTGATGTCTGCATTTGGTGTGGAGCGACAAAATGAGAGATTCAAAACGCTCTATCCGGATTATCGAGATCTTCGGGACGTTGTAAAGGTTTGTCAGCGGTATGGCATTGAAGAAACGTTTGCGCTTTATGCGGATTATCTCGAAGCGGCACAAACATTGGGCTGGGATCTGCGTCGGCACCCGATTCGGTTTCCCAAAAACCTTCGAGAGGCACACGACGATGCGATAAAAATGGCGGAACGTTTTCGGCAGAAGGTTAAGGACGAAAAAATAGCCACACGCGCGAAAGCGTTGCAAGAACTCTCCTTTTCGGATGGGTTTTTTGAAATCGTCATACCGGAGAACGTATCGGAATTTCGAAACGAAGGCGAAACGCTTTGTCACTGTGTTGCGCGATATGCCGAAAGGGTGGCTGAAGGTCAAACGGCTATCGTTTTCGTCAGGCAATCCAAAGAGATTCAGACGCCTTTTGTCACGGTCGAACTAGATGAAAGGAAAATGGAAATCGTTCAGGCACGGGGAAAAAACAATGAAAAGCCACCCCAAGAGGTAAGTGCATTTTTGAAAAAATGGCAAGCATTCGCCCAAAAGAAAAAGACCGGACCACGCGTTCGGCAGAAAGCAGGAAAAAGATGATCCTTGAATTAAATTATATCGGTAACGACTCATTCAGTCGCCCTTGCTACGAAACACCCGAGGGTCGAATTCTGGTTGATGTTCAACCCATTTCGACCGCCGATCCGGAGATATGCACTAAACCTTTTAATCGTTTGGACGGCGAACCAGATACACCGATTCAGCACACAAAAACATACGAAGCGTACACGGAGATTAATTTCAAGCCGCAACGTATCGTTTGGTGGTAATGAGAGGAGCGTATCAAATGGCAAAAAGACCATTGTGTGTCAATGTCAAAAGCGTTTTTGAGGCTATAAGTCAATTAGAAAACGACATGCAAAAGAGAAAACGCGTTGACACGGCGTTTGGCAGCGTCGATCCTTCGCACGGCTACACAATCAGCGCAATTCGAGTCCAACCTCGTTTTGTAAGCATTGATGTTTACATGCACGAACGATCAGTAAAAATCTCGGATTGCATCCGAGATGGTGACAAGGCTTATTTTTTCGTAGGTGATGACAAGGTTTTTTCACAAAAAGAGTATGAGCTTTTGTGCCAAAACGAAGATTAATAAAAAGAGTCGTAGCGTTAAACGTTGCGGCTCTTTTTTGTTGCCCTTCAACCCAATAAATGATAAACTAATCTCATATCATTTAACAGAATAGGCTAAATATCAAGAGAGGCGAAATTTCGTCTCTCTTTTTTTATGCCTATTTTTAAGTGATTGATTACATCTACGGATACCGTAGGGGAAAGGAGAAAAATTTATCGAACTGAGCGTTTCTAACGCTCAAAAGAACAACACTTGCACGGCAGGGCACTCTTTGCGAAAGGAGTGCTTTTTGGCGTGCATAAACATCCCGAAGGTCGGGAAGAAAGAAGGATTTATGGAAATGAGAACACAAGGAAGAATTCACAGCAAAGGTGGCTCCGTCGGAGACATTGTTGTGGTGGATCACGCCAACAACAATCGAGTGATCGTGTCGTACAAAGGCAATCTTTGCACGGCGATTTACAACGTTTTCGTTGGATCTTATTACGTCGATGATATTTACGGGATAATCGGCGAGGATCCAAACGAATACACAAAGAAAGGAGAATAGACATGTCAAAAGAAATAACCGTTATGTTCTATACCCAGGAGGCGGGCTGGTATGATGCCGGCGTCGTGTATTCGCACGACGAGGCAAGACGGCTCGTCATGGAAAGTTGCCCGCCAAACGGGCAATTTCGTATATGTGGGAGGTCGGAAGAATGATTGAGAAAATACCGATCACCTACATTGGAGAAGATTTTTGGGGGTTTCAAAATTATATAACCCCCAAAGGAACAATACTTGTCGATCTTTCAGACGCGGAGACGCCAAGCCTTCATACCAAAGTGCCAAACGACATGGATGAAGGTGAGCCGAACGTTCCCGTGCAAACGGATCGGTATGAATTTATTCCGGAGCGTATCCGAGGATAGGCGGAAAGGGTGTGCTTACCAATGCACACCCTTTCTCGTCGTCAACAAAAAGAAAGGAAATTACCATTATGAGCATTATGAGCCTTGAAATTAAAACAAAACTAAAAGAAGCGAGCGACGCATACTATAACGGCGTTGCCATCATGACTGACTTCGAGTACGACATGCTTTATGCCCAACTCGAAGCCATCGAAGCCGAAGCAGGCGCCGATCCGGACAGCCCGACGCAAACCGTCGGTGCAAATGCGGCCGGCACGCTCGTCAAAGCGCAGCACGAGTATCCGTGTTTGTCGCTCAACAAAACCAAAGACATCGAGGAGCTTAAAAAGTTTCTCGGCGACCAGACCGGCTATCTTTCGATCAAGTGCGACGGCATGACATGCCAGGCGACGTATCTCGACGGCCGTCTTCAGAAGGTCATGACCCGAGGCAACGGGCAGATTGGAGAAGTGCTTGAAAACAAAGAACTTATAAAGTGCTTACCGCAAACCGTTCCCATGCTAGGCAAGATGGTGGTTCGTGGCGAGGCGATCATTACGTATCCGGAGTTCGAACGCATCAACGCGCTCTTGCCGGATACGGAAAGTCTCTACAAAAACCCGAGAAACCTTGTGTCCGGAACGCTTCGTCAAAAAGACAAGACAGCCGTTTCGGGGCGAGAGGTAATGTTCATTGCGTTTGAACTGGTGTACGCCGAAGACACGGTGGACGACGTTGAGTTCCAGATGTTCGATTTAGAGGAGATGGGATTTAAGACTTGCCCGGGCGTGTCGGTCACGAAAGAAACGCTGGAAGAAAAGATAGCGTGGCTCACCGACAAGGTAAAAAACGACAGAATCATTCCGGCAGACGGTTTGGTTTTGACGTTCAAGGACAAAGCCTACGCAAAAGCGCTCGGTACCACCGATAAAGCCCCGCGCGGATCAATGGCATTCAAGTGGCAAGACGAGCTGGTAGAAACTAAAATCCGCGAGGTCATCTGGTCGCCATCGATGCTGGGTACGCTCACTCCGGTCGCGGTGTTCGAACCGGTGGAGCTGGAAGGTACGACCGTCAGTCGTGCCAGCCTTCACAACGTTTCGATCTTTCGGTCGTTATCGCTTGGCGTGGGGGATATCGTGCAAGTCTTTAAGGCAAACATGATTATTCCTCAGATCCACGAGAACCTCACCCGATCCGGCACCATCGAGGTACCGGATACATGCAGCGCATGTGGTGGAATCGCGAAGATCGAGGGCAAAGAAACGGACATGCTCGTTTGTCAAAACGAACATTGTCCGGCGAAGCGTCTCGGACGATTCGAAAGATTTTGTTCGCGTGATGCGTTCAACTTCGAGGGGGTATCCGTCAGCACGCTTGAAGTGCTGCTTCAAAAAGGTTTTATTAAGACCTTTGCGGATCTCTTTGAAATTCGGAAGCACAAGGACGACATCATTGAAATGGACGGCTTCGGGGAAAAATCATTCGAGAATCTGGTGAACACCATCGACAAAAGGCGGCAAGTGGATCTCGCAGCGTTCCTGTATTCGCTCTGCATTCCAAACGTGGGACGTGATGTCTCCAAACGGATTGCGGACGTGTGCGGCGAGGAAGGTTTTGGGTATCTCCGAAGCGACACGCTAAACGAGTTCTCCTTTTTGGGTCCGGTCACACACCAGTCGCTCGCAACATGGTTTAACGACCTGAAAAATTGTCCGGATCGCTTGGTCGAATTAGAGCGATTACAGGACGAGGTAACCATCATCACAAAACCCGCCACGGTAAAGAACGGCAGACTCTCAGGTAAAACCTTTGTGATTACCGGTAAGTTAGAGCACTTCCGAAACCGTGACGAGATGGTCGCAAGAATTGTATCGGAAGGCGGCAAGGTGTCCGACAGCGTAAACGCGAAGACTACGGCGCTGATCAATAACGACACCGCGTCGGCATCAAGCAAAAACAAAAAAGCAAAGTCACTTGGCGTAACCATCCTGAGTGAAACGGAGTTTATGAACGCGTACCTCCTCTCATAAAGGCACGCAACAAGACGAAGGCGGAAGGCAGGCGGATAAAAAGCGCCTGCCTTTGCGCGCGCAGAAAGGATCTCAAATGAAAGAAGACGCAACATGCACGTCTTGTGGAAAGACATACGATGCCTTCGCCCACGTGCCAACCCAATGCCCGGCGTGTGGCAGCATTGAATTTCCCTGCAACACGCTTTGTGCTGCAAATTGCGATTATGAGCCCACACGATGCCGTCGGTTTCCGTTCGAAGAAGAAATCTACATATTTGAGTTGGAAACAGGCATAACGTTTGCGGTTTATCGTTCGACGCTTTCCAGATTCTTGATCGAATCTGGATACGTCATGATCCGAAAACAATTCGCCGCCAACCTGAAACGGGTGGAGCGAGCCGTTTGCGAATTTAATCAAGGCGCAAGCGAAAAACACAAAGCCGCGCTCATGCGCTTCGCACGCTTGGAAGGCTTAATTGTCTTTCAAGTCGATACGCATTCAATGTGCACGGTGTCCCGGTGGGACGTTCGATCTATTTCTTAAAAAGAGCACCCGTATCCTTTTGGATATGGGTGCTTTTTTATGCGCTCAAGCACGAACAAAAATAAACTCACAAGCCTCTTTCGGTTTTGTCCCGTTCATGGAACCAAAAACGAGACATGTTGTGCTTTCTAAATTTTGTTCCTGAGCCAAAGCGAAAAGATGCAAAAAACCTCGAATGTTACATTTATCATAAATTGTAACATTCACAAAAACGCCTTTAGCCCTAGAGCTGAGGGCGTTTTGTTGCGATTGGTCACGCGAAAAGGGTTGACATGTAACGTTTTTAAGCCTAATGTTACATTGGAGCATGCAAAAAAGCATAAAAAAGAGGTGTAAAATGGCCGAAACGGAAAAGAGAATAATTCATCATAAAGAAGGCGATAAGACAACGGAGCCGATTACTGACCTTGATGTTCTTGGAAGATTTAAGAGGGCTGCCGGTGTGGTGGGTTCGAGAAATTTTATGCTGATTCACTTAGGGGTTCATTTAGGACTTCGTATTTCTGATTTGCTTAAAATCCAAGTGAAGGATATAAACAAGTCTATTGTTGAGCAGAAGACGCAGAAAAAAAGAAAACTATATATTCCGAGCTCGATCCTAAAAGATGTCAATGACTATATTCAGGCTGAGAAATTAAGCGAAACGGATTATCTTTTCTATTCAAGAAAGGGAAAGGGTCCGATCAGTCGCCAGCAGGCATACCGAATTATAAAAAAGGCTGCGAACGATTGTGGTCTAGGCAAAAAACAAATCGGCACCCACACGCTACGAAAAACATTCGGCTATCATTTTTACAACCAGTTTGGAGATATTGCACAGCTTCAAACAATATTCAATCATTCGACACAAGAAATGACCAAGATCTATATCGGTGTCAGTCAAGAGGCAATAGAGAACAATATGGACAAACTGAATTTGACAGCCGAGAGGAAGTGATATTTGAACACGCATGTTGACGCTGTGCTTACGTCTGTGATATGGTATCAATTGATACCATACGTGCGGAAAGGAATTAACGGATTGAAAACGGCATTTATTAACATTACTCTTTCTGAAATGCGCGAAGCCATCCGATGTCGGCGGTATCTTTTTTACCCAAGAAAAGAAAACCAAGATACGCTCGCTATGTTAGGAATTACGTCAGAGCACGCGTTTGATGAAATGTT
>ENA-UOUL01001215-UOUL01001215.1-bioreactor-metagenome-genome-assembly--contig:-NODE-1215-length-37998-cov-4.841882_pt1 | contig 37998 bp, 32 predicted proteins | sample MGYA00249838_ERZ747220 | MGnify/ENA primary metagenome ERZ747220 (study PRJEB28778, sample SAMN05720191) | bioreactor metagenome | isolation source: Anaerobic biogas reactor | place: USA:Washington... | reverse complement strand
CACGCCGATGCGGCCCGGCGTCCGCTGCCGGCGCGCACAGCGTGCGCGCCCTACACCGCTGGAAGCCGCATCGACGGACGTGGCGTCACCTGTAGGGGCCGCACGCCTGTGCGGCCCGATGGCGCCGCGTTTCTGGTACTCCACACGCATACATCGGCTCTCTGACTCGGGTTGCGGTTTTTGTCATTACGATTATAATAATCGCGAATATAATAACGGCATAACCCGCGACATGGAGCTGCGATGTTTGTCGATCGTACTGACGAACTGGCCACCCTTGACCGCGCCTACCGCTCCGGTCGCGCCGAGCTGTTCGTGCTGTACGGGCGCCGGCGCGTGGGCAAGACGGAGCTGCTGCAGGTCTTTTGCGCCGACAAGCCCTACCTGTTCTTCGTCGCCACCCTGGCGTCGGATGCCGAGCAGTTGGCGACCTTCTCCCAGGCGATTTGGCGCTTTACCCACGCCGAGGCCCCGGCGGGGTTTACGTTTCCCTCATGGGAAGCGGCCCTTGCCGCCCTGGCCGACCTGCCGGGTCGGCCGGTGGTGGTGCTGGATGAGTTCACCTACCTGATCAGCGGCAACAAGGCCATCCCCTCCATCCTCCAGAAGGTCTGGGATGGCGTGCTGCGGCGGACCCAGGTCATGCTCATCCTGTGCGGCTCGTACATCGGCATGATGGAGCGCGAGGTACTGGCGTACCAGGCCGCGCTATATGGCCGGCGCACGGGGAGCATGCTGCTGGAGCCCCTGCGCCTGCGTAGTGCGGCGGCATTCTTCCCAGGCTACAGCCCCATGGAGCGCATCGCCGCCTGGGCGGTGTTGGGGGGTATGCCATACTATCTTCAGGCGTTTACGGATGGCTTGGGAGTGCTCGAGAACGTGCGCTCCCAGATCCTCGATACGCGGGGGCTGCTGTACAACGAGCCCCTTCTCTTGGTATCGGAGGAGTTGCGTGAGCCACGCAACTACTTTTCGGTGTTGCACTGCATCGCCCATGGGCACACGCGCGTTGGGGCGATCGCCCAGCACGCGGGAGTGGGCGTGCCCTCAACGGTCGGTGCGTACCTCGACGTGCTGCAACGCATGCGGCTGGTGGAGCGCCAGGTACCCGCCACCGAGCGCCAGCCGGACAAGAGCAAGAAGGGGATCTATCGCATCTGCGATCCCTTTCTGCGATTTTGGTTTCGCTACGTGCATCCCCACCGCGGCTCGCTGGAGATTGGCCTGGGGGATGCGGTGCTACAGCAGCGCGTCGTGCCCACCTTTGCACAGTATGTGAGCTATGCCTTCGAGGACGCGGCGCGAGAGCACGTAGCGGACTTGGCCGCGCAGGGGCGCCTGCCGTTTCTGCCGGAACGCATCGGGAGCTGGTGGGACCGCCACACGGAGATCGACGTGGTGGCCGTCAGCGATGCCGATGGGGCAGTACTGGTGGGCGAGTGCAAGTGGTGGGACAGTCCGGTGGGCATGAACGTCCTGGAGGAACTCAGACGCAAGGCCATGCTCCTCCCGCTCGAGGGGCGATGGACGCATGTGTGGTACGCCCTGTGGTCCAAAGCGGGCTATACGCCGGAAGTTCAGGCGCTCGCGGGGGAGGAGGGCGTGCTCCTGATGAGGGTCGAGGACCTGCTCGACGAGGGTGGTCGATCGCGTTGACGAGACGAACCGTAAGGTACGAGCACGCCCGCACGGCGCCAGCCCGCGGCGCGCACAGCGTGCGCGCCCTACACCGCTGGAAGCGCGCATCGACGCACACAGCGTCGCCTGTAGGGGCCGCACGCCTGTGCGGCCCGGCGACCACGTCCTACATCGCCCGGAGACACGTGTCGCGTGAGGTGGCGCCAATTGTAGGGGCCGCACGCCGATGCGGCCCGGCGTCCGCTGCCGGCGCGCACAGCGTGCGCGCCCTACATCGTCAGCACTGAGGCCAACGGCTAACAGCCAAGAGCCGGCAACCACGAACGCATCACTCGGGGCTCATGCCCGCCACCACGAACCGGAACCGCCGCCCGAACCGGCGCAGCAGGCGCAGCAGCGGCATTCCCAGCAGCCAGGTGAGGCCGGCGTTGCCGGCGGCGCGGCCGATGTCCCACCACAGCGAGGTCACCACGTAAAAGGCGGCGTAGCGCCGCAGCGTCTCGAGCAGCCCCACGCCGGGCTGCCAGTACATCTCGGCCTGCTGCGCCTGGAACACGTAGGGCCAGAACCAGAGGTTGAGCAGCGCCCCAAAGAGGAACCCCCACACCAGCCCCCACAGCCCCAGCATGGCCACCTCGAGGCGCGGCCAGCGCCCCAGCCGCGGCAGCCAGCCGGCGGTCAGCCCCACCCAGCCGGTAACGAACATCTGGAAGGGCAGCCACGGCCCGACCCCCGCGCCAATGAGGCCCGACACGAGGATCGACAGCGTGCCCAAGAGGAACCCGAACGTCGGCCCGTAGGCGTAGCCGCACAGCACCGGCAGCATGAACACGGCGGCGAACCCCGCCGGCCCCGGCACGGCGCGCAGCACGGCGTTGACGGCCGTCAGCACCCCCAGGATGGCCACCATCTTGGAGTTCGTCTCGCCCGACCCGAGGGCGGCCAGCACCGCCCCCAGGCAGAGGGCCACGAGGACGATGGTGATGAGCGGCGCGTCCTGGCTATGGGCGCCGGGCCCCATGACGGCGGGCGCCGCCGGCGGCGAGACAAAGGGGTACAGCAGCGCCGCCAGCCCGATGAGGCTGGCCAGGGCCAGGATGGCGGCGGTCAGCAGGCGGGCGGTCCTCATGGCAGGCTCCTCAGGACGTCATCGACCGTCATCGGCGCGGGCGACGCTTGGGCGTCCGGCTCGCCGAAAAGCCGCGCGATCTGGGGGGCAAAGACGGGGGAGCGCCCCAGCACCTCACGGGCGGGGCCGTCGGCCGCCACGCGCCCCTCTTCCAGGATGATGACGCGATCCGCCGCCTCGGCCGCCAGCTCCACGTCGTGGGTCGACAGGAGCAGGGTGCGCCCACGAGCGCGCTCCTCCGCCAGGTAGCGGAGCAGGGCGCCCTTTTGCAGGGCGTCGATGCCGCGGGTGGGCTCGTCCAGCAGGATGATCTCGGGCTCGGCGGCCAGGATGGCGGCCAGCGCCACCCGCTGGCGCTCCCCCACGCTCAGGTCGCGGGGATAGTCCTCGGCGTGGGCGGCGATCCCCAGCGTGTCGAGCAGCCCGTCGGCGCCGGAGGCGTCCAGACCATGGCTACGCCGGGTAAAGGCCAACTCCTCGCGCACCGTGTCGGCAAAGAGGAGCGCGTTGGGGTTCTGGGGAACGTATCCCACGACGCGAATGAGGTCCTCCACCGTCGCGCGGCGCGTATCCATGCCCGCCACGCGTACACTCCCCCGAGCCGGGGTCAGCAGCCCGACGAGGTGCTTGAGCAGCGTCGTCTTGCCCGAGCCGTTGCGACCCATGATCGCCACCGCCTCGCCGCGCCGCACGGCCAGGCTCACCCCGCGCAGCGCCGGGCGGCCGTTGTACGCGTGCCAGAGATCGTCCACCAGGATCTCGACGGGGCCATCGGCGGACTCGTCGGCATGGGCGTCGAGGTCTTGCGCCACTCCATGGCGGCGCCCAACGCTCGGGACGACGGGGCGCTCTGCTCCCCCTCCCTGTACCCGGGGAGAGGGGTGGGGTGAGGGGCGCCCGCTCTCGCCAGGTGCCTCACTCAGTGCATCAAGGTCCCTCGCTTCGCTCGGGACGACGGCCGCTCCCTCTCTCTGTACTCGGTCGCCAGTACTCTGGGGCGAGGGTTGGGGTGAGGGACCGCCGCTGCCGCTGAGAGCCTCGCGCAGCGCGCGCGCATACGGCGCCGCCTCCTCCACGGTGAGCGGCAGAGGCTCCCACCCCAGGGCACGCCCCAGCGCCACCAGCGGCGGGGCAAAGGGCACCTGGGCCAACACATCCCGCGGCGCGCCGTCGAGCAGGGGTTGCCCCTCGCCCGGCAGGTACACGACGCGGTGGACGTACGGCGCCACGCGTTCAATGCGGTGTTCCGAGACGATCACGGTGAGCGCCAGCTCGCGGTTGAGGCGCTGCAGCGTGCTCAGGACGTCGTCAGCGGCCTCCGGGTCGAGCTGCGAGGTGGGCTCGTCCAGCACCAGCACGCGCGGCTCCAGCGTGAGCACCGAGGCGATGGCGACGCGCTGCTTCTCACCCCCCGAGAGGGTGCTGATGCGCCGCTGGCGCAGGTGGCGGATGGCGAGCCGGTCCAGGACGCGTTCCAGGCGCTCGCGCATCGCCGCCGGCGGCAGGTTGTGATTCTCCATGGCGAACACGAGTTCCGATTCCACCGTGTCCACCACGAACTGGGTCTCGGGGTCCTGAAAGACGAACCCCACCACGGCGCTCATGCCGCGGGGCTGGGCCGCGATGGGGTCGCGCCCCGCCACGCGCAGGGAGCCAGCGATGGCGCCGCCGTAGAAATGGGGCACCAAGCCGTTGAGGCAGCGCAACAGGGTGGACTTGCCCGCGCCCGACGCCCCGACCACCAGCACCATCTCCCCCTCGGCGATGCGCAGGCTCAGGTCGCGCAGCACCGGCCGCGGCGCGCCCGGATAGCTGTAGGTGAGGCGTTCCAGGGCGATCATGGCGCGTGCTCCGCGGCGTCGGCGGCGGAATCAGCCGAGGCCGATGGCGACACGGGCCGGCCCGCCTCGCGCAGCATCCACACCACGCCGGGGACCGCCAGCAACATCAGCAGAGCGCCCACCAGGGGGTCAAAGGCGGGGAAGGGCGAATAGGGCGGGTAGGGGTAGTAGATCAGGGCCATGCGGTCCATCGCGCGCACGGCGACCACGCCAAGCGCCACGATCAGCCCCGACCCTGCCACGACGAGATCGGCCGCCGACCGGTCGGTGCGGCGAAAGCGACTGCGTCGCACGTGGCGGCCCAGCGCGGCAAAGCAGGCGATCAGCGCGAGCCCCGCCGTCGCCAACATGGCCAGTCCCAGTTCGGGCCGCTGCCGGTAGTAGGTCTGCAAAAAGAGGCCAGCCAACGCCATGGCCAGCGCCACGATCATCGCCAGGCGCAGGCGATTCCCCTGCCGGGGCGACATCCCCGTCAGCTCGCCGCCGAACCCGCGCGCCTCCATCGATTCGGCCAACTGGATGGCGTGCTCTAGCCCCGTGGTCACCAGCGGGACAAAGAGGGGCAGCAGCGAGCGCCACCCACGGAAGCGATGTCCGCGGATGCGCTGCGCCTCGCGAATCTCCCGGGCGCTGGACAGCATCTGCGGCATAAAGGTGAGGGCGATGGAGGTGACCACGCCGGCCTGATAGAGGAAGGGGGGCGCTAGGCGCAACAGCTCGGAGGCGTCGACGCACACGTTAAAGGTGGCAAAGATGAGCAGCAACACCCAGATGGCCAGCCCGGCCACAAAGCCGTAGGCCATCGCCTCCAAGGTGATGGCGCCGCCCACCAGCGGCCAGTCCAGGGGCAGGCGAAAGAGGACGTAGCGGCCCTGGTGCACCATGAGGGCGTTGAGGGGGATGGCGACGAACCACATGAGGGCGCCGATCTTGAGCAGGGCGCGCCAACTCTGCGCCTGGTCAGAGCCCTGCCCCGCGGCGGCATAGACCACGGCGGCCGCCAGCCCGATGATGGCCAGGTAGAGGGGGTTGCGGATGAGCAGCGCCGGCACCGCCGCCCCCAGCGTCCAGAGCAGCCAGGCGAGGGTGTGCCCCATCAGGTCTCGATCCCCTTGCGCGCCGGCACCCCCTGCCGGTACGGGTGCTTGACCTCCACCATCTCGGTGACCAGATCGGCCACGTCGATGATGGCCTGGGGGGCGCGCCGGCCCGTGAGGACCAACTCGATCCCCGCGGGGCGGGTGGCGATGAGGTCCAGCACCTCGTCGAGCGCCGCGAGATCAAAGAAGAGGGCCACGAGGATTTCGTCCAGCACCACGATCTCGTGCGCGCCCGCCGCCAACACCTCGCGCGCGCGGCGCAGGCCGGCGCGCGTCATGGTGCGATCGCGGTCGCTCACATCCTCGCGCCGCAGGAAGGTGGGGTCGCCGTACTGCTCCAGCGTCACGTAGGGCGCCAGGAGGTCGACGCCGCGCAACTCGCCGTACGCCTGCCCCTTCATGAACTGGCCGATGTAGGTGCGATAGCCGTGGCCGGCGGCGCGCACCGCCAGGCCCAGGGCGGCGGTGGTCTTGCCCTTGCCGTCGCCGGTGTACACCTGCACCAGGCCCAGCGCCGTTTTGTCGTGCCCGTTCGAAACCACGTCAGGCATGGCGTCCTCCCGCCCGCGGCGGCGCGGGCCGATCCCGCGAAATGAAAACGTCCCCTGCATCGAGCAAGGGACGTGGACAGGCGGTCACCATCTCCACATCCTCTCTCTCGAAGGCGTCCGGAGCAGCGGGAGTAGGTGACCTGGCTCCCTCGGCGGTGGGCCGAGGTTACAGTTGCGGGACAGCGCCGGACTCGCACCGGCTTCACCAAAAGCCAAACCACGGGTTTGGCCATCGTCGCGGCATCCGGGCCAACGACGACCCCCACTGTACCTATACGATTGTGCCGCTACTATAGCCGCGCCAGACCCGGGTGTCAAACATGGAGGTAGATCGATGGTACGCAGATTCCGCAGATTCCACGCTGATTTCCGCTGATAAAACGGACTTGTCCATCAGCGTAGACCAGCGTCCCATCAGCGAGATCAGCGTTCCATCGGTCTCTCAGAGGCACGTGCTCGGCTCAGACGTTGAAGCGGATATTCAGGATGTCGCCGTCCTGGACGACGTAATCCTTTCCTTCGAGGCGCAGCTTGCCGCGCTTGCGGGCCTCGGCGAGGGTGCCGCAGGCCACCATGTCGTCGTAGGCGATCACCTCGGCGCGGATGAACCCCCGCGCCAGGTCGGTGTGGATGGCGCCGGCCGCCTCCACCGCCGTGGCGCCGCGCCGCACCGTCCAGGCGCGCACCTCGTCCTCCCCCACGGTAAAGAACGACATGAGCCCCAGCAGGTCATAGCACTCGCGCACCATGCGCCGCAGGCTCGGCTCGGCGATGCCATACTCCTCCAGGAAAGGCGTCACCTCGTCCTCGGGCAACTGGGCGATCTCCATCTCCAGCGCCCCCATGAGGGCCAGCGCCGAGGCCCCGCGCCGATGGTTCGCCCAGGCGAGGTCGGGCTCCGGATCCCCCTCGCCGGCGTTCACCACCACCAGGGCGGGCTTGGCCGTGAGGAACTGGTAGCCGCGGATGGAGCGCGCCTCCTCGGCGCTCAGCTCCAGGTCGCTGATGAGTCCCTCGGCCTCCAGCGTGTCGCGCAGCGTCTCCATGAGCACCAGTTCGTGCTCCTGGGCGAGGCGCTGGGGGCCCTGCAGCTTTTTGATGCTCGCCGGCAACCGCTCGATGCGCCGCTCGACGACGACCAGGTCCGACAAGATGAGTTCCAGCCGCAGCGCGGCGAGGTCGCGCGCCGCGTCCACCTCGCCGTCTGGATGGGGCACCTCATCGCTGGAGAAGGCGCGCACCACCTGCAGCAGTGCGTCGCAGGTGCTGAGGGCCGTGAGCACCTGAGTATCGAAGCCCCCGCGAGCGCCCGCGGTCACGCCGCTAACGTCGTTGTACTGGATCTTGGCGCGGGTCGTCTTGCGCGGGCGGAACATCCCCGAGAGGAGGTCCACCCGCGGATCGGGCACCTCCACCACGGCGGTGTGCACCTCGCAGCGCCCGGCGCCATAGCTCGACGTCTCCGCCTGGCTGCGGGTCAGGGCATTATAGATGGTCGTCTTCCCCGAGAGGGGCAATCCCACGATTCCGACTTGCATAGAAACACCTGCACTGTCCGATTTTCGGTAAACCGACCCATTATTCTACGCCGAACGCTCAGCGGGTCAATATCGCATGTGACGTCTGGATCGCGGCCCTGTTCTCCTCCCCATCCCCCGTTTGGCGACCCAACCTGGACGGTGCTATAGTCGTCGACACGGTCCATCCACAGGACCATCGCAACGATCCGGGAGTGACCATGATGACACGAACCCCTATCGAGATCCCCTACGGCGACGCGACGCGCGCCTTCCGCGTGCCGGCGGACAATCTGCTGGGCGTCTACAGCCCTCTCGCTGCGCCCGTGGCGCCCGACTCGGCGGCGGAGATCGCCCGCGCGCTCGCCGCGCCCATCGAGGCGCCGACGCTGGTGGAGTTCGCCCGCGGGCGCCGCAGTGTCGTCATCGTGGCCGACGACAACACCCGCCCCACGCCCACCGACGTCATCGTGCCCCTCCTGTTGGCGGCGCTCAACGCCGCCGGCGTGCCCGACGACGCCATCCGCGCCGTCATTGCCCTGGGCACCCACCGCCCCATGACGCCGGACGAGATCGAGCGCAAGTTCGGCCCCGAGGTGGTGCGCCGCGTGCCGGTGGACAACCACGAGGCGTTCGACCCCGCTGCTCTCGTCGATCTCGGCGCGACGCCCAGCGGCGTCCCCGTGTTCGTGAACCGCACCGTGATGGAGGCCGACCTGGTGATCGGTGTGGGCAGCATCGTGCCGCACCATATCCCCGGGTACTCGGGCGGGGCCAAGATCATCCAGCCGGGGGTGTGCGGCGAGCGCACCACCGGCGAGGTGCACCTCCTCTCCGTGCGGCGCGAGGGAAGCCTGCTGGGGGTGGTGGAGAACCCGGTGCGCGCCGAGATGGAGGCCATCGCCGAGCGGGCGGGGTTGCGCGCCATCCTCAACACCGTGCTCGACACCCAGGGGCGCCTGGTGGGGGCCGTCTATGGCGAGCCCAGGGCCGCCTTTCGCCAGGGGGTGGCCATGTCGCGGACGGTGTACGGCGTGCCGGTGCCCGCGCGAGCCGAGATCGTGGTCGCGGGCAGCCACCCGTGCGACATCGAGTTCTGGCAGGCCCACAAGACCCTCTACGCCGCCGAACTCGTGGTGCGCCGGGGCGGCACCATCATCATCGTAACCCCCTGCCCCGAGGGCGTGGCCGTCACGCACCCCGACATGGTGCATTTCGCCGGCCAACCCATGGACGCCATCGACGCGGCCATCTGCGCGGGCGAGATCCACGACCTGACGGCGGGGGCGCTGGCGCTCGCCTGGGCAAACACGCGGCGGCGCGCCCACGTCTGCCTCGTCTCCGACGGCATCGCCGACGCCGACGCGCGGGCGCTGGGGTTCGCGCCCTATCCCGACGTGCAGTCCGCCGTGGATGCCGCCATCGCGCGCCACGGGCCGACGGCCAGGGTGGCCGTGCTGCCCCACGCGCCCGATACGCTGCCCATCCTGCCGGCGGAGGGCGCCTGAGCCGTCCACGCGGGTGAGCGGGTACCTGGAACAAGAACGCGCCGCCCCGCGAAGGGGGCGGCGCGTCGCGTCTCACCTGGCGTCGAGCGCGGTCAGTCCGGCGAACAGTCGTCCGAGTCGGGCCAGAAGGCAAAGAGCTGGCCCACCGACTGGCCCAAGATGTTGCGGCGGATCGCCTCACCAAAGATAGAGGCCACCGACAGCACCGTCATGTTGGGCAGGCGTTTCTCCGGCGGGATCGGTACGGTGTTGGTCGTGACGATCTCGTCGAGTTCCGGGATGGCGGCCAGGCGCTCCAAGGCCGGCCCCGAAAAGATCCCATGGGTGCACGCCAGCGTCACGCGCCGTACGTTGTGGCGACGCAGGGTGTCGATGAGCGCCACCACCGATCCGCCGGTGGCTACCTCGTCGTCAAAGATGATGCAGTCCTTGCCGGCAATGTCGCCGATGATGCCGGCGATGCGCACGTGCTCGTCGGTCAGCCGCTCCTTGTCCCCCGCGGCCACCGGCACCCCCAGCGCCTTGGCGAGCTTGGCGGCGCGCTTGGCGTGGCCGATGTCGGGGGCCACCACCACCGAGTTCGAGAGATCGCGACATTGTAGGTGCCGCACGAACACCGGGTGTGCCGTGAGGTGGTCCGTCGGCACGCTGAAAAAGCCGTGCACCTGGGGCGAGTGCAACGTCATCGTCATGACGTGGTTGGCCCCGGCGGTGGAGAGCAGGTCGGCGATCAGGCGGCCGGCGATGGAGATGCGCGGCTGGTCCTTCTTGTCGGATCGGGCGTAGGAATAGTAGGGGATGACGGCGTGAATCGTCTTGGCGGAGGCGCTGCGGGCCGTATCGAGCATCATGAGCAGCTCGAGGATGTTGTCGCTCACGTCGGGCGTGAACGACTGGATGATGACCACCTCTTTACCGCGCACGCTTTCCCCCAGGTGCACAAAGAGGTTGTCGTTGCTGAACCGCTCCGTCTGGCGCCAACAGAGGCGGCACCCTAGGTACTCGGCGATCTCCTTGGCCAACTCGGGGTGAGATGTCCCACTAAAGATGCGCAGTAGACTCGAGAGCGACGCGGAATCCCCCGGCTGCATAGCGTGCAGGCCTCCTACGTATCCACGGAATCATCGACGGGGCCGCAACAGCGTCGTCGCCAGCCAAACACCGAGTCTATCACACTTGGGGGGGGATGACAAACGACGGTGATGTGGTCAGGCAGAGTTGGGCAATGCCCGGACTGTGCTATAGTATGGACGCGGCCCGAGAGGGGCCGGTGGTAAAATACCTACGGTGGAGACGACCCATGCGCATTCCAACCATATGCATCATCCTCGCGCTGCTGATGGTAGCCGGGCCCGCGGCCGCGGTGCAGGCCGACTGTCCCGACAACCTGCTCGCCAACCCCGGCTTTGAGGGGAACACTTTCAAGACCGAGAACGTCGGCACGAGCCTGTCCTCCAACATGGTCGAGGGCTGGCTCCCCTGGTCGGTTCTGGGGGACGCCACCGTCAACCGCGAGGTGGAGTACAAGGTCATCGACGCCGCCGCCTCCGGCGATAGCTACCGCGTCTTTAGCGGCAATCAGTCGCAAAAGTTCTTTACCACCTGGGGCACGCACACGGCGGGGATGTACCAGCGCGTGCGGGTGCCAAGCGGCAGCCGGGTGGTCTTTAGCATCTGGGTGCAGGTCTATTCCGGGGAGCGCGAGTTGCGCTCCGGCGGGGAGTACATCTCGGATCTCGAGTGGCCAAAGGACTCGGACGACAAGCGCGGGCCGGGGGTCTACCACGCCTCGGCGGGGATCGATCCGCAGGGGAATGTGCCCGCGGCGTTCGGCGCGCCCCCCTCGGACGCCACGGTGTGGTCCGAGTCCGTGACCGAGTTCGAGACGCGGCGCAAGACGGATGCGGGCGTCGAGTACGACGCCTGGGTGCAGCTCGAGGTGTCGACCGTCGCTCAGGGGGAGTGGGTGACCGTCTATACCCGGGGGATGCCCGAGTACGCCGTCAAGCACAATGATTCGTTCTGGGACGAGGCCTGCCTCGTGGCGCTGGCCCCGCCGACCCCCACGCCGCGGCCCACCGATCCGCCCACCCCCACGCCCGAGGCCACCGAGACGCCGGTGCCGACCGCTACGCCGGCCCCAACGGACACGCCGGCAGCGACGGCGACACCCGAACCCACCGCGACGCTCGAGCCGACGGAGACGCCGATCCCGCCCACGGCGACGCCAGAGGCCACCGAGACGGCGCTTCCGGCGGATACGCCAGCACCGGCGGACACGCCGGCCCCGGGCGGGGACGGGGCTCCCACGGAGACAGCCCCGACCGTCGACGCCCCCACCGCGCCGCCCGAGGATGCGCCGGCGCCAACGCCCACCGACCCGCCGCCCCCCCTCGTCCCCTCGGCGGGCACCGGCGCGCTGGTGCTCTATGCGGCCGCCGCCGTAGGCGTCGTCGCGGTGCTCGGCTATCTCGTCGTTCGCAAGAAGTAGCGCCCGCGCAATGCCGAGGGCGCGAGGGGGAGTACCTCTCCCTCGCGCCCTCTGTATGTCGCACAGCCGAGCTGGTGCAACCGGCGACTATGCCCGCCCGTCAAAGGTCCCGGCCATCGCCAGCACGGCGCGCTCCGGATCCAGGTAGCGCCGCACCACGCGCTGCACCTCCTCGCGCGTCACGGCGCCGATGATGTCGGGGTAGCGCTGCAGATAATCGTAGCCCAGCCCGTACTGCTCGATGTCCAGCAGCAGGCTGGAGATGCCATCGTTCGTCTCCAGGTGGAGCGGCAGGGCGCCGTTGAGGTACGTCTTGCTGTCCTCGAGTTCTTCCTCGCCCACCAGCGCCTCGCGCATGGTGCGGATCTCGTCGAGGATCGCCGCGGTGGCGCGCTCGATGTCGCCCGGGTTCACCCCCGCCACGACGTTCCAGGGATGGGGCCCGGGGCCCACCTGCAGCACGCTGCTCACATAGTAGGCCAGGCCCAACTTGTCGCGCACGTTGGCCCCGAGCCGCCCCATGAGCCCGAGCCGGCCGAGGATGAGGTTCGCCACCTGCGCGGCGTAATAGTCGGGCGAGGTGCGCGGCATCCCCAGTGCACCCCAGATCAGGTCGACCTGCGCCTTCCCGGGCAGTGGGACGCGCACCTGCGTCGGCTCTGAGCGGGGCGTCACCGGCGGCACGTCGCGCACGTCCGGAGTCGAGGGCGGACGCCAGTCGCCGAGCGCCCGCGCCACTCGCTCCACCACGTCGCCCGCACGCACCGCGCCCACCACGCACAGGACGAGGGATGCGGGATGATAGTGGGCGCGGTAAAAGGCGACTAGCTCGTCGCGCGTCAGGGCCGCCACCGTGTCCCGCGTGCCCGCCAGGGGCCTAGCGTAGGGGTGCCCCGACGGATAGAGGGCGGCGTCAAAGGCGATGTTCGCCCGGTACCCCGTGTCCATCTCGGCCACGCCGAGGCGGGTCAGGAGTTGTCCGCGCAGCTTTTCCAGCTCCGCCGGCGCAAAGCTCGGCAGCGTGAGCACCTCGGCCAGCGTGTCGATGAGCAGCCCCAGATCGTCGGCCAGGGCGCGCCCGTCAAAGCCGGCGTCGTCGCGCCCCGCGTAGACGCTCAGCGATGCGCCGACGTCGTCCAGGAGGACGTTCAGCTCCTGGAAGGTATGCCGCTCCGTGCCCCGGCGCAGCATCGACGCCGTGAGGTTCGCCAGGCCCGCCTTGGCGTCCTCCTCGTACAGGTTGCCGGCCTGCACCGTCCCCTCCACGCTCACCGAGGGGCTGGCAGAGTTCTCTTTGACCAGGACGACGATGCCGTTCTCCAGCGTCTCCCGCACCACCGACTCGGGGCTGATGGGCAAGTCACGCACCGGAGGCCGGTAGTAGGCCACGGGCGGCGGTAGGACGGCGTGTGCCACTCCCGTGCGCGCCGAGAGGCCCTGGCGCGCGCCGCTCCCACCATCCCCCTCGGGCACGAACCAGCCCACCACGCGATTGTCCTCGCCCAGGTAGGCCCGCGCCACGCGGAGCACGTCCTCGGGCGTCACGGCAGCCAGTTCGCCCAGCAGCCCGTCCATGCGATGGTGGTCGTCCACCACCTCGAGGAACCCCATCGCCAGCGCCTGGTCGCTGGCGCTCTCGCTGTTGTAGGCGAACTGGGCCTGGGTCTGTCGGATGGCGACGCGTAGCTCACGCTCTTCGACGGGCTCCTCCTGCAGCCTGGCCATCTCGGCCAGGAGCGCGGCCTCCACCTCCGTGGGGGTGCGGCCGTCGCGCACCGTGGCGCCCAGCGAAAAGAGGAATGGGTCGAGGCTGGGGTGGTAGTTGCTGCTCGCCGACGAGGCCAACTCTGTCTCGACGAGGGCGCGGTACAGGCGGGCGCTGCGCGCCGGGGAGTCGCCAAAGGCGAACATCGCCTTGCCGCCGGAGAGCACAGCATCCATCACCACCAGCGGCACATAGTCGGGGTGCGCCACCGGAGGCGTATGGTATGAGATGCGCACGATGGGCGCCGAGCCCGGCATGCGCACCGTCACTCGGCGCTCTCCCCGCTGCGGGGGCTCCTCGCGCGCCACGGGCGCGAGGGGCTCCACCGGCGCGATGCCGCCGAAATAGCGCTCGATGAGCGCCAGGTGCTCTTGCGCGTCCACGTCGCCCACCACGATGAGCACGGCGTTGTTCGGCCCATAGTGGCGGCGATAGTGGTCGTAGAGCTGCTCCCGGGTGATGGCGCGCAGGTCGGCCTTCCACCCCACCGGCTGATGGTGGTAGGGGTGCACGCGAAACGCCGCCGCCACCAGCTCCTCCGAGAGCACGTAACGGGGCTCGTTTTCCGACCCCTCCCGCTCCGCGATGATCACCGTGCGCTCCGCCTCCACCTCCTGGTGGTCGAACAGCGCCGTGGTCATGCGGTCCGCCTCGATCTGCAACGCCAGTTCCGCCTGCGCGGCGGGGAGCGTCTCATAATAGGCGGTAAAGTCATAGCTCGTCATGGCATTGAGATAGCCGCCATGGCGGTTCACCGCGCGCATGATGGCGCCCTTGGGGAAACGGCTGGAGCCCTTGAATAGCATGTGCTCCACCCAGTGAGACAGCCCCGTCGCGCCCTCCACCTCGTTGCGGCTCCCCACGCGGTACCAGATCCAGGTGCTCGCTACGGGCGCGCTGTGCACCTCTTTGAGCAGCACCTGCAGGCCGTTCGACAAGCGGGTCTCGATCACCTCAGCCACAGCATCTATCCTCTCTCACCGGTCCGATTCGACGGGCAACATGGTGAGTATAGCACGGCGCGGGGGCCTGTGCTACCGAGGGTCGCATGGTACGCAGATCACGCAGATGCAACGCGGATCTCCGCTGATCTGATAAGTATGACCAGCGAAAATCCGCGTTCAACAGTGCATTCAGCGTACCATCACTCCCCCGTAACGAGGAGACCCGGACTCTACCCGGAGAAGGGGAGGAGCCGGTCGCGCGTCGGCGGGACCTCGTAGTGCATGGTGGGGCCGCCCGGCACCTGCCGGTAGGTGATGCCCAGCCAGGGGGCGGCGTCGTCGTTGGGGTTGCTGCCCAAGGTCACGGTGATATGGCGCTCGCGCCCGTCGCGCCACACGACCATCTCCACCTCGTCCCCCGGCTCGTACCGGCCGATGAGGTCCGACAGCGTCACCTCGTCGCGCAGCGACTCGCCCTCGACGTTCACGACGAAATCGCCCACGCGCAGGCCGGCGCGGTCGGCCGGCGAATCCTCGGTCACCTCGACCACCAGCGCCCAGCCCGATGCCATCATCGGCATCTCGGGCACGGGTATCACGTCCTGGCGCGGGACGCGCTCCACGCGCTGCTCCACCACCGGCCCCGCGCTCCGCGCCACAGTCCTCTGACCCACCGCATAGCCGATGACGCCCGCCAGCGCCGCCGCAATGCAGGCGAACAGCAGCGCCGCGATCACCGCCAACACGATCCACAGGGCGGTCCTGTTCCTCCGTGGGGTAGGGGTGTCATCCATCGCATTCCTCCTGGGTGCTATGTACGTCGGCGCCCACCACGCGCCGACGCCCACTACTGCCAAGTATACGCTCTCGGCGGTCGCCGGGTTCCGCGGGAGGGCGCGATGGCGTCAGGTCTGCGCCAAGCCCGGCTCTTCATCCGGGACCACCTGCCAGAACCCCAGTTCGGCCTTGAACTGCTCGAGCTGCTCGTCGTTCAGCCGGATATAGCGCGCCTCGGCCGTCGCCGCCACGGTGCCATCGGCCAGGCGCACCTCGCCGCGCCCCTCCATGGTGCGGCTGCGGAGCCGCACGAGTTCGCCCACCACCGTCAGCTCCTGCCCCAGCGGCACCGACTGCCGAAAGCGCACGTTGAGGTCCACCGTCATCGCCCAGATGTCGCGGCGCACCAGCGTCCGCCCGATGGTCTCGTCCAGCAGCGCGCAGATGATCCCCCCGTGCAGCACTCCGGGATACCCCTGGTGCTCCTCGCAGGGCGCAAAGCGCACGGTCACCCGCCCGTCGTCTTCGTCATAGAAGGCCACCTTCAGTCCGATGGGGTTCTCCAGGCCGCACAGGAAGCAATACCGTGAGTTGGGCTGTTTTTCCATACCGAATCCCGTCTCCTCTCACCGCCAGGGGTCGCGCCGCGCATGGGCGCACCCCGGTATACTAGGAAGGGGGGCGGTGGCCTGTCAACAGGTTGGTCTGCGGCGTTTTTGGGCTTATAATATCGAGGTTAACCGCCACGCCCCACGTGCTGTTGGCGGGCAACGTTGTGCGAGGAGGACACCATGCAACCCAATCCCGTCCTGATCCGGATCGGGCCCGTGGCGATCTACTGGTACGGGGTACTGATCGTCGCCGGGTCGATGCTGGCCGCCCACATCGCCAGCAAGCTCTCCCGCGATAACGGCCATGACCCCGAGATCGCCTGGAACCTGCTGCTCATCGTGCTCATCACCGGCGTCATCGGGGCGCGCCTGTACCACATCATCTCGAGCTGGGACTACTATCGGCTGCACCCCAACGAGATGTTTGGCCTGCAGATGAGCGGCTTTGGCATCTATGGGGCCGTCGCCGGCGGGGTCGTGGGCCTGTGGGCCTTTGCCAAGTACCACAAGCTGCGCTTCCTGGAGTGGGCCGACTATTGCGCGCCGGGCCTGCTCCTGGCCCAGGCCATCGGCCGCTGGGGCAACTTTTTCAACCAGGAGCTGCACGGCTATCCCACCGACCTGCCGTGGGGGATCTATATCGCGCCGGAGCACCGCCTGCCGGGGTTCGAGGCGTTCGAGCGCTTTCACCCCACCTTCTTTTACGAGTCGGCGCTGGCCTTCTTTGGGTTCGTCGTGCTCCTCTACCTGGCGCGTAGCTGGCGGCGGGGACGGCTGTACGGCGACATCTTTTTCCTGTACGGCGTGATCTATCCGGTGATCCGCTTCTTCACCGAGTACCAGCGCCCCGACGCCTGGCGCATCGGCGGCATCCCCACCGCCCAGTGGGTGTCGCTGGCGATGGTCGCCTTTTTCGTGCCGCTGCTCGTCATCCGGCGCAAGCTCCGCCGCCCGAGCATGGTCTACGTCCCCGGAACCCCCTGGGAGCCTGCGGAGGAAGCCGCCGAAGGGCCAAGCGAATCCGCAGCCGTGGCCGCAACCCTCGACGAGAAGGACGGGGAGTAACCACCGAGGCACGGAGGAGGGCGGAGAGGCCCTCACTAGAGCAAACACACGGATGGGCGCGGCTCCCTATGGGAATCCGCGCCCATCCGTTTCATCTGCGTCTATCCGCGTGCTAGTCCCCCCGCATGACACGCACGGCCTTGATGCGCTCCAGGGCGTACACCGTTACGAGGCCCGCGGCGAAACCAAAGAGGATGAGCGACATCTCACGGCCCGAGGTGATCAGGAATCCAGAGACGAGGATCAGCGCCAGGCTGGCCAGTAGGCCGATCCCTGCGGCGAGGCGAAGGTTGCTCATGCCAGGTACTCCTCGGAGATAGATCCACGATGGGCGGGCGATGCACCGCCGCCCCTATCCCAAGGATAGCAGCCTCAGGTGTACATCACGTGTACGCCAGGTCTCTGTTTCCTTAATCCTTGTGCGGCGCGGGGGTCACCTCCCGCGCCCACACCTCCTCCACCCCGCCCGTCACCCCGAAACCCAACCCTTCGTACAGCAGCCGCGAACGGAGGTTCGTCTCCTGCGTGTTGAGCGTCACCTCGCGCACGGCCATTCCCACCGGCGCCTCCCGAAGGTCAGACGGCAGCCCTTGGGAGGTGGCCGCACCGTCGCTCCCTCCCCCCATGCGCCGGAACAGCTCCGCCATCAGGCGCGTCCCCACGCCCCGCCGCTGGAACGCGGGCGCCACCGCCAACCGCACCACGTGCGCCCGCCCCTCCCACACGTCAGCCGTGAGGTACCCGATCACCGCCTCCCGCCCCCTCCCGCTGTACGCGGTCGCCAGTGCACTGGCGCGAGGGTCGGGGTGAGGGGAGGCTCCCCAGCGCGCCACGAGGGTATACGTGCCCTCGCCCATCGCCCGCCGCAGCGTCTCGGCGTCCAGTCGCCAGAACGGCTCGAACGCGGCGCGATCCACCGCCAGCATCCCCGGCACATCCTCCAGCAGCGCCTCCTCCACGACGACATCCGGGTTCCCCTGCGCCCCCAGGTCCAGCCCGCGCCGCGCGTAGGTGATCACGCGGTCCTTCAGCGCGTACCCATGAGCGACCAGCAGCTCGCGCAGCCACGCCTCGGGCGAGGAAAAGCTGACCCAGCGCACCCCGCGGAGCGCCAGGCGCCGCTCCACCAGCGGCAGCGTCTCGGCGACGCACTGCGCCGGGTCGGCGTCGTCGTGCATCGCCAGCAGGCGCGCCTCGGCCACCTCGCCGCGCGGCGCGTCGACGAGCAGAGCCCCGCGAAGCGCGCGGCCCTGATACCAGACGACGGCGCCCGGCCCGGCCAACAGCGCGCGCAGACTCTCGCCGCCCCAGTGCGTGAACACGCGCCGCGACGTCTCGATGAGCCAGCTCACCCGCAGCCAGTCGGACGGCACCGCCGGCCGCGCCTCGCCGGGCCAGGCGCGATCGCGTCCTGTCAGAGACCGCTCGGTGGTCACGAGGACTCCTTGTTTGGCTGTCGGCGGTCGGCGATCGGCTTTCGGCTCTTAGCTACTGGCTGTTAGCCTTCCTAGCTCGTGTCGGTTGAGCCAAGAGCCAACAGCTAACGGCCAACAGAGCGCCGCCGACCGCCGATTGCCGACTGCTGACCGCTACCCCAGCGCCGGCTCGCCCTGAATGTCCTCCACCAACGCCACCGCCTCGCGCACCGCTTCGGCGTCGCCGTCGAGCAGGAGTCGCAGGCCGCCCTCGGCGCCGGCGATACCGCCCGCCGCCACGGCGTAGGCGTCCACCCCGCACAGCAGCTCCAGCGCCTCGATCTCGGTAAAGATGGTGCCGTGCACCGGAAAGAGGGAGTGGATGTGGCCCAGATGCTCGTCGGGCTCGCCGATCACCTCGGCCGACTCTTGGATGTCGAACGGCACCTCCTTCTCGAGGCCCACCGGGATGAGCAGCTGCAGCTTTTTCCCAATGATGGTCCCCAGGGCGCCCCCGATGGTGCCGCCCCGCGGATTGCCGATGGTGATCCCCGCCACGCCCACGGCATAGTTCAGTGCGTTGGCGCCCTTGATGTACACGTCGCCGGGCTGCATCTTTTCCAGGGCGCTGAAGCGATCGAGGTCCGGCGCCGGTTCACCGTTCACCAGCACGAGGTCGGGCAGCGCCTCCACCTCCCACGACGTGCCCCCCTTGGCGGGCATGGTGCGCCCCGTCACGTACGCGCGCCGGTCGATGGTCTTGCCGGTGAGTTCCTCATAGATGCAGCCGTTCGTCGTGCCACTGGTGAGGACGATGATGCCGTTTTCCAGCTTTTCCTGGACGAAATCGAGGGCCGCCACGCCCTTGGCGATCAAGCGCTTTGATTCGGCCACCGTCAATACCACTTCCGTTTTCATGATCCCTCCATCAGAATGTAATGGCGATCTCTATCGCAACGCGCTCCGAGGCGCGCCCTGGCCGCCGGGACGGCGGCGCTCCACCGTGACGCACCACTCACGACTGGCCGCGCAACCACTCCACAATCAGCCGCACCCCGAACCCGGTCGCCCCTTTCACGCGATACCCCTTGGTCTCCTCCGACCACACCGTGCCGGCGATGTCCACGTGCGCCCAGGGGTACCCCTCCGCGAACCGTTTCAGGAACATGCCGCCGGTGATCGCCCCCGCAGGGCGCCCGCCGGTGTTCTTGACGTCCGCCACCTCGCTCTTGATCTGCTCGGCGTACTCATCATAGAGGGGCAGCGGCCACACCCTGTCTCCCGAGCGATCCGCCGCCCCCCGCAGGGCGGTCAGCAGAGCCTCGTCGGTGCCCATCAGCCCCGCAGTCACATGCCCCAGCGCCACCACGCACGCCCCGGTGAGGGTCGCCAGGTCCACCACCGCCCGCGGGCGATAGCGCCCGGCGTAGCCCAGGGCGTCCGCCAGGATGAGGCGTCCCTCGGCATCGGTGCTGATCACCTCGATGGTGCGGCCCGTCATCGCCGTGAGCACGTCGCCCGGCTTGTAGGCGCGGCTGCCGGGGAGGTTCTCCGTGGCGGGCACCAGCCCCACCACCCGCAGCGGCAGCTCCAACGCGGCGACGGCGCGCATAGCGCCCAGGGTGGCGGCGGCGCCGGACATGTCGTCCTTCATGCGCTCCATGCCATCGCTCGGCTTGATCGAGATGCCGCCCGAGTCAAAAGTGATCCCCTTCCCCACGACCACATAGGCGGGCAGATCGTGGCGCTCGGCGTTGTGCTCCAGGATGGTGAACGTGGCCGGCTCGTGGGAGCCCTGCGCCACGCCCAGCAGCGCGCCCATGCCGAGTTCGGCCATCTCCCCCTCGCCGAGCACGCGCACCGTCAGCCCCACCGCCTCGGCCATGGCGCGCGCCGAGTTCGCCAGCACGGTGGGCGTACAGTAGTTGCCGGGCCGGTTCACCAGGTCCCGGGCGTAGCAGGTCGCCTCGCCCACGATGCGCCCCACCTCGGCGCCGCGCCGCACCGCCTCCAGCGACGCGGAGTTGAACTCGACCAGCGTCAGAGCTTCCAGGTCGGGCTCGACGTCGGCGCGATCCGCCTTGAGTTCGGTAAAGCGGTAGGCGCCCAGCAGCGTCCCCTCCACCACCGCCTGGGCGGCGTCCTCGGGCGATAGGGCGCCCGCGCCCGCGCCGTGGGCGATGGTATGGTAGCTGCGCGCGCCCAACTTGCGCGCCTCCCGCGCCGTGACCGCCGCCACGCGCCGCACCACATCGCCATCGAAGCGCTCCTGTGGTCCCAGGCCCACCACCATCACCCGCCGGGCGGGGATGGCGCCGCGGGTGTACAGCACCACCACCTGCTCGGCCTTCCCCTGAAAGTCGCCCGCCGCGATCACCTCTCGAATCGCCCCGCCCAGGGCGGCATCCACCGCGCCCGTGGCCCCACCGAGCGTCTGCACCCCCTGGAACAGGTTCACCACGATCAGATCCGACGGCACGTTCTGAATCGCGCCGTGCTGCACTCGAATCTCCATCCTCACCCTCCTGTACCTCGCCCTGCGTCGAGCCTCGGCGTGACGGCCCGGGCCGTTCTCCGTGGTGGGCGCCAGCCCGACCATCGCGCCATGGTACCACGCCACCCCTCCGCCGACAACCTCTCCTGCGCCGCGGTGCGCGTCCACGATTGTGAGTGCCTCGCCGGGCGCGCCTCCTGTTTGACACCTCCTCCTCGATGTGCTACCATATTAGCACTCGATGGTATCGAGTGCTAGTTAGTTGACGATAATTGACGCAGAGGACGCGGAATCGCGCCCAAGGCGCGCGCTCGAGCGGCGCAGCCTTGACACACCTCTTGTGCGATGCTAATATGTTGGCACTCTTGGGTTGCGACTGCTAACGTCGTACCCGGGCAGATGAGCGAACGGCGGAATCCGATGGAACTCAACGAGAGCAACGGAAAACTTACACCGCGACAGCGGCAGATACTAAAACTCCTGGTCCAGGAATACGTATCGTCGGCCGCGGCGGTTGGTTCGTCGACCCTTCAGCATCAGGGCGACCTGGGCGTCAGCTCTGCCACCATTCGCAACGAGCTGGCCGCCCTAGAAGAGCTGGGCTACGTATCGCAGCCCCACACGTCCGCCGGGCGCATCCCGACGATCAAGGGATATCGCTACTTTGTACAGCAGCTGATGGAAGAGGCGGAGTTGCCGCTCGTCGAGCAGCGCATGATCCGTCACCAATTCCACCAGATCCGCCACGACCTGGAGCAGTGGATGCGGCTCAGCGCGGCCGTGCTGGCGCGCACCACGGAGGCGGCCTCCCTCGTCACGCCGCCCCGCGCCGTCAGCGCGCGCTTTCGCCACCTGGAACTCATCTCGATCAACGATGCCCTCTGCCTCATGATCCTGGTGCTCCAGGACGGCAGCATCCATCAGGGCATGCTCACCACACCGGCGCCGATGGCTCAAGAGGCTCTGGCGCAGGTGTCCAACAAGCTCAACTCCCTCCTCGCGAACCGCACGGTGCGCGAGGTCCAGAGCAGCACCAACCCTGAACTGACCGGCCTGCGCGACTGGGAGGCCGGCATCCTGGGCCACGTCCTGCGGACGATGCATCAGGTGGAGCAGGACACGGTCCGCGACGTGTACCGCGACGGGCTCATCAACGTCCTGAACCAGCCCGAGTTCGTCGAGGCGGACAAGTTCCGGCAACTCGTCGAGATCCTGGAGCACCGCAGCTTGCTCGAATCGATCCTCACCCGCATCCTGAACGCCAGCGGCGTCCAGGTCATCATCGGTGGTGAGGGCGCCTACCAAGAGATCGACGACGTCAGTCTGGTGTTGGCGCCGTACGGCGTGCGCGGCACGGCCAGCGGCATCATGGGCATCATGGGTCCTACCCGCATGCGCTATGCCCGCGCCATCTCCAGCGTGCGCTACGTCGCGCACCTGATGGACAGCTTGCTGGCCGACCTGTACGGCGTCGAGCCGTAACGCGGCCGCGCGCCGCCCGCTCGGCGCAGTCACCGTGAAACCCCCGATCCTTTAGAGAGGTTGGACTATGCCGATGGATGAATCGCAAGAGAGGCAAGAGGAATTGGAACGGGCCGCCAACGCACAGCAAGGCGAAGAGCAGGATGAGGCGGTGCCCGCCCCCCTGGAGGAGGCGGAGCAGTGGCGCACCAAGGCCGACGAGTACCTCGACAAGTACCGTCGCAGCGTCGCCGATTTTGCCAACTATCGCAAGCGGCAGGACCGCGAGCGCGAGAATGAACTGCGTCGCATCAGCATGCAGGTACTGCGGCGCCTGTTGCCCCCGCTGGACGACCTCGACCGTGCCATCGGGTCCGTCCCCCCCGAGCATCAGGATAGCCCGTGGGTGGAAGGGGTGCGGCTCATCGATCGCAAGCTGAACGGCATCCTGGACGAATTCGACGTCAAGCCCATCGAGGCGTTGGGCAAGCCGTTCGATCCCCGCTATCACTCGGCGCTGTTGCAGGGCGAGAGCGACGTTTACGCGGAGGGGATCGTGATGGAGGAGTTGCAGCGCGGTTACCTGTTGGGCGACGACGTGCTGCGCCCCGCTGTGGTCAAGGTGTCCAGCGGTCCCGGCCCATCGCGCGGCGATTCGGATGAAAACGGATAGGGAGGGATGGAGGCGGGCCAATCCGGCGCGTACCCACCCCTAGAATCGATATTGACCTGGAGGATTAGCACATGCCTAGAATAATCGGCATTGACCTCGGCACCACGAACTCGGTGGTCGCGGTGATGGAGGGCGGAGAGCCCACCGTCATCCCAACGGCGGAGGGTGGGCGGCTGTGCCCCTCGGTGGTAGCCGTGAACCCCAAGACGGGCGAGCGCATGGTGGGCCAGGTGGCCCGCCGGCAGGCGATCACCAACCCCGAGAACACCATCTTTTCCATCAAGCGCCTCATGGGGCGCAAGTTCAGCGACCCCGAGGTGCAAAAGGCGCGCAAGGTGCTGCCGTACAAGATCGTCGAGAAGGACAACGGCGACGCCTGGGTCGTCATGGGCGGCCGCGATTACTCGTCGCCCGAGATCTCGGCGATGATCCTCGCCAAGCTCAAGGCGGACGCGGAGGCCTATCTCGGCGAGAAGGTGACCCAGGCCGTGATTACCGTGCCGGCCTACTTTAACGACTCGCAGCGCCAGGCCACCAAGGATGCGGGGCGCATCGCCGGGCTCGAGGTGCTGCGCATCATCAACGAGCCGACGGCCTCGGCGCTGGCCTACGGGCTGGACAAGAAGAAGGACGAGCAGATCGCCGTCTATGACCTGGGCGGCGGCACCTTTGACATCTCGATCCTCGACATCGGCGACGGCGTGTTCGAGGTGGATTCGACCAATGGCGATACCTTCCTCGGCGGCGACGACTTGGACCAGTTGATCATCGACTGGGTGGCCGACGAGTTCCGCAAGGAGCAAGGGATCGACCTGCGCAACGACCGCATGGCGCTCCAGCGCCTGAAGGAGGCCGCGGAGAAGGCCAAGGTCGAACTGTCCACCACGCAGCAGACCGAGATCAACCTGCCGTTCATCACCGCGGACGCCAGCGGCCCCAAGCACTTGAACATACCGCTCACGCGGGCCAAGCTGGAGCAGTTGGTGGGTGGCCTGGTGGAGCGGACCTTGGGGCCCGTGCGCCAGGCGCTGAACGATGCCAACCTCAAGGTCGAAGACATCGATGAAGTGGTGCTGGTGGGCGGCCAGACGCGCATGCCGCTGGTGCAGCGCACGGTGGAGGGGTTCTTCCACAGGGCGCCGCACAAGGGGGTGAACCCCGACGAGGTGGTCGCCATCGGCGCGGCTATCCAGGCCGGCGTGTTGGGTGGCCAGGTCGAGGACGTGCTGTTGCTCGACGTGACGCCCCTGACGCTGGGCATCGAGACGCTGGGCGGGGTGGCCACACCGCTCATCGAGCGCAACACCACCATCCCCACGAAAAAGAGCCAGGTCTTTTCCACCGCCGCCGACAGCCAGACGCAGGTGCAGATCAATGTCGTGCAGGGCGAGCGCCCCATGGCGGCGGACAACAAGCAGCTGGGCACCTTTGTGCTGGACGGCATCCCGCCGGCGCCGCGCGGCATCCCGCAGGTCGAGGTGACGTTCGACATTGACGCCGACGGCATCCTGCACGTCTCGGCGAAGGACAAGGCGACGGGCCGCGAGCAACAGATCACCATCACCGCCTCCAGCGGCCTGAACTCGGACGAGATCGACAAGATGGTGCGCGAGGCCGAGCAGCACGCCGCTGAGGACCGCGAGCGCAGGGAGCAGGTGGAGGCACGCAACCAGGCCGACAGCCTGGCCTACTCTGCCGAGAAGACGCTTCACGACCTGGGCGACAAGGTGCCGGCGGACGTGCGCAGCGACATCGAGTCCAAGATCCAGTCGGTGCGCGAGGCGGTCCAGGGCAACGACGTGGCCGCGATGCGCCGCCAGTCTGAGGAACTCTCGCAGGCGTTGCAGCGGGTGGGCGCCTCGATGTACCAGCAGGAGGGTGGCCCCACGCCTCCTCCCGGCGGCGGTGAGCAGGGCGGCCAGCCCGAGGACGAGGGCACCGTGGAAGGCGAGTTCCGCGAGGTCTAGCCCACGGGCTCTTCCGTGGCAGACGAGGGGTTAGGGGCGCTGCGCCCCTAACCCCTTCTTGTGAGGGACGCAGCGCGACCCCACCTCCCGAGGATCCCCCGCGATGACCGGCATGTGCGAGGTGTGGTGCGAGGGACCATTGCGCGGTAGCGTTCCGCCCGTCTTTGACCTAGGCGGGCGTTCTCTGTACACTCGATGCGGTTGTCAGTTTTCTTGGGAGCGTGTCGACAGAATGTCGCCTGACAAGCGCGATTACTATGAGATCCTCGGCATCCCCCGCGGCGCGGGAAAAGAGTCGATCCGAGCGGCCTACCGCAAGCTGGCGCGGCAATACCACCCCGACGTCAACAAGAGCCCGGATGCCGAAACAACGTTCAAAGAGATCAATGAGGCCTACCAGGTCCTGAACGACGACGAAAAGCGGGCGATGTACGACCGCTACGGTCACGCCGGCCTCGGGCAGGGCGAGCAGGGGTACGGCGGGTTCGGCGGCTTTGGGGGCCTGGGCGACATCTTTGAGGACTTTTTCGGGTTCGGCATGCGCCCCGAGGCCCGCCAGGGGCCCATGCGCGGATCGGACCTGCGCTACGACCTGCAGATCTCCTTCGAGGAGGCCGTCTTTGGGGTGCAGCGTGAGGTCCAGATCACGCGCCTCGAGACGTGCCCCACGTGTCGTGGCTCGGGCGCAGAGCCGGGCACCTCGCCCACGCGCTGCCCGGAGTGTGGGGGCAGCGGGCAGATCCGGCGCGCGCAGCAGTCGATCTTTGGCTCCTTTGTCAGCGTCGCCGCCTGCCCCCGCTGCCAGGGGCGCGGCGAGATCGTCACCACGCCCTGTTCGACCTGCCACGGTGCGCAGCGGGTGGAGCGCCCGCGCAAGCTCTCCATCGACGTGCCGGCCGGCGTGGACGACGGCACGCGCATCCGCCTGAGCGGCGAGGGCGAGGCGGGGGCCATGGGCGGCCCACCCGGCAACCTCTATGTGGTGTTGCACGTCAAGCCGCACCCCTTCTTCCGGCGACGCGACTATGACATCGTGCTGAACCTCAACATCAACGTCGTGCAGGCGGCCCTGGGCGACGAGATCAAGGTGCCCACCCTCGAGGGGGACGAGGCGCTGGACATCCCGGCGGGCACGCAGACGGGCAGCGTCTTTCGCCTCAAGGGCAAGGGGGTACCCAAGCTGCAGCGCTCCGGCCGCGGCGATCAGATCATCATCACCAACGTGGTGGTGCCCACGCACCTGGACGCCAACCAGCGGCGCCTGTTGGCCGAGTTGGGCAAGACCCTGGGCAGCGAGGTGACGCCGCAGGCGGACAAGGGGTTCTTTGATCGGCTGAAGGAGGCCCTGGGCGTCTGATGGGCGAGTCACGCGCAGAGACGCCGGCCGCTCGCGGCGAGCAGCGTTGGGTCGAGATCAGCGTCGAGGTCGAGCGGGACGCCCTGGACGATGTGGTCGGCCTGCTGGGGCGCTATTGCAGCGGGGGCGCGGTGGTGGAGGATGTCCCCTCGGACACCGCGCGGCGCACGGTGATCAAGGGGTTCCTGCCCGTGTGGGACGAGGAGACCCGGCAAAAGCTCGAGATCGCCCTGCTGCTCCTCAGCCGATCGGCGCCCATCTCGGAGCCGAGCGTCACCGTGCTCGAGCCGGAGAACTGGGCCGAGTCATGGAAGGCGTTCTTCCCCCCCCAGCACATCGGTGAGCACACCGTCGTCGTTCCCACCTGGCACCAGTATGACCCCGCGCCGGGCGAGGTGATCATCCACCTGGACCCGGGGATGGCCTTTGGCACCGGCCTCCACGCCACCACCCGCCTGTGCTTGATCGCCGTCGAGTGCTACCTGCAGCCCGGGGCGCGCGTGCTCGACGTCGGCACCGGCTCCGGGATCCTGTCCATCGCGGCGGCGCTCCAGGGCGCAGCGGCGGTGGACGCCATCGACGTCGACTCGGTGAGCGTGCACGTGGCCGCCGATAACGCCTCCCTCAACGGCGTGGCGGATCGCGTGCGCGTATCTCTGGGAACGGTGGGTGGCCGCGGGCGCCACGACGTGCCCCGCCACCGCGCGACGGGGTACGATCTCGTCCTGGCCAACATCCTGGCCGAGGTGATCATCGACCTGGCGGAGGGCCTGGCCGCGGCCGTACGCCCCGGCGGCCTGCTGGTGGGCTCGGGCATCATCGCCGAGAAGACGGACGCGGTGGCCGAGGCGCTTGAGGGCGCCGGTATCGCCATCCTGGCGCGCGAGCAGGAGGGGGACTGGGTGGCGCTGGTGGGCCGCCGGGGGGATTAGGCCGGCATGCAGCGCTTTTTCGTTCCGCCCGAGTGGCTCCAGCGCGACCCGGTCGTCCTCTCGGGGGCGACCGCCCATCAGGTGACGCGCGTGCTGCGCATGCGCCCCGGCGATGAGTGCCTGCTGCTGGACGACGCCGGCTGGGCATACCGTCTTGTGCTGGAGGGTTTCGGCCCGGGCCAAGTAACGGGGCGGATCGTGGAGCGACTGCAGCCCGACACCGAGCCCCACATCAGCATCTGGCTGCACCAGGCGCTCCTCACGGAGCGCAAGATGGATTGGGTGCTGCAAAAGGGCACCGAACTCGGTGTGGCGGTATTCGCCCCCATCGCCACGGAGCGGAGCGTGCGCGGCCACCGCGATGCCGTGGACGAGGCCAAGCTCGACCGGTGGCGCCGCATCGTGAAGGAGGCCGCCGAGCAATCGGGCCGCGCCCTTTTACCGGCGCTGCGCCCCCCGGAGTCGTTCGCGGCGGCCTGCGCCCGTGCCGCTCAGGATGACGCGCCCGCCCTGCTGGCCACCGTCGACGCCGCGGCGCACCCGCTCCGCGAGGCTCTGGCATCGCTGGAGGCGCCTTGCCCGCGCCAGCTCCGGCTCTTTGTTGGTCCGGAGGGAGGGTTCAGTCCCGACGAGGTGGAAGCGGCGCGCCGCGCGGGGGTGATGCCCGTATCGCTGGGGCCGCGGGTGTTGCGCACCGAGACCGCCGGCATGGTCGCCACGGCGGCCATCCTCTACGCCTGCGGCGAGTTGGGCTAGCGCCCGCGACCCCCTCATCGATGCGTCGCGCAGGGTGCCACCCCATCGGCGCCGAACCCACTGGTCGGGCGTCTCATGGTGGTTCGCCGATCCTTTACGTCCCCCTGGCCACCTACCCCCACACTTTCGAGCCGCTTCCTACCACTTGCAGCACGTTGCCCGCCCGTCTATAATCGTAGGTGATCGGAACGTCGATCAGCGCTACCCCCTAGGCGGCGGCATTTGTGCCGCCCCCCGATAGCTTCCTGCAACGATCCCATGGGTAGTGTCTATCCATCCCACTCGACGATCGCCGGCGTTCCGCGTTGGGATGCTCGTTCCCAAGCACGCCCGGCAGCCGGCCCAGGCTGACGGGCAAAAAGTCAGAAGGACGAGGAGGACACCATGAAAAAGTCGTACTTGGCCGTGTTCAGCGTGCTCATCGTGCTCTTGCTGCTGGTGAGCGCCTGCGCACAGCCCACGCCCACGCCGGTGCCACCGGCACCCACCGAGGCGCCCACTGAGGCGCCAACAGAGGCTCCCACCGAGGCGCCGCCCGCAGCCGAAACCCCGGCGGAGGAGGAGCCCACAGCCGAGACCCCCGAGGCAGCGGAGACGCCTGAGGCAGCCGAGACGCCTGCGGAGGAGGAGCCCACCACGGCACCTGCCGAGGGCCCCGTCCGCGTGGGGATGATCACCGACGTCGGCGGCATCGACGACGCCTCCTTCAACGCCACGTCGTGGCTCGGCGTCGAGAGGGCCATCGAGGAGCTGGGAGTCCAGGGACAGTACCTCGAGTCACAGCAGCAGACGGACTATGCCCGCAACATCACCGAGTTCCTGCAGCAGGACTATGACCTGATCATCACCGTCGGGTTCCTGCTGGGCGAGGATACGGCCACTTTCGCGCAAGAGAACCCGGATGTACCGTTCGCCATCGTCGACTTTGCCTATGATCCCCCCATCGACAACGTGCTCGGGCTCACCTTTGCCACCGATGAGGCCGCCTTCCTGGCGGGCTATCTCGCCGCGGGGATGACCGAGACGGGAACCGTAGGCACCTTTGGCGGCTTGGAGATCCCGACGGTCACGATCTTTATGCAGGCCTACGCCCAGGGCGTGGCGCACTATAACGAGGTGCACGGCACCGATGTGCAGGTGCTGGGCGTCGACTTTTTCGTCGGCAACTTTGAATCCACCGACGACGGGCGCCGCGCCGGCGAGAGCCTGATGGACGAGGGCGCCGACATCATCATGCCGGTGGCCGGGCCGGTGGGCCTGGGCACGGCGGCCGTGGTGCAGGAGCGCGGCGGCATGCTGGTCGGCGTGGATACGGACTGGACGGTGAGCGCGCCCGAGTATGAGGATATCGTCCTCACCTCGGTGCTGAAAAAGATGGACGTGGCAGTGTTCGACGCGATCCAGGCGGTCATCGACGGCACCTTCGAGGGGGGCACCTACGTCGGCACGCTGGAGAACGACGGCGTCGGCCTGGCCCCCTTCCAGACCTTTGAGGACCAGGTGCCGCAGGATCTGAAGGACGAGCTGGCCGAACTGCAGCAGCAGGTGCTGGCCGGTGAGGTCTGGACCGGTTGGGGCGAGCAGCCCGAGTAGTGGCAGACTGAGCGACGCGCCCCATGGGGCGCCGAAACGCTGCCACGATGCGCAGCGCATCGTGTGACCACGTGAGGGACCATGACTGCATGGTCCCTCACGGTGCAATGGGGCCCGGCGGCGACGGACGCCGTACGCCTAGTTGGAGTAAGGCATGACCTCCATCCTCGAGTTACGAGGTATCACCAAGACGTTCCCCGGCGTCGTGGCCAACGACCACATCGATCTGACCCTGAACAAGGGCGAGATCCTGGCGTTGTTGGGTGAGAACGGCGCCGGCAAGACGACGCTGATGAACATCCTCTACGGCCTCTACACGCAGGACGAGGGCGACATCTATATCCGGGGCGAGCAGGCGCACATCGTGAGCCCCACCGATGCCATCCGCCAGGGGATCGGCATGGTGCACCAGCACTTTATGCTCGTCCCCCCCCTCACGGTGACAGAGAACGTCGTCCTGGGGGATGAGCTGACGCGCGGCATGTTTCTCGATCGGCGCCGCGCTGCGCGGAGGGTACGCGAGATCGCGGACACCTATGGCCTGGCCGTCGACCCGGACGCGCTGGTGAGCACACTGCCCGTGGGCGTGCAGCAGCGCGTCGAGATCATCAAAGTGCTCTATCGCCAGGCCGACATGCTCATCATGGACGAGCCCACAGCGGTCCTCACGCCTCAGGAGGTGCAGGACCTGTTCACCATCGTGCGCTCGCTGGTGGATCAGGGCAAGTCGGTGATCTTTATCACGCACAAGCTCAAGGAGGTGCTCGCCCTCGCCGACCGCATCGTCGTCCTGCGCCAGGGGCGCGTGGTGGGGGAGACCACGCCCCAGGAGACGACGGAGGCCGAGCTGGCCGCCATGATGGTGGGCCACGCCGTGGAGCTAACGGTGACCAAAGAGCCGGCCGTCGTCAACGATGTGGTGCTCGACGTGCAGGACCTGAGCGTGCTCGATGATCGCCACAACCTCGCTGTGGATGAGGTGACGCTCCAGGTGTGCGGCGGCGAGATCGTGGGGATCGCCGGCGTGCAAGGGAACGGCCAGACGGAACTGGTGGAGGCGTTGACGGGCCTGAGGCCGGCCGTGTCGGGCAGCGTCCGCATCCTCGGCGATGACGTCACCGCGGCCTCGCCGCGGGCCATCATCGAGCAGGGCGTGGCCCACGTCCCCGAGGATCGCCAGCGCGACGGGCTGGTGCTGTCCTTTCCGGTGGCCGACAACCTGGTGATCAACACGTACTATATCGAGCCGTTCGCCCGCGGCATCGCCATCCAGGGGGACGCGGTGGCGCGGCAGGCGCGCAATCTCGTGGAGCAGTTTGACGTGCGCACCCCCGGGATCGAGACGCCGGTAGCCATGCTCTCGGGCGGCAACCAGCAGAAGGTGATCGTGGCGCGCGAGTTCAGCCGGCCCATCCGCCTGCTGATCGCATCGCAGCCGACGCGGGGGCTGGACGTGGGCTCTATCGAGTACATCCACCAACGCATCGTGGAGAAACGGGACGAGGGCGCCGGTGTGCTGCTGGTCTCACCCGAGTTGGATGAGGTCATGAGCCTTTCGGATCGGATCGCCGTGATGTACAAGGGGCACATCGTCGCCATGGTGCGGCCCGACGAGGTCACCCGCGAAGAGATCGGCCTGCTCATGGCGGGGGCCGAGATCGGGGAGCGGTCGGCCCCGCCGGCGCCGCCGACCGACTAGAGGGAGAGGGGTCCCGTGGATCAGGAGACAACCTTGCAGGAACGGACGCCTCCCGAGGAGGGGCGCGACGTGCGTCGCCCGCCGCGCCGGCGCCGCGTGTGGGGCTGGCTGGGGGAGCTGCTCATCCCCATCCTGGCGATCGTGACCGCCTTTGTGCTGAGCGGCGTCTTTATCCTCATCACCGACGTGCAGGTGGTGAACGCCTTCACGCGCATCCCGCGGCGCGTCGCGGTGCCCTTTACCGATCCGGAGGACGAGATCTCGCTGGAGGAGGCGCTGCGTTACCATCCCAACGAGGTCATCGTCGGGGACACGGTGGAGGTCGATGGCAGGATGCTGCGCGTCGTCGAGGAGGTGGACGATCCCGACGCCGAGATCGCGCTGGAGGAAGCGCGCGCCCTCTTCCCCGAGCTGAGAGACGGGGTCACCATCTACCTCGACTTTTTCGACAAACCGCAGACGGGCCTGCGAACGGCGTGGAACGCCATTCGCACGGCGTACGGGGCGCTGTTCGAGGGCGCCATCGGCGACCCGGCCCGCATAGCGGCCGCCATCCGTGCGTGGCTCGCGGGGGACCCCTCGGGCCTGCCGACGGCGTTCTACCCGATCACCGAGAGCCTGGTGGCGGCGACCCCCTACATCCTGGTGGGATTGGCCGTGGCGCTGGGCTTTCGCGCCGGGTTGTTCAACATCGGCGCCGAGGGACAGTACTTTGTGGGCGGGCTCACCTCCGTATTCGTAGGGTACAGCATCCAGGGGCTGCCGCTGATCATCCACCTGCCGCTGATGTTGCTGGCCGGCGTGGTGGGCGCCGGGATATGGGGCGCCATCCCCGGCCTGCTAAAGGCAACGACGGGGGCGCACGAGGTCATCAACACCATCATGATGAACTATATCGCCTTTGCGCTCAGCGACTGGCTGCTCAGCGGCCCGATGATGCGGCCGGGGGGATTTCGTCCCATCTCGCCCGCCATCGCGCCGTCTGCCATGCTGCCCAGGCTCTTCCCGAGCCCCATCCGCTTCCACGCCGGCTTTTTCCTGGCGCTGGCATGCGCGGCGCTGGTGTACTGGCTCTTGTTCCACACCACCATCGGCTTTGAGCTGCGCACAGTGGGCGCCAACCCACGCGCAGCGCGCTATGCCGGCATGAGCATCACGCGCAACTATGTCCTGGCCATGTTCCTGAGCGGGGGGCTGGCGGGGCTGGCGGGGGCGAACGACATCTCGGGGCTGATCGGCTACATGCCGAACGCCTTCTCCGCCGGCTATGGCTTTGACTCCATCGCCCTGGCGCTCCTGGGGCGCAGCCACCCGGTGGGTGTGGTGCTGGCGGCGCTCCTCTTTGGGACGCTACGGACCGGCGCCACACGCATGCAGTCGGCGGCCCAGATTCCGGTGGATATCATCGAGATCCTGCAGGCGATGGTCATCATCTTTATCGCCGCCCCCGAGATCATCCGCGCGCTGTACTGCCTGCGCCGGCAGCGCGGGGAGGCGGGACGCGTGCTGCCCTCCGAGGGCGCCGCGTCATAGGGAGTGCCTGGAAGGAGGACGGCCGCACCATGACGGTTGCCACGCGCGTCATCGATCCCTCCGCCGTGCGGCGTAGCCGCAACACGGGGATCCTATTCATCCTCATCGGGATCGCCATCGTGCTCCTGTTCGCCCGGACGGCCGAGCCCGGCCAGACGGCGCGCATGGTGCTGAACCCCGCCCGCCAGACGGCGGCGCTGCGCATACCGGACGTCGTGCTGCCCGTGTTGCCCAGCCTCTATGCCATGGCGGGCCTGTCGGTGGTGCTGGGGGTGCTGCAGATCGTCCGCGGCTTTGGGCGCCTGGAGGGCGTGATCCTGGGGCTGGTGGCAGGCTTCCTGGCGCTCTCCTTCCTCACTTGGGCGGCGCGCGGCCGGAGCCTGAACCTCATCGGCATCTTTGAGACGACACTCCAGCGCGCTATGCCCATCGCGCTGGCGGCCCTGAGCGGCGTCCTCTGCGAGCGCTCGGGGGTGATCAATATCGCCATCGAGGGAATGATGCTGACGGCGGCGCTCACGTCGGCCCTCTTTGGCAGCGTCAGCGGTAGCCTCTGGGTGGGGGTGCTCGTCTCGCTGATCTTTGGCGCGCTGCTGGGGGCCCTGCTGGCGGTCATGTCGGTGCGCTACAAGGTGAACCAGATCATCACCGGTACGGCGATCAACATCCTGGCCATCGGCGCCACGAGCTACATCAGCGCCCGCTACCTGGCCACGAACCCGGCGCTGAACTCCCCAGGCAGGTTCCCCAACGTAGGGGTGCCGCTCCTGTCGCGCCTGCCCCTCCTCGGGCCGGTGTTCTTTGAGACCAACGTCATCGTGTACCTGACGTTGGTGCTCCTGGTGGTGGTGCACGTGATGCTGTTCTACACGCCGTGGGGCCTGCGAACGCGCGCGGTGGGCGAGCATCCCCGTGCGGCGGACACGCTGGGGATTGACGTGTACCGCGTGCGCTATGTGAACGTCATCGCCGGGGGAATGGTGGCAGCCCTGGGGGGTGTGTTCCTCGTGCTGGGCTCGGTGCCCCGCTTTGACGAACTCATGACGGCCGGCAAGGGGTTCATCGGCTTGGCCGCCCTGATCTTTGGCAAGTGGACGCCCTTTGGCTCCTTTGGCGCCTCGCTGATCTTTGGATTCACCGACACGTTTCAGGCCAGGCTGCAGATCCTGCAGGTGCCGATCCCGTCCCAGTTCATGCGCATGGCGCCCTATCTCATCACGATGATCGTGCTGGCCGGCGTGGTGGGTCGCGCCGTGCCTCCCGCGGCGGATGGCGAGCCGTACGAGAAGCAGTAGTCGCCCCAGCGCCCAAGAACGCGAACGCCGGCTCCCTGGTGGGAGCCGGCGTCTTGATTGCTCGATGCGGCGCGCGGCCGCGGTCGGCGGATCGCTACTGCACCGCCATCTGTATCTCGGGTGTATCGATGGCGTAGAGGATGATGCCCGACAGGGCCATCGAGATCACCGAGGTGCCCAGCAACCAGGCGTTCAGCGGCGTGCTGGGGTCAGGGCCCATGCGCACGTGGCCCACGAGTACCAGCAGGCGCACGATGATGGAAAAGCCCTGCACGAAAATCGTGGCCAGGCGCGCCCAGGCGCGACGGCGCAGCAGGTTGAGCCCCAGGGCGGCAAAGAGTAGCGCCACCAGTCCCCAGATGGCGGGGCTCATGCTCGCCAGCAGATCGGGGGGCAGGACGAGAGGCGGGATGAACTGCAGCGCGGCGATCAGGACCAGGTTCGTGGGCAGCCGGCTTCTCATGGGGGACTCCATCATCATCAGGACCAAGTTGCAGCGATTATAGGCGCCGCAGGGTGGGGCGTCAAGTCAACCCGATGCGGTGCCCCTCTCCCTTTGACACCTCCCCGGCGCCGTGCCATACTCGTCCGCCAGCCATCACCCGCATGAGGAGTCGCCATGCTGCGCATCGTGGGGCACGACCTACACCCCGAGTTGGTCATCCTGGACAAGGACGGCACCCTGATCGCTTTCGACGCCCTATGGCATGCCTGGTTCGACGCCTGGCGGGACGCCCTGGGCGCCCGCGTCGCCATGGACGCCCCCCTGCGGCGGGCCATCGCCGAGACGTTGGGCGTGGACGCCGCCACCGGCGCGTGGGACCCGCTGGGGCCCCTCACCCTGGCATCGACGGGCGAGATCGGCCTGCTGCTCGCCGGACTGCTGTACCGCTACCGCGGCCTTCTCTGGAACGAGGCGCTGGAGGTGGTGCAGGCGGCAGAGCGCACGGCGCGGGAGCGCATCGTGGCCCTCGATCTCGTGCAGCCCATCGGCGACGTGCGCGGGTGGTTGCGGCGCCTGCGCGACGCCGGCCTGCGCATCGCTGTGGTCACCACCGACGAGCGCGCCTTTACCGAGGAGGGGCTGACCAGGCTGGGACTGGCGCCGCTCATCGACGCCATGGTGTGTGGCGATGACGGCATCCCCCTCAAGCCGGCGCCCGACGCCGCGCTCGAGGTCTGTCGGCGCCTGGATGTGGCGCCCGAGCGGGCGATCATGGTGGGCGACACCATCGCCGACATGACCATGGCCCGGCGCGCCGGCCTGGCGCGGGCCATCGGTGTCGCCTCGGGGGCTCTATCGGCCGAGGCGCTGGCGCCCCATGCCGATCTGGTGGTCGCCGACATTCACGCCATCGAGGTCGTGCCGGATACCGGCAGCCACGCTATCGCGGAGGAGGTGCGGCCATGACGCCACCACAGGGCGCGCCGCGCTACGACGGGTACATCCTGGATCTCGACGGCACGGTCTACCTCGGCGAGCGGCTCATTCCGGGGGCCGCGGCGGCGGTGGCCCGCCTGCGGGCCGCCGGGCGCCGGGTGGTGTTCCTCTCCAACAAGCCCCTGGAGCCTCGGGCGAGCTATGCCGCCAAGCTCACGCGCCTCGGGATCGCCACGCCCGCTGAGGATGTGATCAACTCGACCCAGGCGCTGATGCACTACCTGCGCGCCCACCACGCGGGGGCGGGGCTGTGGGTGATCGGGGAGCGGGCGCTCCTCGACGAGCTGCGCGGCGAGGGGTTTCGCCTCGTGGAGCGGCTCGAGGAGATCGAGGTGGTGGTGGCCGCCTTTGACCGCACGCTGGACTATGCCAAGCTCAACATGGCGCACCAGGCACTGGTGCGCGGGGCACGCTTCCTGGCCACCAACCCCGACCGCACCTGCCCCGTCGATGGGATGGAGCTACCCGACTGCGCCGGCGTGATCGCCTTCCTCGAGGCGACCACCGGCCGCACGGTAGAGATGGTGGCGGGCAAGCCCTCGCGCCATATCCTGCAAGCGGCGGTAGCGCGGCTGGGCGTGCCGCTGGAGCGCTGCCTGATGGTGGGCGACCGGCTGGCCACCGACATCACCATGGGGCGCGAGACGGGGATCGACACGGCGCTCGTGCTGACGGGCGTCACCTCGCGGGAGATGCTGGCAGCAAGCGACGTCCAGCCCACCTACGTGTTGGAGAGCGTGGCGGAGGTACCCTGAAGGGGAAACCGATGGTACGCAGATTTTCGCGGATTGCGGGCGGATTTCTGCGGATCATCTGGATATGGTACTTTCGCCACTCGGGCGTGGTCGTGTCTGCGTTCCATCGGACTCACGACAGGCGACACATACGATAATCGCCCCAGACGCGAAAGCCGAGGGCGCGGTAGGCGCGGTTGGCGGCCACGTTATCGACGCGCACGTTGAGGGTGACGCGCTCCTTGCGGCGCAGGTGCTCCTGGCAGATGGCCGTCACCACCCCCTTGGCCAGCCCCCGGTTGCGGTATGCGTGCACCGTGTACACGGCGCCGATGTGCGTGAGCTGGGGCAGCGACCCCTCGACGGCCACCATGGCCACGGAGCGGCCCCCGACCTCGGCCACGTAGGCGCCGTCGCGGATGTAGCGCTCGGCGGCGCGCAGGCACCAGGCGCGCTCGATACGCTCCACGGGCACGCCGAAATACTCTGCCTCGAAGGCGCAGCGCAGCGTCGCCACGTCCTCCACGTCGCGGGGGGTGGCGCGGCGCACGCCCGGCGCGACGTACGGCACGAGGGAGCTGCGGTCGACGTAGCAGAAGGCGTCGATCTCGTCGAACGTGACGTGCAGCCCCAGCTCGGGGAGGCGGTCGAGGATCGGGTCGACGATGCGCCGGGGGCCCATCAACCAGCGCAACCAGTAGTCACGGGCGTCCTCCAACATGGCGGGGAGCACGTCCGGCCGCTCATAGTGGGGCAGCCAGCGCCCACCGCGGTAGATGGCCTGCACGGCGACGATGGCGCCGCCGAGGCGGTAGCCGAGGAGGGTCGGCTTCTCGCGCTCGCCGTTGCGAAGCCCGCCACGCTGCAAGTCGTGCAGCAGCGCGATGTTCTCGTGATAGTGGCGCCACAGATAGCGCTCTAGATCCCGGATCGCCTCGGCGCCCACCCGCTCCAACGTCTCCATCGCTTCCCCGGCTCATGAGATGCCCATCGATGGGGACGCCCGGGCACCCCGGCCCAGGCTCCTCTCCCCCATATTACGCTTGCGAGGCACGGTAGACAAGCCGCCTGCGGGCCAGGATGGGTTTGCGATTTGCCAAGCAAAAGTCATTGATGTATATTGCGTGCCACTACTAGCACTCCCGTGGGTTGAGTGCTAAAATACGTGTGGTGCTCCTCATAGCCCGAAACATCCCAGGACACCCCATCAGCAAGGAGGAAGCTACGATGTCTGTGAACCTCAAGCCATTGGGCAACCATCTGGTCGTCGAGCCGATCGAGGAGGAGGAGAGGACGAGTTTCGGCATCATCCTCCCCGAGACGGCCAAGGAAAAGCCTCAGAAGGGCTCGGTGTTGGCAGTGGGCCCCGGGCGGCGTCTGGAGAATGGCGAGCGCCAGGCGATGGAACTCAAGGTCGGCGATAAGGTGCTGTACGCCAAGTATGGTGGCACCGACATCAAGCTGGGTGATCGCAAGTTGCTCATCCTGAGCGAGGATGACGTTCTGGCCGTCCTCGCCTAGAGGCGGACGTGCCGGCTAGACAAGTAGGGAGGTCAGAGCAGAGATGGCCAAGCAGTTGCAGTTCTCCGAGGAGGCTCGCCGCAGCCTAAAGAAGGGCCTGGATATCCTGGCCGACGCCGTCGGGACGACGCTGGGCCCCAAGGGCCGCAACGTGGCCCTCGACAAGAAGTGGGGCGCCCCCACCATCACC
>ENA-UOUL01001214-UOUL01001214.1-bioreactor-metagenome-genome-assembly--contig:-NODE-1214-length-38002-cov-5.196862_pt1 | contig 38002 bp, 31 predicted proteins | sample MGYA00249838_ERZ747220 | MGnify/ENA primary metagenome ERZ747220 (study PRJEB28778, sample SAMN05720191) | bioreactor metagenome | isolation source: Anaerobic biogas reactor | place: USA:Washington... | reverse complement strand
ATCTCGGCGCGCACTTTGGCGGGTTTCGCGATCGGATGGAGCACGTTCTCCTGCTGGACATGGCGATCCATTCGTTCGATCAGGCGCGCCTGATCTCTGGCACCGATCCCGTGTCGGTCTATGCCAAAGAGTGGAATCCCGCAGGCTCGTGGTACGACCACGACGCCTCCGCGGTGGCGCTCTTTCAGATGACCGACGGCGTGGTGTATACCTACCGGGGAAGCTGGTGCGCCGAAGGGCTGAACACGACCTGGGAGTGCGACTGGCGCATTGTGGGCGACAAGGGGACAGTCACCTGGGACGGGGCGGAGGGGTTCAAGTGCCAGGTGGTGGCCAAGTCCGGCGGCTTTCGCTCCGAGTGGGCGGATGTGCCAGTGGCCGAGAGCGATCCCGGCGACAAGGTCGGCGGTCACGCCGGGGTGATGCGAGACTTTTTGCGGGCGGTGCGGACCGGCGGGACGCCGGAGACCGTCTGCACCGACAACGTCAAGAGCCTGGCGATGGTCTTTGGGGCTATCCGGAGCGCCCAGACCGGGCGTGAGGAAAAGACGGGATAGGGGCAACATTGCGCATGCGGACACCCACAGGTGAGCTGATCTCAAGGAATGTCGCGGCGGCGAGTCTGCCCCTGACCCGAGTTGGTAGTCTGGCTGGGCGGCGCTATTTGGCGCGGCCCCTCGAATCGTGGTATCATGTTGCCCAGTCCGCTGGGCGCGGAGCGACCCAGCCAGGGTGACCCCTGGCGAGACGAACAGGGAACGGCCCAATCTCTCAAGGAGTGGCAAGATGACAGCTAACATTCGGTGGAAGTACTCGTTGTGCAACGAGATGTACGAGGGCTGGTCGTTGGCCAAGATCGCGGCCAGCGCCGCAGCCATCGGCTATCAGGGCGTCGAGCTGGCGCCATACACGCTGGCCCCGCTGGTGACGGATCTGACGACTGCCGACCGCAAGCGCATCCGCCAGGACGTTGAGGATGCCGGGCTCAAGGTATCGGGAATGCACTGGCTTCTGGCCAAGACCCCGTTCCATCTGAACACCCCGGACCGGGCGCGTCGCGAGGCAACCTCCAAGTATCTCCTGGATCTCATCGACTTTTGCGCAGACGTGGGAGGCGAGGCGCTCGTCTTTGGCTCACCGCCGCAGCGCGATCCGCTGGAGGGCTGGTCGATGGAGGAAGCTTGGAAGTGGACCGTGGAAGCGATGCGGCGGTGCGGCGAGAGGGCGGCCGAGCGCGGCGTATTCTTTTGCATCGAACCATTGATGGGCAGCAAGCTGCTCACGTCGGTGGACCTCGTCGCCAAGATGGTCCGGGAGGTCGATCACCCGGGGCTGCGCATGATGGTGGACTGCAAGTCCATGGGTGCGGACACGCGCTGGCCGGTGGCTGAGCAACTCAAGGCCGTCTGGCCGCTGTTCAAGCACGTGCATGTCAACGACCCGAATCAGTTGGGGCCTGGTATGGGCGACCTCGACTTTCGCCCGATCCTGGCGACGTTGGCTGATCTGGGCTACGATCGCTGGCTGTCGCTCGAGGCTTTCAAGTTCGAGATGGGCATAGAGAATCTTGCTCGGCAGAGCCTGGAGAACCTCAAGGCGGCGCTGCCGTAGGTGGTCCTGGAGCGGTAGCTCCTGAATGGCGATCCCAAAAACGAAAAGGAGAGACAGGGAGATGAGAATCGCGCGTTTGATCGTCAAGGCGGGGTTGCATGATCGGATGTGGTGCCCCGTGCAGTGCAAGGTAGCGGCAGACGCTGCCCTGGATCTGGACAAGGTGGCTTTGTGGGACAAGACCGATGGCGTGGCGCTGCCCGTGCAGGCCTGGCGAGAGGAAGATGGCCAGGTGAGCGTGGCCTGGGTGATCCCCTCCATGGTGGCGGAGGAGACCCGCGAGTTCGAGCTGCAGGCAGTGGAAGGGTGCTGCGCGCCCAAGCTGACCGACGGTGTCAGGCTCGAGCAAGTCGCCCCTGGTAAGCTCAAGGTGTTCGTGGGCGGGAAGCACTTTACCACCTACAACTATGGTGAGCAGGTGGTGCACCCCTATCTCTATCCCGTGCTGGCGGCGGATGGGGTCGGCGTAACCCGCAACTGGCCCATGATTGAGGGCGTGGCTGGCGAGAGCAACGATCACCCGCACCACAAGGGCATCTATACCGCCCAGGACGCCATCAATGGAAACCAGAACTGGGGCGAGGGCGAGGGCCATGGCTGGCAGGTGCACAAGGGTTTCGCGCGCACCTTTAGCGGTCCCGTGGCGGGCGGCTTCACGTCCAAGTTGGACTGGACCGACCACGACAAGAACGTGTACATGACTGAGACGCGGCGCGTCACCTTTTACCTGACGCCGCAAGACGGGCGCATCTTTGACTATGAGGTGACCCTGCATGCCTCCGAGGGGGCTCTGACCATCGGCGATACCAAAGAGGGTGGATTGATCTCTGCGCGCATGGCTTCCTCCATCGAGGCGGAGCGCGAGAACGGCGGCATCATCGAAACGGGCTCTGGGGGCAAGTGCCAGGGCAAAGATGAGCAGGAGACCTGGGGCAAGCGGGCGCCCTGGTGTGACTATTCGGGCCCCGTGGCCGATGGCTGGTACGGCATCTGCCTGATGGACCACCTGACGAACCCTCGCTTCCCCACCTACTGGCACGTCCGCGCCTACGGCCTGATGACCGCGAACTGCTTTGGTCTCCACGACTTCTATGGCGACCCCAACATTCGCGGCGACATGGACATCCCGGCGGGCGAGTCCAGGACCTGGCGTTATCGCGTGATGATCCACCACGGTGACGCGACGACCAGCAACGCCGCGCTTCACTTTGAGAGCTTTAACTATCCGCCTTCCGTCGAAGTGCGCTATCACTAAATGACGACCGGGCCCTGCAGGTCCGAAGGGACACAGATCTCTTCGGACCTGCACCGGATAGCCCAAGAGGAAGTGACCTAATGGCCAAATTCATCCTTCGACGGATACTGATGGCAGTGCCAACACTGTTAGCAGTATCGGTCGTGGCGTTTATCATCATCCAGCTTCCCCCTGGCGACTACCTGACCTCCTATATCGCCAACCTGAGGGCCTCAGGCGATGCTCTGGACCAGCAAGAGATCGAGGCGCTGGCGGACCGCTATGGCCTGGGGCAGCCCATGCATATCCAGTACCTTCGCTGGATGGGCGGAGTCCTGCAAGGCGATTTCGGCTACTCGATGGAGTGGCGCGTGCCGGTGGGCGACCTGATCTGGGAGCGGCTGGCTCTGACGGTGGTGCTTTCCTTTGGCACCCTGATGTTCACCTGGCTGCTGGCGATCCCTGTTGGCGTCCTCTCGGCCACGAGGCAATACTCTCTCGTCGACTATGTGGCGACGTTTTTCGGCTTTCTGGGGTTGGGGATCCCCGATTTTCTGCTGGCTCTGGTGCTGATGTGGATCGCTTTTGCCTACTTTAACCAGAGCGTGGGTGGGCTGTTTTCGCCCGAGTTTGTGGATGCGCCCTGGGGTTGGTCCAAGGTGGCGGACTTGGTGAAGCACCTCTGGATCCCGATGCTCGTCTTGGGGACTTCGGGCACGGCGGGGCTGATTCGGACGATGCGGGCGAACCTGTTGGACGAATTGCACAAGCCTTACGTGACCACTGCCAGGGCCAAAGGCCTCACCGAGAAGCGCGTGGTTTGGAAGTACCCGGTGCGAGTGGCCCTCAACCCGTTTGTCAGCACCGTGGGCTGGACCCTGCCGCAGTTGGTGAGCGGAAGCACCATCGTGTCGGTGGTGCTGTCGCTGCCGACCACGGGACCGCTGTTGTTGCGGGCGCTCACGTCGCAGGACATGTACCTGGCGGGGAGCTTTGTGTTTATGCTCAGCGTGCTGACCGTGATTGGGACGCTCTTGTCAGATATCCTGCTGGCGTGGGTGGACCCACGGATCCGGTTCGAGGGGGGAGCAAGTAGATGAGCACCGAAGAGATCGACCTGGTGTCCGCGGCTCCCGTCCCCGAAGAGCCAGCGTTGGAAGAGAACGACCGCGTCTATGTGGCCACACAGTGGCAGTTGATGTGGTGGAAGTTTCGCCGCCACAAGCTGGCGATGATCAGTGCGGTGGTGGTGATCCTCTCGTATCTGGTGGCGATCTTGTGCGAGTTTATCGCGCCTTACGATCCCAACACACGGCTCGCGGCCTTTACCTATGCGCCTCCGCAGCGTATCCACGTGCGCGACGAGAGTGGGCGGTTTGTGGCACCGTTTGTCTATGCCCTGGGACGCGAGCAGGACCCGCGCACCCTGCGGTGGACCTACAAAGAGGATCGGACGACCCGCTACCCGCTCAAGCTCTTTGCCAAGGGCGACGCCTACAAGCTGTGGGGCCTGTGGGAAACGGATCGGCACCTGTTGGGCATCGAGGCCCCTGCGGGATCCAAAGTCGCTTTCTCCCTCCTGGGGCGCGATCGGCTGGGCAGGGACATGATCTCGCGGGTGATCTATGGCACTCGCGTCTCTATGTCTATCGGCCTGGTGGGCGTGGCGCTTAGCCTCACCCTGGGTATCGTGCTGGGCGGCTTTTCGGGGTACTATGGCGGCTTTGTGGACAATGTCATCCAGCGCACCATCGAGTTCATCCGCTCCATGCCGACGATTCCGCTATGGATGGCCCTGGCTGCCGCCGTGCCGCCGGGCTGGCCGCCGCTTCGGGTCTACTTTGCCATCACGGTGATTCTCTCGTTGATCAGCTGGACCGGCATGGCGCGCGTGGTGCGCGGGCGCTTTCTCAGCCTGCGCGAAGAGGACTTTGTCATGGCGGCGCGGCTGTCCGGCTCCAACGAGTTGCGCGTCATCCTGCGGCATATGGTCCCCTCGTTCACGAGCCACATCATCGCCTCCATCACGCTCTCGATCCCCGGCATGATCCTGAGCGAGACCAGCCTGAGTTTTCTGGGGTTGGGGCTGCGCCCGCCGGTGGTAAGTTGGGGCGTGCTCCTGCAGGAGGCCCAGAATGTGCGCTCGGTGGCTCTGGCGCCGTGGCTGCTGCTGCCCGGGCTCGCCGTCGTGATCGCGATCCTCTCCTTCAACTTTCTCGGCGATGGCCTCCGGGATGCGGCGGACCCGTACGGTCGCTAGCGGCCTGCCCGCCAGGATACGGAATGACAACAGCCTCCCCGGCGTCGGGGAGGCTGTTTGCTGTATCTGAGAAACGACGTGCTAGCGAACCGCACGGTCGAGCGCAAAGATGTACACGGGCCCCACTTGGTACACCAACTCGCAGCCGGGCTTGCCGTACACCATCTCCGGTTTGATGTTCCCGCCCCTGGCTCCGATATAGACGTGCGTCACGCCAGCTTGCTCAAGATGCTCCCAGGCCGCGGCGTCGTCCAGGCTGGCCGTGGTTGATGCCCACTGGGCCAGTTCGGTGATCTGGCGCACATAGTCGGGCGCGCCTCCCCAATAGACCACGGCGGGGAGGGTGGTCTGGCGGTCCGTGAGCAGGGGGATCCACCAGCCGCCGTCGCTCCCCATGAACATCCCGCGCTGCCAGGGCATGGTGTTGATGAGAAAGCGCGCGTCGGCGCTGGTATGGTCTCGGATCCAGGCCATGGCCCGGAGATCGTCGGCAGTGGCGAGGACGGTTGAAGGGTTGATGAGGGTCACCATATCCCGCGCGCCCACCAGCGCCCATGCGAGGATCGCGAAGCCAAGCGCGGCGGTGGTTACCTTGCGGAGCAGGGGCCCAGCTCGGGTGACCCAATCGAGTGCATCGCTCACAACGCTGGCGGCCAACAACGAGAGCGGAAGGTACAGCGCAATGACGGCCGACGCGTTGTTGACGGCGCCGATATCTGGCAGGCCGATGAGGTGCAGGTTCACCAGCAGTGCGGTGAGGGAGACCCACCCGAGAACGAGGGCCGGCGCGGGGTGCTCCGCAAGGGTTGCTCCAAGCGAGGACGCGACGGCCTGCCATGGCCCGGCCTTGTCGCCGGAGGCAGTTCCTTTCACCCGCGATCTTGCGCGAGCGGCGCGCCAGGCCAAGCGAGCAAGCCAGGAAACAAGGGCCGCACCGGCGAGCTTGAGCAGTGCTGGGCTATGGCCGATCCGCAGAAAGACCCAGGGGATCGCGTTATACTCGTCTCCGCTCTCGGGGCGGACGGGCAGGGCGGCGAGCGGCTGAGCAAGTTCGTGCAACAGGTTCCACAGCCAGGGCAGGACGAGAAGGGCAGAGATGAGGGCGATCTGTGCGGTGCGACAGCAGAGCGTGCGCAGCGTCGGCCAGCCCCTGGGCCGAGCGAGCGCTGCCCACAACAGGAGGCACACCAGAAAGGTGACAAAGAAAAACATGACCCGGTAGTGGGTAACAAATAGCCCGGCAGCGGCCACGGCAGCGAGCGCAGAATGGCGGCGCCGGTCCTGGGAGCGCAGGGACTCGTACAACAACACCAGGCAGGCCGGCAGAAGCACCATCCCCTCCAACTGCGTGTAGCGCCCCCAGCTGACATAATACGCAGGCATGAGCGAGATCAGCCCAGTGATCGCGGCAGCTACCAGGCCCGCCAGGGGCCGCCCCGTGAGGCGAACGGCGAGAAGATAGCCGGGCAGGATGGCGATGGCATTGAGGATCTGCCCGAGCGCCAGGATGGCCTGTGGGATCGCCAAGCCCGATAGCCAATGATACCAGGCCGCCAATGCGTGGAAGCCAAAGTGCCGGTAAAAGCCGGAGACTGGCAAAAGCGGCTCGTAGGAGGTCGGGATGGCACCCTGCTCGGCGATCAGGCGGGTGATCAGGGTCTGGTGAACCGAGTCTACCCAGAGTGGCAGGACGACATCACGGATCTGAATCAGGCGCACGATGAGCGTCAGGGCCAGGATCAGGGCAAGCCCCGCTGCCCAGGGCGAGGGCGCCCGCTGGCGCAGCGCCCGCCAGGCGCTCGGCGCAGCGCGCCAGGCGAACCCCAACTCCACGGCGCCGAGGAGGGCCAGAACCACGCTGGCGCGCAGGGGCGACAGCCGGATGCCGAGCGTGCTGGCCCACAGGGTGAACAGGGGGATGAGCGCCAGGCTGAGGCAGAGGGCCAGAATGCCGTGGGCAACCGGCTGACGTATCCACTCGCCGCGGCCGGGACGCAGGAGGCGGAGCAGGACGCTCCCCGGCAGATAGAGGAGAAGCAAGACCGCCGCCAAAGGCCAGAGGTGCCCCCGAAACGCGTCCCAGACCTGCTGCACGGCTTGGGAGGGCATGTACTGGGCGAACGTTGCGAAGCGCAGGTCCCCAGCCTGCGACTGCCCGGCCTCAAACATGCTTCCGCCGGCGTAGGCATCGAGGGTGCTTCGCCAGACGGCGACGCGGCCGGGAGCGCTGCTCTCGAGGCAAAAGTAGTAGTCCTGCCCGGCCGAGTTGGCGAGGGGCGCCAGCGCGAAGCGCAAGAGATCGTTGTGGCGCCGGCCAGCCAGGGTCACCCGCACCTGCTGAAGGTCCTCGGCGGCCTCAGGAGTGGTGTGCAGGTGCAGCGTCAGCGAGGCTTCCTTCCCCAAGGGCTCATCGCCGTAGACCACCAGGAGCACCTCGATGGCGGCCAAGTTGGGGCGGGAGGCTCGAAAGGTCTGGCCGACGGCACACGACTGGTCAAGTGGCGGGGTGGCCTGGTTGAGGCGCTCCTGGGCCACGTCGCGGTCCACGGCCAGGGGGGAGCAGCCCCCGGTCGCCAGAAGGCATGCTAGCAGGCAGAGGGCAGCGATGGCGCGCATGGTGGCTAGGAGGCCTTGGCTTTCTGCTGGAGTTCGAAGAGCTTGTTCAGCGCCTCGATGGGCGACATGCCCAGGATGTCGAGGTCCTGCAGCTCGGCGACCACGGGGCTCTCGGGGGCAAAGAGGGAGAGTTGCTGCACCTCCCGAATGACATGGCGGCTGGCGATGCCAGCCTGGCCCGCATCGCTCTCGAGGCGTTCCAGGATCTCCTCGGCGCGGTTCAGCACGGGCTTGGGTATGCCGGCCAACTGCGCGACGTGAATGCCGTAGCTCCGGTCGGCGCTGCCGCGTCGCAACTTGTGCAAGAAGACCACCTGATCGCCCTGTTCGGCCACGGCGACATTATAGTTCTTGACCCGAGGAAGAAGATCCTCCAGTTCGGTCAGCTCGTGGTAGTGGGTGGCAAAGAGGGTCTTGGCTCGAAGCCGGGGGTGGTTATGGATGTACTCGACGACGGCCCAGGCGAGCGAGATGCCGTCGTAGGTGCTGGTCCCGCGCCCCACCTCATCGAGGATCAGGAGGCTGCGCGGCGAGGCGTTGTTGAGGATATTGGCCACCTCCACCATCTCGACCATAAAGGTGCTTTGGCCCGCGCTGATATCGTCCTGAGCGCCCACCCGCGTAAAGATGCGATCGACCAAGCCGATGGTCGCGCTCTCGGCAGGCACGAACGAGCCGATCTGGGCCATGAGCACGATCAGCGCCGCTTGCCTCAGGATGGTGCTCTTGCCTGCCATGTTGGGTCCGGTGATCAGCAATATCTCTTGGGTCTCGCTCAGCAGCAGGTCGTTGGGGACAAAGGTGCCAGGCGGCAGAGTGGTCTCCACGACGGGGTGCCGCCCGCCGCGGATATCGATTCCGCTGCCCTGGTCGAGCGTTGGGCGCACATACCCGCGGGCAGAGGCAACCTCAGCGAGGTCGGCGTAGACATCGAGCTCGGCGGCGGCGCGAGCGGTGCGGAGGATCCGTTCGGTATGGGCCGCCACTTGCTCGCAGATCTGCCGAAAGACCTGCGCCTCCAGCTCGGCCAGGCGCTCCTCGGCGTTCAGCACCAAGGCTTCCTGTTCCTTTAGCTCGGGGGTGATGAAGCGCTCGGCCCCGACGAGGGTCTGCTTGCGGATATAGTCCTCGGGGGCGTGGGCGAGCTGGGCCTTGGTCACCTCGATATAGTAGCCAAAGACCTTGTTGTACCCCACCTTGAGGTTCCTGATGCCGGTCCGTTCGCGCTCGGTGACCTCCAGCGCCGAGATCCACTGCTTGGCGCGTTGGGAGGCCTCCTTGATGTGATCGAGCTCGGGGGAGAACCCCGGGGCGATGATGCCTCCGGCGCTGACCCGGACAGGGGCGTCCTCCCTCAGGGCCTGCGATAGCAGCGTGATCAGGTCGGCGCAGTCGTCTATGCTCTCGCCCAGGGAGCGCAGGCCTGGGGCCGTTGGGGACAGGGCAACTATGGCCGCGTGCAGGGGGGACGCCTGGCGCAGCGAGACGCCGAGGTTCACCAGATCCCGCGGCGTGGCGACGAACTGGGCTGCTCGGTTGGCCAGGCGCTCCATGTCCCCCATCTGCCGGAGCACAGCGCGGATCGCCGTCCGCTGCATCGTGTTTCCGGCCAGGGCCTCCACGCAATCTAGGCGTGCGTTGAGGCTGTCGAGGTCCAGAAGCGGCTGGCTCAGCCAGCGCCGCAACAACCTTCCCCCCATGGGCGCGCACGTGTGGTCCAGGATCCCCAGGAGCGCCCCTTGGGCCTTGCCTTCGCGGATGGTCTGGAGGAGCTCCAGGTTTCTGCGGGTCGAGGGGTCCAGCACCATAAAGTGATCCAGCGAATACGTGCTCAGTCGTGATAGCTGTTGCAGGGCGGCCTTGCGGGTCTCGGCGAGGTACTGGACCAGCGCGCCTGCCGCCTGGATGGCGAGCGGCAGATGAGCGCAACCAAAGCCTTCCAGGGAGTGCACGCCCAACTGCTGCAATAGGGCATCCCTGGCGTTCTGGAGCTCGAAACGCCAGGCATCCCAGAGCGTGATGTGCATCGCGCTGGTCGCCGCTTGGCCGCTCAGGAGGGCGGCATAGTTGTCTGGGATGAGGCACTCGGCAGGCTGCAGGCGGTCCAGCTCGCGAAAGACGGCTGGCACGGGGGAGTCGCTCTGGAACTGGGTGGTGGCGAATTCGCCGGTAGAGATGTCGGCGTAGGCGATTCCAATATGGTCCCCCGAAACCGCCACCGCCGCCAAATAGTTGTTGCGACGAGCGTCGAGGAGCGCAGGCTCCAAGACGGTCCCGGGCGTGATCACGTTCGTGACTTCGCGAGACATCAGCCCCTTGATGTCCGTGTCGCTGGACTGCTCAACGATGGCCACCTTGTGGCCGGCGCTGATCAACTTGGCGATATAGGCTTCCACAGCGTGATGTGGAACGCCCGCCAGGGGCACGCGCTGATCCTGTCCCACGGGGCGAGAGGTGAGCACGATGTCGCACACCTGGGAGACGATCTTGGCGTCTTCATCGAAGGTCTCGTAAAAGTCACCTAGGCGGAACAGCACGATCGTGTCCGGGTACTGCCTCTTGATCTGAAGGTACTGCTGGCGCATCGGGGTGGTCATGGTGATCCTCTGGCTTTGGTGTGCAGACGCTCGAATTCTACGCCCAAACGTGGCATCGGTCAATGTTGGATGGACAAAGAGCGCCTGTGGTGGTATACTCCTGGTGCCGCCTGCGCTAGCGCGGGATGATGCATGCAGAAGGAGCCACGAGTGCCAAGTGGATTGGGCGCACTGCAGGAGAGAATAGGGACCACCTTTGCCGATGTTGACCTGCTGCAGCAGGCGCTGACGCATACCTCCTACACGAACGAGAACCTGGAATACCCGCTGCCGCCCAATGAGCGGCTCGAGTTCCTGGGAGACGCCATCCTCGACTATGTGGCGGCCGACTATCTCTTTGGCCGGTTCCCTCGGATGCAGGAGGGCGAGATGACGGCGCTGCGGGCGGCCATGGTCAAGACCTCCGCGCTGGCTTCGCTGGCTCGCCAGTGGGACTTGGGGAGCCACCTCCTTCTGGGCAAGGGGGAGGAGGCGAGTGGCGGCAGGTCGCGCGTGGCAAACCTGTGCGCTGCCTTCGAGGCTGTGATCGGATCGTTGTACCTGGATCGGGGTATGGATGCGGTCCGGGAGATCCTGACGCCTCTCTTGGCGGCGCAGGTGGCGGCGCTGCTGCCCGAGGAAGCTATCGTTGGGGCTGAAGAGGGCTATGCCGTCAAAGATGCCAAGAGCCTGCTGCAGGAGCTATCGCAGAGCCGGTTTCACATCACGCCAGTCTACCGCACGGTGGCGCAGAGCGGTCCTGATCACGAGCGCGAGTTCACCGTGGAGGTGGTGATCGGCACCGTCGCACGGGGAGTGGGCCTGGGGCGCAGCAAGCAGGTCAGCGAACAGGCTGCTGCGCAACAGGCGCTGGGATGGCTGGCAAGCCTTGGTCTAGGGAACGAGCAAACGGGCGGGGAGCCGCCTGCAGATTCGTAAGGCTGCGCGCGACAAACCAGATGGCGGCGCGTGGGTGAAAGGAGTGCGTTGGTCGAAGTCGATTTCGAACCGATTGGGCGGCGAGTGGTCGTGCCCGCAGAGTCCACCTTGCTGGAGGCGGCCCGGCAGGCCGGAGTCAGCCTGTCCGCGGATTGCGGCGGGAACGGGACCTGCGGCCGATGTAGGGTGCGGCTGATGAGCGGCGAACTGACGCAGCCGACAGGGGCCGAGGTCAGGCGGCTAGGCAAGTTGCTTGACACGGGCTGGCGCTTCGCTTGCCAGGCCAAGGCGCTCAGTGACGTCAAGGTGAACGTCCCTCTGGAGTCCATGCGCGGCGCCCAGCGGCTGCAACTGGGCGGGTTGCAGCCCGACGTGGCTATCGAGCCCATTCTCGTGGGCGTGCCTGTGGCACTGACGCCGCCAACCCTGGACGATGGGCGCTCCGACATGACCCGGCTGATTCATGCGCTGCAAGGCGCCACGCTGGGGGGCGATCCCTATTACGATATCGCGGTGGGCCGCGAAGCGCCGGTTGCTCTGCGCCAGGATCACTGGGAGGGAACGGCCTGGCTGCGGGAGAGCGAGGTCTGCGCGGTGCTGGAGCCGGGGAGGGCGCCCTTGGGTCTGGCTGTGGATCTGGGTACGACCAAGATCGCAGCCTACTTGGTTGACCTGTCCACTGGCGCGACGCTGGCGAGCGCTGGCGCGATGAACCCGCAGATCGCCTATGGCGAGGATCTGATGAGCCGCATTGCCTACGCCAATCAGGGTGAGTGGAAGGCGGCGGAGCTCAGCCAGGTGGTGGTGGAAGCCTTCAACAAGCTTCTGGCCGAGCTGTGCGCCCAAGTTCGTAGGTCGCCGCGGGAGGTGCTGGAGGTGGTGGTCGGCGCGAATACCGCCATGCATCACTTGTTATTGCGACTGCCGGTGGAGCAGTTGGGCAGCGCGCCCTATATCGCCGCGGTGTCCGAGTCTTGGGACGTCAAGGCACGCGAGTTGGGCCTGAGCACAGCTCCCGGGGCCTACCTGCATACGCTGCCCAACATCGCTGGCTTTGTGGGGGCAGATCACGTCGCGATGATCCTGGCGACGGAGGTCTACAAGGCCAAGGGCAACGTGATGGCGCTGGATATCGGGACGAATACCGAGATCGTGCTGGCCCATGGCGGCAAGATGGTGAGCTGCTCTTGCGCTTCCGGGCCGGCGTTCGAGGGGGCGCACATCCGTGATGGGATGCGCGCGACGACGGGCGCGATCGAGCGAGTCGTGCTGGCGAAGAACGGCAGGCTCAAGATCGCCGTGATCGATGATGCGCCCGCGGTGGGCATCTGCGGCTCGGGCATCCTGGATGCCGTCGCCGTGCTCTACCGGGCGGGCGCGCTCAACAATCGAGGGCGCTTCGAGCCGGGGAGCCCTCTGGTGGAGCGTGATAGCCAGGGGTACCTGGTGACGCTGGCGCCGGGGGAGCAGTCGGGCCATGGTCGCCCGGTGGTGATCACGCAGCGCGACGTGGGCGAGATTCAGTTGGCCAAAGGCGCCATCCGCGCCGGGGTGGAGTGCTTGCTGCGGTATGCTGGGCTGGCGCACGAGGATCTTGACGAGATCATCATTGCGGGGGCGTTTGGGACATACGTGGATGTGGAGAGCGCCATGGCGATCGGGATGCTCCCTGGGCTGCCGTCGTCCAGGTTTCGTCAGGTAGGGAACGCGGCCGGGGTGGGGGCCAAGCTGGCCCTGATTTCGCGTAGTGAGCGGTCTATGGCCAGGGAGATCGGCAGGCGGGTGGAATACATGGAACTCATGTCGCAGCCCGGTTTCACCGAGATCTTTGCCGAGTCCATGCTCTTTCCCGACCTGAACGCGTCTGGGGCTGTGGGGTAGGGCGGACAGCATGGAGATCAGCGTGATCGGCGGAGGGCTCGCGGGCAGCGAGGCGGCCTGGCAGGCCGCGGAGCGAGGCGTGGACGTGACGCTGTACGAGATGCGGCCTGGGAAGTCGACGCCGGCGCACGTCACAGGTGAGCTGGCGGAGCTGGTCTGTAGCAACTCGCTGGGCTCCCAGTTGGTGGATCGCGCTCCTGGTCTGTTGAAGGAAGAGCTAAGGCGGCAGGGTTCGCTGATCATCGCTTGCGCCGATGCGACGGCGGTCCCGGCCGGAAGGGCCCTGGCCGTGGGCAGGGAGCGCTTCTCTCAACTCGTGACCGAGCGTATCCTTTCCCACCCGCGCATCACGCTGCGGCGCGACGAGGTCACGGAACTGCCCCGCGACGGGATCGCCGTGGTGGCGACTGGCCCGCTGACTTCACCGGCCCTGACCTCGAGTATCGCCGAGCTTGCCGGAGGATCCCAGCTCTACTTTTACGATGCGATGGCTCCGATCGTCACGCTCGAGTCGGTTGACGCCTCCAAGGTGTTCCGCGCTGCTCGCTATGGCCATGGGGAAGAAGACTATATCAACTGTCCGATGACCAGGGCCGAGTACGAGGCTTTCTGGAGGGCGCTGGTCAGCGCCGAACGGATGCCGCTTCGCGACTTTGAGCGAGAGGATGCCCGTTTCTTCGAGGGCTGTCTCCCGATCGAAGTGCTGGCCGCGCGGGGCGAGAGGGCGCTGGCCTTTGGCCCGCTAAAGCCGGTAGGGCTGCGCGACCCTCGCTCGGACGAGCGGCCCTATGCCGTGGTGCAGTTGCGCCAGGATAACCTGGCAGGGACCCTGTACAATCTGGTCGGTTTTCAGACCAACCTGCGCTGGAGCGAGCAGGAGCGGGTGCTGCGGATGATCCCCGGACTGGAGCATGCCGAGTTCGTCCGCTTCGGGCAGATGCATCGCAACACCTTCCTGAACTCACCGGCGCTGCTGGATGCCACGATGCAGCTTCGGGCGCGGCCTGGATTGTTCTTCGCGGGGCAGATCACTGGCACTGAAGGGTATATCGCGTCGACGGCCAGCGGGATGGTGGCTGGGGTAAACGCGGCGCGCCGCGCGTTGGGCGAGCCGCTGCTATCGTGGCCCCTTACTACCATGATGGGCGCGCTATGCCACTATGTCTCGCATGCTGCGGAAGCCGACTTTCAGCCCATGAAGCCCAACTTTGGGCTGATGCCGCCCATGGAGCAGTCGATGCGTCGCAAACGCGACCGCGATATCGCCTATGCGGAGCGCGCGCTGGCGGACCTGTCGCTGTTTCTGCTGGCGCCGGAGGGCGCGAGATGAAGGCTGTGCTCTCGACAGGTGCGCTGCGTACCTGCAGTTTGTGCGGCATCTTTCTGTCGACGATTCGCATAGTCAGGATGGTCAGGTGGCGCAACGGGCAAGTGGTATGACAAGAAGTAGACCAAATGCTATGCGAAGTCGGGCGTGGGCGCTGGTGGCTGTCGTCGTTCTGGCCGTTGCTGCCGCCCTGGTCGGAGCTGGCCGCCTAAGGCACAGGTTGGATTTTGACCGAGAGGCTGCCTACACGCACGTGCAGGCGCAGGTGAACCTGGGAGCGCGCCACCCAGGGACGGAGGCCGCGTGGGCCACAGGGGAGTACATTCGTCACGAGTTGGAGCGTGCCGGATGCCGCGTCTGGACGCAAGAGTTTTCCTATCGCGGCGTGCGGTTGCGCAACGTCGTGGGGGTGCTGGGCGAGGGGAAGGGGCCCATATCGCTCCTGGGCGCGCACTATGATACCCGGCGCTTGGCCGATAGGGATGTTAGCTACCCAACGAGGCCCGTTCCCGGCGCCAATGATGGCGACAGCGGGGTCGCGGTGCTCCTGGAGCTGGCCCGGGCGCTGGACCAGGAGCGGCTTGCCAACGAGGTCTGGTTGGCCTTTTTCGACGCAGAGGATCAGGGCGGCATCGACGGCTGGCCTTGGTCTGTTGGCGCCAGCTATATGGCGGCCAACCTGCCCGCTACGCCCGATCATGTGATCATCGTGGACATGGTTGGGGATGCCGACCAACGCCTAACCTGGGAGCGGAACTCGGACCCTGAGCTGCTGGGCCTGATCTGGTCCGTAGCGAGTGACCTTGGCTACGGCGAGTCATTCGTGCCCGAGTACGGCCATGCCGTGCTGGACGATCACATTCCATTCGTGGAGGCAGGGATTCCCGCCGTGGACATCATTGACCTGGACTATCCGTATTGGCACACGATCGAGGACACTCCCGACAAGGTGCGGGCCGACAGCCTCCAGCGCGTGGGCAGGGTGCTGGAGGCCCTCCTAGAAAGAGACGGAGTCGCCATAAGGAAAGGGGATGCGAGATGAGGCTCGCCAGACGCATAGAGAGCATGCCTCCGTATATTTTCGCGCAGGCCACGGCAAGGATCACCGAACTGGAGCGCAAGGGGGTGGACGTCATCAACCTGGGCGTGGGAAGCCCCGACTTGCCCCCGCCCAAGCCGATCATTGATATGCTATACGAGTCCTCCCTGGAACCCGACGCGCACGGCTATGCCGGTTACTATGGGATTCCTCCGTTTCGCCAGGCCGTGGCCAAGTACTATGACCGGCGGTTCGGCGTGAGCTTGGACGCCAATCGGGAGGTGCTGCTGCTCATCGGCTCCAAGGAGGGCATCGCCAATATCAACATCGCCTATGTGGACCCCGGCGATATCGTGCTCGTTCCGGACCCGGGGTACCCGACCTACATCAGCGGCGCGCACCTGGCCAGCGGTGAGGTGTTCAGCGTGCCATTATTGGCCGAGAACAACTACCGGGTTGATCTGGACGCTATCCCGACTGATGTGGCCAAGCGGGCCAAATTGCTGTGGCTGAACTATCCCAATAACCCCACCGGCGCGGTGGCCGACCTCGATTATCTGGCCCGTTGCGTGGCTTTCGCGCGCGAGCATGACATCTTGCTCTGCTACGACAACCCGTACTGCGATGTGACCTTTGATGGCTATGTAGCGCCCAGTATCTTGCCGATCCCGGGCGCTCGCGAGGTCGCTATCGAGTTCAACTCGCTATCCAAGACGTACAACATGGCGGGCTGGCGCGTGGGCATGGCCGTGGGCGGGGCACAGATCATCAGCGCCCTGGCGAGGGTCAAGACCAACATGGACTCGGGCATATTCCGCCCGATGCAGCTTGCGGCGGCCTACGCGTTGACGGGCGATCAGCAGTGGCTGGAAAGCCGCAATGGCATCTATCAGCGGCGTCGCGACCTGGTGCTCGGTCTCTTGCCAGCCGCTAGCCTATCTGCGGAGACGCCCAAGGGCGGGCTCTACGTCTGGGCACGGGTGCCGGAGGGGGTATCCTCAGCGGCCTACGGGCAGCGCGCGCTGGATGAGTCCGGGGTGTGGGTGACGCCAGGGACAGCATTTGGCGACCATGGCGAGGGGTACGTCAGGATTTCGGTGACTACGCCGGATGACCGCCTGCGAGAAGCAATGGAACGATTGGCCAAGCTGGGGTGGTGAGACCCGAGCTAGGGAGGGGCGCTATGAACAGCGTGATCGAGCTCGAAACCAAGACCGCGTCCGTCGTCGTTTATCCTGATAGGGCGCAGGTGACTCGCTCCGGCGCCACTAGACTGGAGGCCGGCGTCTATCGCCTGGTGGCTAATGGGTTACCTGCCGCACTCGTGCCGGCCTCGCTGCGCGCGCGGGGGCGCGGCACGGCCAGGGCGAGGCTTCTCTCGGTGGATTCGGAGCGGGTCTTTTTCGCGCAGGCCCAGGACGAACGCATCGCCAAGCTGGAGGGCGAGCTGGAGGCGCTGACCGACCAGGATCGCGAGCTGGCCGATCAGGAAAAGACGGCAGGGCTCGTGGGTGGTTTTCTTGGGACGCTGGCCGACTCGGCGGGCAAGGACCTTGGCAGAGGGTTAGCCTTCAGCCGAACCAGCCTGACCGACGTGCAGTCCTTTGCCGCTTACCTCGAGAGCTCCTCCGTGGGCAACTCGGCCCAACTGCGCGAAGTGCAACTGAGGCGCAGGGAGGTGGGGCGGGAGATCGAGCGGGTCCGTCGCGAGCTGGAGCACCTGCGCTCTCCGCAGCCCTTGGAGCGCACGCGCGCTGCCGTCGGGGTGGAGGTGACAGAGGCAGGCGAGCTGGAAGTGGAGATGACCTATGTGGTTCCGGGCGCCTCCTGGACTCCGCTCTACGACATCCGAGTGACGGAGGGCAACTCGGAGGTCGAGATCGCGTATCTTGGGCAGGTGTCGCAGAACACGGGCGAGGACTGGATGGAAGTGGCGCTCTCGCTATCCACCGCCAAGCCAGCGGTCACGGCAACCCTGCCGGAGGTCAGACCGTGGTATATCCAGCCGATCATGCCGCGAGCCGAGATGGCCTCTTTGGGTGCAGGAATGCCCAAGGCGATGATGGCCAGCGCGGCACGGCAGATGGACGCGGCGCCAATGCCCGCGCCTGCCGAGGATTACGTGGCCAGGGAGATGGAGGCGGCCACGGCCACGGCGGCGCGTTCCGGCGCGGCGCTGACTTTTGTGATCGGCCAGCGCGCCAGCCTTCCCTCGGATGGGTCGCCACATAAAACCACCATTGGTATTCTGAGCCTGCCGTCCAAGCCTGACTATGTAACCTTTCCCAAGCTCGCTGCGTATGCCTATCGGCGCGCCAAAGTGACCAACAACACCGAGTTGATGCTGCTCGCGGGGCAGGCGAGCGTCTATTGGGGCGGAGACTATGTTGGCGCCACAAGGATCCCAGACATCGCGTCGGGACAGGCGCTGGAAGTCTTTCTCGGGACAGACGAGCGGATCGCTGTCAAGCGCGAGCTGAGCGTCCGGGAAGTGGACAAGAACTTGCTGGGCAATCGCCGGCGGCTGCAGTACGGCTACCGCATGCGCCTGCAAAACCTACTCACCTCCATGGCGGACCTCGAAGTGCTGGACCAGCTCCCCGTGCCCCGCCATGAAGACATCAAGGTACAACTGGTCCGCGCGAGCATTCCGCCGACTGAGCAAGAGGAGCTGGGTGCCCTGAAGTGGCGGCTGGCGCTGGCTGCGGGGGAAGAGCAGACCATCGAGTTCGTTTTCGCCGTCGACTATCCGCGCGATATGCAGATCGCCGGCTTGCCAGACTAAGGAGGCAGCAATCGCTAGAGGGACGATCTCCACTCAGATCGGGAAAGAAAAGGCCTTCCTGGTTGGCGCCACGCCTAGGCGCGAGGGACGAGCCTGGCGGCTCGAGGACTCGATGCAGGAGTTGGCTCAGTTGGCTCTGACCGCGGGGATGGAGGTCGTGGGCCAGACCGAGCAGTACCTGGACGCCATCAACCCGGCGACCTATATCGGCCAAGGCAAGGTCGAGGAGCTAGAGCTCTGGCGGCGCGAGCTGGCATACGAGGTGCTGGTCTTTGATGATGAGCTGTCGCCTCGGCAGCAGCGCAACCTCGAGGAGGCCTTCGATGAAACCGTCAAGGTCCTGGACCGCACGGCGCTGATCCTCGACATCTTTGCCCAGCACGCGCGCACGCGCGAAGGGGCGTTGCAGGTGGAACTGGCGCAGTACGAGTATCGACTGCCTCGGCTGACCCGGGCCTGGACCCACCTGGCTCGCCAGGCAGGTGGCGCCGCTGGCCGCGGCGGCGCCGGCGGCGTGGGTTTGCGGGGACCTGGCGAGACCCAGCTGGAGGTAGATAGACGGGCTGTGCGGGAGCGCATCGCCCAACTGAAGCGCGAACTGGAGGATGTGCGCGGCCAGCGGAGGATGCATCGGGAGCACCGCCAGGACGTAGGAGTGGCGACCGTGGCGCTGGTGGGATACACGAACGCGGGCAAGTCTACGCTCTTTAACGCTGTTTCGGGCGCGGGGGTGCTGGCCGAGGACAAGCTCTTTGCCACGCTGGACCCCATCACGCGCCGAGTGTCGTTGCCGAGCGGGCGGGAGGTGCTTTTCACCGACACCGTCGGTTTCATCCAGAAGCTGCCGACGCAACTGGTGGCTGCTTTCCGTGCCACGCTGGAGCAGGTCGCCGAGTCCGACATCCTGCTCCATGTGATTGATGCAGGCCATGAAAATGCCCGGGAGCAGGCCAGGACCGTGCACCAAGTCCTGGCCGAGTTAGGGGCGCAGTCGACGCCCGTGATCAATGCGCTGAACAAGATCGATCTTTTGCCGCCCGGGGAGGCAAGCAGGCTGGACGGGTGGCCCGCCGCGCTGGCTGACGTGCCGATCTCGGCGCGAACCGGGCAGGGCGTGGAGCGCCTGCTGGAGGCTGTGGATGACGCGCTGGCGCAGAGTATGTGCCCGGCGGAAATGCTCATCCCGTACGGGGCCTCCGACATGGCGGTGCTTTTTCGGCAGCGTGGTTATATCGAGACCGAGGAATATCTGGAGACGGGCAACTTGATCCGCGGCAAGCTGCCGCGACGCCTGATGCCGTTGTTTGAGCGATTTGCCGTCTCGGGTTCGCGGCGCGCCAAGCAGAGCAGCTAGGAAACGCGAAAGGCCGGATGACTCTCGTCACCCGGCCTGGTGCGGCTCCAGCAATGTGGAAATGGCGCGTGCTAGCGATTAGCCTTCCAACCCTTGGCCTGGCCTTCCTGAATCTCGGGTTCCAGGTTGACGGTGGCGATTTTGCGCGATTGACGCTTCTTCTGGGACATCTTGGGCCCGCGGTTCGCGCCCCACATGCCGCGCAGTGCTTTGGTATCTTCTTGCTCGCTCATGTCTGCCTCCTTCGTAGGCTATGTCGACTCTGGTTGCCAACCGGGGATATTATACCAGAGTCCGGGCTACTCTGCAAATTCGCGCCCTGCAGCGCCGTCCACGACCTCGACCTGTGGGACCAGACGCTCGACATCGCTGCGCCGGCAAACCGCGGTGCCCGGCGTCAGGCAGACCGCCCCTGCCGCAGCGACGCCGAGGCGAAGCCCTTCGCGCCAGGCCCAGCCCCGAGCTATGCCTGCCGCAATGCCCGCGACCAGGGCATCGCCCGCGCCGGCGGTGTTTACCGGGGTGATCGGCAGCGCAGGTATATGGATGATTTGGCTCTGGGACACAGCCCAGAGCCCTTCCGCCCCCAAGGTGGCGACCACGAGCTCGATGCCCAACGCGACCAGTTCGCGCGCCGCGCGCAGCACCTCTTGCGGCGAGCCCAGTTCGCGCCCGACAAGGTCTTGCAGCTCGTCCAGGTTCGGCTTGAGCACGGTGGGGAGCGCGCTAACCCCTTCGCGGAAGGCGGGGCCGCTCGCATCGAGGATAACCGGCACATTCGACGAGTGGCACAAGCGGATCAGGTCGGCGTAGAGTCTCGGTGGGGCGCCCTGGGGGAGGCTTCCTCCCATCATCACACAGGCCACTCCTGAGAGCGAGCGGCGAACCAACTCTGTGAGTTGATCGACATGGTCCGACCTGACCCGCAGGCCCGAGACGGTGATGGTGCATTGCCCTCGCTGCGCCGTGTCGATGAGCACATAGTTGGTCCGGGTTTCACCATCCACCCAGACAAAGTCACAGGTCGTTGCGGGGTGCTGCTCCAGCATCCGGACCATGCGGGCGCCGGTCTCTCCGGCGGCAAAGCCGGTCGCGATGTTCGGCTCGTCCAGTTCGCCCAGCACCAGGCTGGCATCGGTGGTCTTGCCGCCCATGCCCCAGGTGTCGTCGTGCGCGCGGATGGTTTTGCCGAGGGCCAAGTGCTCCACGAACAGGACGCGGTCCAGCCCGGTGTTTGGCGTTACGCTTAGGATCATTTGCACCTCGGCTCTGTTTTGTCGATAATTGCCGCGACCCACCGCTGCATGGGTTGGGCGCGCGGCTGCCGTTTGACAGGCTTGACGAAACCGCTCTTGTGTGCTAGTATATACCTTGTTTTGTGTTCTGGCGACTCGCTTGTCAGAACCCAAGCCGCGGCCCAGTAGATCATCAAGGGAGAAAAAGGAGAGAGGCTCAATGGACGATGTGTTGAAAAGCATCTATGAGGGCGTCGTCAATGGCAACGCGCCTAGCGTCGGCAAGAATATCGATGCCGCGCTCGCAGCCGGAGTCAAGGCGGAAAAGATCCTCAAGGAAGGCTTGATCGCTGGCATGGCCGAGGTAGGCGCTCGGTTCGAGCGGAACGAGTTCTTTGTCCCCGAGATGCTGATCGCTGCCCGCGCTATGCAGATGGGCATGAACAAGCTCAAGTCGCTTCTGGTCGCCAGCGGCGTCAAGCCCCTGGGCAAAGTCGGCATCGGCACCGTCAAGGGTGACCTGCACGACATCGGCAAGAACCTGGTCAGCATGATGCTGGAAGGCGCTGGTTTTGAGGTCGTGGATATGGGCGTCGACGTTTCCCCCGCCAAGTTCGTGGACGGGGCCAAGAACGGTATCCAGGTGATCGCCATGTCCGCTCTGCTGACCACCACCATGCCTGGCATGAAGACCACCATCGAAGCCCTGAAGGAAGCCGGCGTTCGCAGTGGCGTCAAGGTCATGATCGGCGGAGCGCCTGTGACGCAGGCCTATGCGGATCAGATCGGCGCCGACGGCTACGCCCCGGATGCCAGCAGCGCTGCCCGTCTGGCCAAGAAGCTGCTCGGTGCGGAATAACGGCGCTTGGCGCACCTCGAGATGATGTCGACCATGGAAACAGAACTCGTAGGCAAGCAAACCAGCGTCACCATCGCCCGTGCTAACCCCACGGTGATCATTGGTGAGCGGATCAACCCGACTGGGCGGAAGCGCCTGGCTGCCGAGCTCGTGGCGGGCAACATTGGTTACGTGAAGCGCGAGGCCATGCGGCAGGTGGAGCAAGGCGCCGACGTGATCGATGTGAACGTCGGGGCCGCCGGCGTCGACGAGGTAGCGCTTCTCCCCATGGCCGTGCAAGCGGTTGCGGAAGTGGTGGATGTGCCGATCTCGATCGACACCGCCAATCCCGTGGCGCTGGAGGCAGCGCTCAAGGTCTGCCCTGGACGCCCACTGGTGAACTCGGTGAACGGCGAGGATCGCTCTCTATCCGCCATCTTGCCGCTGGTGGCCCAGTACAAGGTGCCCGTCATCGGGCTGCTCATGGACGATGAGGGTATACCGGCAACGGCGGAGCGGCGTCTGGAAGTGGCGCGCAAGATCATCGCGCGCGCCAAGAGCCTGGGCATAGCGCCCGCTGACATAGTCTTTGACTGCCTGGCGCTCACGGTGAGCACCAGCCACGAGGCCGCCCTGATCACGCTGGACACCATCCGGCGCGTCGTGGCGGAGATCGGCTCCAATGTGGTGCTGGGCAGCAGCAACGTGTCGTTCGGGCTCCCTGACCGGGGCATGATCAACTCGGCCTTTGTGACGCTGGCGATCGCCGCAGGCATGACGGCGACGATCTCCAATCCGGAGCACATGAAGCAGCCGGTCCTGGCTACCGATCTGGTGCTCGGCAAAGACGAGTGGGCCATGCGCTATATCACCTATTTTCGGAGCAAGCCCAAGCCGAGCGAGTAATCGCGGAGCCAAGAAGAGCTATACCCAGACAGGCCGGAGAATCACCTCCGGCCTGTTTGCTGATTCTACGTTTGAGGAGAGATGGCCGTGAGAATCAAGGCGATCGTGTGTGAAGTCCTGGCCCGAGAGGCGTACCTGTGTGCGGCGACCAGCCCCCACATCGTCGACATGCAACTGGTCGAGAAGGGGCTGCATAACGTCCCTGCGAATCTGCAGGACGAGCTGCAAAAGATGATCAGCGCCGTGCAGCCGGAACGCTATGACGCCATCGTGCTGGCCTATGGCCTTTGCGGCAATGCCCTCGCGGGGATCGCCGCGGGCCAGGTGCCGGTGGTCCTGCCGCGAGCGCACGATTGCATCACTCTCTACCTTGGTTCCCGCGAAGCGTATCGCGTCCAGTTCACCGAGCGCCCGGGAACCTACTACTACACGCCGGACTATATCGAGCGTCGTGGTGCGGATAGCTCGTTCGCCTTGGGTGCGGCCGACGAGGGCAAGTCCAAGGACACCTATGCCGAATACGTCGCCAAGTATGGCAAGGAAAACGCGGACTATCTCATGGAGGTGATGGGGGCATGGAAGGCCCACTACCGCCACGCCACCTACATCAGCATTCCGGACGCTGGGCTGCCGGACTACCGCCAGGGCGTGCAGGAAGAAGCGGCGCGGCGTGGGTGGGAGTACCACGAGGTCGATGGCCAGATGGATCTGGTCCGGGATCTGCTGCACGGCAATTGGGACGAGGCTCGTTTCCTGCGCGTCGCCCCGGGCCAACAGATCGTCGCCACGTATGGCGACGAGATCGTCCGCGCTGGCTGGTGCGCCGCTTGCCAAGGCGCGAAGGATCTGGGCGGCTAGGGCCGTCTGCGGATATAGTCCTCCACGTCGCTGAGCGGCCGCCGAAATGGCCCGGGCGCTTCCATCTTGAGCGAGGCCACGGCGGCCGCATACTGGCAGGCCCGTTCGGGCGGCAGGGCGAGCCGTCGTGCCACGTAGGTGGCGAAGGTAGTATCCCCGCGGCCTGTGCGACCGCGGATCTGGCTCGGCCGGAAAGCCGCCTCGCAAAAGCTGCCCTCGGCATAGACCACCAAGCCGCCTCCGTGAGTCAGCGCGACCTCGCTGGGCCCGTAGCCCGCCAACTCCCTAGCCGCTTCGCGCAGATCCGTGCGTCCTGTCAGCGCCAAAGTCTCCGCATCGTCCGCCTTCAGATATTTGACATAACCCAGGCCCTCCGCCATGTCCGGCCACGGCCTGAAGACGAGTTGATCGTTCTCGGGGACACGGATAAAGCCCTGGATGTCCAGGGCCACGGGGGCGCCGCTGGCATGGAGCTTGCGAAGCAGGGGGACGTCCACTTCGCCGGCGATAATTGGCCCGACGAGCCAGATCCGCGGGAGCAGATCAGGGATATCCTCGGGCCGGAAGGCCCCGGCGAAGGCCAGGGGCCTGCAGGTGCGGTGGTTCATGTCCTCCGTTGGGTAGGTGTTCTCGATGCCTGACGTGGCCGATGCCTCCGCCGCGTAGACCTCGATCCCCTCACTCACCAACTCGTCCAGCATAGCCCAGTCTCGCCGCGCCAAGCGGGTCACCACGGCCACGCGAAAGCCTTGTCGCCGCAGGGCGACCCCGCCGTAATAGACCGCCCCGCCCAGGGATAGCTGCTCCTTGCCCAGGTAGATGATCTTGTCCAGGGCGTAATGCCCGATCATGGCGACGTCAACGTCGTTTGGGTGTGCGGTCATCGGGGCCTCCTGGGCGAAAGGTCTTGCGCGCGCTGCGCTGATGCGTGTCCAGCTTGATGTGCAGGAACTCGTCCCACCGGTGTTCTTGGGTCATCAGCAGGCGCATATAGAGCGGCGAGAGGATGTGCTGGGGCAAGTAGATCGAGGCCCCGGTCACGTGCCGCATCCCCGGACCCGAGTGTCCCTCCGCGATGATGATCGAGTCGTCGCCGCTCTGCTGCAGCAGCTCGATCAGGCGCTGTGCGGCATCGGCGATGGCTGTGCGCGGGTTCTGCTCCGCCAAGAGCTCGCAAAAGTGGGCCAAGTCCACATAGTCGCGGTCGGTGAACTTTTGGACGTCGTAAAGGGCGAGACTGATCAAGGCGTTGCCTTTTTGCCAATCCGCCTCCAAAGCGGCGCGGAGCACGTCCGCCAAGGCATCGATCCCCTGGGCCAGCGGATCCAGGTGCTCCAGGTCCATGGCCGACTGGGTGACGGGCAGATTCGGGAACTGGTTGCGGTAAAAGTTGTTGTACTCTTCCACAATGGTGGCTGCGAGAAGTCGCGGCGACATGTCGGGGTTGTCGACCAAGCGACGAAGGACCCCGTCATAGGGCCAGCCATCTCCGGGCTCTTCCTCCTGAGAGGCAACAAAGCACGAACACGAGGTGCGGAGCTGATAAGCGACCTCCAGCATGCTCATCAGGCAGGCGTCGCAGCCCAGCAGGTCGATCTTGCGGCCAATCTGCTCTGCGGCCTGCTCCAGCACCTGCTTCATCTCCACGTTGTCCAAAAAGTCAGCGGAGGTATCGTCAAAGAGGATGGCACGGCCCTTCTGCACGGTCTCGACCGCCAAGGTCTCGATGGAGGAGCGAAAGAGCGAGCGACTGCTATTGCCCGAGGTCAGGCTGCGCATCTGGCCGCGGGTCAGCTCATCCGGGCGGATGCCGCGCTTGCGCAAGCCGTAATAGATGTCCTCATCCTTCCAGCCAGTCCCGTGATTCCAGAGGATCAGTGCGTACCGCTCCGCGGCATAGCGCTGGTGGGCCCATAGCACAAAGTCGCGCAGGGCGGCCGGGTCCCCGGTGTTCACCTCGGGCAGGCGCGCGACCACGTCGTCGTCCAGGGAGCCCTGGCGACGTATGTGGTACCGACGCGTCCCCTGGTCATGCATGCCGTCGAACTGGGCCACGATGTTCACCTGGTCGGTGGAACCCACCGATTTCATCTCGGTGAGATCCTTGCGCGCGGCGGCCTCCAGGTTATTGTCACCGGCGAGATAGACCATGAAGGTCCACTTGCGGCGAGGTTCCGGCCCAGTAGGAGTGGGCGTTGGCCGGGATCCTTTCAGGAAAGCGAGAATCCAGGTGATAAAGCCGGACCAGAAGCTGGGGCTATGGCTGGACGGCATAAGCCTCTCCTTGTCGTTCTGGATCGGGACGGGCCCTACTGAAGCCCCATTATACCACAAGATCAAAAAAGGCCAGGGGTGTTCCCTGGCCATAGGCCGTCAAGCAGTAGGCGGCGCCATCAAGGCTGAACCTGCACAAAGGCGCCATCTCGCACCTGGAACACATAGATGCGTGGCTCCTTGAGGTCGCCGCTTTCGGTGTAGGAGATCTGCCCGATGAGTGTCTCAAACTGGATGCCGCGCAGGGCGCTGGCAACCTTGGCCGGATCCAGGCTCTTGGACTTTTCGGCGCCCTCGGCCAGCACGGCCAGCGAGCTGTAGCCGTTGATGGAGTAGGTGTCTGGGTTGCGGTATTCGACCTCGCGGTACCGCTTGAGCCACTGGGCGTCCGCAACGGCCGCGGGGCTGGGCGCGAAGGCGCTGACGTACATCCCCTCCGCCCGACCTTCCGCCTCATCGATGGTTGTCGTGAGGAAAGCGCCATCGCTGACCAGCATGGGCTGGGCCAAGCCAGCGTCGACGAGCTCGATGCGCAGGTAGGGCGCTTCGATCTCGTATCCCGCGTAAAAGAGGGCATCGACGCCGGCCTGTTTGACGGCGGTCACTTCGTTCGAGTAGGTCTCCTGTCCTTCGGCCACCTGCAATGTCAGAGCTACCACTGCGCCCAGCCGCACCAATTCGGCGCTGATCTGGTCGCGCAACCCGATGCCATACTCGGTGTCGTTGTGGATGACGGCGATACGCTTGGCTCCCAGGGTCTTGACGAGGAATTCGGCGTCCACCCGAGCCTGCACCTGATCATTGGCGTTCACCCGGAAAAAGTTGGTGTAGCCCTTGTTGGTGAGCGATACCTCGGAGGCTGTGGGCGTCACGACAACCAGCGATAGGTCCTTGTATACCTCCATCGCGGCGAGCGTCTGCCCGCTATTCAGGTGGCCGATCACACCCAACACGGGCTGGCCGGCCTGGATCGCGTTCTTGACCTCCTCGGCCACTGCCAGGGCCACGTCGGAATCGGACTCGTCGTCCAGCGCCACGACCTTGACCTCGCGCCCCAACAGACCGCCGCCCGAGTTGATCTGATCGGCCATGAGCCGCACCCCACCGAGCACGGTCTGCCCGGCGTTGGCCTGAAAACCGGAAAGCGGGACGGTGACATAGACAAGCACCTCGCCCTCCGGCTTGGCGGATCGGCAGCCTGCGGCGCCCAGGCTGAGCGCCAGCAGCAGGGCGAAAACAAACGAGATTCTCAAGAACTTGGACAAGGATACCCTCCTTGTGAAATCAAGCCGTTCGCTTGTAGACCTCATCCAGGGCCGAGACCACGTTCTGCAGCGCCGACACCTGATCCTGGATGCTCTGGGAGATGTTGCGCGCGCGGCCGCTATCTACCTCTTTGGCATCGAGCAGCAAGAGCTGGGAATACAGCGTGCCCAGGGCAGTGAGGCTGTTCTCCATCTGCAGCTCGGCTTTCTGCATGGCGTTCTCTAGATCCGTGAGGTTTTGCACCTGAACGCGCTTGCTGGCGATCATCTGGCGCAGCTCTTGCCGGACCTGCTCGCTATCCTCCAGCCTGAGCTTAGCCTCGGCGTGCTGGATCTGCTTGGGCAGCGCCAGAGTGTCCCGCTGGATCACCGAATCGCCCTCGTACTCGTCTAGCCGCTTGGCCAAGCGATAGATATTGGCGATCCAGTCCGTGACCTGGGTCATGGCGCTCTCAAGATAGCCCTTGAGCACCTCGGAGTGCTGCCCGCGAATCGTCGTCTCGATCCGGCGCCGGTACTCCAAAGCGCGCTGCAGACTATCGCGATACTTGGTCTGGCGTATTCCATTCGGGTCGAAGCGCTGCTGGAACATGTCGGCCACCACGCGCTGTGCCGTGGTCTCGTCGACGATGCTGGTATAGATAATCAGGACCTCTCCCACGGCGCCGAGCACCAGCCAGTACCACCATTTCCACCAGGGAAAGGGGGCAGGGTACAGAAAGATCAGCAAGACCGTGATGGCGATGGTCAGAGCGCTTTCTAGGCGAAAGATCGAATAGGACACGATCGCCCATGTCGCCCGTTGCTTGATGTCCTGTTTCGATGATCTGGCTGGCATCCTGATCCTCTTGTCCGCCCCGGCGAGGGTGACGCTAAAAGTACGTGCTGAGCAACTTGTAGAGCTCCTGGATCGTTTCGAGGCTGCCTTCCCGCGCTTGCCCGCCACTGGCCTCCGCGATGGTCCGCAGCATCTGCATGTCCGCATCCTCACCGTAGGCGATGCAAAAGATCACGACGGGTACACCGCCCGCGTTTCCAGCCTGGATCCTGCGCACCAGATCGGTGAGCTGCATGCGCGAGCGATTCTCGCGTCCATCCGTCATCACCACGATGGCGTTGATCCGCTCGGTGTCCTTGAGGTCCTGGAGCTTGACGTAGGCCGCGTACACCGCATCCAGCAGGGCCGTGTTGCCGCGGGCGGCCAGGTTGGCGATGGCTCCATCGAGCACCGCCCGGTTGCTCCCCAATTCCCCGAGCGGCACCACTTCTTGCACCTCGGAGGCGAAGGTCAGCAGCCCGACCCGCTCCTGGTCGCTGGGGATCTGCTGCACAAAGGTCTGCATCGCCTGGCGAGCCAGGCCGATCTTGTTGTCGTCGGCCATGCTGCCCGAGGTGTCGCTGACCAGGTAGACGTTCGTCTGCCGCTTGGTATACGCCCAAGCCTCCCGCACAACCGCGATTACCGCGCTGGAAGGTATCTGCAGCGTCGTCTGCGGCTGGCTCGGGTCCACGCCATTGGCGCTGGTGAACGGCGTGCCCGGGGCATCCAACCGCACGGACAGGTCGGCCGGCCGGTAGCCCTGCTCCAGGAAGAACTGCTGAGCGTCCGCCGAGAGGAGGTAATCACGCAAGGCCGCATGCGCCTGGCGCAGGTCGCTGGTCAGCCCCGGCTGTTCCAGCAGCACCAGGGGGTGATCCTGCCAGAGCGTGCCCTCCCTCGGATACACGGCCACGAGCCGATGCCCGCTCGCTTGCCTGTTGTGGTAGATAACCAGTTGCTCTTGCACCACAAAGGCATCGAGGAACTTGGGGCCGTCCGTCAGCGCGCGCTGTATGACGGCGAGCTCGCCCTCGCCATAGTAACGGACCGTCTTTTCCACTGCGCTCACGTAGGCCAACGTCTCTTCGGCCTGCGCATCTTCCTGGGTCAAGCCACGGGTCTTGCCTGAACCGGCGTAGAACATGGCGAGGGTGGCGAGAAGCCCGCTCGCGGTATTGGTGGATGGATGGCTCCAGCGGAACCCGGGATCGCTGCGCGCCCGGTCCATCAGGTCGCTCCAGCCGATGGAACGATCCGGCGCCCCCATGCTGTGCGCCACGTCTTCCCACATGGCGATCACCACGGGGCTGATCGCGTAGCGGGTGGTCTCGCCCACCAGCGATGTCCCTGCCTGCAGCGCGGCCAGGCCCTGCTGAGCGCGCCAGGAGGCATCGAGCTGCGTCAGCCAGACCGCCGAATCCGGCGAGATGGCCTGCACTTCGCCCGCCAGCGCCGCCGCCATCATTCTCTCGGCGTCCATGCTCACGGCTTCGACGCGCACGGACCTCCCCTGGAGGGTTTTGGCCCCGCTGCCGTTGAACCGACTGACAATCTCGCGAAACGCCGTTTCTTTCTCCGGCGTGTAGCCGACGCGCAGCGTCACGTCGCCTTCGGTCACGATGCTGGCGCCTTCCGGCGAGATCAGCGCCTTGTAGCCCAGCCACGCGCCAAGACAAAGGAGCGGCACCAACAAGAGCGCGCTGACGATGAGGCAGGTCCAAAGCCGGTTGGAGCTCGTCGTGTTCGGGTTGCGAGTGCTCATGTTGCTCACCTACTGCTGCGCCACGTTCAGCTCGAACCACCGCAGAAGCGTCTGAAGCACGTCTCGGCTAGGCCACCGCATGCGCGTCGTGCGCGAGACCACGGTGACGGCGCCTTGGGGCTGCCATCGGGCGAACAGGCTATCCGGTGCGGTGATATCGACCTCGAGGTTCGCCGGCCTCAGCCCGCGCTGCAGCGCCTGCTTCTGCACCTCCGCGCTCAACAAGTACTTTTGGAACTCGAGCGCCGCGTTCTTTTCCAGGGCGGTGGTCTCCTCGCCCATCCACACCGAGAAGGGAAAGTCGAACCAGGTGAGATACTCGGGGTAGACGATCACCAGCGGGTCGGCCCAACGGGTCTGGATGCCAGCCATGTTCACCAGCAACTCGCTCTCCATGAGCTGGCCGCCGTCGCCGGCCGAGTAGCCAAAGAGGGCCAGATTCTCCACCGAATAGCTGCCTATGGAGAAGTCGGTGACGGCGCCCATCAGTTCCTTGAGCCAAGCCTGGAAAGCTGGGTCGGTGACGTCGGCAACGGTGATATCGGTCTTGTCATAATACTCACCGGCTGCGGCAATCATGGCCGCGAGCCCTGCCACGTTCCGCTGGGGGTTAGGCACCACCAGCTTGAAGTAGCCCCAGTCCGGCTGGCCGCCCAGTTCGGGCCAGCCGCCCTTGGCGATGGCCGCGTCGTGAATCACTCGCCAGTTGATGTCGCCGTATTTGGCCTCCAGCACCTTGGCGCGGCTGGAGTAGATGCCCCACGAAAAGAGCGAGGTAGCGATGGGCCGAGTGCGGTATTCGCCATCGGTCAGAAAAACGTCACGGCCCCTCTTTTCCTTATAGGCGGCGTTCACCAGCTCCACCAGGTAGCGGCTGTCCGGTATCCAGACCGTGGGAATAGGGGCCATCTCTTCGCGCTCCCACTGGCCCAGCGCCGTGAGGCCATCCATGGGGATGACCTCGACGTGGATGGGGTTGCCCTCCAGCTTGGGGCTCTGCGCGTTGAAGGCCCTGGCCGCCTCGCGGACGAACGGCTCTACGGGCAAGCACGTCACCACGCGGACCTCCAGAGTCTGAGGCCCCTCCACCAAGTTGTCGATCCCCCCGGACTGCCGCAGCAGGTATGATACCCCAACCACGACAACGGCGAGGACAATGACCACCAGAAAGACCAGTTGCGTTCGTTTCATGGACGCTTTGCTCCATCGGCAGGTGTGCGCCGAACTCTCTGGGCGCCTCGATAGCCCGGGCCGGCGACCGCCGGCCCGGGCTGGAGGCGAGCGCAGGCCGAGCGGCCCACGCCCGCCTTGGGTCCGTCAGCGCTTGGCGCTAGCCCAGCCCCAGACGGCTGCGCCGCGCGGCGAGCTGGCTCTGCAGTTCCTCTTCCTCCAGCGCGTCGGCGATCTGCTTATCCAGGCGGTTGGCGTCGATCTCGCCCTGTGCCGAGGCCTTGTCGAGCCGCCGCTGGATCTCCTCCCGCATCTCGGCCAGCCCCGCCTCCGCGCCAGTGAGCCCGCCCACGCCCTCGACGACCTTGTGGGTGAGCTCCTTGGACTTGGCCAGGTCGAGCATCGACTGCAGCTCGACGCGCTCCTGGCGGATCGCAGTCAGCTTGGCCTCCAGCTTGAGCTTGGCATCCAGCAGCTTCTGAAACTCGGTGGCCTGCCGCTCGTACTGCTCCTGGTAGGCCTCGGCCAATCGCTTGGCTGTATTGTAGCGATTCTGCGCTGCCAAGGCAAGGTCTTCCTTACCCTTGCCCAGGAAGAGGTCGACGTTTTTGTCCAGCTCCATGGCCTTGGCATTGAACTCGTCGTACTTGCGTTTGATCGTCTTGGCCTCGCCGCCCACGGTGGCAGCCGCATCCTCCAGCGCCTCCAAGTTGTCCTCCACCTTGCGGATGTACTCGTCGACGACGGCCAGGCTGTTGGCCTTGAGGGCTTTGGACACTAGCCAATTGAGATTGGCGGAAATCAGGGTGTTCACTCGCTCCAAAAGCGTCGCCATGTTATCTTCCTCCTTGTCAGATGGGCCGAGCCGGCCCCTTGATCACAGCATATCACCAGGGACCCGATGCTGCATGACGTCACCCTGACGTTGCGCTGACAGGGCGGCTCTCGCCGGCCCCGAGCGCGCTCAGGGGTTCGAAAGCCTGTAGCCGCGGCCGCGCACAGTGACCAGGTATTGCGGATTCGCCGGGTCCTCGCCAAGCTTTTGCCGGAGGCGGCTGACGAGCTTTTCGATGCGGGCATCATCCACCTGATCGATGTAGCTATCGCCCCAGACCACCTCGACGATCGTGTACTTGTCGCATATCTTGCCCAGGTTGCCGTAGAGAAGCAGCAGCATCCGGTACTCCAGGTCGGTCAGGGCCGGGACCAGCTTGCCGTCCACGTAGACGTCGCCAGCCTCCACATCGACGCGAACGCCGGGGCGCTGAGGGCTCCGGGCCAGCACCTGCCTCCGCACAAAGCCCTCGAATAGGCGGCAAAAGGGGACCAGGCCGCCATCGCGCTGGGCGAGGTAGTGCCTCTGGCGCAGAGCTTCCAGCTCGCGTCGCGCTGGGCTCTCTGCGCCGGAGACCGTTGCCATCATCGCCTTCTGTTCGGGCTCAGTCAGGTCGTTCCAGAGCTTGGCGCACTCGGTGCGCACGGTCTCATCGCTGTCCAGCAGGCTCCGAACCCGCTCATAGTTGGGCGCCTCGCGACCAATCGCCCCCATGGCCAGGGGCTTGGCGCGAGCGACCAGGTTGTAAGACGCCTGCAACAGCCCGGGATGACCATCGGCGTGATACACCAGGAACTCGGCATCGCTCTCGCTCAAGTCGCTGCTGTCTTGCGCCGCTAGCTGGCGCACCAGCTCCAGCGCCTCCGCGGCCTTCAGGGGCGCCAGGCTGCGAGCCCTGTGCGCGAATAGCTCGCAGAACTCGCCGATCTCCCGGTCTGGGCGGGTGCAGGCCAATGGGTGCAGGGTGGCCGTGACGAAGCACAGGCTGCCCTGATAGCGATCCCGCAGCGCGCGCAGGTTCAGGAAGGCTCGACGATCGATGTTCGCCCAGGGCTCGTCGAACTCGTCAAGGAGAAGCACCAGCCGCCGCTCCCAGCCTGGGTTCAGCGCCATCAGGCCATCGCCAAAGCTCACCGGCACCAAAAAACTCGAGGTCGGGTTGATCAGGTTCTGGTAGGCCTGCCGCACTCGGTCGATCACCTGGGGATTGGACGCCACCTGATCGATCTCGCTCATGATGCCGCGCAGGATCACCTCGTAAAAGCCCTGATCGGTCATCTCCCACATGAGGTTAAAGTCGACGTAGACCAGGATCATGCTGCCCGAGCCGGGCGCGCCCCATCGGCGCTGAACCTCGGGGCGGCGGAGGTTCCGCAGCAGGAACGACTTGCCGATGTTGCTCATGCCGGTCAGGGAGCAGTTTTCCCCCTCGGAGAGGGCGCCCATGACATAGGCCAGATCGTCCTGACGAGAGAGGCTGTCCTCAGCAGGGGCTGGGGTGGACATCGCGGACTCCTTCCACGTACGCTGCCGTCGATGGCCTGCAGGGCGCGTCCCCGGCCAGGCCCTATACTCAGATCGGCCCCGATGCAGGCCGCATATCCTTTACGTACAACTGCAGCGTTCGGTTTCCCCTGAACTCGTTGAGGCCCAGGCTGTACACCAGGTCAACCCGCGGCGGCCTGGTCACTGCCCACTCCGCCTGGCGGAACGCGATGCACTCTCGGAAGGTCTCTCCCTCCCTGACCTCGAAACGGAGGTGGCCATTCCCGACAACCTGGTAGTTGCTGGCCTCCAGATTGAGGGTCACCAAGCTAGGCTCCGGATTCCCGTGTCCAAAGGGCTGCAGCGGCTCCAAGGCCGCGAGCAAGGACTCGTCAGCCTCGGCCAGCGCCACCTCGGCGTCGATAGCGAGCCGGCGCTGAAGCTCCTTCCCAGCCAATTGCTCCGCGGCGATGGCGCGCAACCGCTGGCAGAGCGCGAGCCAGTTCTCGTTGCGAACCGTAAAGCCAGCCGCCTCGGCATGCCCGCCGTGCCGCACCAGCAGCTCGGCGCACTGATCCAGCGCTTGAGTGATGTGGAACTCGGGGATGCTCCGCGCCGAAGCCTTGCTCTCGTGCGCGCCGACCTCCAGCACGACGGCAGGACGGTAGAACTCGGTGGTGAGCCTCCCGGCTACCAGGCCAGCGACGCCGGCCAGGTATTGCTTGCCGGCGATCAGGATAATGTCCCCAATGCCTTCCGACGCCAACTGGGCCTTGGCTTGCTCGAGCAGCTCGCTCGTCTTGGCCTGGCGCTCCCGGTTCTTCTGCCCTAGCGCGACGGCCAACTGCTGGGCCCTCTGGTCGGAGCTGGTCATCAGAAGCTGGTAGCTGTTCATGGCGTCGGCCAGGCGGCCCGCCGCATTGAGCCTGGGCCCCAGGTAAAAGCCGATGGCCATTGCGGTGACCTTGTCCGGGGAGACCCCGGCTTCCTTGAGCAACGCGCGCAGCCCGGGGCGCTTGGTGTTCTGGATTTGCCGCAGCCCCGCACGGACGAGCCGCCGGTTCTCTCCCACGAGCGGCGCCACATCCGCTACGGTGCCCAGCGCTACCACGTCCAGCAGGTCAGCCTCCTCGATGGGCACAGCGTCGCGAGCTCGGGTGGGGTAGGCGCGCTCCAGGCGCAGCAGCGCTTGCGCCAGCTTGAAGGCGAGGCCCACGCCGGCGAGGTCAACGTCAGGATAGGTGTTACCCGGCTGCTTGGGGTTGATGATGGCGTTAGCCTGGGGAAGCTCGGGCCCGACGCCGTGGTGGTCGGTAATGATGACATCCAATCCAAGCTCGCGGGCGTAGGCCACCTCTCGCACGGAGCGGATGCCGCAGTCCACGGTAAGCAGCAGGCCGGCGCCCATCCCGAAGGCGCGCCTCACCTTGGCGGCGTCCTCCAGTGCTCGGGCGGCCAGGGCCTCCAATCCCAACTCGGCGGTTGCGCTCAGCCCCAGCTCCTCCAGCGCGCTGGGTCCTAGATCGGCAGTACTCTGGGCGTGCAGGCTGGGGATCCCCGACGACTGCCACCGCATCTCGATCACCTTGGTATGAAGCCTCTGGATCGCCTCCAGGTTCAGGCCATACCCTTCCTCCACGCGATGGGGAATATAGGGAAAGGCCTCGCCTCCCAGGGCGCGGAGAACGTGGACGAGGAGCGCCGTTGCCGTCACCCCGTCCACGTCATAATCCCCGTAGACGGCGATGGGCTCTTGCTGGCTTAGCGCGCGGCGGATGCGCGCCACCGCCTGTGTCATGCCCTGCAGCCTGAAGGGGTCGTGCTCGGCGAGCTCGGGGTGCAGGAACTCGTGAACCGCGGTCGGGGAGGCGAGGCCCCGGCTGTACATAATCTGAGCCACGATGGGCAAGACGCCGAAGGAGCCAGCAAGCTCCGCGGGCGCGGCGGGAGCCAGGACCCATTTTATCTTGTCCAAGGTGGGACCTTTCCAGCTAGGGCGGAGCACAGCAGTCTGGCTTCAGCCTGCCGCGGAGGGGCGGGGGAGACGCGGTCCCAGACCCTCCGCAAGGCGCATGGCGAGGGGCTTCAGGCGCCCCGGGCTTCCTTGATCCAGGCCAAGACCTGCTTGACCTTGGCGGCGATGGCGGCATAGTCCCCAGCCGCAATGGCCTCCTTGGTGATCAGCTTGGAGCCGATCCCCACGCAACTGACGCCCGCCTTGAACCAATTGGTGATGCTTTCCTTGGTCGCATCCACGCCACCGGTGGGCATGATGCTGGTCCAAGGGCACGGCCCGAGAATGGCTTTGACAAACTCGGGACCGCCGGCGCAATCGGCCGGGAAGACCTTGACGATCTCGCAGCCGAGCTCCTCAGCCTGCGAGATCTCGGAGGCCGAGCCGCAGCCAGGGCTGTAGGCGACCTTGCGGCGGTTGCAGGTCTTGGCCACCTCTGGGTTGAGGATCGGGCCGACGACAAAGTTGGCGCCGCTGGCCAAGTAGAGCGACGCAGTACCCGGATCGACCACCGAGCCGACGCCCAGGATGACGTCCCTCTTCGCAAAGTGTTTGACCAACGCGACAAAGACCTCGTAGGCCAGGTCGCCGCGATTGGTGAACTCGACGAGCTTGGCCCCGCCGGCGGCGCAAGCATCCACGATCCTGATCGCCGTGTCCACATCGGCATGATAGAAAACGGGGACCAAGCCGGTCTCTACCATCGCATTGAGCACCTGGAGACGCGTGTAACGAGCCATGTTCCCTCCTGATCTTTCCCGGGCTATGGGTGCCCCGGAGCGTTCCGTGGCGCATGCGAAGATGCGCTCCTTGGCCCCGATTATACTAGGAATCCTATCATCCGCAACCAACCCACAAAAAGAGGCGTGGCGGATGCGCATCCGCCGCGCCTCTCGCGCTCAAGCTCCGGTCTGGCTCACGAGTCCTTGGAGGTGCGCTCGGGGCTGGGCTGATCCTGATCGTCCACGTCCAGCTCGCGCATCTCGCCCGTGACCGTAAAGACGGTGCGCTCGCAGATATTCGTCACCCGATCGGAAAAGCGCTCCAGATCGTGCGCCACCCAGAGCAGGTTGGTGGCCTCGTCCATGACGGTGGGATCGGCGATGATCGCATCCAGAAGCTGGCGGTAGACCAGATTGTACAGGGCATCCACCTGATCGTCCTCGGAAGGGATCTCGCGCGCAGCGGCCACATCCCGCTGAACAAAGGCATCAAGGGCCCGGCGCAGCAGCTCGCAGCCCTTGTCTGCCATCTGCTCGATCTCGGGGAGAGGCCTGAAGAGCGGCTTGGGCCCGAGCATAAGGCTGACGCGGGAGATGCCCTTGGCATAGTCGCCCATTCGCTCCAGGTCCGTCGAGATCTCGAGCACGGCGGCGACCACGCGCACATCCCCCGCCATGGGGCTCTGCGTGGCCAGGCAGATGAGGCAATCGCGCTCCAACTGGAATCGGCGGCGGTTGATCTCCATGTCGCCCTCGATGATGCGCCGGGCCGCAGCCAGGTCGCGCGCCTGTAGCGCGGCCACTGCCGCTTTGATCGCCTGTTGGACCATGCTTCCCAGGATCAGGACGTCATCCTGAAGCTGCCGCAGCTTGCGATCCAAGGTCTCTCTTGGCACGTCGATTCTCCTTCTTCTGCTAGAGCTCGTAGATCTCGAGCAGCCTGCGCTCGGTCTCGCCCTCGATCTTGGCCACCACCTCGACGTAGGGCGCGATGCTCGAGTTCTTGAGCTTGCGGCGCAGCAGTTCATCCAGTTGGAAAATGCCGGCCGAGTTGCCCAGCTTGACGGACACCCGAACCGGGCGCTTCTCGCCTTTTTGGATGCTCACTTCTTCCACAGCCAGGGCCGAGACAGAATGGATGTTGACCTGTCCCGCCTCGAAGGGGATGCGTGAGCGCCCTGCGGTCATGTCCAGGGCATCGGCCACCTTGACTACCCCTGCCTCCAGGGTCAGGCAGTGCACATCCCAGCGGTGCGCGATGACGGCATGGAGCGTCTCCGCCACCATGGTGGTCAGCTCGGGCTCCTGATAGATGCCGCCCAGGATCTGCCGCGCCTTCGGGTAGGCTAGGATCAGGCTATAGCTCTCGTGCGAATCCCGATGTATGGCGATGCCCAGATCATGCAGCGCCGCCGCCAGCACCACGACCAACTCGGCGTCATCCGAGGTCATGCCGTGGTGCGTCACGATACTGGGCTGGATGCCAGCTTCCACCAGAAGCCGCAGCACCCGCAGCGCGGCATTGGACACGATTCGGATATGCACCCCGCCGTGATCGCTGATGCCGGAGCGATCCACGGCGTTTATATTAGCACAGTGCCACAGTTGAAGCAACTCCTGGTCGGCGTTGATGAGCCCGACCAGCTTGTGCAGCTTGGCATTGTGTCGTGTGGGCACTTTGAAGGCTAGAGGCGTCTCTTCCGCCTGGCTCATCCGATCCTCCCCGTGATATAGTCCTCGGTTCGGCGGTCGCGCGGGGTCATAAAGAGCTGCTGCGTCTCGCCGAACTCGATCATTTGGCCCGCCCGATCCTCATCCATCATCATGACGGCAGTCCAGTCCGACGCTCGCGCGGCCTGCTGCATGTTGTGGGTGACGATGACGATCGTATAGTTCTCCTTCAGGTGCTGCATGAGCTCCTCGATCCGCAGGGTGGCGATGGGATCCAGGGCCGAAGCGGGCTCGTCCATGAGAATGATCTCCGGTCGGACGGCGATGGCCCGCGCGATACACAGGCGCTGCTGTTGGCCCCCCGAAAGGGAGAGCCCACTCTGATGCAGCTTGTCCTTCACCTCGTCCCAAAGGGCGGCCCGCCGCAGTGACTGCTCAACCAGGGCGTCCATATCGCCGCGAAAGCCGTTGATGCGCGCACCCCAAGCCACGTTCTCGAAGATGCTCTTGGGAAATGGGTTGGGC
>ENA-UOUL01001211-UOUL01001211.1-bioreactor-metagenome-genome-assembly--contig:-NODE-1211-length-38038-cov-20.827481_pt1 | contig 38038 bp, 29 predicted proteins | sample MGYA00249838_ERZ747220 | MGnify/ENA primary metagenome ERZ747220 (study PRJEB28778, sample SAMN05720191) | bioreactor metagenome | isolation source: Anaerobic biogas reactor | place: USA:Washington... | reverse complement strand
CCGATCCACACCGTGAGCTGCGCCAGCTCCACGGCGTACGGGTCGATCTCCAGCCCGTAGAGCTGCCCCGGATCCACAGCGGGGAAGGGCGCCTCGGCGCTCCAGGCCGCCGTGGCCTGGATCACCTCCAGCTCCAGGTCCTTCAGCGCGTTCAGCGCCACGTAGAGGAAGTTGCCGCTGCCGCAGGCCGGGTCCAGCACCCGCACCCCCGCGAGACGCTCCATGAACCCGCGCACCCGCGCGGAGATCTCGTCTCGGTGGTTCTGCCGCTTCCGCGTCGTGTCCGCCGCTTCGGCCTTCTCCGCCAGCTCTTCGCACCCAGCCCGCACCGACTCCCACTCCCGCCGCAGCGGCGCCATCAGCACCGGCTCGATCACGAGCAGGATGTCCTCCTTCGACGTGTAGTGCGCCCCCAGTTGGGCCCGCCGAGCGGGGTCCAGCCCACGCTCAAAGAGGGTCCCGAAGACCGCCGGCTCCACCTGCCCCCAGTCGTCCGCGGCGATCCGCGCCAGAGCGGCGATCTCCTCCGACTCCAGCCTCACCGTCGCGCTGTCATCGAACAGCCCGCCGTTGAAGTGATCGATCCTATCGACATGCAGGCGGCCGCCCGTGGCCATCGCCTCGAACAACTGGCGCAGGATGTCGTCCAGGCCGTCGGGGTCATCCACCATCCCCGCGAGGACCTCCGTCAGGAGCCCGCGCCGGAGGAGGCCGATGTCCTCGGCGAAGAGGGCGAAGACGACCTTCATCAGGAAGTGGGCCGCCTCGTGCGGCTCAACCCCCCGCTCCCGCATCGCCTGGGCCACGTCGCCCACCTGGGACGCGACCGCCTGGGTCACCTGGTCCGGCGTCCGCCCGGGCCGCAGCGCCATCGGGTCGTGGAACACCTTCCGCAGGATCTCCAGCTTGTCGGGGTCCGTGAGGTCCGCCGTCGTGACCTCGTAGATGGTGTTCGCGGTGTTCGTGAAGTCGGTGTGGACGCGGATCAGGTCCGTGTCGCACACGACGAGCAGTGGGGGGTTCTCCAGGTCCCGCCGATAGAGCAGAAGCTGATGCAGCGCCTTGTCCAGGTCCGCGTGGGGGCCCTTGTACTCCCAGCCGAAGTGGTCGCGCTTCCACACGTCGGCGAAGCCGCCGCCACCCCACTGCTTCGCGACGGCCTTCTCGAAGCAGAAGCTCGCGCCCGTCGGGTCGACCTCCGCCGGAGTCGGGTGGCCGACCAGGGCGCACAGGTCGAGGAAGTGCTGCTGATAGGAGGCCCGCTCCGTGAGGGTGTGGCCTTGCCACTTGCGCTGAAACTCGTGTGGGGTCACCGCTTCACCACCTGGCGCTCAGGTTCGGCCCCGCACACGGGCCGTCCTGCTCGCTTGCCTCGCTGGGGTGGCTCATCCGAGGGGGGATGGCCGGTCCTGGGTCGCTCGGCGGGCGCGTGAACACCGAGATGGTGGCCGACCCGGGACCGACCGAGGGATCTGATTCAGTTGCCCGGTGGATTCCCCTTCATGTGCCAGTCGGCATGAGGGCGTGGACGCCGGGACGGTTCTCAAGCATTTCGCCGGTAAAGCGCCACGGGCGGAGGAGTTCGGCACCGTCCGGCCCAATCCACCCTCCGAAGCGTAGAAGCGCCCCCGAGCGGGGCGAAGCCCAAGGAGGATGCTCGAGATGGCCGCAAAGAAAAAGATCCGGGCCGGCGTGATCGGCCTGGGTGTAGGGCAGTTCCACGTGCAAGGTTACACCATGCATCCGGACGCGGAGGTCACGGCCGTCTGTGACCTCAAGAAGGACCTGGCGGATCGGACCGCCGCCCAGTATGGGATCCCCAACGTCTACCTCGACTACAAGGAGATGCTCCGCAGCGGCGCCATTGACGCGGTGAGCGTGTGCGTGCCGAACGATCTCCACCGCGTCATGGCCATCGATAGCCTGCAGGCCGGCCTGAACGTGCTCTGCGAGAAGCCGATGACCACCTCGGCGCGCGAGGGCAAGAAGATGTTCGACGCGGCCCAGGCGTCGGACAAGGTCTTCATGATGCAGTTCAACAACCGCTACCGGCCGGACAGCCAGTTCCTGAAGCAGGCGATCGCGGAGGGCGAGCTTGGGGACATCTACTTCGCTCGCTGCGGCTGGATTCGTCGGAACGGCATCCCCGGCTGGGGGAGCTGGTTCACCGACGTGGAGCGCGCGGGCGGCGGCCCCCTCATCGACCTCGCGGTGCACATGCTCGACCTGACGATCTACCTCATGGGCAACCCCGAGCCGGTGACGTGTCTGGCATCGACCTACTCGGCCTTCGGGCACAAGATGGAGGGCCTCGGCCCGTGGGGGACGCCCGACCTGAAGGGCAAGTTCACCGTCGAGGACATGGCCGTGGGCATGATCAAGTTCGATGGCGGACAGACCATCTGGGTCGAGGCGTCGTGGGCCTCGCGCATCAAGGAGGAGTACGTCTTCTCGACCCTCTGCGGCACCAAGGCCGGCGCGAACCTGGAGACCTCCTTCGGACCGGGCGGCGGCGACCGGCTCGAGATGTTCACCCAGGAGCGCGGCGTGCCCGTCGACCGGCACGTCCTCGTGGAGCCGGATCCCGCGATGGGCCGCACCAACGCGGTGCAGCACTTCTGCGACTGCATCGTGACAGGCAAGAAACCCATCTCGCCCGCCGAGGACGGCTACCGGCTCATGCGGGTGTTGGACGCGATGTACAAGTCGGCTAAGACCGGCAAGGCAGTCAACATCGCCTAGCTTCTGAGGCCCAAGGCTCGGCGGTCCTCCCTCGCGCCGACGCGCGAGGGAGGACCGGTATCATCGGGCTGCGGCGCACCCGGGAGAGACGAGCGCTGCCCAGAGTGACTACTCGGCGGCGCGCCGCTCGGCTGACACCGCCTCGGCGACATCATCGAGCCCCCGGCCCTGGACTGCGCGCATACCGTGGGCCACTCTCGGCCCCCATGGCCAGTCGCCCATCGTCCACGGCTCGGTCACCTCTGCCCGTACCTGTTCGAGCAGCTCGGCGGGCACGGTATCACCGATGGCCTCGGCGATGGCGAGGTGGCGGTCGGCGGCGACCGCTTCGCCCCTAGCCAGGAGCTTCTCGGCCAGCTTCACATGATGGCCGCCCGGCCACGGCCCCAGCGCGAGCCCCCGGTCGATGGACGCCATGGCATCCTCGACCCGGCCCTGGTCGAGGTAGACCAAGCCCAGGCCGTAATGGGGCGACGCCCACGAGGGCCACAGCTCGATCGCTTCCTCGAAGCTCCCGGCGGCCTCATCCAGCTCTCCCTGGGCATAGTAGCTCAGGCCCAGGCCCACAAGCGGCTCGGCCCAACTCGGGGCCGAGTCCGCGGCATCCAGCAGCGCCACGATCGCCTCGGGGTACCGGCCCGCGCTGTAGTGAACGAGCCCTCGGGCATGGTAGGGATCGGGCAGCGCCGGAGCTATCCGGATGGCCTCGTCCAGGCTCGCCATGGCCTCATCGGCCATGCCCTGGCTCAGATACGCCATGCCCAGACGGAAGCAGGCCCAGGGCAGCTCCTGGCCCGACGCGAGGGCCTGATCGAGGGAGCCGATGGCCTCCTCGTACGCGCCGATCGCGTACTGCGCGGAGCCCAGGCGCGTGGCGCGCCAGGGGTCCTCGGGCGTCGCCTTCCGCAGCGCGACCAGGCGCGAGACAACGTGGTCACGGTCAGGCGCGAAGCTCCCGGCAATCTCCTTCAGCCCCGTCCGAATGGTGACCACGATCGCGTCCTCGGGGCTGACAACGACGGGCGCGTGGAAGCGGTAGACGGGCTCCTCTCCGTCGGCGCCGAAGGGAACGTACCCCTCGACGCGGTAGGCCTGCACGCTCGCGCCGTTCACCTCGATCTCGTCCACCAAGTCGGCGCTGGCGACGAGCCCGGAGACGACCAGGGCTCGAGGCTCAGCCAGCGCGGCGTAGTTCCCCTGGTCATCGGATTGCGGATAGGTCAGCTCGATAGGTAGCTCGGCGGCCGAGACGACCTCCACGGAGTCCCCGCCCGCGGCGCGTATGTCCGCGGCCGAGAGCCCACCCCGTCCACGCTGGCTGCATCCCGCCACGATAGCGCAACTCAATGCGACGACAACGGAAATGAGGCGCACCCGATACCTTTGCTGCATAGCCGGCCTCCCTTGTACGTGACGCTATACCCGCCCCAGTCAACCATAGCTTCCCCTGAAGCGACGGACCTCAAACCTAGCCAAGCAGAGCGCGCCCCACTTTGCGCGCCGCCCGTCGGCGTATCTCCTCGGCCAGATCGGCGTGCGAGGGATCGGCCAACTCGGGGTCGGCCTTGACAACACTCTCCGCGTCCTCGCGGGCTAGTTCGAGGAGGGCCACATCGGCGAGGGGATCGGCGATGCGCAGGTCGGGGAGGCCGCTCTGGCGCACGCCGAAGAACTCGCCCGGCCCTCGGATGCGCAGGTCCTCCATGGCGATCTTGAACCCGTCGTTCGTTTGGCAGAGGACGTTGAGCCGCTCCCGAGCCTCCGCCGTGCGCTTCCCGCACACCAGGGCGCAGAAGGAGCGCTCGGAGCCCCGCCCCACCCTCCCCCGAAGCTGGTGGAGCTGGGCGAGGCCGAAGCGCTCCGCGTTCTCGATGACCATCGCCGTGGCGTTGGGAACGTCGACCCCCACCTCCACGACGGTGGTGGAGACGAGCACTTGGCGCTCGCCCCTGACGAAGGCGCCCATCACCTCATCCCGTTGGTCGGGCGGCACGCGGCCGTGGAGGAGGTCCACGGAGTAGCCGGCAAGGTCCTCGGCGGCGAGGCGGCGAGCCAGCTCCTCCGCGGCCTGGCAGTCCAGGGCCTCGGACTTCTCGATGAGCGGCGCGATGACGTACGCCTGCCGACCCTTGTTCAGCTCGCGCCGCACCATGTCGTACGCGGCTTTGGGCCCAGCCAGCTTCGTCACGATGGGCTGGCGTCCCGGGGGCAGCTCATCGAGGACGGAGACCTCGAGGTGGCCGTAGACCGTGAGCGCCAGGGTGCGGGGTATGGGCGTCGCGGTGACGACCAGGAAGTGGGGACTGTCCCCCTTCTGGAAGAGCCGGGAGCGGTGGGTCACGCCGAACCGATGCTGCTCATCCACGACGCCCAGGGCCAGGGAGCGGAACTCGACGCCCTCCTGCACCAGGGCGTGGGTGCCGACGGCGACGGAAGCCTCCCCGGAGCCGATACGCGCCCGCGCCTCCTTCTTGCGCCCCGCGGGAAGCCCACCGATGAGCAGCTCGATGGTGACGCCCAGGGGCAGCAGCACCTGACTCAGGCTCGCGAAGTGCTGCTGGGCGAGGATCTCGGTGGGGACCATCACGGCGGCCTGCATCCCCGCCCTCGCCACGGCGAGGAGGGCAGCCATGATGGCGACGGTCTTGCCGGAGCCGACATCTCCGTGGAGCAGCCGGCTCATCGGGGATGGGGTCGCCATGTCGCGCAGGATCTGCTTGATGACCCGCCGCTGCGCGCCGGTCAGAGGGAAGGGCAGGCATCCCTCCAACTCCTCGAGGACGCTCACCCGAGGACGCACGATGGGGGCGACGCCGGAGGTCATCTCGCGCTTGCGCCGGCTGACCTCAACCTGGAGGGCGAGCAGCTCGGCGTAGGCGAGGGAGACCCGGGCCTCCTCGTGTTCCTCCTCCGACGCCGGAAAGTGGATGGACCGCAGGGCGAGGTCATGGGAGAGGAGCCCGCGCTTGCGCCGCACCGGCTCGGGCACGGGGTCGAAGTCCCCGTGGGCGTACCCCTCCACGGCGGCGGAGACGATGCGCCGCGCTGTCGGTTGCACCAAGCCCTCGGTGAGGGGGTACACGGGGACGATGCGGCCGACCTGGAGTGGGTCGGGCTCCGATCCGATGATCTCGTATTCATCGACGTTCATCCGCACATCGCGCCCGAAACGCTCGACCTTGCCCGAAGCGTAGATGCGCACGCCGCGCTGGAGCTTGTCGGCCAGCCACGGCTGGTTGAACCAGGTGAGAACGAGGCTGCCGGTCGAGTCATACGCCGGCGCGGTGACGATCGTCACTCGCCTCGTCTTGCGAGCAGAGGGCGGCGCGCCGACGATGACGAGGATGCCATCGACGCCCTCGTTGGCCAGGCTGGCGACGGGCGTCGGGTTCCTCCGGTCCTGGTGCTTCCGGGGGAAGAGGGTCAGGAGGTCGTAGACCGTGTTCACCTCGAGCTTGGCGAAGGCTTGGGCTATCCGGCCTCGAACGCCGGGAAGAGCTTGGAGGGGCGCGTCGAGAGCGGCGCGGAGATCGGCCCGGGCTCGGGAGGCAAGCCCTTCGTCGCGCAGTCGGGCCACTTGGCGCCAGTCCGCCTGCCGCTCCTCGGCGGCCCCGAAGAGCCTCCAGAGGGCAGCCTCGATGGCGTCGAGCATGCCCGCGCGCTCGGTCGGGCTCGCCGGCGAGTAGGCGGCGCAGGCCGCTTCGAGGGCGAGGAGGTCGGGCTCGGCCGCGGGGTCGGGAGCCGTCTCGCGGGCCTGCTGTAGCCAGCGCTCGGCATAGCGTGAGAGTCCGCCCTGAGCGATGGCGTCGCGAAAGCCGTCGCGACGCTCCCACGCCAGGGGCTTGCTCAGGGACTCGAGCGCCTGGAGGTAGCGCTCGTGCCGCTTGGGCGCGGACCGGTCAGCCATGGGTGGGGATCCCCAGGCCATCGGCGTACGCAACGAAGCCGGTGACGGAGGCCAGGGCGTTCACGTAGGCGCTCGCGAGCCATAGGGTGAGCAGCGCCAGCCCCGCCGTGACGTGGCCCGCGGTCGAGGTGTAGGGCGAGCCAGACGCGAGTCCGCCAATGGCGGCCGGGATGTGGAAGGCGAGGGCCACCGCGACCAGACCCGCGGTCGCGAGGGCCCACGCCCCCGCGATCCCGAGGAAGGTGGGCCAGTGCCGCCTCACCATGGCTTGGGAGTGGCCGAGGGGCCGAAGCCACGCCGCTCCACCGAGGGCTGCCGCCATGGGCCACGCGGAGGTCAGCCAGATGAAGGCGACGAGGGCCAGCCCCCACACCGTGAAGAGAGGCAAGGACAGGGTCGCGGGCAGGGCCAGGGGACTGGCGGATTCGACGGTTGCTCGCCCCGCCGCGCTCATGCCGAGCCACGGCAGCGCGGTGAGCAGGAAGAGGCAGAGGAGCATAGCGGCGGTCACCATCACGTAGCGGCCGACGCGCGACAGGCCATCGCCGAGGCCAGCCGCAAGCCCGCCCGGCGCGCCCGTGATCGCCGCGCGCACCGCCTCGGACCACCACGCCACGCAGATCCCCAGGCCCACGGCCGTGCACAGCCAGCTGAAGATCCCGAACAGCGCGAACACGATGGAGATCCGGGGCGCCACGCCGGCGACGAGGGAGCTGTAGCCGGGGCAAGCGATCAGCGGCAGGGCAAGGAGGCCCGCGAATATGGGCAGCAGCGCCGACAGCACGAGAAGCCCGGGCCGAGCAGCGAGGGCTCGCTGGGCGCGTCTCACCTGGGAGTCCAGACCTATGCTCATGATATGGTCTCCTTCGGCTCCCACTGCCACCATTCCTCGGCCCGCGCCAAGGGACGGCCTCGCTGGGCCCGAATACCCAGACACCGAACGGGGAGAGGATGTTCCCTCCGTATGATCGCGCGCATCACAGGACGGGTCGTCGGCCTCGGCGAGGACCATGTGCTCATCGAGGCTGGCGCTCTCACCTACCAGGTTCTGGTTCCGCCGGTTGCCTTGCGCGCCATCGTCGATGGCGACGAGATCACACTCGAGACGGCCCACTTCTACCAGATGGACCAGACGCGCGCGACTCCCATGTTGCTGGGGTTCGCCACGGCGCTGCAACGGGAGTTCTGGGAGGCGCTGGCTGGCGTGCTCGGTCCCACGGTGGCCCGGAAGGCCTTCTCCGCGCCCATGGAGAGCATCGCGGACTGGATCGAGTCGGGCGACGCCGCGGCCCTCAAGTCGCTGCCGGGCGTGGGGCAGGCCAAGGCGCGTGAGACCATCGCGAAGCTACAGGGCAAGCTGTCCCGCTTCTCCGCAGGGTCAGTGCCCGCAGGACGGACCGCGCCGGTGAGCGCTGGCGCGGCCGTGGCGGGAACAGGGCCCTCGGCCGAGGCCATCGCGGCCCTCGTGGAGTTGGGGTACAACGCCGCCGAGGCTGCCGAACTCGTGAGCCGGGTCATTCGGGCTCGGCCCGAGCTGGACTCGTCGGCCGCCATCGTCGAGGAGGTCTTCCGCAGGAGATGACGGCGCTCGCGAACAGCCCGGCCCGCGGGCGCGGGGTAGCGGAGTCACGGGGGCCTCGATGCGCGTTCTAGGCATCGACCCCGGCCTCGTCTGCACGGGTTACGGCTGCGTGGAGCGTCAGGGCCGGGACCAGCGCATTGTGGAGGCGGGGACGATCCGACCGGACCAGGACAGCAACCTGGAGTCCCGGCTCCAGTCACTGCACTCGGGCATCTCAGAGGTGCTGACGGAACTCAAGCCCGAGGCGGCGGTGGTCGAGGAGATCTACTCCAAGTACGAGCACCCCCGCACCGCCATCCTCATGGGACATGCGCGCGGGGTGCTGCTGCTCGCCGCCTCCCAGCATGGAGTGCCCGTGGTCAGCTATGCGGCCAGCCGCGTCAAGAAGGCCCTCACGGGCAGCGGTAGCGCGAGCAAGGGCCAGGTGCAGCACATGATCGCGAGCCTCCTCGGCCTGCCCGAGCCCCCGAGCCCGGCCGACGTGAGCGACGCCCTCGCCCTCGCCGTCTGCCATCTCAGCCTGTCGTCGCCCGGGCTTCCTTACGCGTGACCCCCAGGCCCGGTCCGTCGGGCATGAGGATCGCTCCCCCCTCGTAGCGGAGCCCCTCGAAGGGGTCGTCGTCGACCCGGAGCAGGAGGGGCCCATCCAGATCCGCCCAGCGCGCCAGGGGGAGCAGCTGCGCCGTAGCGGCGGTGCCGAGGGCCCCCTCAACCATGCAGCCCAGCATCACGTCGAGGCCGAGGGTGCGGGCACAGAGCGCCATACGGAGGGCCTCACGAATACCCCCGGTCTTGGCGAGCTTGATGTTCACCCCGTCCACGCAGCCCGCCAGCTTCGGTAGATCCGCCGCGCTCTCACAAGACTCGTCAGCGACGATGGGCACCTGCGTGGCCTCGCGGATCCGCTTCAGATCCTCGGGGCGGCCGGGCGGGACGGGCTGCTCGACCAGCTCCACGCCCATCTCGCCGAGGACGCGGCACTTCGCGATGGCCTCGCTCACCGTCCACGCGGCATTGGCATCGACACGGAGAAGGGCGTCTGTCAGCGCGCGCACTGTCTCCATCAAGCCGAGGTCATCCTCGCCGCCGAGCTTGATCTTGAGGATGGGCCACTCCTCTGCCGCCTCGACTGCCTCCCGGACGGAGCTGCGGCCGCCCAAGGAGATGGTGAAGCTGGTGGTCAGCCGCCCGCCCGTGGGGAGGCCCAGCAGGGAGGCTACGGGGACCGCCAGCCGCTTGCCGAGCCAGTCGTGGAGGGCGCCATCCACGGCGGCGCGGGCGCCGGGCTGGTCCGGGAAACCCGCCAAGAGGCGATCGTGGACCTCCTCGGTGGCGAAGGGGTCGTCGCCGATGCAAGCTGCCATACGTTGAGCCGCCCGGACCGCCGACACCTGCTCCTGGTCATAGTAGTAGCGGTTCGGAGCGCCCTCCCCCCACCCCACGACTCCATCACCCTCGAGGCGGACGAGAACGTTCGCGGCTGTGGAGCGGCTGCCCCGGGAGATGGCGAAGGTCCGCACGAAGGCCATGGTGAGTGGCTCAGAGGTGAGGGATAGGTGCATCGATGACTCCTCCATGGTAGACCCTATTGCCCTCCGCCGCGGTCGAAGGAAGGCTGCTCATTGTCGAGAACTCACGGGGCATGTCAAACCACACATTCCTCTATCAAGATACTGGCGCTATTGGATCGGATCTTCTTTGGGACCTACGCCGCGAGTTCGAGTCCGACCCGCGATGGCGGCAATCGATGAACGCCGTGTGCCACGCCCCGGTGAGCAAGGTGGCGCGCAGCGCGCGAGTGTTCGCCGCGACGGACTTCACCTTCAGCCATCACCTGGAGGAGAATAAGGCGACCAGCCAGGGCGCGAGCGGGCGCTGCTGGCTCTTCGCGGCTCTCAATACGCTCCGGGTTGTGGCCATCGAGCGGATGGAGCTCGAAGACGACTTCGAGTTCAGCCAGAACCATCTGATGTTCTGGGACAAGATGGAGAAGGCGAACTACTTCCTGGAGAGCATCCTCCTGACCCTCGATGAGCCGACCGACGGCCGTCTCATCGCCCACCTGCTCTCCGCCCCAGTTCAGGACGGTGGCCAATGGCACATGTTCGTGAATCTGGTGCGGAAGTACGGCGTGGTGCCCAAGACCGCGATGCCCGAGACGGACAGCAGCGGCCGCACCGGGGAGCTCAACTATCAGCTCACCTACCTGCTCCGGGAGGCCGCGTGCCGGATGCGTCACGCGCACCACTCCGGCGCGACCGAGGCGGAAGTCCGGGCCATGAAGGCGCCGGCGCTCATCGAGGCCTACCGGATGCTGGCTATACATCTCGGCGTGCCGCCGCGCGACTTCTTCTGGCAGTGGCGCGATAGGGACAACAAGCACCACCGCGAAGGCACGATGACGCCGCTGCGGTTCTACGAGAAGTTCGTGGGCGCGGACCTCGGGGACATGGCGTGCCTGATCCACTGCCCTCAGGCATCCAAGTCATTCGAGACGCTCTACACCATCCGGTTCCTCGGCAACGTCGTCGGCGGCGAGCCCATCAAGTACCTCAACGTGGAGGTCGACGTGATGAAGACGGCGGCCGCCAACCAGATCAAGGCTGGCGAGCCCGTCTGGTTCGGCTGCGATGTCGGCAAGTGTCTCGACCGCGACTCGGGCCTGATGGACGTGGACCTCTTCGAGTACGACCTCGTCTATGGGCGGGCTCCGTCGATGACGAAGGCCGAGCGCCTGGACTACGGCCATGCCCAGATGACCCATGCCATGGTCTTTACAGGCGTGGACCTGGATGCCTCGGACAAGCCGCTCAAGTGGCGCGTGGAGAACTCCTGGGGCGACAAGGCCGGCGATGGTGGCTTCATGCAGATGACCGATCGCTGGTTCGATGAGCACAACTACGAGGTGGTCGTGCGGAAGCGCTATGTGCCCGAAGCGTTGCTGCCGGTGCTCGACACCGAGCCGATCGCCCTGGATCCGTGGGATCCCATGGGAGCCCTCGCCTGCTGAGGCGCGCGACCAGAGGCCGTAGCCAGAGAGTGAGAGAGCCGCGCCCGTGGGCGCGGCTCTCCTCGTTTCCGCTTTAGGGATGGAGCTACTGGCCGAGCTCCGCCAGGAGCTGGTCGATCACGGCCTGCTGATTGGTGATCTGAGCCCTGAGAGCCGCGAGCAACTGGCCCAGGGCCACCTCGTCTACCGTGCCGTCGGGATTGCGGGGCAGACCGCCGTCGGCGCCGGGGACCGGGGCCTCGCCGACCGGCGCCGTGGGCGCGACAGCCGCGCCGCCCGCGGGCTGGGGCGAGCCCCAGACCTCGATCTCGCTCATCTCCATGGTCTTGTGCCCATGGTTCGAGAGCACCCGGATCATCACATAGCGCGCCTCGACAGGCGTCAGGGGGATGTTCTGCGTCTCGGCGCTCTTGGCGAGGGTGGCGGTCTGCACGGCCTGGAAGTCGCCGGGCTGGGTGCCCGTCGACGAGACCAGGATCTGCACATCCTGCGGCCAGCGGGCGCCGAAAATGTACTCCTGCCCCGTGTTCGAGGTGACGCTCACCCCGGTGACCTCATGGACCGCGCTGTTCGCGAAGCTGACGACGATGTCGTAGGGGAAGGTGAGGCCATTGCCGCTTACCCAGCAGTCGCCTGAGCTCCCGTCGTAGACGCCATCGTTGAGGTGCTCGGGGCCGAACTTGCTCTCCAGGGAGTTCGGAACGGTGATGACGCCACCCGCTGCCGCGGCCGCAAGGTTCACACTGCCAGCAGCCGGGGTCGTGGCGTCCTCAGCGGGAGGCGGGGGAACTTCCTCGACCGGCGGCGGGGGAACCTCTTCTACCGGCGGAGGGGGGACTTCCTCTACGGGCGGAGGAGGAACCTCCTCGACCGGTGGAGGCGGCACCTCCTCAACAGGCGGCGGGGGAACCTCTTCTACCGGCGGAGGGGGGACTTCCTCTACGGGTGGAGGAGGGACCTCCTCGACCGGCGGAGGCGGCACTTCCTCCACCGGTGGCGGGGGAACCTCCTCAACGGGCGGCGGGGGAACTTCCTCGACAGGCGGGACCGTTACCGGCCCTTCCTCTCCCGGTGGAACGGTGACTGGCCCCTCCTCCGCGGGCGGGGGAGTCACGGGGTCCTCCTCTACAGGGGGCTCCTCAACGGGGACCGCAGGGTCCTCGGTGGGAGCCGCGGCCGCGGTGCCCGCGGAAACCTCACTGATCTCGACGACGTTGCCGCCGCCCTGTACGGATAGGATCTCGATGCGGACCTGGGCGGCGGCCGTGGGAGCGAACTCGATGGTCTTGGCCTCCCGGCCCGGATCCAAGGTCTGGCGAGCCACTTCGACCGGCTCAGCGCCCGGAGTGGAGATGACCTGGATCACCACATCCTTCGGCCAGAAGGGTCCCGCTAGATCCGGATAACCCGTGTAAGGGTCGATGGTCACGGAGTTGATGGTGGCAGGAGCCCCGGCCGGAGTGAAGACGATCCACTGGGGCAGGGTCCCATTCGCCGCTGACCGCCAGCACTTCGCGGTCAGGCCCGACTGCCCATCTACCAGGGCGCCGGTGGAGTAGTAGGCGCCTGGGTCGGTGCTCGACACCTCGACGGCGCCGCCCGTAGCCTGGGCCAGCACACCTCCACATACGATGCCTAACATCACGCACACTGATAGCGCTCGCAGGGCCCGCATTGCACTCACCTTCCCCGGGTAGGACGGAGATTGGAGCCGCTGTCCCTTTCGAGATGGCAGCCGAATACCGTATTGTACCCTATCAGCTAAGAGACGGCCAACGCGCCGGATGTTCCGCCCCGGCCCGTCCCTGAGGAGGTACTCGTGACTCGACTGGTACTCGCGCGACACGGCCAGACCTCCTATAACGCTGAACGTAGGTTCCAGGGATGGCGCGATATTCCCTTGGACGACATCGGGAGAGTGCAAGCTCAGGCTTTGGCCCAAGCGCTCCGAGGACGGTCCTTCGCCCGCCTGCTGGCTAGCGATCTGGTCCGAGCGCGTGAGACCGCCGAGGCGATCTCACAGGCCGTGAACGTCCCCGTTGAGGTGGATAGGCGGCTTCGGGAGTGCGGATTCGGGGAGTGGCAGGGCCTGGCGCTGGCCGAGGTTCGGGAGCGGTGGCCCGAGGAGTACCGCGAGTGGGTGGAGAAGGGCACCCCCGCGCCCGGGGGTGAGTCCTATCAGGAGGTCAGGACTCGCGTAGGAGGGCTGATCGACGAACTGCTCTCAGCTCATCCCTCGAGCGATCTACTGATTGTGAGTCATTCGGGGGCGATCAAGATGCTTATTGGCCACTGCCTCGGCATCGGAATCGCCGCATGTCGACGGTTTCGACTGGCAGAGGGAAGCCTCTGCGAGCTCGATCACTCGCCAACGGGGGGCTGGCGCCTCAGCACCCTCAACAGGGTTCCTGACTGAGGGGGAAGTCGATGAGGGCAGGCGGAGCGCAGTGGGGGGCGCGCGCTGCACTGGCTGTCGTGAGCGCCACGCTCATCGCCGGGTCGGCGCGAGCCGAGCCCATCGAGGTTGTCGCTCCGCCGGACATCGGCGGCGTGGTCACGGCGTGGCCCCTGGGAGACGGTAGCACGGACACCCGACAGAGCAGCGCCGTGGAGCCAGGCGGCGTCGCGGTCATCCGCGTGCCGAAGGAGACGCCGCAGCGGTACGTCATTCGGTTCAAGGCCGAGGATGGGCGCGTCTGGCGGGTGGTCCTTTCAGGCGCTGACCGTCAGGAGTGGCCGGAACGCCACGAGATTGCCGCCGAATCGCTCTACCAGCCCGCCTCCGTCGATCTGCTCTTCAATGTACCGGGCTGGGGCCGGATGCCCCTCATCTCGGTTCTCATCCGTGAATCCGATGACTACTCCCGCAGCAGCATCCTCCGCCCCAGCGGTGGGCGCACGGAGCTGCACCTCACGGACCTCCGACCCGGCACGCTACAGATCCATGCCCAGACGGACACCGGGCTCCAGGCGAGCGACCTGTGCCAGTGTCGTGATGGCGGCGACCTCACTCGAAACCTGACGCTCAGCCGGCAGACCCAGTATTACCCGGACGCGACGCCTCTCTTCGGCTCGGGCGGCGACGTCTCGTCAGACCTCTACACTGCGGTGTCCGTGGCCGTCTATGGCCTCGTGGTCCTCATCTGGCTCGTGCTGGGCGTGACCTTCACTGCCATCTGGCGATTCTTCGGGCTCAAAGAGGCCTGGAGCCAGGGAGCTCTCAGCGTCGCGACCGCGATCATCGGCGCCGTCCTCCTGGGCAACGGTATCGCCATGTTCCTGCTCGGCCAGGTGCGGTACGTCCCTCTCGTCTGCGCCACGGCGGCGGCTCAGCTGGTGCTGCTGATCATCTGCCTGCTGGCCTACGTGAGCCGCAAGGCTTGGTGTCGGGAGCTCGCCGTGATCGGCCTCGTGTTCACGATGCTCGCGTCCCTCGCGTTCCTGCCGACCTTCTGCTTCGAGGACGACCTGGCCGACATCGGCGCGTGGCTGACGCGGGTCCAGGTGGTGCTCGTCTGCGTGGCAGCCATAGGCCTCATCGCGGCGGCGCTCATAGACCGTCGCCGCGCCCTCGCCGCGACCGGCGTCTGCCGCCGCTGCGGGGAGCGCCCCCACCCCATCACGGGCCGCTGCGAATGCCTACCCAGGCCCGTCGGGCGTCGCGGTCCACGGCTCGCCAGACTCTCGGTCGTTCATGCCGACCACACCTACTCCGATGTGGTCATCGGTCCATCCACGGTTCTCGGAACATCCCGGCGCTGCCACATCCGACTACGTGGCGACCCGAAGGCCAGCGAGAGGCATGCGGTCATCGAGTCCGAAGAGGGACGGCTGGTGGTGAGGGACCTGGGCTCGAAAGCCGGCACCTATGTGAACGGCTTGCGGGTCACGAGGCAGGTGCTCGAGGACACCGATGAGATCGTCATCGGCGAATCCTCTATGCTCGTGGAGATCATCTAAGACAAGCCAGAGGAGACCATGAGGTACGCCGAGGTCGCGCAACGGATCGCCCTGACCACCGCCGGTGGCTGCGCCGGGTACTCGCTGGCGCGACTCTCCGCCGGCGCCGAGGACTCGCCATTGGCCGCCGTGGTGCTCATGGCTGGCCTGGGCCTCGGTCTGTGGCTGGGGCTCGTGGCCGGGGATGCGCTGGGCCGACGATCCGCGCCAGGGGCAGGGCCGCTGCTCTGGTCCGCCGGCTATGCCCTGGCGGGCGGCATCCTCGCGGGGCTGGTGGCGGCGGTCCTCCTAGCGCTGGCGAGCACGCCCACCGAACGCGCCTCCCTTACGACGGCGCCCTCCCCATCCATCGGCTCGGTCGCCCCCGACATGCTGGCGACCATCCTCGCCGCGAGCATCGCGTCGGGGATCGCCGCGTCCTCCGTGGGCGGCGCGCCGGGCCTGAACGGCCGCCGTGGCACGCTCCTCGTCGGCGGGCTCCTCGGCGGCGGCTTCGGGGGGCTCCTCTACGAGCTCATCCTGTACTTCCTGCCGCGCTGGGAGCGTGGGTGGGGAGAATTGAGCCTGGCTGAGAGCCCTGGGCTGCTCGCTACAGCGTGGCTCTCGGCGACGGTCGGCGCCAGCGTCATCCTAGCAGAGCGCCTGGGCGCGGTGTTGACGCTGCACCGTGGAGAGTTCTCGGTGGCGCTGTATGCCGGAGAGAGCCTCCTGGGCAGCTCGCCGCTGTGCGACGCGACGCTCATCGGCCCGGGGGTGCGTCCCGTTCATCTGCGAGCGCGGTGGGCGGGGCAGGCGGTCACCATCGAGCCGGTCGACGGCGGCGATCTGGCCGTGAATGGCGAGAGCGTGGACGAAGCCACGCTCCTGGACGGCGATGAGTTGCGGCTGGGAGCTTCGCGCTTCCACGTGGCTTACAACCGACTCCGGGTGAGGCCCCAGGACGTGCGGCGGTCGTCGCCCGCTCGCCCGGCGGGCGGCGCGGAGCATGAGCCCGAGGGCGTGCGGTTCGTCATCGTCGAGGGCCCCCTGCTCGGGGAGACGCTGGAGGTGCCCGAAGGCCGATCCACCCTGGGCTCGGGCAGTGGCGTCGATCTCCAGCTCCCGGGTGAGAAGGTGTCCCCGGTGCACGCGACGCTCACCCGCATCGGCCTCGACGTGGGTATCATGGCGGAGGAGACCGGCCCAGGCCTCCTGGTGAACGGCGTCCGAGCGACGGAGGCGTCGCTTCAGTCGGGGGATCGCCTGGCGATCGGTGAACACCTGCTGCTCGTCGTACACAGCGGCTTGGCGCGGACGACTCGCGCCCGGGGCGACGAGGGGCCTGCAGACACCTAAAGGGAGACGCGCGATGCACGATCTGGTGGCCGCCGGGTTCGCGACCCACCCCAAGGTCGGGAGGATGCTCGCCGGCGCGGTGCGCTCGGGCAAGGTCGCTCACGCCTACCTCTTCATCGGGCCGACCGGCGTGGGCAAACGAGAGGCGGCTCTGGCCTTCGGCCGACTGGCCGGCTGCCATGAGCCCACCGAGCGCGACGGTGTCCTGGCGCCCTGCGGGATCTGCCCCTCCTGCGAGCGTCCCTACGCCTCCGATCGGCACCATGACCTGATGGTCATCGACCCACAGCAGAAGGAGAGCCGCATCAGCATGGAGGGGTCGGCGTCGGGCAAGGAAGTGCCCCTCATCGACCGTCTCCGCGCGGCCCAGGAGTACGTGTCCATCCGGCCCATCGCCTCACGGACCAAGTGCCTGGCGGTGCTGGCGCTCGACCTGCTGCAGGATGTGCACATGAACGCCATTCTGAAGACCGTGGAGGAGCCGCCGGCTCATGCCCTCGTGCTCCTGACGGCCTCCAACGCCTCGGGGGTCCTCCCGACGATCCTCTCCCGATGCCAGCGCATGGACCTGCCGCCGGCGCCGGTGGAGGCGATCGTCACCGCCCTGGGACGGTCCGATGGAGCGGCTCGTCGGGCGGCCCTCCTCTCCGGTGGACGCCTGACTGTGGCGCGGCGGCTCCTCGATGCCCCCGAGCTGCCGGAGATCGAGGAGGGCTTCCGCACCCTGCGCCACATGGCGCTCTCCGATGACCCGCTCCAGGCCCTGCGCGCGGCGGAGCTCTGCCGGTCGCTCTGTCTGCAGTGGTACGAGGTCCTGAACCGTGACGAGGGCGAGGAGGGGGGCACCGAGGAGGAGCGGGTACGGCGGTCTATCGAGGCGGTGCTGTTCCCGCTGGAGGCTGCTATTCGGGATGCCTACTCACACTCGCTAGGGGCGCCCGAGGCGAGCCTGCTGGACTTGGGCGACCGGATCGCGACGCCAAGCCCGGGGCGTGCCGCGGCGGCTCTCGGCCGCATCGGTGAGGCCAAACGGGCGATCAAGGGCAACGCGAACACCCGCCTCGCGCTCGAGGCGCTGTTTCTGGCACTCTAGTCTCGCCGCCGCGGTTCCTATCATCCTCGGAACCCTCGGAAACGTAGTCTGTCATGTGAGAGATCGAGCCAATGGTGGTGATTCCTATGGGCGCGTTAGCGCGCCGATTCGTGTCCGTGGCTGCCGTGGCGACCGTGGCCCTGTGGAGCACGGCGACGGCTCAAGACGTATCCGCGGGAGGTGAGCCCGACTACGCGCGAGAGCTTCAGGCAGCCTTCGACGCCGCTACTTCGAAGGTGCGCGCGAGCGTGGTTGGGATCATCGTGACCCGTCAGGCTCCGGTGAGCAACCCTGCTATCGAGGAGTCCGAGGTGGGGCCGGTCCCGGCAGTGGGCGTGGAGTACATCATGGGCTCCGGGTTCGTGGCCGACGATCAGGGGTGGGTCATCACGAGCACACCCCTCGTCGCGGACAGCGAGCACGTCGAGGTGTTGACCGAGAGTGGCGTCAGCCTGCCCGTCACGGCGATTCACTATGACCGCATGTCCGATGTGGCCGCCCTCCGCGTTGATCTCAGCGCCTCTCCTCTGCCGCCAGTGGTCTTTCGCTCGCCCCGGGAGGGGGCCATCAGACCCGGGCACTGGGCCATCGCCGTAGGCCCGACCATCTACAGGGTGCCGATCTCCTCCGTGGGCCACGTGACCGCCCCCTACCTCCGCGTGCTGCCGGCCAAACAGAACCCGTGGGCATCCAGCCGGCTGCTCATGTTTACATCGATCCCGCGCATGCCCATGGGTGAGGGCGCTCCCGTCGTCGACCTGGACGGCCGGGTGCTCGGGATGGCCCTGCCGGCTACTCAGGCGACGAGCCTGGAGGATGCCGGCAACACGATGGTCGCTGTGACCGGGAGCGAAGTGCAGGCCGTCTTCGCGCGAATCCGTTCGGGCGGCGCGGTCAAGCGACCATGGCTTGGCGTCCACCTGCAGGATGTGCCCCCTGAGGCTGGATCGGACTTGGGCGCCCCCGACGGCGGCATCTACCTCGTCCGGGTAGCGCCCGGTGGGCCGGCCGATGTGGCCGGCGCCCGCGTCGGCGATGTCCTCGTCGAGATGCGTCCCGTCGATGGCGAACGGCCGGTCACGCTCACGGGCCTGGCGGACCTGGGGCCGATCCTCGACCAGAGCCACCCGGGCGACAGGTACCACCTGACGCTCATTCGCGAAGGGCGGCCCATCGAGATCGACGTCGTCCTGGGTGAGTTCCCCGAATCCACGGGAGAGCAGACGTTGGCGGAGCCGCAGAGGGGCTGGGGCCTGACGGCCCGCGCCGCGTCGCCCGAGGAGCTGGCCGCCTTCGGCGCTGAGCATGGTGTGGTCGCCACGAAGGTCGCGATCGGCCAGGGCGCGTTCCTCCTGGGGATCCGCGGCGGAGATCTCCTCATGCAGGTTGGCGCCACACCGCTGCTGACCCTGGAGGATCTGGAGGCCGTCCTGGACGAGACCGAGCCAGACGACGTGATCAGCATCGCCTTCCGGCGCATCGATGAGCAGGGCCTGGGCAGCTTCTTGGCGGTGGGCAGCCGCCAGTGACACGCGCCGCCGCCCCTCACCGTCGCCCCGCCTGGTCGTGGCCGATCGGCCTCGGCTGCGTCTTGGTGTGGACCCTCGCCCCGTGCGTGGCGCAGTCGGCGGAGCTGTCCGCGCGCGCCTGGGTGGAGCCTGAGTCCCCGCGGATCGGGGAGCGTGCCTACCTGGTGCTACAGGCCGACCTCCTCTCCCAGTCTCCCGTCATGGCTGTGGGCCCGGTGCGCGTCGAGCTGCCCGAGGTGCCCGAACTCGGGCTGGGACCTCACTCCGTGCCCCTCTCCCAGAGCAGCCAGACGATCCTCTCAGGGGGGCGCGCGACGGTCCGGAGTGAGCAGCGAGTGCCCCTCCACGCCCAGCGCCCTGGGCGGTACGAGATCCCCGCGATCGCCGTGAGCGCTGGGGTTGGGCAGGAGATCCTGAATGCCAGCGCGGCGCCCTTTTTCGTGGAGGTGTCCGCCGGGGAGGCGGCCGGCGACGCCGCGACGTCGGGGGCGCCGTCCGCAAGCGACAGCGGCTCGCGAGGGCGTCTACTGCTGGTTGTCGCGGTCGCCCTCGCCGGCCTGGCCCTGCTCGCCGTAGTGGTGGCTGTCTTGGCTCGAGGTTCGGCCCGTGGCGCTAAGCCCCAGCCCAGCTCGCCCGATCCGCGCGGCGAGGACCTCGTACAGCGCCTCACGGCCCTTGCGGGGGCGGGAGATCCCACGGCCCTAATGGACTATTGCCTGAGCCACCTGCGCTCCCTCATCGGGGACGAGGCACGGACGATGACGCGCACGGAGATAGAGCAAGCGCTCGAACCGCGGCTGTCCGAGGGCTGCCAGGGCCGCCTCCGGGAGTTGCTCGACACGGTCGAGGCCGTCTGCTTCGCCGGCGCCCAACCAGACGCGGAAGCGATGGAGCGGGCGGCCCTGGACACCATCACGGTATCGCGCGAGTTGGGCGGCTTGGCTCCCCAACAGCCACACTGAGACCCGAAGGGGATGACACCGATGCTGAGACCGCATGGGGACCAGCCCTTGGAGTGGGCGGACGCTGGGTCCGGGCCCCTGGGCCCCATCTTCGCCGAGATCGACAAGGTGATCGTCGGCCAACGGAAGCTCATCGAACGGATGCTCATGGCCCTCCTGACTGAGGGGCACGTGCTCCTTGAGGGCGTCCCTGGGCTCGCCAAGACTCTCGCGGTCCGTACTCTGGCCCAGACGGTGGAGGCGAGCTTCGGCCGCGTGCAGTTCACCCCCGACCTGCTCCCCTCGGATCTCATCGGGACCAACGTCTTCGACCAGCGCACGGGGGAGTTCCGCCCTCACCGAGGGCCCATCTTCGCCCACATCGTGCTGGCGGACGAGATCAACCGCGCGCCGGCGAAGGTGCAATCGGCGCTGCTCGAGGCGATGCAGGAGAGGCGCGTAACGCTCGCGGGGACGACCCACCCTCTGCCGGAGCCCTTCATCGTGCTCGCCACCCAGAACCCCATCGAGCAGGAGGGGACGTACCCGCTCCCCGAGGCTCAGGTGGACCGTTTCATGTTCAAGACCATCGTCAGCTACCCGACTATGGCCGAGGAGAAGGCCATCGTGCGCCGGATGATCGGGCACGAGGAGCCTGCGGCGGAGCCCGTCATGACTCTGGCTGAGATCGAGCAGGCCAAGCGGGACGTCATCGGCGTCCGGATCGAGGACCGGGTGCTGGACTACATGGTGCGGCTCGTCCACGCGACTCGCATCGCGGGGAGCTCCAGGGATTCGGGGAGCCGATGGGTCGAGTACGGCGCCTCGCCTCGCGCCTCCATCTGGATGGCCAAGGGGGCCCGGGCCCGAGCCTTCCTCTGCGGCCGCGACTACGTCATCCCCGAGGACGTGAAGGACGTGGCGCCAGACATCCTGCGGCATCGGGTGATCACCACCTTCGAGGCTCAGGCCGAGGGCGTGGACTCGGCCGCCGTAGTGGCGAGCGTGCTGAACAGTGTGCCCGTTCCGTGAGGAGCGCCTGACCGTGCCCATGCCAGACCATGGACCCAACCAAGCGGAGACGGCGGCCGTCGCCGAGGTGATGGCGCGGGTTCGCCGCATCGAGCTCTCCGCGCGGCGGCTCATGCAGACCCTCTCCGCCGGAGAGTACCGGAGCGCCTTCCGTGGGCGGGGGCTGGAGTTCGCCGAGGTCCGCGGCTACGACGAGAGCGACGACCATCGGACCATCGACTGGAACGTCACCGCTCGCACCGGCGAGCTACATGTCCGGCGCTACGAGGAGGAGCGAGAGCTCAGCACGATCCTCCTGGTCGACATCAGCGGCAGCCAGGCGGCGGGCACGGGACAGCTCCTCAAGCGTGACCTCGCCGCCAACGTGTGCGCCCTCATCGCCTTCGCCGCACTGGGGAGCAACGACCGCGTGGGCGCGGTGCTCTTCTCGAACGTCGTCGAGCACTTCATGGCGCCCCGCAAAGGACGCAACCACGCCCTGCACCTGGTGCGAGACGTGCTCTTCGTGCAGCCCACCGCGGCCGGCACCGACCTGGCCGCGGCCCTGCGGTTGGTGACCCGCGCCGTGCGGAAACGGTCGGTCCTCTTCGTTCTCAGCGACTTCCTTGCGCCCGACTACGAGCGTGAGCTTCGCGTCGCGACAGCACGACACGACGTCATCTGCGCCGTGACGGTGGACCCCCTCGAACAGACGCTGCCCGAGGGCGTGGGGCTGCTCGGGGTGCGCGATCCCGAGACGGGCGAGGAGCGGCTGCTGGACACGGACGATCCGCGGGTTCGCGCCGCCTACGCCGAGGCCCGCGCGGGGCGTCTCCCTGGCCTGCTGCGTCAGCTCAGCGCGTGCGGCGCCGATCCGGTGGTTCTCCACACCGATGGTGATGTGATGGCGCCTCTGGCCCGGCTCTTTCGCTTGCGGGCATCGCGTGGCGGACGGCGGTGGGCGCGGTGAGGCGGTCCCTCTTCCACGTGTCGCTGGCTCTGTCGGTAGCGCTCCTGTGCGTCGCCGCCGCAGCCCAGCAGCCCGAAACGGGTGACCCGGCTGAGTCGCGGAAGCCCGTGCCGCCACCGCCCGAGGTCGTCGAGCAGCTCCACGACGTGCGCCCACCCGTCGCCTTCGAGCCCACTTGGCGGCCCATCGACTACGCCGTCGCCATCGGCGGCGCGCTGATCCTAGCCGCCGCGGCTCTGCTTGCCTGGCGCGCTCGCCGTGCGGCAGCGCCCGAGCCCCCAGCGGCGCCTCCATCCCCCCCGCCCCACATTGCGGCGTTGGACGCGCTCGATGCTCTGCGCGCTCGGCGGCTCTACGAGTCGGGATCTGAAGGGCATCTCATGCTCGCCCAGGGGCTGCCCGCGATCCTCAAGGCGTATCTCGACGCGATTCAACGGGCGCAGTTCACCTACTGGACGACATGGGAGACCCATGGGCGATTGGCGGGCCAGGTGCCACACCGTCTGGCGGAGGAGGCCACGTGGCTCCTGATCGAGTGTGATCGCGTGAAGTTCGCGGGACAGAGCGGCTTCGCCGACGACCCCATCGATCGGGCCGAGGCGGTCATCCGGGGCCTCGTCCGATGGCAGCAGGAGGAGGCTGGGCCATGAGATTCGCCGCGCCCATCGCGTTCTTGTTGCTGCTCGCCCTCATCGGCGCGCTGGCGCTACGCCGCCGATACCGAGGCTCCACGCCGGCCCTCCCCCTGGCCTCCTGGGGTGATCGGGCCCCCAGGAGCCTCCGAAGTCGCCTCGCGGCCCTCGCGTGGCCCACGCGCCTGGGGTGTCTGATCCTTGTCGTCATCGCTCTCGCCCGGCCCCAGTGGGGGTACGAGGAGACCGACGCCGTGTACCACGGAATCGACATCATGGTCGCCCTCGACGTGAGCAACAGCATGTGGGCCGACGACATCCGCCCGAACCGTATGGAGGCCGCGAGAGAGGTCACGAAGCGGTTTCTGAGCGGCTTGGGTGAGGATCGCGTGGGCCTGGTGCTCTTCTCGGGCGAGGCGATCGCCTACAGTCCGCTCACAACCGACCTCGACGCCGTCGCGCAACTCGTGGACCGGGTCCGAGTGCAGATGGTTCTGCCCTCGGGCACCAACATCGAGGCGGCGCTCCTCTCCGCCGCGGCGAGATTCGGCCCCGAGGAGGACCGCACGCGCATCATCATCCTCGTGACGGACGGGGAGCAGACGGTGCCGGGGCACCCCATCGAGGTGGGGGCACGCGCCTGCGCCGCGAAGGGCCTTCGGGTCTACGCCATCGGGGTGGGCCAGCCCGAGGGCGCCTTCATCCGGCTACCCCCCGAGCAGGGCGGCGGGATCCTTCGCGACATGCTCGACCGACCCGTCCGCACGCGTCTGGATGAGACGACGCTCATGGAGATCGCGCGGGTCGCTGGCGGTAGGTACTGGCGCGCCGAGACCGCCGGTCAGCTCCAGGAGGTCTTCAACACCATCGCCGCGCTGGAGAAGGGCGAGCTGCGCGTGAATCGGCGGGTCCGCTACGAGGAGCGCATGGCGCTGGCCCTCTGGCCGGCCGCACTCCTTCTGCTCGCCGAAGGGCTCGTCTTCGGCGTGTGGTGCCGGAGGACCCTGTAGGAACGAGAGGGAGGGACACGATGGGCTTCGCCAACCCCTGGGCCTTGCTGCTTCTCTTGCCGGCGGCCTGCGTCGCGTACCTCCTGCAGCGAGGGGAGCGGCTGGCCCGAACTCGCCGCCAAGCCCTCGCCGCGCCATCCCTCCTCCGGAGGCAGCAGGCCGAGCCCGAACCGTGGCGTCACGCCGCGCGATTCGGCGCCTACGCTGGCGCCTGCGTGCTCCTCACCCTCGCCCTGGCGCGGCCGCAGGCGGGCCTCACCCGCGGGTCTGTGAGGGGCGTCGGCACTGATGTGCTCATCGTCCTGGACCTCTCCAACTCCATGACCGTGCGGGACGTGGACCCGAGCCGCTTCGCCCACGCCCTCTACGTCGCCGCTGCGATCCTCGACCGCCTATCGCCGTTGGATCGCGTAGGGCTGGCGGCGTTCTCGGATGAGAGGCGGCTCGAGTGTCCTGTCACCACCGACCTGGATGCCCTCGCGGGCCGGCTCATGCAGCTTGAGCCGGGGGGGCTCGGCGAGGGTTCGAGCGACCTGAGCCAAGCGATCAGACTCGCCTGCGACCAGTTCCCGTCGCCCGATGAACCCGGCCTCGTGGTGATCCTGTCCGATGGCGAGGACCTGCTGCAGCGGATGGACGTCGTCACGGGAGGCGCCTACTCCGAGCTCGACGAAGCCCAGGTGGCCACCGTGCTCGAGGCCGGGCACCCGACCCCGACGACGCTGGACCTGGAGGGCGTCGGCACCTTCCGGGTGGTGGCCGTCGACGTCGCCGACACGACGGTGGTGACCGGGGAGCCGATGGCCGCCGTCGACCGCGCCGTGAGCAACCTGGTCCGCACCGTGGTGATCGTCTCCCTGGCCGGGACGGCGCTCACGGCGCTGGGCGGCGTGTGGCTCATCTCGCGGTCGCTGCGCCCCCTCCACTCGGTGGCGGCCACGGCCCGGGACGTCTCGGCGATGGACCTGTCCCGCGGCGAGGTGCACCTGCCCGACCGTGTCCCGCCCGAGTTCTCCGACGGGCGCACCGAGGTGGGCCAGGTCGGCCACGCCCTGAACTCACTCCTGGACAACGTCGGCGGTGCGCTGACCACCCGGCAGCGCTCGGAGACCCGGCTGCGCACCTTCGTCGCCGACGCCTCCCACGAGCTGCGCACCCCGCTGGCCAGCATCCGCGGCTATGCCGAGCTCTCCCGGCGCCAGGACGAGCCGGTCCCGCCCCAGGTGGGTCACGCCCTGGAGCGGATCGAGTCCGAGGCCACCCGGATGACCAGCCTGGTGGAGGACCTGCTGCTGCTCGCACGACTGGACGCGGGACGGTCACTGGAGCACGAGGAGGTCGACCTGTCGGCCCTGGTGGTCGAGTCGGTCGCCGACGCCCACGCCGCCGACGCCCATGCCACCGGCACCGACGCTGACCCGGCCCGCGACGCCAACGTCCACCACCACTGGCAGCTCGACCTGCCGGAGCACCCCGTCACCGTCACCGGGGACGCCGCCCGCCTCAAGCAGGTGCTGAGCAACCTGCTCGGCAACGCCCGGACCCACACACCCCCGGGAACCCGCGTCACCACGAGCCTCGCGGAGGACTCCGAGGGCGTCCTGCTCTCCGTCGTGGACGACGGCCCGGGCATCCCCGCCGCACGGCAACAGGAGATGTTCGAGCGGTTCACCCGCGGCGACGCCTCCCGGCAGCGCGCCACCGGGTCCACCGGGCTGGGTCTGTCGATCGTCAGGGCCGTCGTCGAGGCCCACGGCGGCACCGTCACCGTGGACGGGGGCACCGACGGCGCCGCGTTCCGGGTCAGGCTGCCGCGCCGCTAGCGCTATCCCGCCAGGCGACCGCCCCTCCTGGCTCGGGCGCGCGCCATCGCGGCTCCCAGGGCAGCGACCACGGTGAGGGCGACGCCCAGCAGCATCTGCGCACCGACCTGGTCCCGGGTGCTCGGCTCGATCAGGTCGAGCACCACCCCGGTGCCCAGCTGGCTGGTGACGGTGACCAGGCCGAAGAGCAGGACGCCGCTGTGCACGACCGCCCAGGCCGCCAGGATGATGAAGACTCCGCCCATCGGGCCACCGACCCAGGCCCACCACGGGGCCGTCGAGAGGTCGGGGACGCCGCCGGGCAGGACGGTCCACGCGCCGATGAGCACCAGCACGGCCATGCCCATCGCGAAGTTGATGAAGGCGGTGACCGCCGAGTCGCCGCCGGTCGCGGTGATCAGCGCGTTGGTGGCCTGCTGGACGGCGGTGCTCATGCCGACCAGGAAGGCCAGCAGGATCGGCAGCCAGGCCAGGCCGGAGGTGAGCTCGGGTCCCACCGCGGTCAGCACGCCCACGACCGCCAGCAGGCTGGCGGCCACCCGGGCCGCGGTGATGCGCTCGGGCGGGGCGGGGCCCAGCCCGAGCCGGTCGACGACCAGGGCGCTGACCATCTGCCCCCCGACGATCGCGATCAGGAAGGTGGCGACGCCGACCAGGGGCACGGCATACGTCTGGGTGGCGACCAGCAGACCACCAGCCACGCCGCCGCACAGCTGCCAGGGCAGCAGCCGGCGCTCCCGGACCGCCCGGCGCACCCGGCCGAAGGCCGCCCGGAACCGGGCGGACGCCCAGAGCAGGGCCAGGAGCAGCAGGCCGCTGCCGAAGCTGATCCACGCCGCGGGCATCGCACCGACGTGCAGCCCCAGCTCACCGTTGACCCGGGACTGGACCGCGAGGATCACCCCGCAGGCCAGCGCCGCGGCCAGGGCCAGCTCGAAGGCCCTGGACCGCGGTCGGGTCTCAGTGGGCAAAGTGGCGCGTGCCCGTGAAGTAGAGGGTCACCCCCGCCGCCTCGGCCGCCGCCACGACCTCCTCGTCGCGGATCGAGCCGCCGGGCGAGACGACGGCGCGAACGCCGGCGTCCAGCAGGATCTGCAGGCCGTCGGCGAACGGGAAGAAGGCGTCGGAGGCCGCGACCGACCCGGTCGCCCGGTCCTCCCCCGCCCGCTCGACCGCCAGGCGGCAGGAGTCGACGCGGTTGACCTGGCCCATCCCGATCCCGACGCTGGCACCGTCGCGGGCCAGCAGGATGGCGTTGGACTTCACCGCGCGCACCGAGCGCCACGCGAAGGCCAGGTCGGCCAGCGTGGCCTCGTCCGCCGCGGGTCCGGCGGCCAGCTGCCAGGCGGCGGGGTCGTCGCCCTCGGCGTCGATCACGTCCAGGGACTGCAGCAGGGCACCGCCGCCGATGTTGCGCAGGTCGCCGCCGCCGCGCTGGACGGCCGCCGCACGCACCACCCGCAGGTTCTTCTTGGCCTGCAGCAGCTCCAGGGCCTCCGGTGCGAAGTCCGGCGCGATGATCACCTCGGTGAAGATCTCGGCCACCTGCGCCGCCAGCTCGGCGGTCACCGCCCGGTTGGTGGCCACGATGCCGCCGTAGGCCGACACCGGGTCGCACGCGTGCGCCTTGCGGTGCGCCTCGGCGATGTCCGCGCCGATGGCGATGCCGCAGGGGTTGGCGTGCTTGATGATCGCCACCGTCGGCACGTCGCCGTGGTCGTGGGCCGCCCGGCGCGCCGCGTCGGCGTCGACGTAGTTGTTGAACGACATGGCCTTGCCGTGCAGCACCTCTGCCTGCGCCAGCGAGGGCACCGGCTGGAAACCGTTGCGGTAGAGAGCAGCCCGCTGGTGCGGGTTCTCCCCGTAGCGCAGCACGTCCGCCCGCTCCCAGGTCGCCCCCATCCAGGCGGGGAAGCCGGTGCCGTCAGAGGTGTCGGTGAGCACGTTGCCCATCCAGGAGGCGACGTGCACGTCATACGTCGCGGTGTGGATGAAGGCCTGGGCGGCCAGGGCCTTGCGCTGGGCCAGCGAGAACCCGCCGGCTCCCGCCGCGGCCACGACCTCGGAGTATGCCGTGGGGTCGACCACCACTGCCACGGACGCGTGGTTCTTGGCAGCGGCGCGCACCATGGAGGGCCCGCCGATGTCGATCTGCTCAACGCACTCCTCCTCCGAGGCCCCTGAGCCGACCGTCTCGGTGAACGGGTAGAGGTTGACGACGACCAGGTCGAACGGCTCGATGTCCAGGTCCGCCAGCTGCGCCACGTGGTCGGGGTTGCGGGTGTCGGCCAGCAGTCCGGCGTGGACCCGCGGGTGCAGCGTCTTGACCCGCCCATCCAGGCACTCCGGGAAACCGGTGAGCTCCTCCACGCGGGTCACCGGGACCCCCGTGGCCTCGATGCGCGCCGCGGTGGACCCGGTCGAGACGAGCTGGGTGCCGGCCTCGTGCAGCCCGGTGGCCAACTCCTCGAGCCCGGTCTTGTCGTAGACCGAGATGAGCGCGCGGCGGATCGGGCGGCGGCCCTCGTCGGCGCTGGGCGCCTCGGTGCTCGGAGCGGCGCTGCTGCTCTGTGCGTCGGGCGTGGTGGCGTTCACGGAATGGTGACCTTCCTGTCGGTGAGGGTGTGGCCGTGCCGGGCCAGTCGGCCGACCACGTCCACGAGCAGGGGGCGCTCGACGGACTTGATGCGTTCGTGGAGGGACTCCTCGGTGTCGCCGTCCTCGACGGGGACGGCGGTCTGGGCGAGGATCGGGCCGGTGTCGACGCCGCTGTCGACGAGGTGCGCCGTGCACCCGGTCACCCGCACACCGTAGGCCAGCGCGTCGGCGACCGCGTGCGCGCCCGGGAAGGCGGGCAGCAGTGCGGGGTGGGTGTTGACGACCGTATGTGCGGTCAGAACTGCCTCCCCGAGGATCTTCATGAACCCCGCGGAGACGACGAGATCAGGGTCGTATGCCGTGAGCTGGGCCGCGAGGGCCGCGTCCCACCCGCTCCGGTCCGGGTGGTCGCCCACCCGGCAGACGAAGGTCGGGATCCCGTGCCGTTCGGCGCGCTCCAGGCCCTGGATGCCGTCGCGGTCCGCCCCCACGGCCACCACCTCGACCCCGTAGCCGGGGTCCGCCGCGGCGTCGATCAGCGCCTGCAGGTTGCTGCCGGTGCCGGAGACGAGCACGACGATCCGAGCACGATCCGCGGGGGTGAAGGGCACCACTGCACAATAACCGCCCCCCTCCCGACCGGGCGCATCGCGTGGCGCCCCCAGACCCCACCGGACGCACGGTGTTGCGCCCCCAGACCCCACCGGACGCACGGGGGCGCCCCCTGCCCGACCGATCGGACAGGGGGCGCCGGCGCCCGTCGTCTCAGAACATCATCTGGACGGTCTTCTCCTCGGTGTAGGCCTCGATGCCGGCGGGGCCGAGCTCACGCCCGACACCGCTGCCGCCGCGCCCACCCCACGGGGTGGTCATGTCCGGCATCCCGAAGGCGTTGATCCACACGTTGCCGACCCGGAGGTCGCGGGCGGCCACCTGCGCCCGGTGCAGGTCCTCGGTGTAGATGATGGCGTTCAGGCCGTAGTGGCTGTCGTTCGCCAGACCGATCACGTCGTCGGAGTCGGAGAACGGGATGACCGTGGCGACCGGTCCGAAGATCTCCTCCCGGGCGATCCGCTGGTCCTGGCTGCCGATGAAGACCGTGGGCTCGACGAAGTAGCCGGGACGGTCGACGAGCTTGCCGCCGGTGACCAGGCTGGCACCCTGCTCGACCCCCAGGTCGAGGTAGGTGCCGATCCGCTGGTGCTGGGAGCCGTTGATGACCGGCCCCATGCCGACGTTCGCGTCGAAGGGGTCGCCCAGGGTGATCGCCTCGGCGTGCGCGACCAGCCGCTGGGTGACCTCGTCGACGAGGCTGGCGTGGACGTAGACGCGGGTGCCGGCGGCGCACACCTGCCCCTGGTGCAGGAAGTTCGCGACCGCGATGAACGGCATGGCCCCGTCCAGGTTGGCGTCGGGGTAGACGATCTGCGGGTTCTTCCCGCCCAGCTCCAGCGTCACCTTGCGGAACTGACCGCCCGCGTGGGTCGGCATGAGCGCGCCGACCTCGGGGCTTCCGGTGAAGGTCAGCTTGGCCAGCCCCGGGTGCTGGGCCAGGGCCGCGCCAGCGGTCTCGCCGCGGCCCGGGACGACGTTGAAGACGCCGTCCGGGACACCGGCCTCGGCCAGGATCTCGGCCAGCCGCAGCACGGAGAGCGCGGCGTCCTCCGGCGGCTTGATGACGATCGTGTTGCCGGCAGCCAGCGCGGGACCGGCCTTCCACCCGGCCATGACGATCGGGTTGTTCCACGGGATGATCGCGCCGACCACGCCAAGGGGCTCGCGCAGGGTGTAGTTCAGGCGGTGCCGACCGGCGTAGTCGGGCAGCTGGACCGTGGAGCCGTGCAGCTTGTCGGCATACCCGGCGTAGTAGCGCAGGGTGGCCAGGATCGCCGGGATGTCACCGAAGACACCGTCCTTGTAGAGCTTGCCGACCTCGAGGGTCTCCACCGCCGAGAGGTAGTTGGTCTCCGCCTCGATGAGGTCCGCCGCCCGGAACAGGATCCGGCCCCGCTCGGCGCCACCGAGCTCCTTCCACCCGCTGTGGTCGAAGGCGTGCTGGGCGGCACGCACCGCGTCGTCGACGTCCTCGGCGGTCGCGTCGGCGATCTCACAGATCGCCTCCTGGGTCACCGGGTTCTCCGTCACGTAGGTCGCTCCGCCCCGGGCGTCCCGCCACCGGCCGCCGATCCAGAGCTGCTGGGGCGGGAGGGTGGTCGGCGCCTGGGCGTCGTCGGCCAGCGCGGTGCTGGTGTAGTCGGACACATTCACTCCTCTGTGATTTGTGCGTCAGGGTCGGCGGAAGCCTACTTGCGAGTACGACTATTGAAAAGACCCGTGCGATTATCGAACGCCACTCGCGCCCCACCCTCTCCCGACCGAGCGCATGGCGTGGCGCTCCACAGGGCCACCGAGCGCATGGCGTGGCGCTTCTCCAACCCCACCGAGCGCATGCCGCTGCCGCACCCCACGACGCCGTATGCCGTGTGGTCCCGCCGACTGCTCACGTGGCCGTGGTCGCACGCAACAGCACGCGCCCGGTCACTGTCTGGAGCGCAACACGGCGCGCTCGGTCGCCGTCAGAGGCGGCGGCGGAAGAGGTGCAGAACGGTCAGGGTGACCAGCGCGCCGGCCAGCAGCTCGGCGCCCAGCAGTCCCGCGACGCGCAGCGGCTCGGTCCCGACGGTGGACAGCAGACCCGGTGTCATCCCGCCGAGGGCGAGCCAGCTCAGCAGCAGCACGATGACGGTGACGCAGACGCACGCCGAGAGGGCGATCTGGGCTTTGGCCCACCAGGACGCCAGCCGGGGCGCCGCCCGGGAGCTCTGGAAGCCCAGCCAGGCGCCGGCCAGCACCGGCAGCAGCGCGGCCAGCCACAGGCCGGGCGGCAGGGCGCCGGGCTCGGGCAGGGCCGCCAGCACCGGCAGCAGCGGCAGGTCGCCGGCGGTGGACTCGACCCAGCCGACGTGCACGGTGCCGACGGACACCGGGGCGCCCGTCGTCCAGCCCAGGGTCCAGACCAGCAGGTTGGGCAGGGCCAGCGCCTGTCCGAGCGTAAGCACCGTGGCGCCGACGGCGCCGGCGTCCAGGGCCTCGTAGAGCGTGAGCACCCGGTCGAACCGGACCACCAGCAGTGCAACGACCGCCAGCAGCGCCCCCGTCAGCAGGATCCCCAGCGACTGGAAGGCCGGCCGCAGGCCGCGGCGGAACAGGACCGGGGTGTGCCGTTCGAGCCAGCTCAGGCCCCGGTCGAAGGTGGGGTGCCGCTGCCGCCGGTGCTCGCGCCACAAGCTCAGGCCGATCGCGACCAGCGGGACCAGGACCAGCCCTGGTGCCGCGCTGGACACGTCGACTGGCGCCTGGCCGAGCCCCGCCAGGGAGCAGAGCAGCAAACCCGACGCCAGATACCCCAGCAGGAAGGCGAGCAGCTCGCTGGCCCCCAGTGCGGCCCACGCCGACCGCCAGCCCTCCACCTCGTGGACCTGGCCCCGCACCTCGGGGCGGTCCACGACGACCTGGCCCACGGCATACCAGCAGGACAGGAGCGGCACCAGGGTGAGCAGCAGGGGCGCCAGCACGACCGAGGTGTCGCCCACCTCGATCGTGGCGCGGTGGGCCATGGCCCACAGGTCGACACCGATGCCGGCCGTCTGCCAGAGCGAGGTGGTGCTCCGCTCGTCCGCCAGCCAGGCCACCACGACCGGGACGGTGATCACGACCCAGGAAATGGCAGCGGCCAGCAGACCGGCCAGGGCGGCGAGCACGACCGCGCGCAGGCGGTCACCGAGGGCCGCGGTGTCGGCGGGGCGGGTGGTGGTGCGCTCCAGGAGTGTCATGACGCCCACATCGTCGCCCGGGCGGGGCGTCCTGGCGCGGAGGCTCACCGGCGTGGGACAAACAGCCGGGCCCCCGACCGACACCAGGGTCGTGGTCGAGGGCCCGGGGGCCTGGGTCCCGCGGTCGGACCGCGGGGACTGCGCCGTCGGTCAGCCTTCGGCGCCCTGCAGGATCTGCCGCATCAGCTCGGCCGTCTCCGACGGCGTCTTGCCGACCTTGACGCCCGCCGCCTCGAGGGCCTCCTTCTTGGCAGCCGCCGTGCCGGAGGAACCGGAGACGATGGCGCCGGCGTGGCCCATCGTCTTACCCTCCGGCGCGGTGAAGCCCGCGACGTAGCCGACGACCGGCTTGGTCACATGCGCCTGGATGTACTCGGCGGCCCGCTCCTCGGCGTCGCCGCCGATCTCGCCGATCATCACGATCGCCTTGGTCTCGGGGTCGTTCTCGAAGGCCTCGAGGGCGTCGATGTGGGTGGTGCCGATGATCGGGTCGCCGCCGATGCCGATGGCGGTCGTGAAGCCGAAGTCCCGCAGCTCGTACATCATCTGGTAGGTCAGCGTGCCCGACTTGGAGACCAGCCCGATCGGGCCCTTGCCCGCGATGGTGTGCGGCGTGATGCCGGCCAGGGACTCGCCGGGCGAGATGACGCCGGGGCAGTTCGGGCCGATCATCTGCGTCTGCTTGCCCTCGAGGTAGGCAAAGACCTCCGCGGTGTCCTTGACCGGCACCCCTTCGGTGATGACCACGATCAGCGGCATCTCGGCGTCGATGGCCTCGATGCAGGCGTCCTTGGTGAAAGCCGGCGGGACGAACAGCACCGACACGTTGGCGCCGGTGGCCTCCATGGCCTCCTTGACGGTGCCGTAGACGTGCAGGTCCTGGTCGTTCAGCGTCACGGTCGTGCCCGCCTTGCGGGCGTTGACACCGCCCACGATGTTCGAGCCGGCCAGCAGCATGAGCTCGGTGTGCTTGGAGCCCATGCCACCGGTGATGCCCTGGACGATGATCTTGGAGTCCTTGTTGAGGTAGATCGTCATTGGTTCGTTGTCTCCCGGTCTCAGGCGTTCGCCAGCTCAGCGGCCTTGTCGGCCGCGCCGTCCATGGTGTCGACCTGGGTCACGAGCGGGTGGTTCAGCTCGTCCAGGATGGCGCGACCCTTCTCGACGTTGTTGCCGTCGAGGCGGACCACGAGCGGCTTGTTCGCGGCCTCGCCGAGCGTCGCGAGCGCCTGGACGATGCCGTTGGCGACCTCGTCGCACGCCGTGATCCCGCCGAACACGTTGACGAACACCGACCTGACCTGCTCGTCGCCGAGGATCACGTCGAGGCCCGCAGCCATAACCGCGGCCGAGGCGCCACCGCCGATGTCGAGGAAGTTCGCGGGCTTGACACCGCCGTGCTTCTCGCCCGCGTACGCGACGACGTCGAGCGTGCTCATGACGAGCCCTGCACCGTTGCCGATCACGCCGACCGAGCCGTCGAGCTTGACGTAGTTGAGGTCGTTCTCCTTGGCCTTCGCCTCGAGCGGGTCGGTCGCCGCGGCGTCCTCGAGCGCGGCGTGCTCGGGGTGGCGGAAGGCGGCGTTGTCGTCGAGCGTGACCTTGCCGTCGAGCGCGACGATCGTGCCGTCCTCGGTGCGCACGAGGGGGTTGACCTCGACGAGCGTCGCGTCCTCGCCCCGGTACACCTCGCCGAGCTTGACGAGCACCGCGGCGACCTCGTCGGCGATCGAGGCGTCGAAGCCTGCCGCGGCGACGATCTCGGCAGCCTTCGCCGCGTCGATGCCCGTGCGGGGGTCGACCTGGACCTTCGCGAGCGCCTCGGGGCGCTCGACCGCGAGCTGCTCGATCTCCATGCCGCCCTCGACGCTCGCCATCGCGAGCAGCGAGCGGTTGGCGCGGTCGAGCAGGAGGGAGAAGTAGAACTCCTCGGCGATCTTGGCGCCCTCGGCGATCATCAGGGTCTGCACGACGTGGCCCTTGATGTCGAGGCCGAGGATCTCCTCGGCACGTGCCGCGGCCTCCTCGGGACTGTGCGCGAGCTTGACGCCGCCGGCCTTGCCGCGGCCGCCCGTCTTGACCTGAGCCTTGACGACGACGGTCCCGCCGCCCAGCTTCTCGGCGGCCTCGCGGGCCTCCTGCGGACTCCGCGCGACGATCCCCTTGAGCACGGGAACCCCGTACTTCTCGAAGACGTCCCGTGCCTGGTACTCGAACAGGTCCACCCTGCTCCACCCTTCATCGCCGGATAAGACCGCGCCGCGCCAGTGCGGTGCGTCCACGTGTGATGGTAGCCGCGATCCGCAGATATCTTCACGTCGAGATATGTGGGAAGCGCCACGCCAAGAGTGCCCCACCTCACACTGAACGAGAGGCATGTAGATCGCTTGGCCTCGCCCAACGACGCAAAGCCCGCCCCAACGCTCCCCGGGGAGTACCCCCGCGACCTGGGCGGCCGACCGTACGTCGTAAGATCGGTGACCGAGCACGAGAGGAGCCCACGTGACGACGACGCCGACCGCGCGCGAGCGTGCGGCGCTGAGCCGCGAGCGGATCCTTGCCGCTGCTGTCGAGCTCGCCGACACCGACGGGGTCGCGGCCCTCACGATGCGTGCGCTCGCCGAGCGGCTCGGCGTCGAGGCGATGTCGCTGTACTACCACGTGGCGAACAAGGCGGCCCTGCTCGACGGGGTCGCGGACGCCGTCGTCGGCGAGATCCTCGGCGCGGTGCCCGACCCGGGCGACGGCGACGACTGGCGCACGGCCCTGCGGACGCGCATCCTCGCGGCCCGCTCGGTGCTGCTGCGTCATCCGTGGGCTCCTCCGCTCCTGACTCGCCCGGGGGCCTTCGGCCCCGCGGCGGTGCGCTACTTCGAGGGGGTGCTGGCGATCCTCGTGCGCGGCGGCTTCTCGAACGACCTCGCGCACCACGCGATCCACGCGCTCGGGAGCCGCGCGATCGGCTTCGCCCAAGAGCTCTTCACGCCCGGCGACGCCGCCGAGGACGTCTCGGAGGAGGTGCTCGCGGCGATGGAGACCGAGCTGCCCTACCTCACGGGGATGCTCACCGAGATCTCGCACGACGCCGCCTCGACGCTCGGTTGGTGCGACGACCAGGCGGAGTTCGAGTTCGGCGTCGACGCGCTCCTCGAGGGCCTCGAGGCCGCGCGGCTCCGCTCAGCCTGGTGAGGCCGCTCAGCCTGGTGAGGCCGCCCCGCCGACGACGTCGAGCCGCAGCCCCTCGGTGATCCGGAGGCTGCGTTCGACCGGCCCCACCCGCCCCACGTCCGCGAGCGCCACGATCCGCGGTCGGACGCACGCACGCTCCTGGCCGTCGACCTCGAGCACGCACTCCCCTGCGGCGAGGACGTTGCGGAGCCAGTCGGTGCGTCGCCCGTAGACGATGTTGATGACGTAGCCACCCTCGACCGGCACCGCCCCGACGGGGGTCCGGAAGGTGCGCCCCGAGACGCGCCCGACGTGTCGCAGCACGGGCCACGTGCCCCGCGCGAGCGCGCGTGAGTTGAAGGCCCGTCGGTTGAGCCGGCCGAGCCAGCGCGGCATCACCACAGTCCACCACCCGTCCCGAGCAGCAGCACCTTGCCACCCACGGCGCGGCGCGCCGCGACCCGCTCGATCGCCGCGGGCGCCTCGGCGATGCCGAACGTGCTGTCCACGATCGTGCGCAGCCGACCGGTGGCGAGGAGCGCACCGAGCAGCGCGAGGTCGCTGCGCCGGTTGGGCTGCCCATCCGGCGGCGCCCTCCCACGACGCGGCCGAGCAGCCCGGCCGCTACGAAGCCGCCGACGTCGCGCGCGACGAGCGTGTAGCGGCCCCGCGGCGCGAGGATGCGGCAGAACGCGGGGAAGGCGCGCGTCGCGGCGATGTCGACGATGACGTCGTAGCGCTCGCCGGCCCGCGTGACGTCGACCCGCTCGTGGTCGACGACGACGTCGGCCCCCGCGCCGAGCGCGGCGGCGATGCCGAACGCGCCGAGGTAGGCGTTGACGGCGAGGGGCGAGTCGAGGCCGAGATCGTCGGCCCGCCCGGTGAGGTCGTCGCCCTCGACGTGGGCGACCGAGCAGGCGAGGCCGAGCCGAGCGGCCAGCTCGCGGATCGAGTCCGCCAGCCCGGCGGGGTTCAGGCCGCCGGCGTTGGTGACGATGCGGGTCCCCGAGTCGAGTGCGGGGCCGAGCGCCCCCTCGAGCTGGCGGAGGAACGTCCGGGCGTGGCCGCGGTCGGGCGACTTCAGCCGGTCGAGGGCGAGGATCATCATCGTCAGCTCGGCGAGGTAGTCGCCGGTGACGACGTCGACGTCACCCTCGAGCGCCTCGGCGAGGGCGGCGGCGCGGTCGCCGTAGAAGCCCGACGCGTTGGCGATGCGGATCGGACCGGTCACGACTTCAGGTGTCGATCGAGTCGATCACGAGCGACAGCAGCGTCCAGTCGTCGAACCCACCGGACGGCATCGTGCCCTGTCCCTCGATCAGGCCGTCGGACGGGTAGAGCGAGAACAGGTCCGGGTCGGCGACCGGCGCGCCGGGGTGCTTGACGTAGGTGCCGTGACGGACGACGACCAGGTCGAGGTCGGGTACGACGAGGATGAACTGACCGTCGTGGCCGCGGGCCGATACCACCTCGTGGCCGTCGACCGTCGAGCGCCACCACTGGTAGCCGTAGCCGTCCCACGTCGCGGCGGCGGCGAACGACTCGTCGACCCAGGCACTCGGCACGATCTGCTCGCCGTTCCACTCCCCGCCCTGCAGGTAGAGCTGCCCGAAGCGGGCGAAGCCCCGGCTGGTGGTGTCGAGGCAGCAGTAGGTGAGGCCGTGACCCTCGGCGTCGCTCCACAGCTCGGCCGGGTCCATCCCGAGCGGCTCGAAGATGCGGGTGCGGGCGAACTCGTGGGCCGGGACGCCCGTGGCCGCCTCGATCACGCGGGACAGCAGCATCGAGTCACCGCTGGAGTACTGCCAGCGGGTACCCGGCTCGACCTCCTGCGGGCGGGCGATCGCGTAGGCGAGCTGGTCCCGGGCGAAGACGAGCTGGATGACGTCGGAGGACAGCACGTCGTTGGGGTTGTAGCTCTCGTTCCACTGGAGGCCCGACGACATGGTGAGCACGTCGCGGAGGGTCATGTCCTCGTGTTCGGTGCCGTTCCACTCGGGGATCCACGTGGTCATCGGCTCGTCGACGCCAGCGATGTCGCCGTCCGCGATGGCGATGCCGATCATCGCGCTGGCGAAGCTCTTGGAGACCGACCAGCTCGCCGCCCACGAGTCGCGGCCGGCGCCCGGGGCGTACCACTCCGAGACGATCGCTCCGTGCCGCACGACGACGACGCCCTGGGTGTTGAACGACGGGTCGCCGAACGCGTACTGGCGGGCCTGATCGAGGGCGGCGGCATCGATGCCGTGGGCGGCCGGTGACTCGACCTCCCAGTTGGACGACAGGTCGAGGTGGGCGGTGGCCCGGGACCGGTACTCGGCGGATCCGACGAGCGTGGCGGTCAGGTCGAGGTCGTCGACGCGGGCGAGACGATCGACCCAGAAGGCCCGGCCGGCGCCGTCGGCGGACCGGCCGAGCAGGTCGACGTAGAGGGCGTCGACCCGGCGGCCGCGAGACTCGGCCGTGCCGACGAGGCGTCGCACGACGGTGCTGCGGGGCGAGCCGGCCTCGATCGTCGCGGCCCACCAGTCCCGTCCGGCGGCTTCGGCGGGGCGGCCGAGGATCCGCTGGTACAGGAGCTCGACGTAGCCGTCGGGGTCGGATCCGCCCTGGCGGTAGACCTCGGGGGCCGAGAGCAGCTCGACGACGAGGCGGACGACGGTGGCGCCGTTGCGGAGGCGGTGACCCCAGAAGGCGACGTCGGCCGGGGACGCGGGCCGGGTCAGGTAGCGCGGGTAGAGGTCGGCGACCACGTGGTCGGTGCCCGGCTCGGAGTGGGCCATGGCGGCGGCGACGGTGGCCCGCGGCGTGCGGGAGGCCATCCGGGCGAGGAGCGCGGCCAGCTCGGCGTCGGTCAGGTCACGGCCGTAGAGGTCTTCGGCGGCGGCCTTGAC
>ENA-UOUL01001210-UOUL01001210.1-bioreactor-metagenome-genome-assembly--contig:-NODE-1210-length-38039-cov-4.973790_pt1 | contig 38039 bp, 33 predicted proteins | sample MGYA00249838_ERZ747220 | MGnify/ENA primary metagenome ERZ747220 (study PRJEB28778, sample SAMN05720191) | bioreactor metagenome | isolation source: Anaerobic biogas reactor | place: USA:Washington... | reverse complement strand
CGCGTGTGGGGAAGACATGATCTTTCGGTCGGGGGCACATACGCAACTGGTTCACCCCCACGCGTGTGGGGAAGACTGGGCGACTGGCGGCCCGACCTTGCGGTGTGGGGGTTCACCCCCACGCGTGTGGGGAAGACGTCACGTCGCCCCAACCCCATGCGGTGCGCGCACGGTTCACCCCCACGCGTGTGGGGAAGACCGGGCATGTCGTGTTTGCTCGGTGTCATGGTCTGGTTCACCCCCACGCGTGTGGGGAAGACACCTGCATCGCCCCGTGGACGTTGTGTGCGTACGGTTCACCCCCACGCGTGTGGGGAAGACGGCTTGACTTGGCGCTCGATGATAGGCGCGGGCGGTTCACCCCCACGCGTGTGGGGAAGACCCTTCGCAGCTTTACCTGCAAGAGCCGCCCTCCCTGCAGGCTACACTGTGGCCGACCTAGTCCAGAGCGGCCGAGACGTCCTGGCTCCTCACTGCACTAGCCGGAGTGGGACGCTTCTCGTCCCACGGACGGCACACCAGCGATAGTCCTTCATAAGAGACCAGCTTGCGGCTCGACTCTCCTGTTGAGCGCACGGCAAAGCCTTGCTCGTTGTTTGTTGTCCAGATCTGCAACATGGCGCCATGGTGCAACCGTTTGCCGCAGATCTGCCAAAGCTGATCGCGCACCATGGCCGATACGCTGCCCACAAACACGCCGCTTCGTGGTTCGATCAGCCAACGGCTTAGCTCGCCGCGTAACCCGGGTGTCACTCGTTCCAAAATCATCACCAGCATATCACTGCTCCTCGAGGCCTTCAAACAGTTGAGCCCACAGACCCAGCCCAAACGTGCCGTCCTCGCTGCTCTGTTCAGCCCCCACCTCAAACGGCGTAGGCAGGTCGAGCAGAGCGTCGATGTCGGGCAAGATGCGCTGTAGCAGACGATGCTCGCGAAAGGCGTCTCGGCAAGCCAGTCGCGCCCGCCGTTCGACCTGTTCGCTCGACTCTGCCACTGTTTGGAATGCCAATGGGATCGTGATCTCGGTCTTGTACAGGTCGGCGATATCCCACACGAACGAAAGCATCTTGCCGGTGTGGATGAACCCCAACGCTGGCGAGTATCCACCCGATACGATGCCCGCATGGCATACGCCGTTGAGGCAGGCGTTGGCCGCCGACAGCGCCCTGTTGATCGGGTCGCTGCGGCCCCACTGGCTGCGGTCGTAGCTGCGGCCCTCCCAGGGCACACCATGGGTGCGCGACATCTCGGCATACGTGTCGCGCACTCGCACGCCCTCCATGCCCCTGATCTGGTTGAGTGAGAGCTCGGCGTGGGGTTGGTAGCCAAAGCGATAGGCATACATGCGGCGTACAACCATCGCCCGGGTGTCGGGGTTACACAGCAGCTCGGCCTGCCGCAAGATGTGCCGCGCCGAGTGCGTCTCACCCGTGCCCTGCGCATAGCAGCGCACGCCCTGTTCTCCGAGCCAGCCGATGCTGCAGCCGTTATCGACCAGCGCCCGCACCGCCGCATGGGTGATGGTGCTACCAGGGCCCAGCAACAGCACGCCCAATGCCGCCACAGGCACCGAGGTGCGTCCCTCTTTGTCGCGCAGCTCGATCGCCTCGGTGGTCTGTTCGACGCGCACGTGTTCGGCGTAGAGATAGCTCAGCCCATCGCGCAGCTTGGGCAGCGCGTGAAGATCAAGCGCCATGGCAGCCTCCCGACGATCAGCCTGATGCGCCCAGCAACTGCGGCGGCGCCAGCGACAAGAGCCCAAAGCCCAGTGCTTTGGCGCTGCCGATGCCGGCGTGCACGGCCTGTGCCAGTTGGTCGGGGTCAGTCACCTGCAACAGGCCGTCGAACTGCACCGCCAGGTGAGCCATACGTCGCGACACCACCTGGCCCTCGACAGTCTCGCGCTTACCGCTTGTCTGTAGGCCCTCGGGGCGCACCTGCACCTGCAACACCTGAAAGCCGTGCTGCTGGCCTTTGCGGTCGAGCCAGGCGCGCTGGTCTTCTTCTCTGGCCAGCCCCAGGCGGATGCCGTTGTGGCGCGGCTCTTCATCGGGAGAGCGCTGATGGCTCTTTTTCTTGACGGTAGGGTTGGCGCGCAGCCTAAAGGCCAGCACCTGTCCCGCCGACAGCGCCAGCGAGATCGCCTTGGTCTCGGGCGGCCGCCGCAGGTACCCCTGCACAGCGCATAGTTTGCGCCAGTCGGGCTCGCCTTGCGACTGCACGAGCACCAGCACCTGGCCGCGAGATTCGTCTACCTCGATCCGGTAGAGCACCCGCTCTCCGCACGGCAGCTCGTCGGGAAAGGCGCTCATGATCGTACGGTGTAGCTCGTGCGGGCGCGCCAGCTCGCTCTGCGTGCGCTTGTGACGCAGGTTCAATATCAGACGTGAGAGGACCATGGCGTCACCTCCTCGAGACAGGTGGCGGGGCGGGGGCAGTAGTGAATGCTGACCCGTCGCGGCCCAAAGGTGCGTTCGGCAAACGAGATGGGCTGATCGGGCCGCACCATAGGGCCGTCGGCATCTTCGAGCACCAGGCGCAGGCGCGCAGGGCGCTCGACCTGCTTCACTCGCGCCGGCCCCAGCCAGGGATAGTTTGAGATGGCCTCGAGCAGCCCCTGGCCACGGTGCAGTCCATCTTTGAGCCAGACAGGCTGGCCGGGCACACAGGCCTTGCGGCCCAGGTACAGTGGCCAGACGGGGTCTCTGAGCGCGCTATGCAGGTCGGTGAGGAGGGCGAGGTCATCGCCCTCCAGGCCGACGAGAAAGCGCGCGTCGGAGAGATAGTAGCGGTTGCCTGGGATGACGTTGGTGCGCTCGATGGCGCCGCTGGCCCTATAGTAGCCGCCTTTGCCCGCCACGTGATAGTCGCGCAGGATGTCGCCTTCACGGTCGGCGCGCACGGCCATGGTGAGCCGCGCCAAGTCGTCCACCGGCCGGTCGCGACAACGGCCGAGCGCAGCGCACAGCAGGCCCACCACACCGCTCTTGGAGGGCTCGCGGCCGGTGTCGCGCACCGAAAAGCGGCTGTCTATGCCCCAGGCCTGCAGCGGCCCACAGAGCCGCAGCAGCAGGGTGTGTCGCTCGCTCACGAGATCACCTCCCTGGCTGCAGCGCTGCCAGCACGGCCTGACGCCAGGCTGCCTCACCGGCCACCGTCTGGCTGGCCAGGTGTGGCAGGTCCACGTCGCCTGCGCCGCAGCGCAAGGCCGCTACTGCTCGCAACTCCTCCTGGCCGTAGGCCGCGCATAGCTCGCCCCAGTAGGTGTCGAGCGCCGTGAGCGAGGGGGCCACATAGCCACCTTCGCCCTCAGCGCGCACCGGCCGCTCAAAGGCGTTGGCCAGGCTCCAGGCCATGCCGCTCTCGCGCACCACGGCCAGCGCCAGGCTGGGCGGATTGTTGGCGGCGTGGCTGTTCTGTTTGCCACTGGGTACGGCGCGCATGCTGGCGCGCAGCAGGCCATCGACCGCCTTGGCGGCAAGGTCCAGGTCGCCGTCCAGGTTCTTGACGAGCTGATCCCAGTCGATGCGGGCATAACGGTAGTAGCAGGCACTGTCATAGCCCAGCACGCCCATCATGCCAGCGCCGGTCTCGTCGCCGGCATCCTGCACGAGATCGTCGACCGCTGTGAAAAAGTCCATCTCCATGGCGATGCGATGGGTCGAGAGGGCATGGGCCACCTGGCAGGCGGCGTCCAGGTTGAGTTCGGGACGAGAGGCCATCATCCGGCCGAACAGCGCAACATCAGGAGCGCTAGTGCGGTCGCCGTACTTCTGCGCCAGATTCCTTACAATCTGAGCACGGGCTTTGTCAGCCGTCTTCTTGTCACCAACGAGGGCCTCGAACTCCGCCCGAATAGCGGCGGCTGCATCGTCTAGCTCGCCTTGACTCACGTAGAATTGGGCTGCCGTGATCCCATCACTACTGACTGTGGCTGCTTTAGCATCCTTGTCCGTCCACAGGCGCACAAAATCGTTTACGATTGGTGTCGCCTGCTCCTCAGTGATGCCGGCATCAACCAGCCGCTTGAGCAGCGCGCGTGACACACGCCTCGTTCGCTCCCCAATGGGCACGCCTGTGGCCTCGGCAAACGAGGGGTCGGTGCGCATGGCGCGCTTGAGGCATTGCGACGAGATGCGCGCCCGGCGCACGCCGCCAAAGGTGCATTCTTTGGGGCTGCCGGTATCATCGCGGTTGAGGTTCGACGGCGCGAAACTCTGCAGCAGGTGGATTTCGACGTACATGATCATTCCTCCTCTGACTCATCCGCAGGCTCAATCACCTGCGCAGCGCGCCCCCAATAGGCGCGCGCCCACTCCTGTTGCACGCGGCGCTGGGGCGAGCCCCAGCGGGTGAGGTCGTCAAAGAGCTGGTTCCAGTCGATGGGCACCTCCTTTGAGGCGAGGTAGCCGACTGCCTGTCGCAGGCGGTCGGGCAGGTCGTCGGGATGCGCCGCCAGCAGCGCCGTGAACCGGCGTTCATTGGCCGACACGCCCTCGTCGCGAGCCGTGGCCTGCTCGCCCTCGGCGCGGCGGTAGCTGGCGCCCAGATTGCCGCTGCCACCGGGCTGCGGGTGCAGCGCAAAGAGCGCCGCGATGAGATAGTAGGCGGCCTGGCGCCAGGGGGGCGCGTCGGCGGGCAACCAGGGCACCACGTAGGGATACATGGCGGCCACTGTCCCGGGGGGCTGCCCGAGGCCGCGACGCAGGGCCGCCAGTGCGCCGCGTTTCTCTTTCTGGGCGAGGTCTTGCAGATAGGAGACAAAGGGATGGGGCTCGACAGTCATGGTCACACCTCCTCAGGTTCGCGGGGGAACCAGTGTTGCAGGACTTTGTGCAGGCCGCCACCGAGCTGCCCACGGGCCAGCACGGCGGCCTTGAGCGCCGGCGGGTCTTCGCCCACGGCAGCGATGGCGGCGTCGAGGGCACGCCAGGCGGCCTTGCGCACGGTGAGGGCCCAGGCGCGGCGCGCGGGCTGATCATCGTGCGGCAGGTCGGTGATCAGGCTGTGAAACGGCAGCTCGAGGTCTGCCCAGTAGAGGCGCTCGACGCCCCAGGAGGCTATCAGGTTGTTACGCTCGATCTTGGCCGGGCCAGAGAGCCGCTGTTCCTGTTTGTGGAACAGCATCTCGACCGCCAGAGTGGAGAGCGCCCCAAAGAGCTGGCGACCGGCATCCTCAGCCTCGCCGATGGCCTGCTGCAGGTGGCTGACCAGGTTCTGCTCTTGCAGATAGGCCAGTGGCAGGGGCAGCTCTTCGCGGCGATGGAAGTGGACGCGGTACTGGTTCAGATCGCCCGCCATGCCCATACCTGCGAGGCGCATCGTCTGGCCGGCGGTGAGAGCTTGGGTCTCGACAACCAACGACGCCAACCACTCGATGATCGCAGGCGGGTGGCTGTCGCGAGCGTCGTATGCCTCGTGAGGCACCTGCATGATGCTGGCGCTGTCGCGCCACAGAGCACGTTTCTCGGTGAAGGGCACCCAGCTTTTCCAGCCCCTCTTCCGGCAGTCCTTATGCTGCATAGCCGGGTTTCGCATCTCATCGGTCATGCGTAGCCCCGGCGCGATCTTGGCCCTATAGACGATGACCTGGCCATTCTCTGTCTCTGGCAACAGCAAGATGCGACGGCTGAGCCACGTCATATAGTCCAGGTAACCGAACGCGACTGAGCGCGCCGGCATAAAGGGGTCCTCCATCTCCCAACAGGGCGCGTCGTTGGCCCGGTCGCAGGGCATCACATCGTCTCGACTCGGGTAGCGGATGAGGTTGAGCACGAGGTCCTCAAAGAGGCTATCGCCTTTCGCGTAGAAGACGATCCCCCGAGCGCAGGTGCCGAATGGAAGTTGGCCGTATGGCCCTTTGGTCATCCAGCGCCCGAAGGCTTGCGCACAGACCACATGGCGCGCTGCCTGTGCTGGCGCCAGGCCGATGCCCGTAGCAGTGCGATGGTCGTACAGAGTATCATCGCGCGAAAGCTCGTGTAGCAGGTTGCCGATGGGGTTGCTAGGTATGGTGGGATGGTCGCCCTGATAGAACGGGCGCTCGCTATCGAACAGGTCAAAACGATGACGCCAGCGGCTCAGGTATTCGAGCAGCGGTGTCGGTTCGAGCCGGCCACGCGCCCACAGATCGCACCAGGCATCGCGATCCTTTGGTCCAAATACGCGGTGCAGAATGGCGAGCATCAGGCGATAGAGCGCTGCAGTCACCAACGGCGACTCGCCTCCCAACTCGCGGTACGTGTGGGCCTGGAGCAGCGCATCGGTCAGGCTGAGTTCCTCGGTGTCCCCCTGGTGAGTGACACAGGGCACCCATCGTTCGCCAACGAGATCAAATGAGAACGTCATCCGGCCCTCCTCTCTTGCGCTCGACTACAGCGATGGTCCGAGTTCTGTGCATCATGTCCTCTCCCTTGTCACGATCAGCCCCAATGCTCTGCTGAGCGTAACCACATAGGCACCGCCGCCGTCCTGCACCGTACACGCGCCGTTCGCAAACACCAGATGTCGGCTATGGCGCAGCAGCGCGTGCTGACGCCATGCCTTGGGTGGGCGCCGCGTCAGCAGACAGCTCACTAGCCCTCGATGAGTAACCTGCACACTATGCAGCACCAGTTGACGCGTGAGTTCGGCCGAAGGGCGCTCCCCGATCTCGACCGGCGCGCCTCCCTCGGGCTCGAGGGTGGGTTGGCCGTCTTGCTCATGCAGGCACACCACCAAGATGCCCTGTTCGCCCAGCCGTGTCATGGCACGCATGGTCTTGTGGACGCTGGGGTCCTCCTCGGCGTACCCTGGGTTCCGTTGCTGAAAGAGATCCTCGTCATCCACCGACAACACCAGTCGGGTGCGGGCGATCTGCGCGTGCTCGCGCTGAGTCTCTTCCCAATCCCGCCGCGCTGCATCCAGCGCGGCCAGCAGCTCGGCTGATGCGCCAGCCACCGGCTCGGCCTCGCCATACACGGCCTCGATAAGTGCCTGCGTCTCGGCCGGCAAAGAGACACTCGAGCGGCCTCGGAGAAGCAAAAACGTGCGCAGCAGCATGTAGGGCTCGTACACATAGGCGTCGTTGCCCCACTTGGGCAGGTCGTTGACGTTCTCAGGCTCGACCAACAGCAGTCGTGGCTCGGCAAGGGCCTGCGGGCGCTCGCGCTGGTGACGATGGAGCCTGCCAGCGCGCTGCAACAGCAGGTCGATGGGCGCCAGGTCGCTCACCATCAGGTCAAAATCGAGGTCCAGGCTCTGCTCGATCACCTGCGTCGCCACCACAATGCCCCGGCGCTGCTCGCGAGCGCTGTTCTTGCCATAGCGTGATACTACCAGCCGCTCAATATCTTGGCGCCACGCCATGGGAAAGCGCGCATGAAAGAGTGTCAGATCCTCAGCCGGAACCACCTCGGCATCACGCAGCGACTGATAGACAGCCTGGGCACGAGCCACGGTGTTGCACAGCACGGCGGCGCAGCCCCCGTGAGCCAGGCGTTCGCGCAGGGCGGCGATGAGCTGTTCGTTGCCATGAGGCAGCCACTCCAGCGCCAACACGCGGCTATCAGAGGCTGGCAAGGGTAAGCAGCCACTCGCATCGCCGCACACCCACGTGACGGCCGGATAGGGCGCCGTCGGAATGGTCGTCGCCCCGTAGGCCTTTAAGAAGGCGGCCCGCGTGGCGGCTGGCAGGGTGGCCGAGAGCATGACCACCGTGCAGTTTTGGGCGCGCAGCCAGCCCAGCAGCCGTGCGAACAGGGTCGACATGTAGGTGTCGTAGGCGTGCACCTCGTCAAAGATGACCGTTTTGCCCGCCAACCCGAACAGCCGCACGAAAAAGTGACGTGTGAGCAGCACACTCAGCAACGCCTGGTCGACGGTGCCCACGCCAAAGGGCGCCAACAGGCCGCGCTTGAGGGGCAAGAACCAGCTCATAGCGTCAACGCCGTCGCTGCCTTCATCGGGCGCCGTTTCTTGATGGATCGTCGCGGGTTCGCGCTGCCAGCGGGCCTGGCCGTGAATCAGCAGAGGCGAGATGACGACCGGGCCGTAGCGTGCGTCCAACATGCGGGCCACGCGGCAGTGCATCTGGTTGCTGGTAGCGGTCGTGGGCATGGCCACATAGAGCCCTCGCTGGCCCAGAGTATGCGCCCAGTGGTCGGCCAGGTAGAGGGCCGATTCCGTCTTGCCCGAGCCGGTGGGCGCTTCGATGAGCACTAGCCCTGGCCCTTTGAGTTCGTCAGCCAGATCGATAACGGCCTGCTGCGCCGCGTACGGCTGATCGCAATCAGGAAAGAGACCGCGGAACGTCGACGGTGTTGCCGCTGGCTGCCAACGGTCCCATTGCTCCGCATGCAGCGCCTCTTGGGCGTGGCTTGTAGCCCGTGCGGCATAAGCGGCCAGACCGTGAGCGCCGGGCAGCGCGGGAAAGTGGTCGGTCATCGAGCCCAGCCAGTCGGCTGCCGATACCAGCCCGCCCACCAAAGTGACCAACGCTTGGCGCTCTGAACGGGCGATCAGCCTGCCGTCGAGATTCACGGGGGCGTATAGCTCGGCCAGAGCCGCTACCAGGTCGGCTCGGGCCGCGTCCCAGGCGGCATCCCCCGTGTGGTCGCGGTTGATGACCTGGTCATAGCCGGGCGGCGGCCAGCTCCCGTGGTGCCCTCCCAACGTGCGGGCCAGGTCGCGTGCCAGCCGGCGAGGGGTGTGGTGCGCCTCGAGCAACGGAGGCAGCGCCCAGGCGCTGAGCAGGCCGTGCCAGGCGCCGGCATCGCCGCCGAACTCGTGCCGAAATGCCAGCCCCTCGGCCTGTAGCCGTGCCATCGCCGGCTCATAACGGCGCTGAAACGCTGGGCTGGCCTTGCCCAGGTCGTGCAGGGCGGCCCAGAACATGAGCGTCTGTCGCGCGCCGGCGTCGTCGCAGCCGAGCGCGGTGGCCAGATGTTGGCGCAGCCCCGCGCCCAGCGCCACGTCCCACAGAGCACCGGTCACCGCGGCCACATCGATCATGTGGCAGAGCAGCGGGTGGGTGATCTTTTCGTCACCCTTTGACATCGTTTTCCCCCACAGTGCCCACAGGTCCATGGCAGCCCTCCTCGGCGCTCGATATGCAGTTGTGCCCCGGCCTAGCTCTATAGTGTCAGTGACGGCCCACGTTCGGGCATGGCCCGGCACGCTCTGGCTCTATCACGATCATACGCGCAAGCCCCGACAGCTCTGGTCGCACCAGGCGTCACAGATGCTGTGCACGCAGGCATTTGGACGGTCTGACGTGTCGCCTACAGATGTGGGCAGCAGCCCGATTGCTATAGGGGGCATCTCGTGACCGCCAGAGGTAGGCCGAGTGTATCGTACGTTTCATTCAATGTAAAGGTAATATTCACTATGCACTGGCCAGAGTACACGGCACGCTGACAGCGGCCCTCTTCGCTGGCACCGGCTGCGCGGTAGAACACAATAAGAGGCCCTGCGTGTTTACGCAGGGCCTCAGCGATACCAGTGTGGGCTGTCGCTGTCTAGTCGAACACAAACACCGTGCGCAGCCCGCCACCCGCGCTCTGATAGAGGCGATCGAACACTGCCTGGCCGTCCTCGATGTGCGCATACTCGGCAATGAATGGATCGACCGAGATGCGCCCTGTACCGATCAGCTCGACGCAGTCTGCGAATTCGTCGTTGGTGGCGCACACGCCATAGACGGTGATCTCACGGTTGATGAGGCTCTGCAAGTCGAACGATACGCGCGGCGTAACGTTGCCGATCAGGGTCAGCGCGCCACCCTTGCGCGTGACGGCCTGGGCCGTGTCCACCGTCACCTGTAGGCCCACCGCCTCAACCACGGCGTCGGCGCCTCGCGGGCCGGTGTGCTGCAATATGGCGCCAATTTGATCCGGGTCGTCGGCTGGCACCACCGCGTCGGCGCCCATCTGCAACGCCATCTCGAGCCGTTCTGGCGAGAGGTCGGTGACGATAATCTTGCCCGCGCCCTTGAGGCGCATCGCCTGTAGCGTCACCAACCCCACCGCGCCCGCGCCTACGATCGCCACAGTGTCATTGAGCTTGAGGGGCGTGCGGTTGGCAGCGTGGACGCCGATAGACGCCGTCTCGACCAGCGCTGCTTGAGCGAACGACACCGTGTCGGGCAGGTGCACCGCGATGCGCGCCGGCACCACAACATACTCGGCCATTGCGCCGTGTCGGCGATAGTTGCCCTCAGAGACGCCGATGACCTCGCGGTTGTCGCACAGGTTCAGGTGGCCCGTGTTGCAGTAGTAGCAGTGGCCGCAAGACACTGTCGAGTCAAAGGTGACGCGGTCGCCCGGCGCAAAGCCCTCTACCCGTGCACCCACCGTCTCGACCACGCCCGATGCCTCGTGCCCCATGATAATGGGCGGCTGGCGACGGCCCGTCTTGCCTGAATACCCCTTGATGTCCGACCCGCAGATAGCGCAGGCCTTGACGCGAATCAATAGATCATCGGGCCCATAGCTCGGCCTATCCCACTCTTGCAGCGTCATGGTAAAGGGTGCGGTGTGCACCAACGCCTTCATGGCAACCTCCTGGCAGCGATCGGTGGCGCCATTATTGGCCTGCCTCTCGCCCCTGTCAATTGCCGTGCGCGCGTCGTGCCGCCGGCACGCTCTTGACCTTTGGCTATTGGCACCACCCCGACGCTGTCAATTGCCGTGCGCGCGTCGTGCCGCCGGCACGCTCTTGACCTTTGGCTATTGGCACCACCCCGACACTGTCAATTGCCGTGCGAGCCCCGTGCCGGCGGCACGCTCTTGACCTTTGGCTATTGGCACCGTCCCGACACTGTCAATTGCCGTGCGAGCCCCGTGCCGCCGGCACGGCGCGCCTGCGCCAGGCGCCTCGACGAACGACCCATGCCAGAGAGGCTATGGCCACCGTCTGCCCGATTGCCAGCGCTACCCAGACGGCGGTGGGCCCAATGGGCATCACGCGCACCAGCAGCCAGGCGATGGGGAGCTGCACCAGATATTCGGCACCGGCATTGGCCAGCAGCGGCGCCAGCGTGCGGCCTGCGCCCGTCAGCGCGCCTGACAGCACCTGGTTGCCCGCACTGACGAGGCCGATGTAAAGCATGTACCGAGCCGCTACCAGCCCCTGCCTGATGGCCGCGCTATCGGTGGTAAAGAGTCCTAGCGTGGCCCGCGGCATCAGGTTGAGCAGCCCGATCAGCACGGCAGCGCAGAGGAGCGCAGTCAGCAGGCTTTGGCGGATGGCCTGCTCGGCGCGCTCGGGCTGTGCGGCGCCGAGGTTTTGGCCCACCAGCGTGGCGGTGGCCATGCCCACCCCGGTCACTGGGCACATCAGAAAGCCGGTGATGCGGTTGATCACCGAGTAGGCCAGCAACACCGCCTCGCCCAAAGAGGTAACCAGGGTCATGAATAGGGCGTTGGCCAGATTGAGCGAAAGGCGCTGCAGTGTGGCCGGCATGCCGATGCGTAGAATGGCGCTGATCAGTGGCCAATCGGGTGCAAGGGCGGCGGGCCTCAACGAGACCCCCACAGCGCCACGCCCGATCACGATGAACAAGACCATCGCTCCGGCCAGGCTGCCGATGACCATGCCCCAACCTGCGCCGGCCGCCCCCAGGGCTGGCAGTGGCCCCAGGCCCAAGACCAACAACGGCACTGCGAGTAGCATCACCGCCACAGTGATCAGGTTAGCCAATAGCGTATACTCAGCATATCCAGCGCCGCGCACCAGATTATCCATGCAGGGCAGGGCCTCCATGGCCAATAGGCCCAGCATGATGGCGTGCAGGTAGGCATAGCCAGCGTTGAGCAGGCCGCCTGTGGCGCCCATCCAGCCCAGCAGGGTGCGCCCCCAGACGATGCCCACGGCAGCGAGGGCCACGCACAGCGCCGCCAACAGCAGTAGCGTCTGCATCAGGGCGCGCTCGGCGGCCTCACGGTCGTTCGAGCCTATCGCCTGCGCCATCAGAGCCATGCCACCCAGCGATACACCACGGCAGACGCTGGTCAACACCACATAGAGCGATGTGCCCAAGGCCACCCCGGCCAGGGCATGGCTGCCCACCCGACCCGCCCAATAGGCGAGGATCAGCGGCATCAGCCCAAACAGGCCGATCTCACCGCCCGTAAAGACTGCAAGACGCAACACCTGCCCCCGCACGGAGCCCTGCGTCAAATTGCGCGGGGCGCTGGCGTTGGGCCGTCGGATTTCCCTGGCTTTTGCGTCGCGCAGCATCATAGACGCTCGCTCTCACTAGTGGTGGCATTGTAGCGGCTCGCTCAGTGCAGGCCAAGGGGCCGCAGCGAGCTCCCGTTCTGCAGGCGGGCCGCGGCAGATGCCCCAAAAGCGCCGAGGGATGTGCTATAATATGTCTAGCTGGCCCGCAGGGACCAGACCGGGCCACGCGAGGAGAGGACGATGGAGCGACAACCCGAAGGAGATAAGGACCTTTCGCTCACCGGGCTCTTGGACTGCCCCAAGTGTGCACACAGCAATCCGTTGGGCACACGGCACTGCCAGAACTGTGGAGCGAGTCTTGCTGGTATCAGCCCAACCATGCACGAGAGCAAGAGCAAGCGCGGCCTGCGCGGCTTGCTGCGCCGCAAGGATCGCGCGGCCTGAGTGCTGCCGCACGCGAGCGCGCTCTCACTGGCTCTGGCGCGGCAGCGGCTAGATGCTGGCCGGCAGGAGCCTTCTCTGTGAGGCGCGGCGACCCGGGTGTCGTCTCGGGCGCCGCGCCTTGCCGTGCGCCGCTACTGCGGTTAGCATCTGCCCATCTCGTCGGTGGGAGGTGACCATGGGCATCTCAGTCTGTCTGGTGGGGCTAGGGCAATTTGGTGCCCAGTTTGCCGAACTGTATCGCAATCACCCGATGGTCGATCGCCTGGCCCTGTGTGATCTCGATGCAGAGCGCCTGGCCAAAGTGGCTCACGGTTGCGCCGTGGCAGAATGCTACCGCAGCCTCGACGAGGTATGCCGTTCGGATATCGAGGCCGTGGTGCTGATCACCCAGCCGTGGTTGCACGCCGAGCAGGCCATGCAGGTGTTGCGTGCAGGCAAGCATGTCTACTCGGCAGTGCCGCCGGTGTATGGGCCCGATGGCGAAAGGCTGCTCGAACAGCTGGATGCGCTGGTCAATACCGTCCGTCAGACGGGGCAGCTCTATATGCTGGGCGAGACCACCTGCTATCGCGCTGAGGTGAGCTACTGTCGGCAGCGCATCGCGCAAGGAGACTTTGGCCAGCTGACCTATGGCGAGTGCGAGTACTGGCACGATCTCGACAACCCTAACAGCAACCTGCGGCAGGTCGACCGCGCTCGCTGGGGCCGCGAATGGGGCCCCGACAAACGCGGTGCTATCCCCATGCACTATCCCACCCACGCCACCGCCAGCATGGTCGACATCATGCAGACACGCGTGGCGAGCGTTTCGGCGCTGGGCTACCAGCGACCGGACGAAGACTGGTTCTTGCGAGATGCCTACTGGGGCAATGTCTTTGGCAACGAGGTTGCTCTGTACCGCATGGCAAATGGTGCGGTGGTGCGCCACACCGAGCTACGGCGCGTGGGCCACCCCGGCCGCGAGGGCTTTCGGCTGTTCGGTACCGAAGGCAGTTTTCTGTGGGACGAGGGCGGCTGTCGCTGGGGTACACGCGAGGGCGTGGCGGCGGTTGACGTGAACATCGCACGTGAACCACTGCCCCCTGCGCTGGCGGCCAACCTGGGCGGGCATGGCGGCTCGCATGCCTATCTTGTGCACGAGTTTGTCAGCGCCTGCGCTGAAGGGCGACAGCCACGCATCCACGTGTGGCAGGCGGCGCGCTTCATGGCGCCGGGCATCGTCGCGCACCAGTCAGCGCTGCGCGGCGGCGAGCCGCTCCCGGTGCCCGACTGGGGAGAGCCCCCCGCCTAGCGGTTTGTCCTTTCTGGTTCCTCAAAGGCCACCTGCAGCTCGCCGTCGGCCAGTCTCGCCCAGGCGGGCTGCAGGCCGGCCAGGTAGTCTGGTAGCACGATCGAGCGTCGCAGTTGGCCTAGCCTGACGCGCAACAGGCTGCCCTGCTTTTCCAGACCGACCTCGCCAGCGGGCACGCCGCTCACGCGCAGCGCCAGCAGCTGCCGCTCGCCCTCGACGAAAAAGCGCAGCGTCTGCACATCAGACAGGCGACTGGCCGGGTTGGTCTCGCCAAAGAGCTCGGCTGCGAGCTCGCGCAATGCAGGCACGCCCACCACCTCTTGCCGGCGCAGGGGCACCTCGATCACCGGCAATGGCTCAAAGGTCTGGCGGATCAGGCCCAGATAGCGCGATTGATCGGCCTTCCACTGACCAAAGTATGGGTCTGTCACCGCAGCAGGCAGCACCCGGTTGACCAGCACCGCATCTACTGACAGCCCAAACAGGCTCATGTAGGTGTGCGCGCGCTGCGTCTCTTGCAGCGACATATGGTCTGGGTTGAGCACTAGCCGCACGCTGGTGACCTCTGCGTCGGTGAGCAACGCCCGCAGGGCGCCCACCTGGTCAAACAGCGCCTGCAGTTGCGACTGGATAGCGGCCTCGGTGATGGGCAGGTTGACTACGTTCCGCAGCGCGGGCAACAGCATCCGCGACAGCCCCTTGCCCAGGCCCAATAGGTTCTGTGTATACCAACGTTGCAGATCAGGCGCGCCCAAAAGCCGCATGGCGGCGCCGGTGGGCGCGCTGTCGATCACCAGCACATCGTACTCGTCCGATTCGAGATAGCGCTTGATACGCACCAGCGCCAGAATCTCGTCCAGCCCTGGTAGCACTGCGAGTTCACCGGCCACAGGGGCCTGCACGCCGCGCTCTTGCAGGGCAGCGGCGATGCGTCGCTTGATGGCGCCCCAGTAGCGCTCGAGCTCCTCGCCCGTGTCCAGCTCGCAGGCCAGCAGCCTCTCGCCGCCCACCTGGCGCGGCTCGTTATCGAGCGGTTGGCCCAATGCGTCGGCCAGACTGTGGGCGATGTCGGTGCTGATCACCAGCGTACGTTGACCCGCCCCGGCCGCGCCGAGCGCCGTGGCAGCAGCCAGCGTGGTCTTGCCGACACCGCCTTTGCCCGTGTATAGGATGGCGCGCACGCGATCAGGCCAACCGTGCCGTCATGGCCGTCATGGCGGCCAAAACGGCCTCGCGCGCTTGATGATCGCGCTCGTATGCCAGGAGCAGGGCGATCTCATCGCGGCTCAGGCCGCCCAGCAACCCGATGATGGTGCTGGCATCGAGCCCGTCATAATCGGCCACGGGCAGCACGCCAAATGACTGTGCGGCTTGGCGCTCTTGCGGCGGCGACTGCACCAGGCTCAACAGTGCCCGCGTCACTGGCCCGGGGTGCTCTGCCGTCTCGACGCCGGCGCTGTTTGCCGCCTTGATGGCTCGCGCCACGGCCCTGCCTGTTAGCACCACCGCGCCGATGCCGGTGAGGAGCACGTCTTTGGCCACGCGTCGGACCGGTTCCAGATCGACCTCGGGCAGGCGAACGGTTGGGCGCTTGAATTCAAGTTCCACCACACGACGGGGCAGCTCGCCCGCCATGGCGTCTTGCTCGGTCATTTCTACCCTCCTGATGCTGACATCACACACCATACGCTGGCGCGGGGGCAGAGTTGCGGCATGTCATGAGCGGTGCTCAGCAGCCGCTGCCGAAAGGGCAATGGGTCAGCAGGGGGCAATCTGCACAGCGGGGTTTGGCGCGGCAGTGCGTTTTGGCATGCTGGACGATGAGGGCATGAGCCTCATTGTAGAGGGCGGTGTCTGAGGGCAGGGCGGCCATCCAGTGGGCCTGCAGCGCTTGGTAGCTGGCACGCTGCGCCCAGTCGGCTCCCAGTCGGGCGAGCAGGCGGCGTGTGTAGGCGTCGACCACAAAGGTCGGTCGCTCAAAGGCATAGAGCAAGATGCTGTCCGCCGTCTCAGGGCCGACGCCCTGCACGGCCAGCAGCTCGGCGCGCAGCGTCTGCAGTGGTAGCGCCAACCAGCGGGGGTGCTCGAGGCCCCACGGCGCCAGATAGTTCAGCAGTGATCGCAGCCGCCTGAGCTTGACGTTGTAGAACCCCGATGGCCAGATACACGCGCGCAGGGTGTTGTCATCGCTGGCCAACAGTGCCGGCCACTCGAGCAGCCCTGCCAGGGCCAGGTTGTCGATGGCACGCGAAGCATTGCGCCAGTTGGTGTTCTGGATCAGCACCGCCCCCACGATGATCTCGAGCCGCGTCTCGCCTGGCCACCAGTGCTGCGGGCCATAGGCATGCAGCAGCGTCGCAAAGAGATCTGGCAGCGGCAGCATGCCCTCAGTGCTCAATGGCAGCCTCATCCAGCAGCGGTGGTGCGGCCAAGGCGAGTCGTCCGGTGCGCCACTTTATCAGCAGCAGCAGGCCCACCAGGCCCGTGGCCAGCCCGATGAGGCCCAGCAGCCCGCCTTCGGGGCCAAACTCGCCGCCCGTCCATCGCGGTGGCCCCACGGCCTGCAGGGCGAAAAGGTTGAACGGCGACACCCGGTGCCCGCTCACTGGCAGGCCGAACACGGTGCCCTGAAACAGGTTCCACGTGATGTGTATGCCGATCGACAGCCCGAGTCGGCCGGTCAGCAAGACGCCAAGGCCCAGCAATAGCCCGGCGGCCATCACAGCCACAGTGCTGGCCGGGGTTGCAGAGGGATTATCGGCATGCAGCAGCCCAAAGTAGACCGAGGTGCCCGCCCAGGCCAAAAGGAGCGCCCATCGCGGCGACAACCAGCGTGTGCAAAGCCCTTCGGTCAGGCTGGTGAGCAGGTAGCCTCGCGCCCACACCTCTTCGTGTAGGCCCACCAGCAGCCAGAGGCTCAGCGACAGCGCCAGGCTGCCCGGGCCGGCATAGCCCGCCCAGATCGCGCCCACCTTCAGCCAGCCAGAGACCAGGCCCACGCCGACCGTTGCCATCATCATCGCGGCGCCCAACGCCAGCCCCAGGCCCAGCTCGTGCCAGTTGGCGCGGCTGGGCGGCAGGCCCATGCCACTGTGCGAGCGGCGATCGACCCAGCGGGCGCAGACATAGGCCGCCAGTAAGGTCGCCCCTGCCATGGTGGCCACGTTGCCCATGGCGGTGGCACTGGCCCACGGCCCAGCCACTGTGGCCGCCGCGCTCAAGCCCAGCATCAAAAGGGCGCGCAACAGCACGAACATGACGATACGCCATAGTGCGCGTGGGCGGCAGAGGCGTCGATCCCAAAAGAGAGACGCCGCCGTCGCCAGCGCGCACCGTGCATTCATGGGGCTCAGGCCCAGGCCGAGGCGATCTCGTCAGCCCAGGCTTCGATGACCGGCCAGTCGCGAAAGTCGCCCGGCTCGGCCTTCATAGCCTTGAGTATCCAGCGTGCCAGAAACCACATCGCCTGAGGATCATGCGCACCGGCAAAAGATGCGGCGTGTGTGCAGTTCACCAGTGCGGCGAATAGCTGGGCATACTTTTCGGCCTCGGCCTTCTGCTCGGGCGTATTCTGAGCAGCAGCCAGGCAGACCGCAAAAGCCGCAGCCTTTTTGCCAGCAAGCACGTCATGCTGCTGCGTCAGCAGCTTGGTCATGTCGCGGTGTAGGCCGCCCGCATAGATGCCGCTGCCCAACACCACGCCGCCATAGTCGCTCAGATCGCCGGCCTGGCGCACATCGGTCGTGGTCACATCGTGTCCGCCTGCGCGTAGCCGCTCGGCCACACGCTCAGCTATGCCGCGAGTGCTGCCGTACTTGGAACCGTAGGTTACCAGAATCTTCATGTCGTCTCCCCTCCTGCCTCAAAGGCCAACAGACGTGCCGATGATACCACGGGGATTGACACGTTGGTTCGGCCAGGCGGCGAGAAGTGTCCCTGGCCAGGCGGCCAGTCTGTTGGCCTGCACGGGCCTAGCCACGGCGCTCGAGGCGCTGGGCCGTCACAGTGTACCAGCGGCGCAGCTCTGGCTCTGAGACGAGCGGCGCGCTCACGGCGGCCAGCGTCTCGGCCTGCATCTCGCCCAGCTCGACGAGTTCGCGGCCGGCCTGCTGCGCGGCCGCCAGCACCTTTTGGCCGGCAGGCGTGGTCTGCTGGCGGGTGGCATCGAGCATGGCCATGGCATGCGGGCGCAGCACGGCGCCCGCAAAGGGCACGCTGGCGTTGGCGGCCATCTCTTCTGCGATGTGGAGCACCACATCCAGGTTCTCCACCTCCCACCAACCGCCCGTGGCCACCAGTGCGATGCGGCTGATCGCCACACCGTCACGGAAGCGGGCGCGCGTCCGCCCTGAGCGCCAGGCGAGCTGTGGCGTCAACAGCGGCACCAGCCGGTTGAGCAGGTCTTGCATGCGGCCCGGCAGCGGCGCATACACCGGGGCGGCCAGCAGCAGAATGTCTGCAGCGCGCAATCTTGGGTAGAGCGCCTGCATATCGTCAGCGATGTAGCAGCTGCCCGGCTGGCGAAACCAGCAGTGCATCTCACCGGTGCAGGGCTGCAGGTCCATCTTATCAGGGTAGACGATCTCGCTGGTAGCCCCTGCCTCCTGCGCCCCAGCCAGCACGGCGCTCAATAAGCGGCCGGTGTGCCCTGCATCCATGTTGGGGCTGCCATTGACGGCAAAGATGTGTGTCATCAGAGGCTCCTGTGCGGTCTGTACGCTCGTCTGCAGCGTGGCGTCGATGTCGTGATATCGCTGACGCGGTGCTCAGCCCTCTGGCACCACGCCGATGGTCAGCAAGATGTTGGCATAGATGCGCTGCTCGCCGGTGGCGATGACCAGCGCGACATCCTGGCCACGCGCGGCCTCGTAAAAGTCAAACCGCCCCATCTTGCCCAGCGGCACCTCTGGCCCCAGCACGCGCCGAAAGGCGTCAAAGATGGCTGGCTCGGGGCCCTCGTTGGGCATCATGACCTGGGCTGCCTCGATGACGATGGCATCGGCGAGCACGGCCAACACCTCGTCTACCGGTGCATAGCCGCGCGTCAGGTTGAGATAGACGCAGGGCGCCTCAGGGTTCGAGCCTGTGCTGAACGGATAGTTGCCGTCGGCGATGAGCACCTGCGAGCCGTGCCCGGCGCCAGCCAGCGCTGATAGGATCTCTGGATGAGTCAGTCGGTGCTTGAGCATACAAACCTCCTACCGCGTCACTCAGGTGGCAGTATAGTGCCGCTGCCCCGAGCCGCGCAAGGCCGTAGCACCAGATGGCACTGGATGGGTTGTCGACTTTGGCATACAATGGCCCGCAGTATCCCCCCATATTTTTCTGTAGGAGTGTGTGTCATGAAGCCGATTCCCCTGACGATTCTTCACTCCAACGACATGCACGGCGACTTTTTGGCCGAGATGAGCAGTGGCGAAACCCACCTGGTGGGTGGCCTGTCGCTGCTTTCAGGCTACATTAACGCCGTGCGAGAGACAGAGCGCAATGTCCTTTTCGTCATCGCCGGCGATATGCTGCAGGGCTCGATCATCGATAGCGAGTACCGCGGCGTTTCGACCATCGAGATCATGAACTATCTTGCGCCCGACGTGGTGACGCTAGGGAACCACGAGTTTGACTATGGCTTGCCACACATGCTCTTTCTCGAGCGCGTGGCCAACTTTCCTATCGTCAACGCCAACCTCTATATCGAAAAATATAACAAACGGATGATGCAGCCCTATCACATCATCAAGAAAGATGGCATCGAGATCCTGTTCATCGGCATCATCACAGAAAAGGTCATGTCGAGCATCGCCAACGACCAGCAGATCGCCTCGTTCATCACCCTTGAGGATGCGGCTGCCGAGGTCGGTCATATCACCAATGCCTTCAAGAACGACGACATCGACCTGACCGTGCTTCTGACGCACATCGGCTACGAGTCGGACGTGGAACTGGCCAAGCTCTTGCGGCCCGAGTGGGGCGTCGATCTGATCATCGGCGGGCACTCGCACACGGTGCTCGACGAACCGACGGTGGTCAATGATGTCATCATCGCCCAGGCCGGCGTGGGCACCGATCAGATCGGCCGGTTTGACCTGATCGTCGACGAAGAGACCAACAGCATCGCCGAGTACCGTTGGGAGCTGGTGCCCATCACTACCGCGATTGCTCAGCCAGACCATGGACTCGAGACGTTCATTGGCTCGTTCAAAGAGGTGGTCGATCGCAAGTACAATTCGGTGGTGACGCGCTTTACCAGAAAGCTCGAACACCCCATGCGCGAGGTGGAGACGCCGCTGGGCAACCTGGTGGCCGACGCCATGGCCGATGGCACGCGCACCGACGTGATGCTGCAGGGCAGCGGCGCCATTCGTTTCAAGCAGCTTGGCCCGCTGGTGACGCTGGGCGAGCTGGTGGCCTGTTTTCCCTTTGACGAGAGCGTGACGCGCTTTACCGTCTCAGGGGCGCAGCTCAAGCGCATCTTTGCACATATCATGAGGCCCGAGAACCGCGACGGCGAGGGTGAGTGCTATCAGGTGAACCACGGCGTCAAGGCCGTCTACCGCGACGGCGAGCGCAAGCTCGAAGAGCTATGGGCTCGTGGCGCCCCCGTGGTCGACGACGCGACCTACACCCTGGCCACCAGCGCCTATCACGAAAAGAACGCTAGCGCCTTTCTAGGGGTGCCCATCGAAGAGCTGCGTGCCTCTGGACCGCACAAGATGGTAACGACCTCGATGCGCGATGTGCTGCTCGAGTATCTGCGCGCTCATCAGGGGCTAGATGCCAGCGTCGAGGGCCGGCTTGTCTATCTCTAGGCGCGCCGCATGCAGACGTGGGAGAGGGGGCGGACGCTATGTGCGCCCCCTCATAGTTGCCCTGCATACCTGCCTCTGCTAGAATGGCCCCGCTATGGCGATGCCAGCCTATCCCGATGACCCTGCGCTGCCGCTGGTGGCCCTGAATGCCCACCTGCTCTCCGACGATGCGTCCTATCGCGCGGCGGGCGTGAGCCGCTTTATACACGGGCTGCTGGCCAACCTGCCTCTGGTAGACCCCACCCTGCGCTATGCCGCCTTTGTAGAGCATGAAGGCTTGCGTTACCCTGGCTGGCGCACCGAGTTCAGCCGCTGGGCCGCGGGCAGCCCCTGCCGCCGCATCGTGTGGGAACAGCTCGGGCAGCCCTGGCGCATCAGGCAGCTGCGGGCCGCGCTGCTCCACGCGCCGGTAAATGTAGGGCCCGCCCTGGGCCGCCTGGTAGCGCAGTGCCCCACCGTGGTCACCGTGCACGACCTGAGCTTTGTGCGCTACCCCGAGCTCTTTACCCGCGCTCGCAGACTCTATCAGCAGCACCTGACGCCCTATACCGTGCGGCACGCGGCGGCCATCACGGCAGATTCTCAGGCCACCAAAAACGATCTCGTGAACCTCTATGGCGTGGACGCTAACAAGGTGCGCGTGGTCTACCCAGGCGTCGATGCTGGCCTGGTCCCCATCGCTGATGAGAGCCGTCTGGCGGCGCTGCGGCACCGGCATCGCCTGCCCGAGCACTTTGTGCTGTTTCTGGGCACCATCGAGCCGCGCAAAAACCTGGTGACCCTGCTCGAGGCCTATGCTCTCTTGCAGAGGCGCGCAGGTCTGCCCCATCACCTGGTGATTGCCGGCGGCAAGGGCTGGCACTATGAGCAAGTGTTTGCTGCGGTCGAACGCCTGGGGCTGAGTGAGCAGGTGCACTTCCCCGGTTATGTCTCGGCGGGCGAGTTGCCTCTGTGGTACAATGCCGCAGCTGTTCTGGCCTATCCCTCGCTCTATGAGGGCTTTGGCCTGCCGCCACTCGAGGCCATGGCCTGTGGAACCCCGGTGGTGGTCTCTAACGTCTCATCGCTGCCTGAGGTGGTGGGCAGCGCTGCGCCCATGGTAGATCCGCACGATGTAGCAGGGTGGGCCGATACGATAGCGCGGCTGCTCACAGACCAGAACTTTGCCGACACGGTGCGCGCTGATGGGCTTCGCCGTGCGCAGGCCTTTACCTGGGAGCGGACGGCCCGGCAGGTGTCGCAGGTTTATCACGAGGTGCTCGGCGTATGAACGGTTCGGTAGATGCGCCCATCTTGAGGGTTCGACGCTGGCTCAAGCCCGTCAGCGACGCCCTGCTCATCGCTGCAGCTTTTGCGTTGGCCTATCTGGCGCGCTACCACTGGCAGTGGCTACGTCAGCTCGAGCCCACCTACTTTGTGCCCCTGCGTGTCTACATCCCCAGCATAGCAGCGCTGACAGCCATTCTGATGTTGATGCTCTGGGTGTCGGGTGCCTATGGTGATGCCCGTGGGCGCGGACTGTGGGATGAAGGTGTGATTGTGCTGCGTTCGGTGGTGCTGGGCATCGCCACCATGATCGTGGCGGTGTTTCTGTCGACGCCGAGCTTTTACTCACGGCTGATCTTTGGCTACACGGGCATCTTTGCTCTGGTGCTTTTGGGTGTGGCGCGCATCGTTGAACGTAACGTGATGAACCGGCTGCACCGCCGCGGCATCGGCGTGCAGCGCCTGCTGATTGCAGGGGTCGGCGAGATCGGCCAGAGCGTGATGCGGTCATGCATCGCCCGCCCCGAGCTGGGCAGGGTGGTGGTGGGCTTTGTCGACGACGACCCTGAGCGTGCTGTCACCGATATCGGACGCTTCAAGGCGCTCGGCACACTGAGTGACCTGCCGGCCCTCATCGTCGCACATCGCGTCGACGAGGTGGTGGTGGCCCTACCCTGGCAGGCCCATCGGCGTATTCTCGAGGTGGTGCGCGCGTGTGAGCGCGAGAACGTGCGCGTGCGCATCGTGCCCGATCTGTTCCAGCTCTCTCTGTCGCAGATGGTGGTCGAAAACCTCGATGGCATCCCCTTGATCGGGGTGACCGAGCCGCACCTGGCGGCCTGGGAGCGGATCGTCAAGCGTGCCATTGACCTGCTCGGAGCGGCTGTGGGGTTGCTGGTGCTGTTGCCGCTAATGGCTGCACTGGCACTGGCCGTGCGTATCGACTCGCCAGGGCCAGCCATCTTTCGGCAGGAGCGCGTCGGCCGCGGTGGAAGGACTTTTACCTGCCTCAAGTTTCGCACCATGGTGCGAGATGCCGAGGCGCAGCTCGATGCCCTGCGAGACCGCAACGAGGCCGACGGCCCGCTGTTCAAGATCAAAGACGACCCCCGCCGCACTCGGGTGGGCAAGTTCCTCAGGCGCACCAGCCTCGATGAGCTGCCGCAACTCTGGAATGTGCTACGCGGCGAGATGAGTCTGACTGGCCCACGTCCGGCCATCCCCGCTGAAGTAGCGCAATACGAGCCCTGGCATCTGCGGCGCCTCGAGGTGTCGCCGGGCATCAGTGGCATGTGGCAGGTGTCTGGCCGCAGTGATGTGGGGTTTGACGAGATGGTGCTGCTCGATATCTACTATATCGAGAACTGGTCGCCCCTGCTCGACCTGCGCATCATTCTCAAAACCATCCCCGTGGCGCTATTCGGCAAAGGCGCCTACTGAGAGGTGAGGTCCCATCATGCCCGTTTTTGAGAAACAGATCGACGTCGCCGGGCTGACGGCTCTGGCGCAAGAGCTGGTGCGCACGCCCAGCCTATCGGGCCAGGAAGGCGCCGTGGCCGCCCTGCTGGCAGAGGCTATGCAGGTCCATGGCTGGCAAGATGTGCACATCGACCGTATGGGCAATGTCATCGGGCGCATTGGGCCTGAGGGGGCGCCAGGACTGCTGCTCGATGGGCATATGGACACCGTGGGTGTGGGAGATGCCAAGGCCTGGGCGCGCGACCCGTTTGAGGGGCAGATCGTCGATGGGGTCCTCTATGGCCGCGGCGCCAGCGACATGAAGGGCGCGCTGGCGGCCCTGGTGTTCGCTGGTCAGCGTATCGCTGCACAGCGCGATCGGCTAAACCGGGCGGTCTATCTGTGTGCTGTGGTGCAAGAGGAGCCTTGTGAGGGCCTGGCGGTACGTCATATCATCGAGAATGAGGGCATTCGCCCAATGGCTGTGGTCATCGCAGAGGCCACCAACCTGCAACTGGCCCGTGGACAGCGCGGGCGCATCGAACTGCAGGTAGACGTGTACGGCCGCTCGTGCCACGCCAGCGCGCCGGAGCGCGGCGTGAATGCGATCTATGAGGCCACACGGCTTGTGTTTGCGCTGCAACTGCAGGCGCCGCAACTCAGCAACGACTCTTTTCTGGGCAAAGGGAGCCTGGCGGTGACGGCCATCGCATCAGAGGCCGGCAGCCGCAACGTGGTGCCCGACCATTGCATGGTCTATGTCGACCGGCGGCTAACCATCGGTGAGACCGAGGCCACCGCTCTGGCAGAGGTGCGCCGAGTGCTATCGCGCGAGGCCATCAGGGCCGAGGTGCGCGTGCCGCGCTATCAAACTACCAGCTACACTGGCTGGCAATGCGAGCAGCCCGAGGTCTTTCCTGCGTGGACCACGCCTGAAGACTCACCGTTGGTGAGGCAGGTCACCGCTTCTGTGGTATCAGAGTTGGGCCTGCCGCCCCGGTTGACGCGCTGGGAGTTCAGTACCGATGGCGTCTATACCGCTGGCGTGGCAGGCATCCCCACGGTGGGCTTTGGCCCAGGAGAAGAACGCTACGCTCACACCGTCGACGATCAGGTGCGCATTGCAGACCTGGCGTCAGCGGCGGGGGTGTACGCGGCCATCGCCATGCGCGTGTGCGGCTAGCGTCGCCGAGGCGCTACTCGCGTTCCCAGATGATGGTGTAGCTGACGCCGGTGGCCTCTTGGCCCTCGGCCACGTACATGCCCACCTGAACGGCGTCAAAGGCGCCCACCTCGGCCACGCCCTCGATCGATACTGGCTCGCCGGGCCGAGCGATGGCCTCGGCGCTGGGCTCGGCGGCGCTCCCCACAAACACGCGCATCTCGCTTGTATCGACGGACAGCTCTACCCAAACGCGATAGGGCGTGCCGCGCATTACGCCATCTGTTTCGATATCATAGGTGTAAGGGCCGCGCACCGTGCGGATAGAGCCCTCGCACCGCCCCTCGCCCATGCTCGAGCGGCAACTCTGGCTTTGACCGACGGCGGTGGCCGCCCCTGGACCGCAGGCGCAGACGACGAGCAAAGCCAACAGAAGCAGTGCGGCACGGCGGATGGTTCTCATCGGGTCTCCTTGGGGGGATAGTTCTGCCTGATGGTATTCGATCCGCACGCCCCTGCAAGCGCTTTTCGTGCCGATTGACACCCCATTGTCGATATAGCACAATGCCGCAACCTTGCACCTGGAGAGATGCGCATGTCTGTTCCATCCGCCAGAGCGCCCCGCCATTCCGAATGGCCGCTCGTGGTGCTGGTGAGCGCTGTGCTCTTGCTGGCGATGTCTCTTACTGTGGCAGACCCCGATCTGTGGGGCCACCTGCGCTTTGGGCAAGACACGCTGGCACACGGTGGCCCCGTGCGCGACGATCCCTATGCTTACACCACTGCGCCTGGCGCCTGGGTCAATCATGAATGGTTGGCTGAGGTGTCGTTTGCCGTGGCCTACGGGGCTCTGGGTGTATGGGGTCTGTCAGCCCTCAAGACGTTGGTGTGCATGGTGGCGCTGGGGAGCATCTACTGGAGCGCTAGGCGGCATGGCAGCGGCGTGGTTGGGCCGGTGTTGGTTGTGGTGCTTGCTGTGCTCGCAGTTCTGCCGCACTTGCGGCAGGTTCGGCCGCAGATCTACACCGTCGCCTTGATGACGGCCCTGTTGCTGGTGTTGCGCAGCTATGAGAGCGGGCGGCAGCGTTGGCTGTGGGCCTGCGTGCCTATCATGATGGCCTGGGTCAATCTGCACGGTGGCGTGTTGGCCGGCGCGGCCGTTCTGCTAGCCTGGTATGGCGGACGCGTGCTATCGCGCTTGATCGTCTTGCGGAGCTTGCGGCCCTGGCGTGAGCTCGTTGGCTTGGGCGAGCTAGGTGTAGTGCTGGCGTCGCTGGCGGCCACGCTTGTCAATCCCTATGGGTGGGAGCTGCCCGGGTTCTTGCTGCGCACCGCCACTGGCCCGCGGACTGAGATTCAGGATTGGCAGCCAGCCACGCTCAACTCGTATGGTGGCGTGGCCTATCTGGTGTTGCTGGCTGTGCTGGCCCTGGTGTATCTCCGCGGGCGGCAACGGCCTACACTGGCGCAATCGCTGGTGCTGTTGGCGCTGGTGGTGGCTGCGTTGGCTGCGCAACGTCATGTACCGTTGCTGGGCCTGGCCGTGCCAGTGCTTGCGGGCTCTTCTCTGCAAACCCTGCTGACCGAGCGCCTGGCGAGACGAAGCCTTGTCGTGCCCGCACGCAGTGGGCACCAGCGCATCGTCACCGTCATCTCGGTCGCGCTGGCTGCCGTGGCCGCCGGCTATGCGCTCTTTTATGCTATGGGCAATCTCTTTTACTCGTCTGACGACTATCCCGTGCACGCGGTGGCGCTGTTACAGCAGCGGGTGGAGCGGGCCAACCTGGTCACCCCCTACGGCTGGGGCGAGTATGTCATCTGGCACGTGGGGCCCGACATCAAGGTGAGCATGGATGGCCGCCGTGAGACCGTCTATGACGATGAGACCTATCAACAGAGCATGGCCTGGCACTTTGGCACGCGTGGCTGGGATGCTCAGGTGGACGATCCGGCCGCAGAGCTGGTACTCACCGTGGCCGACCACCCCAGTGATAGCCTGATGCGCCTCAAGCCGGGCTGGGAGCTGGTGTATGAGGATGCCACGGCGTCGCTGTTTGCCCGCGAGGCGAGCGAGCTGGCGGCGACGCTCAAGGCCCCATACGCGCCAGCAGAGCTGGCTGAGCGGCCCATCTTCCCCTGAGTTTACGCGCACTTGACGCTATTTGTGGAGTTGAGCAAGATAGGGTGCCACACCGTCTGAGGAGGACTGGGATGGACTTTGGCCTCGCAGAGCAGAACTATCTCCGACTCGAAAAGCTACGGCGCAGCGGGCAGATCGCTGAGGAGGAATACCGCGCCCAGCTGGGCGCGCTGCGGGTGACCGACGCCCAAGGCCGCACCTGGATGCTGCAAGAGCAGACCGGGCAATGGCATGTGTGGGATGGCGCTGCCTGGCAGCCCAACGCCCCTGAGGGGCGTGCTGGTGTGGTGCGGGTGCCACAGGCGACAGCTCCAGCGCCGCCGGCTCCTGCCGTCCCGACGTCGCCGCCGCCTGTGGCGCCGGCCGTGGGCCAGGCAGCGGCCGTGGGCTATGTTGGCCAGCCAACGGTGCCCCCCAACGTGGCGCTAGCCCGTCAACGGCCCGGCTGCGTGAGCATTACCCTGCGCATGTGGCTCTGGGGGCTGGTGTGGTTCGGCGCCGCCTACGCCGTGCATGCGTTGCCACAGAGTGCTACGCCCTGGTGGGGGTATCTGTTGGTGGGGCTTGGTGCGTTGGGCACGTTGGTGTTGTGGATCAGGCGCATGACGCGGCACGGCCGGGTACTGCGCCGCCTGGCCAGGGGAGGTGCAGCATGAGACAGGCTCGCAAGCCATGGCGCTGCTTTTCGGTACTGCTATCATTACTAGTCATATTGAGTATACTCTCTCCGCTGGTGGCGGCTGACGAACCGGATGATGGGGGCGAAGCGCTGGAGGAGCGTGTTGCCCGCGAGGCAGCCGAGTCACTGGGCTGGCCCACGGACGTTCAGCAGAAGTCGTTGCGCGCTTCGAACTGGGCTGAGGAGACCGTCATGATGCTCTGGCCGCCCGAAAGCGCTGCACGCTACCACAACAAGCAGATGTACACCGCCACCAACGGCGGCAGCTATGATGACGAGTCTATCCAGTGGCTGCGTATCCTGAACATGGGCGAGCAGGGCAGCCGTGATTTCATCGACACCATGGTCGAGAACGGCCTTTCGCATTCCTCTTATCAGGGGCGCGAGGGCATCATCATGAGCGTGGGCGATGAGATCTGCGAGCCGGGCGGACTGCTGGGCTTTCTCATGAAATATCTGGTGGGATTGGTCAGCCAGGCGTTGGCAGAGGTGTTTGGCGAGAGCGAGGTCAGCGTCGACGACGTGATCGAGCCCGAAGACCAGGCTTGCGCCGAGGCGGCGGCAGGTTTGATCATGTGGACCTGCGGGTCGCACGTGTTCATTGCCCGTGACGATACGGGCAGTGGCGACGAGGAGGACATCGCGGCGGCGCTGTGGATGGCTGCCGAGCAATCACACATCTGCGATATTGGCGATTCGCTGGTGCTGCTGGCCGGCACCGACGACAAGCCCAACACCAAGACGATCGATCATGCGCAAAAGATGGCGCAGGACGTGAACAGCTACTATGGCCAGAACGCCTACGGGCGCGTGTCGCTGGCCTACACCTTCCTCGACGCTGATGGCAAGAGCGGCGACGATGACGGCTACAGTGTGGGGCCGAGCATGGCCGACTGGGCAGATAGAGAGTGCGAGTTTGCCGCCGAGGCCGTCAGGAAAGCGTTTGAGGGCGGCGCGCCCCGCGAAGAGATCAACCTGGAGCGTGTCATTGTGGCCTACAGCGGCCCGGCGGTGCAGGACGATCCCGCCAATGGCGTGCTGTCGACGCTGTGCTGCATGCCGCCCAACAGGATGTGGCACGAGATCGAAGTGGGGCCTGACGAAAACAGATCGCGCATCTATACCGGGAGCCTGATCATGGTCTCGGAGGAGGAGGGCATGGGCGGCTGGGCCCATGAGGTGGGTCACAGCCTCTATAGCAAGTATCTGCTGCTGGGCAAATACAACCGCATTGCCGACCGCTACAACTACAGCCAGCCCTGGGGACAGTTCGGCAAGGTCGGTTACTGGGGCTTGATGGGCTCGGGCAACTACTGGGGCGACCCGGAGGCCTCGGCGCCGACGCACATGACCGGCTACTCGAAAGAGGCCGCCGAGTGGCTCACCTATCTGGAGGGACAACTGGACAAGGAATACACCCTGACGTCGGTAGAGAATCAACAGGCGGGCGACACCGTCTTGCGGTTTGACGATCCGACCACCAACAACCCGAACCACTATTACATCATGGAGGCGCGTGATAGCGGCGCGCCCTATGGCGCGCCGGAGAGTGGGGTGGTAGTCTATCAAGTGGGCTGGAAAAGCTCTCACAACTATCACATTGTGAATTCCATCTCGCCGACGACGGGCGCCACGATGGGCACCGGCGCGGGCAACCGCAGCTACCAGCGGCCCACTTTTCGAGATGCTGGCCTGGAAGGCGCGCCGACGAGCATTGCTGTTCCCTGGCTCAAGATGGAGTTTCGTCTGATCAGCGAAGACACCAGCGAGGGGTATAGTGCGCGAGTCGAGGTGGCCAGCTTTGAGCCACCGCCGGTGGTGGGCGCGGCGGCCGGGCCCACAGGTGACCCGGCGGTGCCAGCGAGCGAGACGCCCAGCAGCACAGGCGGCAACGCGGGCTGTGGGCCGGATACGCCGCTGCCCGATATCGACCTTCACGCCTATGACGCCCAGGGGCGCCACGTGGGGCTCAACTATGACACCGGGCAGTACGAACGCGACATCCCCGGCTGCTATGCCTCTGGCGATCTCAAAGACGCCGAGGAGTGGATCTTTGTGCCCGAGGGCACTGAGGTGCGCTACGAGCTGAGCAGCTACAAGACAGAGCAGTTCTTGCGGGATCGGCCCGAGTATCGCGACGTGATCCGCCCGCAAAAGTATGAGCTGACCTATCAGCGCATCGATGCGAATGGCGAACGCACGGCCGCCAAAGCCAAGGGCGGCCAGATCGAGGCGGGTGAAGAGACCGATCTGGGCGGGCCGGATGACGACGGCCTGAAGTTCAAGTCGGTGCGCACGCCGGGCTATGGCAAGAATCTGCCAGAGAACCTGTGGTGGACGGGCCTATTGCTGGCCTTGGGGGCCATGTCGGTGATCGGGTGGATCGTGGCGCTGGCGCGCCGTTGAGCGAGCCAGATTGACTCAACAGGCGCCCGGGCATATGCTCTGGGCGCCTGTTGGCATGATGGGGCGGTGGCGAAATGGCAGACGCTGCGGACTTAAAATCCGCTGGGGTAACTCCCATGAGGGTTCGAATCCCTCCCGCCCTACACAATATACGGTATGGTCTCTTGCAGTCTACCACTACAGGTTGTGGTTCTCTCCCCAAAGGAGAGGCACATGGCACTGCAAGATGTAACCCAGCGGATTCTCACAGCACGTCGAGCCTCGTCACTCACCCTCGAGCTTCAGGGTTTCCTCCTCGACTGCCGCGCACGCAACCTAGCTGCCGGCACGCTGCTGTTCTATCAACAGAAGCTTCACCCTCTTCTGTCCTGGCTGGAGCAGCGCGGCGTCACCTCAGCGGAGGAGATCAAGGCACTGCATTTGCGGGGCTGGCTGGTAGAGCTGACCAGCACCGGCCACACGCCCGGCGGCGTTCACGCCTACTATCGCGCGGCCAAAGCTTTCTGCACCTGGCTCGAGGCCGAGGGCTCGGTGGAGGTCAGCCCGATGAAACGGGTTCGAGCGCCCAAACTGCCCGAAGAGCAGCTGGAGCCGGTGAGCATGGACGACGTGCGTGCGATGCTGACCGCGTGCAATAGCGGACGCTTGCTCGATTTGCGCGATGCGGCCATCATCCTGGCACTCTTGGACAGCGGCTGTCGGGCGTCCGAGTTTGCGGCGCTCAGCTACGGCGATGCCGACCTGCGCTCTGGCTCGCTGCTGATTCGATCGGGCAAGGGGGGCAAGCCGCGCGTGACCTTTCTGGGCGTGACCAGCCGGCGGGCGGTGCTCAAGTACCTCCGCAAGCGAGGCGAACCTCAGGACGGCGAGCCGCTCTTTGCCACCGATGAGGGCGGAAGATTCACGTATGCTGGGCTGCGATCAATGATCGAGCGCCGGGCGACGCAGGCCGGCATCGAGCCGCCCACGTTGCACAGCTTTCGGCGGGCGTTCGCGCTGGGCTGCCTGAGGAACAATGTGGACGTGTACTCGCTTCAGAGGCTGATGGGGCACGCCTCACTGGCCGTGCTCAGAAGATACCTGGCGCAGACAGAGGCGGATCTGCAGCGGGCGCACGAGCGAGGCGGGCCGGTGGACAGGCTGCTGTGAGGCCAAAGCGCAAAACGCTGCAAGTCCGGCTATGGAACGCCGTCTCTAGTAGGCCAACACCATCGCTACTGGCTGAGCCAAGGCCCGGGTGGCGATTGACAATCGCGCTACTGAGACAGCCGTGCCCGGAGACTGTTCACCTGCGCTGCCCCGAATCCTCTAGAGTCCGTATCGCGCTGCGATTGCGTCGGCAGCCGGGCTGAAGCCAAGCCTACAGCTCCCGCGCCCGACTGTCTCGCTTGACTATAGAACGTTAGTTCTATAGTCTCCAGTCACAACCGTGTGGTCGAACGAGAGTGCAGACGAGGCCGCAAATCCACTGTTGCCGCCACCTAGGCGCCTTGCGCCCCAAAGACCCTGAAGCAGCCGACGTGCTATCGACAAAGCCAGGGGCCAGTGGCATTGTGTTGCGACTTCTGTTGTCACGTGGCGCGAGCTTTCTGCCATGCCCGCGTAAATAGCGGACAGTCGAAGCGGCTGTCGGACAAAGGAGGCTGAATTGCGCAAGTTTTGTACAGCGTGCCATGCCGAGTCCGACCACAAACATGCACGGCAGCGCGCTCAGGTTGCGCCCAAGAGAACCCCCGACGCATGCCGAAGAGGTAGAGCATGATATCGCGACCGAGCTTGCCACGTCGGGTATTGCGCGCCGCAGTCGAGAAGCTAGGTGTCTTCGATCGTGCAGACTACTACATGGCCACGTTCGTGGAACCCTACACCGTCGTGCTGCGGTACGACGCCAGGAAACACGTATTCCACAGAGCAGACTCCTGGCGAATCGAAGAAGGCATGCCCCAGCCCGAGTCGGAGGCAGACGCGTCGCTGACGGTGTATGTGCGCACGCGGCGAGTGATGGACTCGGTCTTCTGGTACCACTGGGTAAAGGACGTCGTGCAATATGACTGGCCTGCCCGCAAACAGGGAGCGGCGAGCCCGTGGATGGCTCACCCTAACGTGGCCTGGCAGACCATGGAGTGGGGGCCATGCCCCGGCGACCCCTTCCTCATTGCCTGCGGGATCTATCAAGACGACTGGCGTGGAATGCCATTGACCACCTCGCGGATCGGAGGGGTTCTGTCCAGATCGAGGGATCGTTATCAACGACTCGCTGAGACGATCGCGCTTGCTGATTGGGTGTCCCTTAGGGATGCCACAGGGATCTCGCGCTTATGGGATCGGACGTATCACTATGTGGGCCCAGACTGGAAGGACGACCTGGAGGAAGGCTGGCGGCCTCACACAGCCGAGATGTGGCGGATGATCGATACGGAACTAGACCTGCAGACTGCTGAAGTAGAGGCAGCTATTGACCAGACTGTGCTACCACCTCTCGACCCCTGGTGGTATGCACTGGTCCCCCATGAGCAGCATCGTGCCATCGTCGAGCTGTATCAAGAAGGATTGTTCGCCAAGGAGATCGCCGAGCGACTCAACTACGAACCGGACACCGTCACATCACTGGTGAAAAAGCTTCGTGATCGCCTGGGTCCCGAGGTCGTGCCCTGGCGTCATGGCCCCAAGAAGCGACGCAAACACAAGTAAACGGCGTGTCGCAGCACCCACTCTTTCGTACCCCGCACCGAACCTCTGATAGCGCTGCACGAGGTCCCCAGGATGCATTCCACGGTCTTGCATGCAGCTTGCATCGATCCGAGGGTATTTGTGATGCATTGCATGCATGCATCGACGCGTATACGGATGCAGCATTTTCCCAAATATCCCAGTTTATCCCATTAGAAGGCTCTTTTCTACCATATTCGAGCCGTCCCTTTCTATGAGGAGGGTATTTGCGCTTGATGGGGAGCCCCGAAAAAGGCCATAGGATTCGCTGGAGTTAACCATTTTTCCGATTCCTTCGCCATGATACGATGGTAGCAAGTCACCCGGGCGCCGGAAAGCGAAGTCGGGGGCAACGGAATAGGGGAGGTCACGATGGGAGAGGTCAGAAGAGATGCCGCCGGCTGGTACCAGCAGCACGGCGGCAATGGACAGAGCTCTACCGGCAGCAGAGGTCTTCCATACCCACATACTAGGGCGATGGAGGGCTCCTGTCAACGCGAGGACAGAAGCGAGAACGAGCCTGCCGTGGGGCCGTCGGGGCTCAGCCTGGAGCTCGATGCCTTCGTAGCCGACCTACGGGCAGGTCAGAGGCGCCAGGGGACGCTGCGCTTCTATGCGCAAAAGCTGGGGCCATTCGTGGATTACCTGACGGCGTCAGGCATCTGGCGGCCAGAAGAGCTCATGCCCGACGCCATTCGCGGCTTTATGCTCAAGCTGGCCGAGAGCCACTCACCGGGGGGATGCCACGCCTACTGGCGAGCGATTCGGGCGTTCACCCGTTTCATGTTGCGGGAGGGCGCGCTGGGCCGAGATCCGATGGCAGCGCTGCGCGCGCCGCACGTAGATCAGCAGCCGCTGGAGCCGGTGTCACTGGCTGATGTGCAGGCGATGGTCGGTACCTGTAAGCGCAGTGAGCGCGACCTGCGCGATGCCAGCATCCTGCTCGTCTTGCTGGACACCGGGCTCAGGGCCAACGAGGCGGTCGCACTGGATGTTGGCGATCTGGATCTGCGCGACGGCTCGCTCCTGATTCGGACTGCCAAGAATCGCACACCCCGGGTCGTGATCTGTGGCGCCAACGCTCGCAGAGCGCTAGGTCGCTATCTCAGGATGCGGCGTCACGTTGGCGGAGATGGGCCGTTGTGGTTGGCCTACCACCGAGGCGGGCCGACTACGCGGCTGACTTATGCCGGCCTGCGAGAGATCGTGCGGCGCCGCGCGCGGTTGGCTGACATCGCCGCGCCCACGCTGCACAGCTTCCGGCGAGCCTTTGCCATCGAGATGTTGCGCAACGGCGCCGACCTGATCACGTTGGGACGCATGATGGGTCACGGCAGCCTGCCGGTGCTGCGGCGCTATCTGCGACAGGACAAGACCGATCTCATCAGCGTACATCGCGTCTGCTCGCCGGCCGACAGCATGACCGGCAGGGGGCGGCGATGAACCAGAGTACGCAGAACCAGATCGTACAACGACTGATGGCGGGCCAGGTGGGGCCTGCGGAGCTGCAGCAGATCGACGCCCGGCATTTCGATGGCTGGCGACGGCTCGTGGTCTCGTGGGTCAAGAATGGTGGCAGACCCGCCATCGTGCAGGCCAGCCTTGATGCGGAGCAACGGCGTGAACTGGCGCGAGCGGCTGACCTGCATGACCAGGCCATTCAGGATCACCTCATCACCTGGGCTGACCTGGGTCGAGAGCTGGGGCCCCAGACATGGAGCTGGCCACAGTGGCTGCCGAACGGTTACCTGGTGCTGGTAGCGGCCGCGCCGGGCGTCGGCAAGAGCGCGCTCTGCCTGCGGCTGGCGGCGAGTGTGATTCGGAGCGATCCCTGGCCCGATGGACAGCCCTATGTCTGGAGCACGGGAGTCGTGCTATGGGGCGAGGCAGAGGCGGCTCAGGGCATCAACCTGGAACGGGCCAGGCAATGGCGGATACCCCTGGATAGGCTGGTCACTCCCCTGGCGAACCCGCTGGACGACCTGCAGCTCGATGACCCAGAGCATCTGCACCGCGTGGCCACGATCGCCGAGCGGCGCGAGATCAAGCTCATCATCATCGACTCGCTGCGGGGCGCCAACTCTGGCGATGAGAACAGCTCTGAGAGCATTGGGATCGTCAAGGCGCTAGCCGTCATTGCCAGGGACTGCGGTAAACCGGTCATTCTGACGCACCACCTCCGCAAGCGCGGGGCGCTCGATACCAGAGAAGGCATCGACCTGGACCGCGTACGCGGGTCGTCGGCCATCGTACAGCCTGCTCGCGTTGTGTGGGGCATTGACGTACCGGCTGGAGGCAGCGACGTGCGCCGCCTTGCGGTCATCAAGAACAACCTGGGGACGACGCCAGAACCCATTGGCTTTGTCATCGGCGACGATGGCGTCACCTTCACAGCCATACCAGAGCAGGGCAGCGCCATCAGCCAGCACGAGCGCGCTGCCGCCTTGCTGCCGGGGCTGCTGGCAGGCGGACGACGCCCGTCCGAGCAGGTCCTCAGAGAGCTCGAAGCCATGGGCGTGTCACGCGATGCGGCCAAGCGGGCCAAGAGGGGCCTCGGCATCCGATCGGAGAAGGAAGGTAACCGCTGGTACTGGGCCATGGACCCTGAGCGCATCGGCGCACGGGATGGCGAACACGTGGTCGACGCGTCTCAGCTCGAGGCCGCAGTGGTGCGCTAGTACGGGTCGGCTGGCGCAAGGGACAGGCAGCTACCACGACAACTTGGTATCGGTTGGTTATTTCGGTAAATGGCCTACAAGCGAGGTGACACGAGTGGGTGGGTATGGTTCCACGCGATGGGGCAACCACAGGAGGAAGGCTCTCATAGAGGAGGCTACGCGCCTGGATATCAGCTTTCTGGTCCACGAGTCCGGTTTGCGTCCGGGCTGTGACAAACACAGTCGCCTGGTCTGGATGCGAGACGGCCATGTGAGGAACAGCATGAGGATCGGCCTCTGTGCTCAGGAGCGGACAGGTGTGTTACGGATGAGCTACATCGCGCTCGGTTGGGGCGGCGATCGGCTGGACATCGACGACAGCATCGAACTCGTGACGACCGTCCCGCACTTTGGCGGGCTGCGCTGGTGGTTTCGCTGTCCGGAGTGCGGTCGGCGGGTCACCAAGCTCTATATGCCTTACTGGGCGCTACACTTTCGTTGTCGGTTGTGCCATGGTCTGGTGTACGAGAGCTCGCAAAACAGCCGACACGATGAGCACCCGCTCAACCGCTGGCTGCGGCGCGGCTGCCGACGGCTGGGATGATGCGGGCTCAAGGGTGCAGGTCGGGCGTACCACAGCGCTTGCACCCTTGCACTGTTGCACCCTTGGTCATGCCAGCGCACGCCTGGCCTCCTCGTGCCTGTTTGAGCCTACCCAGCAACGCCGCTGTCAACCATCTGTTGCCCGAGCAGGGCGCGCTTGAACGTCTCGCCCACGCTCTCGATTTCCTGAGCGAGGTCAAAAGTGAGGAAACGCACCGTGACGCTGCCCACGGTGGCCTGCGCCAACGGCGGTGGCTCCGGATAGACCAGCACGGCCTGCCCGGCACCGTACGCCTTGGCGTACGAGACCACTTGATGCAGGTCGCTTTCGACGATCTTGTCAGCGGCCTTGTACTTGGTATCGAGCACGCACCAGGGCGGTGAGCAGCCAGCGCGCCGGATCACCACGTCGGCACGAAAACGTAGGGCTGTACCATCGTCGTATCTGGCGATATCCAACGTCTCTTGCTCTCGCACCTGCCAGCCGTCATGCAGGTGCTGCTTTAGCCAGCGCCCCACAAACCGCTCGAACAACGCGGGCATGTCGATCAGAAAGGGCAGCATGTCGCGCTCGCCAGCCAGATGCTCGGCGCCTAGGTGATCGAGGAAAAAGCGACAGAGCGCCAGCATGGGCTGATAATCGGCGTTGAGACGGTTGAGCGCGATGCCGGCCAGGTCGGCGCCGGCGAGGCTGCGCTCGGGCAGCAGGGCGTGAACCGCCTGATAGCTGCGTCGCACCCTGGGCTGCGCTCTCTCATCGCAGATGCCACTTCGCAGGATGAGCCGCAGGGCACAGGCCAGCGCCTGGTTCTCCAGAACATCGTCGGTGTGCTCCTGATAGTGGCAGGGCACCGCGACCTGCCAGGGGCGGCGAGCCTGCCCGGCCAGATCGATGCGCTCGCGCACCAACGGCAGCGCCTCGTGGCGCGGCTCGTAGGCCCGATACAGCCCGCGGCGAGCGCGCGCCGTGACCCGCTCGGCCAGCACGATGGCCAGCGATTGCAGCAGCGTGTCGATCGCTCCGACTGGCACCTCCTGATCGTAGAAGCAGCCCAGGTCGTAGGCGTACTCGAGCATGCGAAACAGTGAGCGGATGCCCACCTTGGGTTCAATCACCAAGCAGAACTCGTCGCTGAGCGGCACGCGTCCTACATAGCCCTCGGGTTTGATCTGCCATTGGTGCCCGTTGAACAGCGTAGGCGCCTGCACGTCAAAGCGCTTGCCATGGAGCCGGACAAAGCGCCGCACCGCCTCCTCTGGCCAGGCGTTGGCCGGCATCTGGAAGGTCTCGTACTCCTTGACAATCCACGTCCTCATGCCGGGTCAGCCACTCAGAACTTTGTCGCGGATGTTGGCCCAGCGAAATGCATCCACCCTGTCGGGACGGTCGAAAAAGTACTCTTCTAGATAGGGCTCGATCTCCAAGCGCCAGATGCTCTCGAGCTGCTCGCCGAGGCGGTCGCGCAGGAAGAAGGTGATGCCGACGCGATAGTCTGGTTCGATCTCGCCATTGAGGCGCTCAACAATCTCCTTCAGCTTGGTCAGGTCGACGCCAGCCAGCTCGTGGGCCGCAAAGAACCGCTCAACGATGCCCCACTCGGGTTGCAGTCGGACAAAGGCAAAGCGGCGTCGCAAGGCATGATCCACGAGGGCGATGGAGCGGTCGGCGGTGTTCATGGTGCCGATCAGGCGCACGTTAGCCGGGATGCTGAACGAATCGCCGCTCACCGCCAGGCGCACCTGCTGGTCGCGATACTCGAGCAGGTACATCAGCTCGCCCAGCACCCGCGACAGGTTGGCGCGGTTGATCTCGTCGATGATCAACACAAACGTGCTGCCGGGCTTCTGACTGGCCTTGCGGCAGAACTCTCGCAGCAGGCCGGGCTTGACCTCGTAGGTGAGCTGGCCGCCCCTGCTCTCGGGGCGCAGGCCCTCGATGAAATCCTCATAGGCATAGGCAGGGTGGAACTGGACCAGCTCGATGGCACCATAGCCGCCTCCGACCAGATGCTCGGCCAGCGCGCGGGCGGCAAAGGTCTTGCCGGTGCCCGGCGGGCCGTAGAGGATCGCCTGCCCCCTGCGCTCGATGGCGCGCACCCAGCGCGCGAGGGTCGCCTCATCCATGCCGGACGCCGAGGCGATGTCGGAGAGGGGTAACTCATCATTGGGCTCATCGCCGGTCCGGGGTGCGATCTCCAGAAAGGCCTCGATCTCTGGCATCGGGTCGTCGTACGTGGCCAACAACACCAAGGGATA
>ENA-UOUL01001205-UOUL01001205.1-bioreactor-metagenome-genome-assembly--contig:-NODE-1205-length-38183-cov-5.307117_pt1 | contig 38183 bp, 27 predicted proteins | sample MGYA00249838_ERZ747220 | MGnify/ENA primary metagenome ERZ747220 (study PRJEB28778, sample SAMN05720191) | bioreactor metagenome | isolation source: Anaerobic biogas reactor | place: USA:Washington... | reverse complement strand
CTGGAGAACCTGATTCTCGGTGGCGCGGCGCTGGGCGCCTGGAACAACGGCGGCGATCTCCAGCGTGAGATGCCGGGCCTGATGGACGAGGTTCGCCTCTACGACAGGGCGTTGTCGGCCGAAGAGATCGCCGAACTGGCCGGTCTGTAACCTCATCACAGCCGCCTGCGGAACGCAGGTTGGCTCTTCCTGTGTCACACGACGGGGCCCATGTCCAAACGGCATGGGCCCTGTTTTTGTTTGTGCTCGTCCGGCCGCTGCGATAGAATACCGAGATGGCTAAGGAAGTCGATACGGACAAGGTCGTTCGCCAGCACCTTGACATGGAAGGGTTCTTCACCGGATATGTGATTCGCGGCGCCAAATCGCACGAATCGGTCGAGCCGCTGCGACGGGAACCGCTCGGAGGGCCTCCTGTCAAGGCAAGCACTTCCGGTGCGATTGGCGAACTCGAGGCCGTCGCTGCGGAGGTCCGCCAGTGCTGCAAGTGCGGCCTGGGTTCGACCCGGACCCACCCCGTGCCGGGCGAGGGCAGTTCGACCGCACGCATCATGTTCGTCGGTGAGGCGCCGGGGGCCGATGAAGATGCGCAAGGCCGGCCCTTCGTCGGGCGTGCAGGACAACTGCTGGACAAGATCATCGGCGCCTGCGGCCTGAAACGCGAGGATGTCTTCATCGGCAACATTCTCAAGTGCCGCCCGCCAGGCAACCGCGACCCCAGGGAGGAAGAGATCTTCAGTTGCCTTCCGTACCTGCAGCGACAGATCGAGGCGATCGGGCCTGAGGTCATCATCGCTCTCGGCGCCCATGCCGCCAGGACCCTCCTGGAGACGGACAAGCCGATCGGCCAGCTTCGCGGCCACTTCCACGAGTATTCGACTGGGATCGGCCGGCCCCCGATCAAACTCATGGCCACTTACCATCCCGCCTACATCCTGCGGAACTACACCCCCGAGACGCGTGGCAGGGTCTGGGAGGACATGAAGAAAGTCCTCGTCGAGCTGGGTCTGCCCGTCCCGGATCGCGGCAAGGGGTAGTTTGCCGGCGTGAAGACCCCAGAGACCCCGAGAATCACACGAAAGTGGCACATCCGTAACAACCCGGTAACACGCCCGATGTAGATTGCCCGGCGTATGGTGACGACGCTCGTTTCGGCTGAATCGGCCATTTTTCGCGCAATGCCGGCCCGTCCGGCGCGTCTATATAGGGGAAGGCAGGAGCCACGCGATCCACAGCGCCGATGGCGTGCAGACCGTGAAATGCCTTGAAATAACGACCAAATTCGGGTATACTTTTGTATCTGGCCTGTACCTGGAGGCAGGCCGATCTCCCGGCATACCTGTTCACTGCGTGCGGGTCTCTGAGAAAGGTGAGGACATGAAAAGAACGAGTCTATTGGCGGTCCTTGTGGTGGTGGTCTGTGCAGGGGCCGGCTGGGCGGAGGTACGAAGGGTTCCGAGCGACTATCCGACCCTTCAGGCGGGAATCGACGCCGCTGTCGACGGCGACACCGTGCTGGTGGCGCCGGGGGTCTACTTCCAGACCATCGATTTCCGACGCAAGAATATCACAGTGACCAGCACGGACCCCGACGATCCCAGGATTGTCAGCTACACCGTTCTCAAAGGCGATGCCAACGGCTCGGTGGTCACGTTTGCGGGAGGGCAGACCTCCCAGGCGGTGCTGGCCGGCTTCACGATCACCGGCGGCGGCGGCACGCTCCACCCTGAGCTTGGCGGCAACGATACCGAGAGGCTTTACATGGGCGGCGGAATCTACTGCAACCGCAGCTCGCCGACCATCACGAAGAACGTGATCGTCCGCAACGAGGGCCTCTTCCGCATCTCCGAGAGTCAGATGCAGGTCGATCTCTGCTTTGGTGGAGGGATCGGCTGCTGGCAGTGCAGTCCCATGATCACATACAACACCATTCGCAACAACAGCGCCTATGTCGGCGCCGGGATCATCGGCTATTTCGGCGAGCCCACGATTCACAACAACATGATTTTTGAGAACTCCGCCTACCTCGGCGGCGGTCTGGTGACATTTGCCGGGCAGGTCTACAACAATACCTTTGTGCGCAACGACTGCGAGTTCGGATCGACGCTGGGCATCGGGATCGGCGAGGGCATGGGCGGCAACCTGTATCTCGTCGCCGCGCCGGAATATGGATCCGCCCGCGTCTTCAACAACCTCCTCTGCGAGGCCGGATCAGGGGGGGGCATGTTCTGGGAAGGCGATCTTGAATATGCCTCGCTTGCGTTCAACAACGTCTGGGGCAACGTGCCCGGCAACTACGGATACCTGGACCCGCAGACCTACTCGGTCGTGTACGATGGAGACGGAGACCAGACCGGGGTGAACGGGAATGTCAGCGACAATCCGCTGTTCCTGGCCTCGACGAGCAGGAACTTCCACCTGACGCTGGACTCGCCCTGCATCAATGCAGGCGACCCGGATTTTGTCCCCCCAGTCGGCCAGACCGACATCGACGGCGAGCAGCGCGTCTATGCCAGCCGGATCGACATTGGCGCCGATGAGTACGTCGGCTACGTCAAGCCGGTGGCCTCGGCGGGCGGCGACGTGCACGTCCTCGAGGTGGGTCAGACGGTCACGCTCGACGGCGCAGACAGTTTCTTCTACGATTCCTTCGATACCCAGACGTACCAGTGGACACAGGTCTCCGGGCAGGATGTTGTCATCGAGAATGCTGATTCGGCGTATCCCTCATTTGTCGCGCCGGCCGAGGGCCGTTACGTGTTCCAGTTGGTGGTTGCTGACAGTCGGTACGCCAGCGGGCCGGACGAGGTCCTGGTCTACGTCGGGCCCAACCACCTTCCCACGGCCAATGCCGGCCAGGACCGCGTCTGGCCGGCCCCCGGACAGATCACGCTGGACGGCAGCGGCTCCCACGATCCCGATCCGGTCGGGCGGCTGAGCTACCAGTGGACCCAACGGAGCGGACCGAGCGTCGTTTTGCAGAACCCGGAAACGGCCACGCCGGCTTTCGATGCCGAGCCGGGCGGGATCTACACCTTCGAGTTGATCGTCAGCGACGGGTTCGGCGACAGCGAGCCGAGTCAGGTGCGCATCGTGGCGGTCAGGACGACAACCAACCTGCGGGCGTTGACAATCGAGCCGATCGGCAACCAGACCCCGCGGTATACCGACGTCTCCGGGACGAAGGTCGTGGCGGTCTCGGACCCTGGGAACCTCGCCTGGCAGATCGCCTACACGGATTTCGCCACGCAACTGACCGAGACGTTCTCGGCCGGTGGATTCAGCACGCAGCCGAAGGTAGATGGCAACCTGGTCGTCTGGGCTGGCGGCGACCGCGCCAGCGGCGCTCTGACGCGGATGTGCACGAGTATCTTCGTTCGCCACCTTGCCACGGAAGAGCAGATCGCCGTGCGAACGCACACGGATTACGAGTCCTACAGCCACCCGGCCATCTCAGGCCGCAAGGTCGTCTGGGTTCGGCACGCGGAGATTGACAAGAACATCGCAGGCCAATGGAACAACATGCCGTACGATATCTGCGGCGCCGATATCGGCGACCTGCAGAATCCCGTCTACTTCACCGTGGCCACGAACGCCGGTCGCAGAGACCCGCTGCCGATTCAGAATCCGGCCAACGACTACGATGACGTCGTCGACATCTGCGACGATCTCGCGGTCTGGGAAGGGGATGGCGACATCTACGCCGCCGATCTTTCGGACCTGGACAACATCCGGGTGTTCACGGTCTGCGATGCCCCAGGGCGGCAGCGCGATCCGTCGGTCTCCGGCCGGTATGTCGTCTGGACCGATGAACGCGACGATGAAGGCGACATCTACGGCGCCGACGTCGCCGATCCCGAACACGTTGAGGTGTTCGTGATCGCCAAGGCCAGAAAGGGACAACGGCAACCGATCGTGGACGGCTGTCTCATTGCGTACCTCGATGGAGAAGAGTCCGGCGGTCAGATTCGACTCGCGTGCATCACGGCCAACTACGGCGTGATGAACGTCGATCTGCCCGCCGCGCCGTATGGCTTGTCGCCCTCATTGCAGGGCGCCTCGCTTGTGTGGCTGGGCGGCGCCTATGGGCCGATCCAGGGCCTGAGGCTGGCCTTCGGTTACTCCATTCTCGACGGGGCCGTGCAGAACGCCACGACGGGCGAGCGATTCGACTACGTGCAGCACGCAATCGCCGCGGCCCAGGCGGGCGACGAGATCGTGCTGCCTCAGGGTGTCCATCGCGAGTCGATCGACTTCGCCGGCAAGGCGGCGACGGTCCGCTCTGCGAACCCGGACGATCCGGCCGTGGTGGCCGCTACCGTTATCGAGGGGCATGCCAATGTCGTCACGTTCGCGGAGGGTGAACAGGCCGACAGCGTTCTGGATGGCGTGACCGTCTCCGGAGGCATGGCCGGTGTTCTCGTCTCCGGCTCCACACCTACGATCAGGCGATGCACTATCGCAGGCAATGAGACGGGGATGTTCATTATCAACCAGAGCCGACCCAGCGTCGTCGCGTCCCGCATCATCGGCAACCTCGGCATCGGGGTGGAGATGTGGATTCCAACGGGATCGCGCACGGTTCGTCACAGTATGCCGACGTTCCTGAATTGTCTCGTAGCGGGTAATCACGGCGTGGGCGTCGTGGGCGGACGGCCGTGGCTGACCAATTGCACGGTTGTGGAGAACCTCGCGGCCGGGCTGAACACTCTCGGGGCGATCGTAACCAACTCGATCATCTACTTCAACGACAGCGATGGCGTTCAGATCGGTGACAATCGCGCGGAGTTGACCTACTCCAACGTGCAGGGGGGCTGGCCCGGCGACGGCAATATCGATGCCGACCCGCTGTTCGTCTCTTGCGGGCAGTGGTCGGACTCTGTGTGGACGGCCGGCGACTACCACCTCCAGAGCCAGGGGGCCCGCTGGGATGACGTTGCCGGCCTCTGGCGATCGGATGCAGGGACCAGTCCATGCATTGATGCAGGGGACCCGGGCGTCTCCATTCTGGACGAACCTGTGGCACTCGACGGCGCTGTTGTCGGAAACTCGCGGATCAACATGGGCGCGTACGGCGGCACCGCGCAGGCCAGCGTCGCGGCCGACTGAGCCGGATGCAGGGGCCCTGGAAACAGGCGCTGCGACGAAACGAAGGGACAGGAAAGGACCAGGCGGGTCTGGCCACGGCCAGGCCCGCCGGTGTTGTGATGTCGGTCTTTCGGGGGGGCGTCAGCCTTGGCGGCCGAGCAATTCCGTCAGACGCTGCAATTCGCCCGGCTTCATATGGTAGCTATGCGCGTCGTCGGGGAACCGACGGGCCTTCACCTCGTCGGCGTAGGCACGGAACGACTCGACCGAACGCGGTCCAAGATCGCCGTATGCCTTGGAAAATTTCGGCAGCTTGCCCTCGGTCAGGCCGAGGATGTCGGGGGCGACGAGGACCTGTCCGTCGCAGGCCGGACCCGACCCGCAACTGATCACCGGCAGATCGGTTCGCTTGGTGATAACCTGGGCGACTTCGGCCGCCGCTCCCTCAATGAGAAGTGCGCCGGCGCCCGCGTCACCCATCTGGCCGGCCAAGTCGATCAATTGCATGGCGACCTCGGCCGTCGTGGCCTCGGCGCGAAGCCGCCCGACGGCGCTGATCCGCTGCGGCCGGATGCCGATGTGGGCCATCACGGCGATTCCGGCGTCACTGACGGCTCGGATCGTGTCCAGATGGGCGCCTGTGGCCTCGATCTTGACCATCTGTGCGCCGGCTTCCACCAGGAATCGACCGGCGTTTCGAATCGCCTCGTCGATGCTGATCTGATAAGATAGGAAAGGCATGTCCGCGACGAGATAGACGTTCGGGGCGCCTCGACGGACGGCCGCCGTCAACGCGACCATGATCTCCATCGTGGCCGGCAGCGTCGAATCGAAGCCGAACACCAGTTGGGCGGCGGAGTCTCCGACGATAATCATGTCGGCGCCGGCCTGGCTGACTTGACGAGCGGTGGTGTAGTCGTAGCAGCTTACCGCGGCGATGGTGCGACCGTCGCGTTTGGCTTCAAGCAGATCGGAAATCGTGATGCGGCCGTTCATGCGACAGGAATCCAAGACAAGTAACAGAGTTTTCGTGAAAATAGCAGAACCCACGCTCGTCGGCAAGGGTAAAATGAAATGATTGAGGGTCGTAAATGAGGCGTTTGGGTCGGCAACGGCAAAAAAAATGCCCGTTTTCCGATTTAGTCCTTGATTTGTGGGCGGCAGCGGGTATTTTCTGTGTATCCTTGCTTTTTCGCTAAAGAATTTCCGCGCATTGCTACGATGATAAGAGCAGGGATGTTGTTGAGAGCAAACAAGGCCTGTTCGAAGGCATGTAATAAGCTTTTCATCACCCTCCTCCGAAGCCAGATTCTGTTAATTTGGGATCTGGCTTTTTGACGGCCGTCCATGTTAATTTGAATAGCATATATATCGGAGTTATGGGGTGAATGGGGCTTGGGGGTGATTGAAGTCATATCTTCGTTCTGCATGTCGTAGGCGCGATCTTCGCTTGTTCACCTTGCTCTTCCATCTTGTCTCGATTTGCTCGTGACGCCGTGCGCACTGTGGTCGCGCGGCCCTTTGTCTGTCCTGTCGCAGGCCTTCTGTTATCGGGCGTGGTTTCGGTGCGAAGTGAGGTTGCAGTGCCGTGACGCCGTATCGGTTCAGTGCGATGCGGATCTGGCCGATGAGCGAGCAGACGCTCCTGCGGCGCTAGAGGCAGGATATGTAGGGACCGGACCATGAAGATCATCGCTGTTGTCAACCAGAAGGGCGGCTGTGGCAAGACGACCACTGCGGTCAATCTGTCTGTGGCGTTCGCCAAGGCGGGCCGCCGTGTTCTGTTGGTGGACCTGGACCCCCAGGGCCATGCGACGATGGGCATGGGCTTCGACCCCGATTCGTTTCAGAGGACCGTCTACGATGGGCTCGCCGGCGAGCACTTGCCGATCTCTCGCGTGGTTGTGAGCACTGACATCGAGTGGCTCGATCTGGCCCCGAGCAACGTGGGGCTGGCCAGGGCCGAACTGGAGCTGATCAACGCCCTTGGCAAGGAGCTTGTGCTCGGCGAATGGCTGCACAGCGTCGCCGATCACTACGACATGTGTCTGATCGATTGTCCGCCGTCGTTGGGTCTGCTCATGCTCAATGCCCTCGTCGCCAGCTCTGACGTGATCATTCCGGTGCAGGTGCACTTCTATGCCTTCGAAGGCCTTAAACGCCTGCTCGAGACCATCCGGCTGCTCAAGAAGCGGTTTCACCCCTGCTCGGCGCGGACGCTGGGGCTGCTGTTGACGTTTGTCGAGGACCGACCGACCTACACCCGCAGGATCCAGTTGCAGTTGCGCGAGCTGTTTGGCGATCTGGTGTTCGACACGGTCATCCATAAGACGATTCGGCTGGTCGAGGCGCCGGATGCGGGCAAGTCGATTTTCACGTTTGCCCCTGACAGCAAGGCGGCTCGCGAGTACGCCACGCTGGTTGATGAGATCGAAGCCCGTCTGCGCACGAGCGCTCCGAGCTTTGCCGGGACGTAGCGCGCCGGGACGCGATGCGAGCGTTCCCCCTCCCCGTCGGTCGGACGGGACACGAAGTGAGCGGCATGGTTGTGCGCCGGCCAGTCCTTCTGTATGATGCTCCCAAAGACAGGTCTTTTGACGTCGTTCGGAGTCTCATACCATGGTTCCTCAGATCGATCTGTGTGAGAATGGGCCTCGCTGTTCCCGAATCACTCACGGCCTCTGGCGGCTGGCGGACTGGAACAAGAGCGAGGCAGAGGTTCGAGAGCTGATCACCGGCTGCCTCGAAGTGGGCATCACGACATTCGACCACGCCGACATCTACGGCGACTACACCTGCGAATCCCTCTTCGGCAGGGCGCTGGTCGACACCGGGATCGACCGATCGCAGATTCAGTTGGTGACCAAGTGTGGCATCAAACTGGTCTCGCGCAATCGCCCGGGCCACGCCATCAAGTGCTACGACACCACCGCCGCCCACATCGTCGCCTCGGCGGAGAATTCGCTGAAGAACCTTCGCGTCGATTACATCGACCTGCTGTTGATTCACAGGCCCGATCCGCTAATGGACCCGGCGCAGGTCAACGAAGCCTTCCTGCAACTGAAGAGTACAGGCAAAGTGCGCCACTTCGGGGTCTCGAACTTCCTGCCGTCGCAATTCGAGATGCTGGCCTCGAAGCTCGACGTGCCGCTGGTGACGAACCAGATCGAGTACTCCGTGATGCACCTCGACGCCCATAGCGACGGGAGCCTCGATCTTTGTCAGCGGCTGGACCTTCGGCCGATGGCCTGGTCGCCGATGGGCGGCGGCCGGCTGTTTCACGAGGACTCCGATCGGGCCCGACGTCTTCGCGACGTCCTGGGCCGGATCGGTCGCCGCCTGGGTGGGGCCTCGATGGATCAGGTGGCCCTGGCCTGGTTGCTCGTGCACCCGGCTCGACTGGTTCCCGTCATCGGCACCGGACGGCTCTCCCGCATTCACAAGGCCGTCGAGGCCCTCGAACTGACCGTCCCGCATGATGAGTGGTTCGAGATCTGGTGTGCCTCGACCGGGCGCGACGTGCCATAGCGACAGTGGATCGATGTCGGGGGCGCCTGTGGTGATGCACGAGGTTTTATCAGACGATCGCGGAGGGCTCACTCTCCGACCATGATTGAGAGCGCAAAGCTATGCTATTTCTATGCTTATGCGCTACGATTTCCTGTGGAATATATTGGAGAAAAACCGGACGACGCGCCGAAGTAGAATAGTGATGAGTCCACGAGTCTGATGGTCGCTGGGAGATACTCTCTCTTCAGCTCCAGCAGAGGGAATTGTTGTTGTTTCGAGGTGTCATCGTGGCAGTCTATGACGGGGCGCCAGAATCACTGCCGTCCGGTCGATCATCGGGTTTTGAGAATCGCTGTGTCCTGCGGGACAGTCTGTTGTATGACGAGCGGTCGGAGTTCATGAGAAAGGATTCAGTCATGACCAAACGAGCGAAGGGATGCATCCGAATCATTGCCTGTGCTTTTCTGCTGGCAGGCATGGGCCTGCTCGGTGCGAATCAGGCCCGAGCCGCCATCACGCCGGTTGGGCAGGTGCTTCCGGCTTACGACGCCTCGGACCCGTGGATTCTCGAAGGCGATCTCTATGTGGGAAATGATGACAACGGTGCGTTGACTGTTGACGGCGGAAGCTCGGTCTCCAATGCAGACGGTGTGATCGGCAGCTATGCCGGCGTTACAGGGAGCGCGACGATTACCGGACCTGACTCTTCCTGGATCAACTCCGAATGGCTCGTCGTCGGGTTTGAGGGATTCGGCACCCTGACGATCAACTCCGGCGGCCAGGTCAGCAGCTACGATGGTGTCCTGGGCAACGACGCAGGCAGCACCGGAGAAGCGACGGTGACGGGTGCCGGTTCGGCCTGGACGATCGACGAGCATCTGGAGGTCGGTTATGAGGGCACCGGCCTGCTGACCATCGAAGACGGCGGCCTCGTCGAGGCGTCGGACGTCTATGTCGGTGATGCAGCGACCGGCATGGGCGATGTTATCGTCACGGACCCTGGCTCACACCTGAGTGCGAACGAGTCGATCTCCGTGGGGTATGATGGGCAGGGCGAAATCCAGATCACCAACGGCGGCCAGGTCAGCAGCTTCTATGGCGTCCTTGGCTACTACGCCGGCAGCTATGGCTTGGGCACCGTCCGCGATGCGAATTCTCTGTGGGACAACACCGGGAGCTTCGGTGTCGGTGTCTTCGGCAACGCCGACCTGTTCGTCACCGACGGTGGGACTCTGAACAGCCTGGAGAGCGGCATTGCCGTCGGGCCCAACAGTGTGGCCACCGTCGAGGTCAGCAGCGGTGGCACGTGGACCAACACCGATGCGATGGCCGTTGGAATCATGGGCGACGGGACCCTGAGCATAACCAGTGGCGGGCAGGTCACGACCACCGATGCCTACATCGGTGGTGTGGACCTTGAGGCGCCGCATGTCGATATGAGCCCGTTCCTCGGCGATGATCCGCTCGATGGAACCGGTACGGTGGAAGTGACGGGGGCCGATTCCCGCTGGGACCTCTCCGGCGACCTGTACGTCGGCTATACGGGCACCGGCACGCTGGAGATCAGCGACACCGGCGTGGTCACCAGCGAGTCAGGTATGCTCGGCTTCAGTGCCGACAGCGTGGGGACCGTCACGGTCACGGGCGACGGCTCGCAATGGGACGTGAACGATGTGCTTACCGTCGGCGGTGCCGGTGAGGGCACGCTGGTGGTGTCCGACCGCGGCCGGGTGACGGCTGGGGACGTGCAGATCGGTGGCTACATCCCCGCAGAGGGCTTCGAGACGCTCGCCGACTTCCTGGACCCCGACGCCGTGTTGCCGGAAGGGACAGGGACCATCACGGTGATCACCGAGGCGGTTCTGGAATCGGACGGTCTGTCCGTCGGCCTCTGGGGCGACGGTACGCTGGACGTCAACGACGGCGGCCAGGTGGTCAGCGGCTGGGCCGAACTCGGCGTCGGTCCCGATGCCGTGGGTACCGCCACCGTGCGAGGCTTGACCTCGACGTGGACGATCGACGACGAATTGACCGTGGGTGTCTACGGACAGGGCGATCTGACCATCGCCGGAGGCGGCCAGGTTTCAGCCTATGATGTGTACGTCGGCGGAGCGCCTCTGGAGTTGATGACCGATGAGGGTTACGATCCCGATCTGCTGCCCAACGGCACCGGCACGGTAATCGTGACCGGGGCCGACTCGCGTCTGGTGGTTGCCGCCGACGATAGCCTCTTCATCGGCTATTTCGGCGACGGCACTCTCGACGTGAACGATGGCGGACAGGTCGACAGCGAGATGGTCGTTGTCGGCGGTGGGCCGGATGCGGTCGGCACCGTGACGGTGGAAGACCCCGATTCCCTGCTTTCGACGGAGGAACTGTCCGTCGGATTCTGGGGGCAGGGCGATGTGACGGTGGCCAACGGCGGTCAGGTGACGACCCGGGAGGTTCGCATCGGCGGAGGCGAGATGCCGGACGACATGGACCCCGACATGTTGGCGGATTTCGGGGATCCCCTGGGCACCGGAACAATCAGCGTGACGGGAGCGGGATCGCGTCTGGATGTCGATGAGTTCCTCTACGTGGGCTACACGGGCACCGGCACGCTCGACGTCAATGATGGCGGTGTGGTCACAAGTGAGTACGGTGCCGTGGGCGCCGACGCGGGCAGTACCGGCACCGCTACGATCACCGGGACTGACTCCGAATGGACGATCGCGGAAGGTTTGACCGTCGGAGCGTTCGGACGGGGTACCATGACGATTGCGGCCGGCGGTCTCGTCGACGCCAACGAGGTCTATATCGGAGGCTTCGATATCGACGCGATGGGCGATCCGGATATGAACGATATCCCTGAGGGCATTGGGGTCGTTACCGTCACTGGTACAGGGTCGGAACTGGACGTCGATGACTTTCTTCATGTGGGTTACACGGGCACCGGCACGCTCGATGTCAACGAAGGTGGTGTCGTAACGAGCGAGTATGCGGCCGTCGGCGCCGATGAGGGCAGTACCGGGACCGCGACGGTCACGGGCGCCGGCTCGCAGTGGGCGATCTCCCAGGCGTTGGCCGTCGGCGCCTTCGGCGACGGCGATCTGACCATCTCCGACGGCGGTGAGGTCTATGCGAGCGAAGTCTACATTGGTGGCTTCGATGCGAGCATCCTGGACGAAGAGATCGAGGAGACGCCCGAAGGAACCGGTACGGTGACGGTTACCGGGGAAGACTCTTACCTCCAGGCGGGCGGTAGCTGGACCCTCTACGTCGGCTACAGTGGCGATGGGACCCTGGATATCCTCGACGGTGGTACGGTATTCAGCGAGAACAGCTACATCGGATACCTGGAAGGCAGTACGGGAACCGTGACGGTCTCGGATCCGAATTCTTCGTGGATGGTGGACGGCGACTTGTCCGTCGGCTACGTGGGCGAAGGTTCCTTGACGATCGCCAATGGGGGCGCTGTGGACGCCAATGAGGTGGTTGTCGGGGCGTATAACACCGGGACTTTGCTCATCTCGGGCGGGGGCGTTCTGGATGCCAACACCGTCTTCATTGGACAGGCGCAGGACCTTGGTGTCGGCGTGGCGACGGTCACCGGCGCCGGCTCCGTCTTGGATGCCAACGATGTCTATATCGGCGCCTGGGGCGAGGGTGACTTGACGATCTCCGACGGCGCGCAGATGAACAGCACCGCGGCTTGGATCGGCGCGTTCTGGTCGGGAACGGGCACCGCTACGGTCACGGGCAGCGACTCGCTCTGGGACGTCGAAGGCGACCTCTATGTCGGCTATGATGGCGACGGAACGCTGGTTATCAGCGACGGTGGCGAGGTGACCAGTACTAGTGGTATGATCGCTGCCGACAGCGTGGACAGCGTCGGCACGGTGACGGTGACCGGTGATGCCTCGCGGTGGCTCGTTGACGAGAACCTGTACGTTGGCGGCAACGACACGCAGGCGATGGGCACCGGTGTGCTGGCCGTCAACGATGGCGGCCGGGTGATCGCCGACGAGGTGATCGTCTGGGAAACCGGTACGTTGACCGGCGACGGTACGGTCACAGTGACGGTGCCGACGACCGTCCACAACTATGGCACCATCGCCCCCGGCGACGACGGCATCGGGACGCTGACCGTTCAGGGCGACGTGGTCTTCGAGCCCAATTCCGTCTTCGAGGTCCAGATCGGCGGCACCGAGGCCGATCAACTGGCAGCCACCGGAGACGTGACGATCGACGAAGGTTCCACCGTACGAGTCCTGTCCGTGGGCACCGTTGTCGGGACGCAGGAGTACGCGATCATCGACGCCAATTCGGTGACCGGTGAGTTCGACGTCCTCGATACGGCCCTCTTGACCCTCTACTTCAATGAAATCGGGCTGGACTACGAGCCCAACGCCGTGTGGCTGTACATCGACGCGATGCGGTTTGACGACCCAACCCTCCTGCGGACGTACAACCAGCGCCAGGTTGCCGGCGGATTGCAGGAGATCGCCGACGAAGGCGGCAACACGATCACCGCGGATCTTCAGATGGTCGAGACGAACGAAGAGCTGCTGGGCCACTACGACCAGCTCGCCGGACGGACCCGGCCGTCGCTGGCGCCGATTGCAGCGGCCGGGACGGGACGGTTCCTCGGCAGCGTTTCCAGCCGGCTGCGGAATCCCAGTGCTGTGGTCGCCTCGGGCAGTTGGAACGGTTCGCAGTTGTCCGGCTCGGCGGGTCCCGACGGGACGGCGGGCAGCCGGATGTCGTATGATATCGACATGGGCGGCTACGGCTTCGCCGTCGGCAACGGCAGCCCTTATCTGAGCGACAGCCCGTGGGGATTCTGGGCCAAGGGGTATGGCCTCTTCGGCAATCGGGACCACAGCCTCGAAGCCCCCGGCTACGACTACAGGACCTACGGCCTCAGTGTCGGGCTCGATTACCAGTTCACCGAAACGCTGCTGATCGGTCTGACCGGCGGCTATGCCGATACCCATGTCAATTACGACCGCTCACGGGACGACAGCGATCTGCGGGCAATGCACTTCGGCTTTTACGGCAGCGTCAACACCGGCCGTGCCTACCTCGATTCGCTCCTGACCTACAGCGATCTCGACTACGACACACAGCGCTATGTCGATCTGACCGACGAGCGGCTCGAAGGCGAGTTCGGCGGCTATGCCGTCAGCGGTTACTTCGAGACCGGTTTTGATTGGCGGCACGTCGGGGGCTGGCTGGTCCAGCCGCTGGCCAGCTTCCAGCTCTCCTATCTCGGTCTGGACAACTACCGCGAGTCCGGTGGCGACGCTGCCTTGGGCTTCAAACGCCAGAGCTTCGAGTCCTACATCGGCTCGCTCGGCGCCAAAGTGAGCAAGGACCTGCTCCGCGACAGCGCCACCAGCCGTCTGGCCGTGCAGTTCCGGGCCCGCTGGCTGCACGAGTTCGGCGATACGCGGTCCGATGTGAACACGTACTTCGCCAGCGATCCGACCGTGGTCTTCAATATCCGCAATGAGAGCATCGACAGGGACAGTGCCGTTCTCGGCCTCGGTCTCGGCGCCGAACTGAATCGCAGCACGCGGCTCTATGTGGATTACGATACCCGGCTGAATGCCGACGACACCGCGCATCTGATCAGCGGCGGTCTCCAGTACCGCTGGTAACCACACGACAGAAGGCCGATGCGCCGACCGGTTCCCCCGGTCGGCGCATCTGGCCGAACCTTCACCGTTAGATCCCCCGTAGGGTCCCTTGGTTCCGTGCGCCCCGCCGGCATCGCTTAGAACCCTGCCCCCTGCCTCAAGGCAGGGCCAATCCCCCCACCGGCCACGATAGCGAGCATTCGTCTCCTCTTCACGCCTGTCTCCGATCGCACGGTCTGCTCAAACGCACCACGGTCCACTCCATTCGATTGTTGTACCGGCCGCGTGGCAATGTGAGGTATCGGCCGGGAGCGTCATCGGTCGGTCTGAACTCACTTCAGCGGTCGGCGACGGGGGCAAGAAAATGGTGCCGTTTACGGGAAAGGGGGTTGACGAATGAGACGGAATGTGAATATGATAGCTACGCAACTGAATTGACAACTGCAAATGGTTGATAGGCAATTTCAGGTCGGGGGATCGTGACTGCCTCAGGTGGTCGCCGTGCGAAACAAAGCCAATTCGGGAAACTGCAGAACGCGGGTAAGGCCCGTTGTAGAAGGTGGTTATGGGAGGAATGGCAACGGGATATGCCGTTGCGAACGAAGCCAATCAAACCCAATCTGTTATGTCTGGGGGTCGGGACGGGTATAGGATGGGGCCGACGGGCGGGTATGGCTCGGCTGATTCTGGGAAGGGCAGAAATTGAGTTCGAAGGTGTATTTCGTCAAAGCGTCGATGGCCGAAGGCGAGGCAGCAATCTCGCAGAAGGCCCGCGCCCTGTTCCGGGCCGGGGGCTTTGCGGACTGCTTCAGGAGAAACGACTTCACCGCCGTGAAGGTCCACGTCGGCGAGCAGACCAACAACACCTACATCAAGGCCCCGTGCCTCAAAGGGCTGGTCGAGGAGCTTGTGGCCCTGAAGACCAAGCCGTTCATCACCGACACCAGCACGCTGTACACGGGCCGACGGCACAACGCCATCGACCACACGGTCCTGGCGACCGAGCGGGGTTTCAACGTCGAGGGGCTGGGCGTGCCGTTCATCGCCCCCGATGGTCTGTTCGGGACCGCCGAGACGGCGGTGCCCATCGAAGGCGAGTTGGACAAGGAGGTGATGATCGCCGCCGACATCGTCCGATGCCAGTCGATCCTGTCGATCGCACACTTCACCGGCCACTGCGCCACATGCGTGGGCGCAACGATCAAGACGCTGGGGATGGGCTGCTCCAGCCGCAAGGGCAAGATGCGCCAGCACGCGTCGCTCAAGCCGCATGTCAAGAAGGGCAAGTGTACCCGCTGCGGCGAATGCCGGCAGCACTGCCCCGCCGATGCCATCACCCTCGACGATGTCCAGGCGCACATCGATCAGGACAAGTGCATCGGCTGCGCCGAGTGTGTTGCGGTCTGCCGGTTCGACGCCGTCGTCTACGACTGGCAACAGGAAAATGAGATTCTGCAGAAGAGCGTCGCCGAACACGCCCTCGGCGCCCTTGGGGGCAAGCACGGGCGGGCGGCGTTCTATAATTTTGTGATGTCGGTAACTAAAGATTGCGATTGCTTCGCCCAGGCGAACCTGCCTAAGATGGTTGAGGATATCGGCATCCTGGCCTCGACCGATCCGGTGGCGGTGGACAAGGCGTCCATCGATCTGGTGGAGAGCCGGGGCGGGCGCGACGTGCCCAGGCTGATCGGCAATGCCCGGCTGGACTGGTGTCACCAGATCGAGCACGCCGTGCGGATCGGGCTGGGCAGTGCGGAATACGAACTGGTGGAAGTGAAGTAGGCCTTCGGGCCGTTTTAGGGAGCGGCTATGTCTCTCGGGCAGATCATCCGACAGAAGCGTGAGCAATTGAACATGACCCTCGACGAGGTGAGCAATCGCGTGGGATTCTCCAAACCCTACCTGTCCACGATCGAGACGGGCAAGGTCAAGAATCCGCCGAGCGATGAATTGCTGACCAAGCTCGAACGCACGCTCAAGTTTGAGTCGGGTCTGCTGCTGCATATCGCCCACCTGGAGCGCATGCCGTCGGACGTCCGCCAGGAATACGAGTTCCGGGAGGCCGAGAACCAGAAACTCCGGCAGGTCCTCAAGAAGCTGGCCGCCAAGAAGCAGGGCGGCCGGGAGGTCAAAACGCTTCTGACCAAGAGCCGTGTGAGCGTGGAAGAGGGAAAGCGGTCGCTGGCCGCCGGACGGCTCGTCCCGATCATCAACAAAGTCACCGCCGGCTATCCTGCCGAGTTTAACGATCTGGATTATCCTGTCGGCGTGGCGGACGATTACGTCCGCTGCCCCGACCTGCACGATCCGAACGCTTTCGCCGTGCGCGTCGTGGGCGACTCGATGGAGCCGAAGTTCGTCGAGGGCGACATCGTGATCTTCTCCCCGGCCGTCGAGGTGCACAACGGCGACGACTGCTTCGTCCGCTTCACGCTGCCGCACGAGACGACCTTCAAGCGGATCTTCTTCGAGGCCGGCGACCAGATTCGCCTTCAGCCCCGCAATGAGAAGTATTCGCCGACCATCGTCGAGGGCAAGCGGATCAACGGCGTCTATCGCGCCATCGTCAAATACCAGCGGCTCTGACCGAGCGTCCCAGGGTCGACGACGCTCCGCTGCCCTCTATTCGATGACGAGCCACGTGACGCCGGCCGCGTCGATCCGAACGGGAACCGTGGCGTTGTAATGCCGGTCGAGCTTGTACGTCTTCGCTTCGTCTTCATTCTCACGGATGCGGGCGGTATCGGCCAAGCCCGTATAGTAGAGCGGTAGCCTCAGTTCCCGTTCGGCGGGGCGGTCGAGCGGATTGTAGATCATCGCCAGGCCCTTGATCTTCCCTTGGGCGTTGACGTGCAACAAGCCGTCGATGTCCCGTCCATCCGCCCGGCGCAGATGAATCACGTCGGATTCGAGAATGTCACGGTATCGCTTGTAGAAATCCACCCACTTCTTGACCACGGCCTTCGTCTCGTTGGAGTCGTACAGTCGCGGGCCCCGGTAGCACGCCTGGACGCCGGCGCCGAAGTTGTTGGCCAGATGCGCCTCGTAGGCATCGAGGTGGTCGCGGAGCGGCTCGATGGTCGCCGCCGGGCCGCCCCCGTGGTATTCCGTCAGCGGCACGAACATCCAGCCCATGCTCGGCGTCTTGGTCCAGGTCCCGTCGTAGATGTTCTGCCGGCCGTGGAGGATCTGCTGGGCGCGCGGCAGCGACCAGTTGGTCTCGCGATAGCCCATGCCGCACTTCGTCGAGCCGGTCAGGTAGTAGAAGTCCGGGACGTTCAGATAGACGCCGCGTCCCCGGCACCATTTGTAGAAGTCGCTGATCGTCTTCCACTGAGTCCACTGCGAGTCCTCATAGCCGCGATGCCCTGGATGGCTGCGCGAGGCGCAGGTGTCGCCCGGATAGGAGCCGTCGTGTTCGAGCAGGTCGAATCCGGTCTTCTCGTAGAACGCATACAGCTTGCGGAAGTAGTCCTGTCCCCATCGGCTGCCGATGCAGGGGGCGTTGTCAAATCTGGCCCCGCCGGGCTTGCCCGTGGCGACGTCGATCACGTCGTGCTCGTCGCTGATCCGCCGGCTCGACAGCAGCGAATAGCCTCCGATCTCGATGCCCTTGCTGTGGGCGTAGTCGGCCAGCTCTTTCAACTGGGCCAGATACGCCGGGTCTTCGCTCTCGATGTTGAACCCGCTGCCGAAGGTCATGATGACCATCTCGAATCCGACCTCGGCGCACTGATCGATGGCCAGCCGCACCGAGTTCGGGTCGGCCCGGCGGACGTGCATCATGATCGGGTTCTCCGTTGCCCACGGCGCGATGGTGCGGTACATGCGGCGGACCGCCAGGCCGTTGCGCTCGCGCTCCGTGCTGTCGAAGGCGAGCTCGAACGTGCGGAACGACTCGAACGTCTCGTCCGGTGCGATGTCCACGTCGGGCCCGACCGGCGGCCGCGACTCCAGCAGGCACGGGTTCTTCCGCAGGTAGTTCACCTGCGTGAGGTACTCGGGGTCGGGCACCCAGTGGGTTGTATGATTGGCCACCGAGGCGTTCATGCCGCCGAAGGTGTAGTCACTCTCGACATGGAGGTTCGGGACGCGCCACAACTGGTAGTTGTCCACTTCCGACTCGTACTCGACCATCGCCAGGATCTCGCTCGTGAAGCGATTCAGCCGGATGGTCTTCTCCGACCCGTTGCGCACCGTCAGCCATTTGCACAGCAGGGGGATGCCTTCATACATCTCGTAATGGATCGTCACCGTCAGGTCGGCTGGCAGTGTGGATTGGCTGCGTTCGGGCGGTCGGTAGCTCATGGTCAGTGACACGCCACGCGGCGGCCACGGCAGATCGGCACAGTGGCGCACGCGCTTCCAGGCGAAACGAGGTTGGGTCTCGCCCACCTCGTAGCCGACGAAGACGAATGCGTTCGGATCGGCCGTCAGATCGTCCTTCCATTCATCGAGCAGATAGGCATAGTTGGGCTGTCCCTTCAGGCCACCGACGTCGAAGGAACGGCCGTCGATCGTCACTTGGGCCTCCGGCTTGACACCGCGGAGCATTGACTCGCCCGTCATCAGGTTGTCGAATGCCACGGTCGCCGCGTTGGGACGCAGGCGAAACCGCCGGGCGATGAGCCCGTTGGAAAGAACCAGCTCCTTGCCGTCGTCGCTCATTCGGACGGTCGCCGGCTTTGTCACGGGTGTCACGAGCCAGTCGGTGTCGAGGGTCCCGGCGTAGTGGGGCGGTGCGGCGAGAAGCATCGTCAGGGCGGTCAGTACGGCGGTGTTCAGCATGTCATTCCTTTCAGGGGGGTTCCCTACGGTCGGCGGACGGTTCTGTTCAGCCTGTCTCCTGTCCGGCGACGGCCAGAACCAGGGCGTAGACGTTGGCGGCGCCGGCTTGCTTGAGGGTCTTGGCGCACTCGTTGAGAGTCGCGCCCGTGGTCTTGATGTCGTCGATGAGGCAGACGGTCCGGCCGGCGTAGCGATGATCGGGCCGGACGGCGAAGGCGCCCTTGACGTTTCGTTCCCTGGCGGCGGGCGTCGCCGCGACGGGCTGGGCCTGAGTACGGCGGATGCGAACGAGGTCCGTATCGATCCGCGCGGTCGGGTGCCGCAGCCGTTTGGCAATTCGGTGCGACTGGTTGTAGCCTCGAAGCAGGCGGCGCGTCCAGTGCAGCGGGACCGGGACCAGCAGATCGACCTTGTCATAGAAGCCGCTTCCCTGGAATGCCGCGTCGGCCAGTGTCCCGAGCAGGGCTTCGAGCTCGGTCCGGTCGTGCTTGAACGCGAGGATGATCTGCCGGAGTGTCTCGGTGTAGATTCCCGCGCGGGCGATCCCGTCGAACTGCACGTCCGTCGCCTGGCATGCGGGACAGGCCCCCGCCACGAGCCCGTATCGGCTGGCGTCGCGTCCGCATCGCGGGCAGTATTCCCCGGCGGTACAGGCCAGGAGTTGGTCCCAGCAGGCCGAGCACAGCCCGCTGTTGTCGGGCCCGGCGTCGCGTCCGCAGCACAGGCAGACCGGCGGCCAGAGGATTTGATTGACTCCTTGCCAGGCCAGGAGGGAGGTTCGTCTGGCTCGACCGAGAGCGAGATGGATCTTCGCCGACCGCATGACGACCATTATAGGCTCGCGGGGGCGGCTATTTCAAATCATAGATGTCGTTGTTGGCAGACAGGAAACCGATCTGGACGTCGTTCGTGGCGTTGTGGCTGTCCAGGATATCCTTCGCAAGAGGATCGGTCTCGGTGTGAATGGCTCGCCAGGACCGGGCGTGGCCGTCACAGAAGGCGACATTGGTCCGGCCCAGGTGGCGGTAGCCCTGAGCGCCGGCGTGTCGCGCCGAATCGGGCAGCAGGGTGTCGCCCGGATGGGAGAACGGGGCTCGCATGTACTTGTTGGCGCCGCCGTCGGTGCATTGGCCGTCGCCGAACAGGACGGTCTTCGACGGACGGCGCACCTCGTCGGTCCGCGCGGAATTCAGCGGAGACAGGATGTCGTTGAGTCCGATATAGCTGGTGTTGTAGTTGTAGCCGGTGTGGGGATCGGCCAGCGAGTTGTCGGGGCCGCGGAAGGCCGGACACTGTTGGATCTTCTCGATGGTCTGGCCCATCCACAGCAGGCCCGGCTGAACGCGATTCGGGTTCGTCGCATCGGACCAGTCCTTCCATGTCGTGAAGTCCCACGCGTAGAAGTACGGGACGGTGCCCTTACGGCGATTGTAGTAGGCGATCGGGTAATGCCCGTCGTAGACGTTGCTGTAGCTCTGGGCGGCGATCGCCATCTGCCGGAGCTGGCTCAGGCACACCGTCCCCTGCGCCTGCTGCCGCGCGGTCTGGAGCGAGGGCAGCACGAGACCGACCAGCAGCGCCGTCGTGGAGACGACCACCAGGGTCTCCACGAGACTGAAGGCGTCACGATGTCGGTCTCTGTGCATATGTCACCCGATACAGGCCGGAGGCTGGAGGCCGCAGGCGGAAGGAATTCTGCCCGCCCGCGGTCCGTGGCCTCCGCCTTCGTTTCGGTTTTGTGCTGAGGACCTCAGCGTTGTCCCCAGCCGTTTGTTCCTGTGTTCTCCAGGACGATCTCAAGGTCGGCCTCGTCGACGATCCCATCGCCGTTGAGGTCGGCCGCCGCCGGGTCGTCCGGACCTGTGATCTCGGCGCCCAGGTGTTCGGTCACGATTGTCGCATCGCTTTCGTCCACGCGCCAATCGCCGTTGACGTCACCGATGGGTGCTGGGTGCTTGTAGTCGCCCGGACAGCTCACGTCGGCGACGGCGTCGATCTCAGTTCCGCCGCCGCCGGGGGCGTCGTCGATGCGCACGTGCTGAAACCACTTGCGCTGCGTTTCGGGATCGACGGGCAGCTCGAGCCGGGCGATGTCGTAGCCGGTCCCGCCGGCCGAATCGCCGTAGATCTGCGCCACGCGGGCGACCGAGCGGCCGGCCAGCGCCTCGAACGACAGGCTCGGGTCGAGCGGCAGCGTGGGATTGGTCGGCTCGGCCCACCAGCGGTTCCATTCGCCAATGGACGTGTCGGCGTTGCACGGATCGTATACGCGGCCCAGCGTCGGGGCGAAGCCGTCGCAGAACGGACCGTCTTCAGCGTCGGACGGCAGCTTGATGAAGTTGGCATTGCCGGCCATGAAGTTCGGATCGCTGGTGAAGCTGTACCATGTCACGCCGTCCTGGCTGACCGAGACGATGCCGGGCTCGCTGCCGCCGGAGGGGCCTACGAACACCTCGGTCGGGTCGTCGTTGTTCCAGCTCTGTCCGGCGGCCAGCGCTTGCGGCGCGTTGCCGAAGACGATGAAGTCGATGCCATACGGATTGTGCACGTCGTCGCCGACGGGGTGGTTGAAGGCCAGTGTGATGGCCCCGCCTTCGCCGAGAAAGGCCACCTCGAAATGTCGGAAGGCCGGATAGACCGGCACGACCGGAGCGGGGGTGTCCAGCGGGATCGACCAGTCGTCGCCGGTCGTGTCCACGGTGGGCCGTCCGAGGGCGGCGTTCGGGTCATCGAAGTCGATGCCGCTGAGCCAGTCGCTCATCATGCCGACGGGCTGGTGGTCGATCACGACCGTGGCGAAGTCGTTGGGATCGTAGACGTACCCTCGATATCCGGCCAGGAAGGGGACCTCCCACGTCGGCTTCGGCGCGTCGCCGTGACCGTAAATCCAGCCGTCGGCGTCGCCGTGGCGGACGATTCGGTCGGCGGCCCCCGTCCAGGGCGAGATCCAGCCCTCGCGGCTGCGTGCGTCGTCGGTCCAGTAGTGCCACCACAGGTCGCCTCCGCCGTAACCGACGTCGTTGTGGTCCTGATAGGCGATCCCGTCAACGGAGATGCCCCAGCCGTAATCGACCTGTATGGTGACGAGGTCCGTCTCCGCCTCGATGATGTCCAGCAGAGCGAGACCGGTGGTCGTCTCGGACTCGGTCAGCCCGAAGCGCACCAGGTATTCGATGCGGAAACCATCGGCCCATTCAATATAGACGCGGGCCTCGTTCACGCCCGTACCGACCTCTACAGGCGCTGCCACCGCCGCTGTGACGACCGCCAGCAGCAGGCCCAATCCCAAGAACTGTATACGTTTCATCTGCTTCCTCCGGTTTGCGTTCTGTTGCTTTGGCCTTGCAGACCCGCATGGGCTGAAGCCCATCCTACACGTGTTGACTGGTGACCTCTGGTACATCCCAACCTCCTTTCGTCTGTGCCGGCCCTTGTCGCGAGGGCGCATAAAAAAAACCGCCGTTCCCGCAAAGCGGAACGACGGTTCAATGACTGCATACGATCCCGGCCCGACACCACAGACCCGGACTGCGCCTTCACACGTGCGTTCCATATCGCGAGAACACCCACAATGTGCGATCGACTACAGGCAGGTCTTCTGACTTGCGTCCTACCTCGAGGCTCCTTCCCATCCGCACGCAGCGGACAGTGGATACCGGCCTCTTGGATTTCCGATGCTTCCATCGGAGCGGGCGCTCACAGCGGCGCGACCGTCGCGGATTTTCACCGCGTTCCCGTTTGAGTATCCCAGGACCAGCGTCCTGGGACCTGCAGCCGAGCGATGCACTTTCACAAAGAGCGTGCCATCATACATACCGTGTCCCGCCCATCCTGTCAATACGGAAAAGCTCATCGGAACAAAATTGTCGCCATTCCCAGTCGGGACGGCTGTTCTCAAGGCGTCCGGCTCGCACGTTTACGCCACCACAATCGATGTAACATCGGTCGGACCGGCGCAACTGTGTTTCACGGGATGCTTGGGCGAAGAGTGCGATCGAGTCGTGCGTGCATGGCGATGCGCGAGGCAAGAATGGCAGGCGAAGAGGTGACGGGCGAGTCCAGCCGGCTCCGTGCGGCATGGATGAGGCACGATTCCGGACTGCTGGACGGCTACCTTGTCAGAGATGTCGAGGACCCGCGAATCAATCTGCAGAGCATCCTGAGCAGGTCGTTTCTCATCGATGCGATCTGGCCCGACGAATTCACGACGCTCATCCGGGAGGAATTCCGCTTCAGCATTTGTCTCAACTTCATCCTGAAGGCGCTCAAGACCAGGTGTCCGCAGGTGAACCGGCAGTCGATTCTGAACGCATTGGCTGACGGCCGGCAGACATGCGGCGATGTACGAATCCCCTCCTACCTCAGGCATGCGTTCGAGCTGACCTCTCGCGATTCACAGGAACTGCCCGACTACATCAGTCAAGCCCTCCTTGGTCCCGTGTCGGATGAGAACGTGTGGCTGCCGGACTGCGCTCTGTCTGCGTTCGAGCAGATCTGGCGCAGCGTGCTGCGCCACAGAGAGGCGAGCAAGGTTTCCGTGCTGGAGCCGGGGTGTGGGTCGGCGAACGACTACCGTTGTCTGCATTCGTTTGGGGTCGCGAGATTCCTGGAATACACAGGACTTGACATCTGTGACAAGAACATCGCCAATGCGCGTCGGCGATTTGGCTCGGTGGATTTCCGAATCGAAGACTTCCTTGCCATTCGCGCCGAGAACAAGTCTTACGATTATCTGTTCGTCCACGATCTGTTCGAGCATCTTTCCGGCGCGGCGATTGAGCTTGCGCTGAGCCACGTCTCCAGAGTCACTCGCAGGCAGGCGTGCCTGTCCTTCTTCAACATGGCGGACATCCCTGAGCATGTCATCCGACCGCAAGGCCTCTACCACTGGAATCGGGTCAGTATGCAAAGAGTTCAAGAGTCTCTCATGGCGTCAGCACGGTCCATCGACGTGGTGCCTATCGGCGCCTTCTTGCGGGACAACTATGGCTGCACGGATTACCACAACAATGGAGCGTACACGCTTATCGTCTCCTTTGATGCCAATTAGACTTGAGTATCTGGTCAATCTGTGCCGCAACGACGGGTGAGATTCGGCGCATGGGCGACGCTCTGCCATCGCCTCGCCAGACAAGTGCACCGTCCCCAGACCTCCGCTGCGCTCGTGTTGAGCCTGCCACACAGATGTCAGGATATCTTCACACACACTCCAGAGCCAACGTCGGGTGCGATGGGGTCTTGTGGGGAGCGTGCCCGTGGCGAGGCCGGTGGGGCGCTGTGGCTTTGGTGGAACAGTGCGGAGGGAGGCTTGGATCGCCGGCCCCAAGTGGGCTCGTCGAGCCCACTTGGGTACCCAGCGTTCCGTTCTGCTATTCGTTGAAGCGATCGAACCCATCGTCGTCGAGCGGGATACTCCGCTCGGCGGACGTTCGACTCGGCTTGGCTGTGTGGGCCGGAGCCTTCTTGGGTTTGGTGGCCCCGGCGATATGGTGATACACCTGGTCCGAAGGACGAAGGGCCCGCCCTGGCTTGGCCGTGCGTGCCCGTTCGGTCGTGGCTCGAGCCGCACCCCCAACCAACGCGGCCAGCTCATTGACCATATCGTTCATCGTTTCGGCCTGGGCACTGAGTTGCTCAGAGGCGCTGGCGCTTTCCTCGGCGTTTGCAGCGTTCTGTTGCGTCACCTTGTCCATCTGAGCGACGGCGGTGTTGACCTGGTCGATGCCCTGGGCCTGTTCCTGCGAGGCGGCCGCGATCTCACTGACCAGGTCGGTCGCCTTGCCCACGTTGCCGACGATCTCACCGAGTACCTTGGTGACTTCGTCGGCGATATCGACACCGTTGTTGGCGTTCTTGACCGATCCCTGGATCATATTGGCGGTGTTCTTGGCCGCCTCGGCCGATCGCATGGCCAGATTGCGGACTTCTTCGGCGACGACCGCAAAGCCCTTGCCGGCCTCGCCGGCACGTGCGGCCTCGACCGCGGCGTTCAGCGCCAACAGATTGGTCTGGAACGCGATCTCGTCGATGACCTTGATGATATTGGCGGTCTCGTCGGAGCTCTTCTGAATCTGCTTGATCGCGTCGTTCATCCGCGACATGGCTTCGGTGCCCGTGTCGGCGGACTTGCGGGCCTCGGAGCTCAGCAGGTTGGCCTGCTGCGCGTTGGCGGCATTCTGCTTGGTCATCGAGGCCATCTCTTCCAGACTCGACGAGGTCTCCTGGAGTCCGGCCGCCTGTTCGGTGGCGCCTTCGGCCAGCGACTGCGAAGCAGAAGAGACCTGTCCCGAGGCCGAGGCCACCTGGTCGGCGCCCTCGGAAAGCTGGGAGACCACGCGGGAGATGCGTCCCGCCAGGCCGCGGGCCATCAGATACCAGATGGCTCCTGTGACCAGCAACGCCCCGATAAGGACGAAGGCCAGAATGCGGTTTGCCGTATTGCCGATGGCCGTGACCTGATCGCGGGCCTCATAGAACTCGTCGGTATACGAGCCGACGCCGATGACCCAGTCCCACGGCTCGAAGTAGACGATCCGGGCAACTTTCTCCCGGGCCACAGTGTCGCCGGCATTCTTCCACGGATACCGCTGCTCGGCGATCTGTCCTTCGTCCAGAACGGTCGCCTTCTTGCAGATTTCCTGAATGAAGAGGTCTCCATTGGCATCTCTGGCGTCGTAGAGGTTCTCGCCGTCGCGCTTGCCCTTCTCGGAGATCACGTAGTTGCCCGCAGAGTCGAGCACGTAGACGTATCCGGTCTTGCCGACTTCCACGGCCATGATGGACTGACGCAGCGAGGCGACGCTTTCCTGCGGCACGCCGACGTACAGCATGCCGACGATGTTCTGGCTGGCGTCACGGATCGGTTCATAGGCGGTGATATACCATTTGTTGACCACGAACGCACGGCCTTGATACGTCTGGCCCTGAAGCACGCTGGCGACCACCGGGTCGGCGGTGCCATCCGGCCGGGTCTTCGGGATGTACGTGCCGATCGCGCGGGCGCCGTCCTGCTTCTGGACGTTCGTGCTGACGCGCAGCATGTCGCCCGCCTCGTTCATCCGCTGGAAGATGGTGCACGTGGCCTGGACGAGATTCTGGGTCTGGTCGACCACCGGGGCGGGCGTCGCCATGTCGCTGATCTTGCCCAGCCAGGTCTCGCCCACCATCACCTTGGGCAATGTCACGCGCTGGCTGGTATTGGTGAACTGATTGACCGCGTCCCATGTGACGGTTTCCTCGGCCAGGCGGATGTCGCCGGTGTTTCGCAGGACCTCGCGCGCCACGTTCAACGAGGAGTCGATGTTGCCCTGCAGCATTTCCTGCTGGGCCTTGCACATCCCATAAATGTTCATGGCGATGTGGTCCAGATCGGCGTATGCCAGATCTGTGTTTCCCTGCTCGGCCACCTTGACCATCCGCTTGTTCTGGACGAACACCACCGTCGAGACGACCAGCAGCGGTATGACGGTCATGGTGATGCCGAGCGTCAGCAACTTCGTTTGCAGCTTGACATTCTTCAGCATGGTACACCCCTTCACGTGGTGACAGTGAAACAAACCGCGCTCCGTCAGGATCGTGTCTCCCGCCCTGGAGACCGTCAGAATTTGTAGATGAACGACGCCTGGACGCGCATGTCGTCCGCGTCGCCTGCGCCGCGATAATCGGTTTCCCAGCGGGACAGTTCCAGGCCGACCTGGGCGTGGGCGTTCACGTCGTAGCGGACGTTGCCGAACAGGCACGAGTTGCGCGTGCGCCCACCGGCGGCGACATCGTCGCGGTCGACGTTGTCGACGCCGAAGCCGACGGCCGAACTCCACTTGCCCCAAGGTCCGAGACTGGCGGCGATCCAGCCGCCTTCGCTGTCGATGGGCCTCCGTGTGGCCGTGTTGATTCCCTGACTGATTCCACCGAGGTAGCTCTTGAGGTTCTTGCCGCTGAACAGTTCTGCCTTGAGCGTTATCCACTTGCAGATGGGTTGCGTGATATCCAGATTGATGGACTGACTCTTGATGTCCGTGTTCCGTCCGGTGGCGTCCAGATCGTACTCCTCTTTGCCCGTATGTCCCGAAACGCCGATCGTCGTCGGTTTGGGACCGAAGAACGGAAACGTGGCGCCGAGGCGTCCCTGCACGGTGGGAACGCCGGCGTCCTCGCCGGTCTCCGAACCGGTGAGGTCTTCGTTTCCGATCGTGCGCGTCAGTGCACCGTCCAGCTTGAGCTTGACCTGATCCGTCACCGACAGCTCCTTGGTCAGGCGGACCTGGGGACGACGGTACCCGATGTTGCCGCCGACCCAGAGCACGCTGTAGTTCAGGGTGCTCGGATTCAACGGCGAGATCACGTCCCACGTCTGCCCGGCCAGAAAACTGAGCTGGGCCTCGGGCCAATCGAGCTTCATATAGGCGTGGCGCATCTGGATCTTGGCCTTGTTCTCGTCGGCGGGGGCGCCGAAGAAGTCGAATTCGAGCTTGGCTGAGGTCTTCAGCGTCTCGCTCGACGGTCCGCTGAAGTCCAGCCCCAGGCGGCTTTCGCCGGCCGTCAGATTGGATTCGGCGTCATTTCTCCGTGTGGCCTCCGAGTCGACCCAGAGGACGTAGTTGCCGTTTGTCGTCCGGGACGAATCGCGCGATACGTCGGTTTTGAGGTAGCCGTACAACTTGACGTCTACGCTCGAGAAGAGTCCCTTCTTCTTGCTGTCGCTCGACGCCGTCTGCCCCGATGTCGGAGCCGAGGCCTGTTTGATCTCGGCGATTTCCCTCTCCAGTTCGGCGAGGCGGTCATCGATAGACGAGCCGTCCTCGGCGGCGCCGCAGACCTGTCCCAGCGTCAGTACGGTCAGACAAATCCAAATCCATTTTGCTGCTCTCATTGCCCATCCTTTCATATCGTTCATGGGATAGACGCCCCTGCGGGCGGCTGTTAGAGACCTTCGGACCGGAAGCCGTCCAGGTTCTCCCCGGCGAGCACCTTGTCGATATCGAGGAGGATCTTGACCGCGTCGCCGACCTTGCCCATCCCGAGGATGAAGCTGGTGTCGACCGACGAGTCGAACTGCGGGGCCTCTTCGATGCTCTGGCCCGGGATGTCGAGCACTTCCTGGACGCGGTCCACCACGATGCCCGTGCTGAACTTGCGGTCGGCATGGGCGATCTCGACGACGATAATACAGGTCTCCTCAGTCACATCGGTGGTCTCCATGCCGAACTTGGCACGCAGATCGACGACCGGGATCACCTGTCCGCGCAGATTGATCACGCCCTTGACGTAGTGCGGCGTCTGCGGGACGGCGGTCACGTCGATGTAGCCGATGATCTCACGGACCTTGAGGATCTCCAGTCCGTACTCCTCGTGGGCCAGCGCGAAGGTCAGATACTTGCCTTCCTTGTGCTGGGCTGTGGCACTGGAACTCTGAGCTTTCGACGCAGTTGCTGCCATGACAGGACTCCTTTTAACGTGCCTGCGGGCCGGTCCCTCAGGCGGGTATTGTGCTGTTCCTGCACGTACGATGCAATGCAAACGTGCCAACTGTGGATTCGGGGCGCCTAAGCCAACCCACGGTCCCATGTCCCCAGGCACGCCGGCAGGACGTCCCAGGTTTTCGGCAGTAAAGGACGCTGAGGTTGAGCCTATTGTCTGCATATAAACGCCGAGATCCGCAATAGCGGCATCGGCGGTCCGATAAGTCCCGTTCGCGCAGCAGGCCCCTTGGTCTTGATGGCGTCTGTGCGGGGCGTGACCCCCGGGTATGCAGGCTCAGTATTTCTCTACCACAGGTTCGGCTGGGGTCCGATAAACAACTCGTGCGAGCCCGGACCTGTTGGCTGGAGCGCTGGATTCGGCACGCTCTGTCGTGCTTGGCGCCAAAGGTGGGTTGGTGTCGTAGCGCGTTCATGCGGATGTCGCCCATTCGACGCTTCCGGACGGACAGGCCATCCGGAAGCGTCTCGTGGACGAGCGATACCATCAGGAGTTGAAGTCGTCCAATCCGTCGTCATCGCCAAGAGGAATTGCTTTCTCCTGGACCGACTTGGCCGACGGCGTATGGGTCTTCTTGGGTTTGGCCCCGGCGATCTTGTGGTACATCTGATCGGTACGGGACAGTTTGCGGTTGCCGGTGTTGTGCTGCTGCGCCGGCGGGCTCTTGGTTCCCGCGGCTCCACCGACCAGGGCGATCAGATCGCCGACGATGTCGTTCATCGATTCGGCCTGAGAGCTGAGTTCCTCCGAAGCGCTGGCGCTCTCCTCGGCGTTCGCGGCGTTCTGCTGGGTCACCTTGTCCATCTGGGCGATCGCGGTGTTGACCTGATCGATGCCCTGGGCCTGTTCCTGGCTGGCCGCGGCGATTTCGCTGACCAGATCGGTGGTCTTGCCGACGCTCTGGACGATCTCGTCGAGGACCTTGCCGACTTCCGTGGCGATGTCTACGCCGTTGTTGGCGTTCTTGACGGACTCCTCGATCATGTTGGCGGTGTTCTTGGCGGCCTCGGCCGACCGCATGGCGAGGTTGCGCACCTCTTCGGCCACCACGGCAAAGCCCTTGCCCGCCTCTCAGGCCCGGGCGGCCTCGACCGCCGCGTTCAGCGCCAGCAGATTGGTCTGGAACGCGATCTCATCGATGACCTTGATGATCTTGGAGGTTTCGTCGGAACTCTTCTGGATCTCTCGGATAGCCTGGTTCATCCGCCCCATGGACTCGGCGCCGGTGTCGGCGGCCTTGCGGGCCTCGCTGGCCAGCGTGTTGGCCTGCTGGGCGTTGTCGGCGTTCTGCTTGGTCATCGATGCCATCTCTTCGAGGCTGGAGGAGGTTTCTTCGAGACCGGCAGCCTGCTCGGTCGCGCCTTCGGCCAGCGACTGCGACGCGGCGGAAACCTGCCCCGACGCTGCCGCCACCTGCTCGGAACCGGCCGTCAGTGCATCGATGATCCTCTTGATCGGCTTGACGATGCTCAGCGTGATCACAACGGCCAGAAGGGTGCCCATGATGATGCCGGAGACCGCCATGACGGTCATGAGCATGTTCGTGCGGGCCGTAGTCGTCTCCATGCCGTCTTTCAGAGAGGTCTGCAAGCCCACGATCGTATCGACAATGGCCTTGGCGGCGGTCGCCATGTCCGTATCGGCCTGCCGACCGGCCAGGACGCCGCTGTAGTACTGCTGGCCGGCCTGCGCGTAGCTGTCCACGTAGCCGGCGATGTTCCTCGCCACGGCCTCGAGTTGCGCGTTGCCCTTGACCAGATTGGCCCACGTCTCAACATTCGCCTGGACCTTGGGAAGCTGCTGTTGCAGGGCATTCCATTGCTCGTCCTTGTTGGTGGCGACCAGGAAGACGCCGTTGATGCGAAGAACCAGAAACTCCTGGAAGACGGTCTCGTCGAGCTGAAGGGCGATTTGCGCCCATTTGGCCATCTCTTCCACGTCCTTGGCTTCTTCCGCGGCCGCGCGGGCCGGCTGGATGACGTCCCGGATCACGTTGGCGACCTCCTGGGTGATATCCCAGCCGACCTTGGCCCACACCGCGAACGCCGAGTCCCTTGTCTGTCGCGAGTCCTTCTGATGTTCAAAGGCGGTCAGGTAGGCAGGCATCCCGTTGATTGCCTCGGTGACGCGAGCCTTGTCGGCCGCCGAGAGGCCTTTTTCACCTTCCATTTGCTTGAGCTGCGTGGTCAGCGTGTTGTATGCGTCCTGCCACATCTCGGCGGCGTTCTTCTCGTTCTTCCCGAACTTGTCGAAGCCGTAGACCGCGAAGTCCTTGCGGAGCGAGGCGCACTGGTTGAGTCCCTCCAAGCACTCGTTGCCCCCGCGGTTCAACTCGGCGTTCCTTGCCACATTGCTCAGGCCGTTCCACCCGACGTATCCGAGAATCCCCGAGATCACGACCAGGAAGCCGAAGCCCACTCCCATCTTCGTTGCCAGTTTCATGTTCTTGAACATTTGCATTCTCCTGAAGCACTACACACGATTTGGCTCGTTCGCGCCGGATACCCGACGCCCCGTTTCCCTATGTGAATTCGCTCAGACCTCCCTGTGTGAGATCCGTCTGCTATCCATGTCACGCCGCCGTCTTGCGCAGGGCCGTCAGGTCCGTCGAGCCGAGGACCCGATCGATGTCGAGCAGGATCTTGACGGATTCGGCGATCTTGGCCATGCTCAGAATGAAGTCCGTTTCCACGCTGGCGCCGAAGCTTGGCGCATCCTCGATCTGACCGGCGGTGATATCCAGCACGTCTCGCACGCGATCGACGACGATGCCGGTGTTGAATTTCTGTGCGCCGTGGCGGGTTTCGACGACGATGATGCACGTCTGTGGCGTTCTCTCCTCGCTCTGCATGGCAAACTTGGCGCGCAGGTCGACCACCGGGATGACCTGGCCCCGCAGGTTGATGACCCCCCGGATGTATTCGGGGGTCTGCGGGACGGCCGTGATGTCCATGTAGCCGATGATCTCGCGGACCTTGAGGATCTCCAGTCCGAATTCCTCCGGTCCAAGGGCGAAGGTAAGGTACTTGCCCGGCTTGGCCCGTGTCTCGATGGCGGTGTCCATGCGTGTTGCCTTTCACTTAAGAACCCGTGTGGTTTCCATCTGCCGGCGCATCGGTCCGACACGCGTGCAGAGCCGGACGGAGCCGGGCAAACAGCGTTCCCTTGTCGTTCCACTGTGGCGATGCCCCCCAAGATGCGGCATCTCCTGCCTTCCGAAGCCTGACTTGGTTCCTATCGAACCCCCATGCAGGTAAGGCGGTCTTTCTATCGTGCTTTGTGGGCGGTCTGTTGCACCCGGCGCTTGTTGATTGTGTGACTTGTCTTCCCAGCAAATATAAAACGGGTTTGATAAGGAATGCGGCCAAATGGCCGCTGGGACGCGTTCAAGGGGTAGGGCAGAAACCTCTTTACTAAGTTGGCTTGCGGGTGTTTATTAGAGGTGCATTCGGCGGTCGTCCGATAAGTCGATTCGGCTGGGGGCGGACATGCGGCCGTCCCGGAACAGCCGCAAGTCCTGCTGTCGAGTAGAGAAGGAGCACGATGTGAACAGCGCTTATGATTTTCGCATCATTCGGGTCCTGCGTCGTCGGTTGAATCTGACCTTGCAGGCGCTGGCCGCCCGGTCGGGACTGACCTATCCGACCGTGGAATCGGTCGAGACGAACAAGACGCTGCCCTCGCTCAAGACCCTGGACGCGCTGGCCGGGGCCCTGCAGATCTCCACCAGCGCGCTGATCGGTCTGGCCGAACGCCGCTTCGTGCAGCGAAGGAAGGCCAAGGAGGAACCTCGGGGACATCTGTCGAACAAGGACAAGGGCCTCGAGAAGTGTCGAGTTGCCCGCTACGACAAGGGCAAGCTCATTCGCGTGATAGCGGAAGAGGGCGACCACGTTCACGTGATGGGCCTGCACGAGGACGTTCAGGAGTTCTGCTACGTGCTCAGCGGCCGCGTCGAGCTGCGAATTGAGGACAAAACCTATCGACTCGGCCCGGATGACACCATCCTTTTCGACGGCCTTCTCGACCACTCGTATACCCAGGTCGAATCCGGGGAGTACGTCACCGTGCACATCCCCAAGGATCTTCGCGTCCTCGAAAGGCTTCTTGAAACGAAGCCGGAAGACGAATCGGAATCATAGGGTCATGGATCGAGAACCGTGCTAATCGTGTGGGGTCCGCCGCATACGGCGACGGATGAGGCGCACTCGTCGTTGCCGACCCCCTCGGCGACGAACCATCCCTTGGTTCGCAGGCAGATTCGCACCAGCATGAGCATGACAGGGACTTCGATCAGGACGCCGACGACGGTGGCCAGGGCCGCGCCGCTGGACAGGCCATAGAGCATGGTCGCCGTGGCGATGGCGACCTCGAAGTGGTTCGACGCGCCGATCATCGCCGAAGGGGCGGCGTCTTCATAGCTGAACTTCAGCATTCGGGCCAGGGCGTAGGTGATGGCGAAGATCAGCACCGTCTGGATGAACAGAGGAATCGCGATCCACAGGATCGTAAGCGGGTTGGCGACGATCGTCTCGCCTTTGAAACTGAACAGCAATACCAGCGTCGCCAGCAGGGCGAGGATCGAGACGGGCGTCAGCACGTGCAGAAACTTCGCCTGGAACCAAGCCTGGCCCTTGGCCTGGATGATCCACTTGCGTGAGAAGTACCCTGCCACCAGCGGCAGGGCCACATAGATCGCGATGGACAGCAGCAGCGCCTGCCACGGAACGGGCATCTTGTTGACGCCCAGCAGCCAGCCGCCCAAGAGGCCGTAGAGCACCAGCATGGTCAGCGAGTTGATCGCGACCATCACCAGCGTGTGGCCCTGATTGCCCCGGGCCAGATAGCCCCACATCAGCACCATCGCCGTGCAGGGCGCGATGCCGAGCAGAATGGCCCCGGAGATGTACGAACGCCACAACTCGACCTCGGTGCCGTCCTTGACGATTTCCGTGCCGGGGATCATCCCGCGAAAAACGTAGCCCAGAAAGAACGTGGCGATGGCGAACATGGTGAAGGGCTTGATGGCCCAGTTGACGATCAGCGTCAGCAGGACCGGCCGGGGGCTCTTGCCCGCCTTGACGACCTCGGCGAAGTCGATCTTCACCATGATCGGGTACATCATGAAGAACAGGCAGATCGCGATGGGGATCGACACCACGGGCGCTCCGCCGACGTAGATGGCCATGCTGTCGAGCGACTGGGCCACGCCCGGCGCGACCTTGCCCAGCACAATCCCTCCGACGATGCACAGCGCTACCCAGATCGTCAGGTACTTCTCAAAGACGTTCAGACGCTTGCCTTGCGGGTTGGTCTTTTCAGCCATGGTCAGATTCCTTCTTGACGAGCGTTGTGGGCAGTCCTTCGATAAAGGTGCGAATCTCGTCGCGGACCCGGCGGTAGCCGTTCAGTGCTTCTTCTTTGGTTTTGGCGTCTTTGGCCAGACGCGGCGGGTCTTCGAAGCCGACGTGGACGACCTTGGTCCTGCCGGGAAACAGCGGACACGATTCGTAGGCGTGGTCGCAGACGGTCACCACATAGTCGAACGGGATGTGCTTGACCTCATTGAAGTGTTTCGAACAATGGTTCGCGATATCCACGCCGGCCTCGGCCATCACCTGGACGGCGTGGGGATTGAGTCCGTGCGTTTCAATGCCCGCTGAATGGGCCTCGATCTCGTCGCCCTTGAGGCGCCGGGCCCAGCCTTCGGCCATCTGGCTGCGGCAGGAGTTGCCCGTACACAGGAACAACACCTTCAGCTTCTGTTCTGCTTCCTGCATAGTTCCTCCCGATCGATACACACGATCTTCCTGAGTGTCCTGGCGTCCTCAACGATCTGGGGGCTTGCGGCCAGGTTCCGCCGCAGCCAGGGGATCGCCTCTCTGGCCGCCTTCGAGCTGGTACGACCCGCGAGGCGATAGTACATCCAGCGCCCCTCCTTGCGAGCCTCGACCAGTCCCGCCTGGTGCAGAATCGACAGGTGTTTCGAAACGGTCGACGGTGCCAGCCCCAGCATCTCGATGATCTGACAGACGCACAACTCCCCGCCCGCCAGCGCCATCAGCGCCCGCAATCGACTCCCATCGGCGAGCGCCTTGGTGATCTCCACGAGGTCTTTCATTGCATACTCCTATAGTTCACCATATGACGAATTATAGTGCGTCTGGTTCTGCGTGTCCAGGACAGATGGATTCGTTTTTCAGATTACTTGCCGGATCGTCGTGCGTCGCCTGTGAGGCTTGACGGGTTTTCTGATGAGGGTGTAACCTGTGCTCGGATTGTCGCCACTGACTCTACTGGGGTGGTGCAGCGCATTGTGAACCGGCCGGGATCGGTCGAGATGCATGGAAAGGAGCAGATGCGATGAAGAAGACAAGCAGCAGAACGAGGCAGGAGAGATTCTCCTGTGGATGGTGGGTGTTTGCGATGGTGGCGTGTGTGATTCTTGCGGGCCCGGCGGCTCATGCACAAAAGGGGGTGGGCGATTCCATCGGCGTGGTGCGCCAGGGTCTGGAACCGGCTCTGACGTCGCTGTCCGGCGTGGTGCAGTCGGTTCAGACGCACCCCTGCGAGAATACGACGGGCCGCGCTGTGGCGGGGACGCACATCATGCTCCGGGGCGACGACGGGCACGAGTACAACATGCACCTGGGCCCGGCGGATGCGGTTTCCGCCCTCGCCGAGCGTTTGAAGCCCGGCGCCCGGATCGAGGTCGCCGCCTTTCGGACGACCAGGATGTCTGAGAATCACTATGTGGTTACGACGCTGACGCACGACGGCGAGTCCGTCGAGCTGCGCGACGCCGGCCTCCAGCCGGTCTGGTCGCAGCAGCGGCGCGGTTTCGCGGCAAACCGCCGCGGAACCGGCTTGACCGCAACGCCTGATACAGCACGCCGCCGGGGGGCCGCCGGTCAGCAGCAGTTCCAGCCACAGCGCATGCGGTTCCGGGGCGGGGGCGGGCGAGGCCAGCGGCTCGGCCGGGCCAACCGCGCGTGGTGTCCCTATTGGCGATAGCAAACCTTATGACCTGAAGCGCAGGGCCGTTCCGACCGTGCGAATTCCGAGTTAACGGATATCGGTCAGCCGGGCGGGGGCCTCGAGCTTCTCAGGGGGACTGTGGACCGGCAGCATCGCTCGGCTGGCAGCCGCTGGGGTCGGCGTCTGCATGGTGGCGATATGTGACGACACGGACCGGTTCCAGCGTGACCAATCCCTCGCCGATCATCTTGTCCAGATCGGGGAGAAATGCGGCGATCCGCTCCGGCTTGTCCACGATCTCGATCACGATGGGCAGATCTTCCGAGAGACGCAGGATCTTGGATGTGTGGATGCGGCTGGCCTTGCCGAACCCCATCACGCCCCGCAGGACCGTCGCGCCGGCCATGCCTCGCCTGCGGGCCTCCTCGACGATCGCCTCATGGAGCGGGCGATGTCCGTACTTGTTGGTCTCGCCGATGAAGATTCGCAACAGCTCGGCCTCAGAAGGGAGAATCATGGGTGAGTCCTTTCCAATCAGGCCATCCGGCCCAGGAACGATCCCAGCAGGTACGCCGCCAAGCCGAGCCCGAGTTGACCCGTCAGGTTCAGTCCGGCCATGATCCACTCGGCGTGTTCGAGCATCTGATCCGTCTCGAACAGGAACGTGCTGAACGTGGTGAACGAGCCCAGGAAGCCGACCAGGACAATGGTTCGGGTGTCGGGGCTGATGGCCAGTCGCTGCTGCGTCAATGTCCAGATCAGGCCGAACAGGAAGCACCCCAGTGCGTTTACCGTCAGCGTGCCCCAGGGAAAGCCTATCTGCTGGGCCCGTTGAAACAGCCCGGCCAGTCCGTAACGAGCCAGTGCCCCGCATGCCCCCGCGAGCGCCAGACCGATCAGCTTGTATCCCATGCATCCAAGTCCTGGTGGAACGGGTCCTTGTTGCCCATGCATGGAGGGAGGCACTCGACATAAGGGCGCACGCTCCCGCCAACACGGATTCGGTAGGAGTCATCAGCCACAAGGCGGTTGTGGGGAACCCCATCCCCAATGTGCCGCATTATCCGGTTCTTCGATCTCTCGTCAAGGACGAATGTCGTCTCTCGGTATCGCTTCGCTTGTCGTTATGCTCTCAGACGCAGGGCGGCCTCGGCGACGCGGATGCCGAGCTGTTTGGCGGTCTCGATGCCGAACTCGTCCTTCATGATGTCGTCGTTCCAATTGTTCCACAGGGTCGCGCCCTGGTGGGCCCTGGGCTTGCCACCGACGACCATCACCTCGTGGACCAGCATGGCTGTCTGGATCTCCTGGATGACCAGTTCCTGGCCGCCACTTCGATAGGCGCCGGTGGCCAGCGCGCCGAGCGGCATGTCGGCCAGCATCAGTCTGGGCGAACGGAAGATTTGCAGCCGCTCGAGGAAGGCCTTGCACAGCGCGCTCATGCTGCGGAAGTAGCTGGGCGAGCCGATGATCATGCCGTCCGGCACCCGGGGCGCCTTCAGTACAGGCAGCACTTCGAGATCGAAGTCGTCCTCAGGCTGTGTGGCCTCATGCGAGGTCGCGCCGCCCAGCGAGCCGGCGATCTGAAGCCCGCCCAGGTCGATCAGCTCCGCCTTGATGCGTGGGCTCACCGTCTTGGCCGCGTCGAGCGCGACCTGGATGGCCGTGGCGGTCGTCTTGCCCTTGCGCGGACTGCACGCAACACCGACGATTCGGACGGTCTTATCGTCTTGAGCGGCCTCTGCCGTGGAAGCCACCGATGCCGCTGCGCCTGCTGCCAGTGTCGTTGCCAGAAACTTCCTTCGATCCATGTTCTTTCCTCCCTTCTTAACGGTCACACAAACGGTTGAAATCCCTTGCGTCAAGGTGCGGTGTAGATCAGGTAGAGTCCTCCGAGGATGACCAGTACGCCGCACACTCGTTTGACCAGAACGGCGCCGTGGGATTTCTCGTTCCAGTTGAGATAACGCTGGACCCATCCGGTGCTCGTGCCGGCGATGATGATAACCGAACAGTGGCCGATGCCGTAGGCGACGAGCAGGAAGATTCCGTAGAGCAGTCGGGTCGAGGCCATGCGAAACGTCACGCCGAGCATCGGCGCCATATAGGCAAAGGTGCACGGGCCCAGGGCGATGCCGAAGACCAGGCCGAGGACCAGGGCCGCCAGCGGGCCTTTTCGCTTCATGCCGACCTGGCCCGGTCCGGAAAAGGGCATTCGGATGACGTCCAGCAGATACAGACCGACCACGAAGAAGATCAGAGCGACGAAGTAGTTGCCGTAGCGGCCGACGTCACCGAGCATTCGTCCCGCGGCGGCCGTGACGGCTCCGATGGCCCCGATCGTCACCAGGACGCCCGCTGCGAACAATGTCGAGATGAAGAACGCGCGTCTCGTGGACATGCGACCCTGCTGGTCGATGAAGCCGACGATCAACGGGATGCTCGACAAGGCTTTTAACGAAACGGTCCGGTATAACGTAGAAACCAAGCTCCGTACTCCTTTGGCTACGGAACAGCTTTCCGATATTTATGATGTTTTGCACAGCGCGGAACACGTTGACGAGACAATGGCGTTTGGCGTCTATCTGTATGGAGAGAACGGCAATGTGCAGAATCCTTATCTTGTTGTTATGGACGAGGGTCAGAAAAGCCTCGACTTCAAGGATCTAGACGGAAACAAGGTTTACTTGCCGGAGGACGGCGTGTTGCTTACCCCGA
>ENA-UOUL01001204-UOUL01001204.1-bioreactor-metagenome-genome-assembly--contig:-NODE-1204-length-38194-cov-4.403967_pt1 | contig 38194 bp, 27 predicted proteins | sample MGYA00249838_ERZ747220 | MGnify/ENA primary metagenome ERZ747220 (study PRJEB28778, sample SAMN05720191) | bioreactor metagenome | isolation source: Anaerobic biogas reactor | place: USA:Washington... | reverse complement strand
TGGGCGGGTGAGCGTGGCGGTTGATCGCCGATAGATCGTCAACCCATCGATATCGAGGAGAGCATGCCAACCTACGTACGCGTTTCCGAGTCTGACCTGTTCGATTTCACCCGCCGCGTGTTCGTCGCCGCCGGGATGCCGCCGGAGAACGCCGCCCTGGTGGCCGACAACCTCACGCAGGGGGAACTCCACGGCCTGGGCAGCCACGGCGTCTCGCGGCTGCTGCCCGTCTACGTCAAGCGGGTGCGGGTTGGGGCGTTCAACTCTACGCCCAACGTGACGGTCGTGCAGCGCAAGGGCTCCACCGCCGTGGTGGACGGCGACAACGGCCCCGGCGCCGTGGTGGGCACGTTCGCCATGGACCTGGCGTTGGAGTTGGCACAGGAGCACAGCTCCGGCTGGGTGGTCGCCCGCAACAGCAACCACTATGGCGCCGCCTTTCTCTACACGCGCAAGGCGCTGCCCCTGGGGATGATCGGTTTCAGCACCACCGCCGCCGTGCCCCAGGTGGCGCCCTATGGCGGGAACGCCGCCGCCCTGGGCACCAATCCCCTGTGCATCGCCGTGCCGGGCGGCGAACGCGGGCCCATCATCCTCGACATGGCCACCACTGTGGTGGCGCGCGGCAAGGTGCAGCTCGCCGCCCTCGAGGGCAAGCCGATCCCGCTGGGCTGGGCGGTGGACGCCCAGGGGCGGCCCACCACCGATCCGGTTGAGGGGAGCAAGGGGCGCATGCTGCCCTTGGGCGGCTACAAGGGGTATGGCCTGGCGGTGATGGTGGAGGTGTTCAGCTCCATCCTCTCCGGCGCGGCCTTTGGCAGGGGAATCGGTGAGCTGTTCGCCGATTTCGACCGCGGCCAGGGCATGGGGCACTTTTTCGGGGCGCTGGATGTCTCGGCGTTCATGCCGGTGGATGCGTTCCGCCGACGCATCGACGACCTCATCGCCTACCTCAAGGGGATGCCGCTGGCCGAGGGCGCCGAGGAGATCCTGGTGGCCGGCGAGCCCGAGGCGCGCAAGGCCGCCGAGTATCGCGTCACGGGCATCCCCATCGAGCAGGACGTCCTCGCCACCATCAACGGCGTCGCCGCCGAGTTGGGAGTCTCGCCGCTGCAGGGGATGTGATGGAACGCGGATGAGCGCGGATTCAACGGATTAACACGGATCAGAACCATAAACCGCAGAGAGCGCAGAGAAGAGGCATGAATTCCTAATCTCTGCGCCCTCTACGTTCTCTGCGGTAAAATACTGTAATAATCCGCGAAAATCCGCCTAATCCGCGTTCATCCGCGTTCTATTACTATCTCCGTACCGCGACCTCTACTGATTGGCCGTCGATCTTGATCGTCTGGCGGCGGTCCCATGGGGCGCTGTCGTCCTCGAAGCGGAGGTCGGTGCACAGGGTCTCGTCGCAAAAGTAGCCCTGGAAGGGCGCCATGGCGGCGCGGGTGTCGTCGTCCAGCCCCAAGAGCCCCACGGTGATGCGCTCGTCGAGGCGATAGTCCGCCTCCTTGCGCAGCGTCTGCACCTGGCGCACCAAGTCGCGCACCAGCCCCTCGGCCTGCAGCGCCGGGGTGATGACGGTATCCACCGCCACCGTCACGCCGCGGTCGTTGGCCACCGCCAGGCCCTCGGCAGGCTCGGTGTTGACGATGATCTCCTCAGGCGCCAACTCTACCGTCTCACCCTCCACCTCGACCGTCACCGGCGCGCCGGCGTGCACCCGCCGCACGGCGGCGGCGGCGTCCATGGCGGCCAGCGCGGCGCGCACCTTGGGGAAGCGCGGGCCGAGCTTGGGGCCGAGTTGGCGCCCATCGGCCACCACGCGATAGGTCACCAGGGCGGCCTCATCCTCCACGAAGGTGAGTTCCTTCACGTTCAACTCGTCGCGCACGATGTCGGCCAGCTCCGGCGATAGCTCGCCGCGCCCGTCTGTGACGAATGCCAGCGCCTTGGCGAGGGGCTGGCGCACCTTGATGTTGGCGCTGCCCCGCGCCCCCAGGCCGAGGCTGGCCACGCGTCGCGCCAGGTCCATCTGGGCGAGGAGTTCCTCGTCCGCCGTCTCCATGGCGGCCTCGGGCCAGTCGCAGTGGTGCACGCTCTCGTACGCCCCTGGCTGCCGGCCAAGCCCTTGGCTTGGCTCAAGGGAAGGGCTGCGCCCTTCCCCAACGGAGCGCACCAGGTTCTGGTACATCACCTCGGTGATAAAGGGCGTCATCGGCGCCAGCAGCTTGGACAGGCGCACCAGGACATAGTAGAGGGTGGAGTAGGCGGCGCTCTTGTCCGCGTCCAGCTCGCTCTTCCAGAAGCGACGCCGGCTGCGGCGCACGTACCAGTTCGTCAGGTCGTCGAGCAGTGGCTCGATGACCAGCGTGGCGCTGTAGACGTCCGAGTTCTCTAGGAATGTGGTGCACTCGGCCACCACCTGGTTCAGCCGCGCCACGATCCAGCGGTCCAGCGGGTTGTCGCCGGCGGGCGGCGCACCCTCGGGGTTGCCCGGCTCGAACCCCTCGCGATCCGGCTCCCAGCCGTCGAGGTTGGCGTAGGACACGAAAAAGTTGTACACGTTCCACAGCGGCAGCAGGAACTGCCTGCGCTTTTCGTCGGCGCGGTTGTAGCCAAAGAGGAGGTTGTTCTCTGGCTTTTGCGCGCAGTACAGCCAGCGCATCACGTCCACGCCCATGCGGTCGGCGGCCTCGTTGAACTCGATGCTGTTGCCCCAGCTCTTGTGCATCGGCCGGCCGTCCTCGGCCAGGAGCGTGGCGTACGAAAAGTTCTGCAAGAAGGGCGGGCTGTGATCGATCACCGTGGCCATGGCCAGCAGGCTGTAGAACCAGTTGCGGAACTGGCCCGGGAACGACTCGCTGATCCAATGCGCCGGATACCACTGTTCCCAGTACTCGCGATTGCGGCGATATTGCAGCGTGCTAAAGGGCACGATGCCGGCGTCGAGCCAGGGATTGCCCACGTCGGGCACGCGGCTCATCGCCCCACCGCACTGGGGGCAGGCGATCTTGACGGCGTCGACGTAGGGGCGGTGCGGGGTGTGGCCGGCGAACGTGTCCCACCCCTCCACGGCGCGCTCCTGCAGCTCCACCTCGTCGCCTACCACCTCATAGTGGTGGCAGGCGTCGCACTCCCAGATGGGCAGCGCCAGGCCCCAGTAGCGCTTTTTGCTGATCATCCAGTCGTGCATGTTGCGCAGCCAGTCCAGCTCGCGCTCCAGCCCAAAGGAGGGGATCCAGCGGATCTGGCGCGTGATAGCCATCATCTCGTCGCGCAGCGCGTCCATGCTGATGAACCACTCGTCCACCAGCCGAAAGACGAGTTCCGTCTTGCAGCGCCAGCAGACGGGATAGCGGTGGGTATAGTCGTCGACGTTGTAGAGCAGCCCCTTTTCACGGAGGTTGTCGAAAATCGGCTGCCGCACCTCGGCCACGTCCATCCCCGTCAGCCAGCCGAACCCTTCGACAAAGAACCCCTCCTCGTTCAGCGGCGCCACGAGGGGAAGATGGTGCTCCTTGCCCAGGTCAAAGTCCTCGGCGCCACACCCCGGGGCGATGTGCACGATCCCCGTGCCCTCCTCCTCGCCCACGGCATCCCACAGGATGACGCGGTGCGCCTCGGCGGCGCTCTGGGTGACGCCGCGGGTCAGCTCGCGCAGCTCCGTGTGGCCGCCCGGCTCCCGCTCGGCGGGGAGGTCATCGAAGGGGCCATCGTACGTCCACCCCTCCATGTCGGCGCCCTTGAGTTCCTCGAGCACCTCGTAGCGCCCGCGCAGCATGTGCATCGTGCCCTTGGAGAGGTAGAGTACTTCGTTGCCATCGGTGACCTTGACGTAGGTCAGGTCTGGCCCCACGGCGGCGGCCACGTTGCTGGTCAGCGTCCAGGGAGTGGTGGTCCACACGAGGAGCGACTCCCCCTGGCGGCCGCGCAGCGGAAACCGCACCGTCACGCTGGGGTGGGTCAGCTCGGCGTAGCCGTCGGTGACGATCTCGTGCTGGCTGATGGCCGTGGCACAGCGCGGGCACCAGGGCATGACGTCGGCGCCGCGATAGAGCCAGCCGTTCTGCCAGCACTTTTTGAGGAACGTCCAGATCATATAGTTGTTCTCGTTGGACAGGGTGAAATAGCTCCCGCCCAACTCGGGCAGCCCCAGCCGCCCGACGATCTGCTCGACGGTGTCGGTGACGGGCCCCTCCGGCCCCTCGACGGTGACGACCTGGGTGGGGTCCTCGACGAGGAGGTCGGCGAGCCGGCGCAGCTCGTCGGGATCGTTCCAGTCCATCCAGTAGCCCAGGCGCTCCGACTGCTCCGTCTGCACGGCGGCGTAGCGCAGCACGCGCTCCTTGCACTTGAGCACGAATCGCGCCAGCCCGTACTCTTCGATGTCGCGCTTGCTCTTGAACCCCAGGTCGCGCTCGACCTCCACCTCCACCCAGAGGCCCTGGCAGTCAAAGCCGTTCTGGTAGCGCGTCTCGTGGCCGCGCATCGTCCAGAAGCGGTGGAACAGGTCCTTGTACGTGCGCCCCCAGCCATGGTGCACGCCCATGGGGTTGTTGGCTGTGATGGGGCCGTCGATGAACGACCAGTGCGGCTGCCCCTTGTGGAGCGCCACCATCTTTTGAAAGGCGCGCGACTTTTTCCAGAAGGCGATCAGTTCGCGCTCCTGGGCGGCAAAGTCCACCTTGGCGGGCACTGCATTGAATGGCATATCGCTCCTCCTACCCCCCGGCGTCTAGCTCGATGGATTCGCTCGTTTCAAGGGCGGGAACGGAACGCGGATTTCGCGGATCGAGCGGATCAACGCGGATCAAACCGATGACCACAGAGACCGCCGAGATCACAGAGAGCACAGAGGAGTGCTAAACATTCGAACTCTGCGGCCTCTGCGTGCTCCGCGTTGAACGGTTTTATCCGTGCGAATCCGTCACATCTGCGTTCATCCGCGTTCCATCCGGTAACAAAAAGAGCCCTCGTCCCCAAGGGACGAGAGCCCGGCATCGTGCTCCCGCGGTACCACCCCGATTGGCGTGTTTCAGCCCACTCGATCGCCCACGGGAGGCCGCCGCAATGCGCCTCCGATGGGAGCGTCCCGGTAACGGGGGACGATGACGGGCAAGCCTAGTCGCGCGTGGCGCCACAGGGCTACGATCAGAAGACGGTCCTGTGGCGGCGCACACCCTTTCGGTTGCCGGCTCGGGAGGGATTTTCGCTCGCGCCTGGCGTACCCGGCTCGCACCTGTCCCGGGCTCTCTGACCGCCGGCCAGCGGGCTACTCGTCTCCGTCACAGCCGATAATGCATCCAGTATAGCAGCGATGGCGTCATGTGGCAAAAGTAAACCGGCCCCAGCACCCTCTCGCCGTCACCTCGCCCAGCGCCGTTCGCTACCGTTGCCTTTTTCCCACCGTCCGCTGCAGGACGAGGATCAACACCAACAGCGCGAGAAACGTTAGCGCCGTGGGGGAGGGGTTGCCGAGCACGATCCACAGGAGCACCGCCAGGAGCACCAGCCCGATGAGCACCTGTCGCCCCAAACTGGACTGCCAGATGAGCTGCCAGCGCGCCATGAGGAGGTCGGGGCCCTTGAGCCCCTCCTCGATCGCCCGGCGGAACTGCTCGCGTGACTCGTCGCGGCGCTTTAGGCGGCCGAGGGCCATTGCGTAGGCGTAGCGCGTCGAGCCGCTCTCGCGTGGGGCGGTCTCCAGCACCTGTTCGAGAACCTCGGCTGCGCGCTCGTTGCGGTTGCGCACCAGCAGGATGCGCCCCAGCGCGCCGCCCGCCCGGTAGAAGGAGGGGTTCATGGCAAGGGCGCGCTCCAGGTACTCGATGGCCGTGTCGTAGCGCCGCGCCCGTGCGTCGAGGATGCCGAGGTTCGAGTAGGCCAGCGAAGCGGCGTGGGGGTTGTCGGCCTGCCGCGCGATCACCTCCTGGGCGCTCTCTCGCGCCTCGGCATCCTTCCCCTCCGCCAGGCGCAGGTAGGTCTGCACGTGGTAGACAAACGCCTCGTGCTGCCGGCGTTCATCGTCATCGGCGATGGTGCGGATCGCTTCGCGACCGCGCTCCAGCTCCTCGTTGGCCTCGTCAAAGCGGCGCAGGTCGGCGTACACTTGGGTCAGCGTGAGGTGGGGCTCGGGCTCCTCCGGGGCGCGCTCCACGGCCTCGGTGAGGGCGGTGATGGCCTCATCGAACTGGTCGGTGAGAAAGTAGAGCGCCCCCAGGGCGGCGTGCCCTTCGAAGCGGCTCGGGTCCAACGCCAGGCAGCGCTCGGCGTAGGCGCGTGCGCCCTCCTGGTCGCGACGCCGCGTGAGGGTGCGCGCCATCCCCAGGCAGGCGTCATAGTCGTCGGGCCGTTCCGCCAGGGCCGCCTGGTACAACTGGAGCGCCTCGTCGAGGCGCAGCGCGTGGTAGGCGGCGTGGGCCTGGGCCAGGAGGGCCTGGTACTCCGTGGGCTGGCCGTCGGTCATGGATACTGCTCCTATCGAAAAGTGAGAAGGATACCCTCTATCCCCGCAGATATCGGTGCGCCCAGCGCAGTTTCTCCTCCCACAGCGCCTCCACCACCTCGTGATTGTGGTAGGGGAACACCTTGATCTCTTTGGGCGCCGTGATCTTGTTGTAGACGGCGTACACCGACGACGGTGGGCAGATGTCGTCCTTCAGCCCCACGTCCATGAGCACCGGGCAGCGGATGCGGCCTGCGAGGTTCAGGTTGTCAAAGTAGCTCAGGGTGCGCCACACCTGCTCCTCGCGATCGGGCCAGCGCCGCAAATAGTCGGCGATCTCCAGGTAGGGGTTGCGCATGGCCATGTCGACCGCGCGCTTGTAGTGGCACAGGTAGGGCATCTCGGGCATGGCTACCACGGGACGCTCGTCCAGCGCCGCCGTGGCCAGCGTCAGCCCGCCCCCCTGACTCATCCCCATCACGCCGATGCGTTCGGCGTTCACCTCGGGGCGCGAGGCGATGGCGTCGATGGCGCGCACGCAGTCCATATAGACTCCCCGATAGTAGTACTCCTCGGGGTCCATGATCCCCTGGGTCATCCAGCCGCTGACGTGGCCGCCGGTGTAGCAGGCGGGATCGGTGCTGTTCCCTGACTGGCCGCGCACATCGACGGCCAGCACGGCGTACCCCTGGAGCGCCCACATGAGATAGTGGTAGACGTCCATCTTGGAGCCGCTGTAGCCGTGGTACTGCACCAACGCCGGGAAGGGGCCGTCGCCGGCCGGCTGCACGTACCAGCCGCAGATCTGCGCGCCGCGCCACCCCTCGTAGAACACCTCGTACACCTGGGCGCCCAGAGTGGGGTACTCGGTGGCCCGAAAGCGCGCGTTCACGGGCGTGCGAGCGCTCTCATCGAGGGTGCGCGCCCAAAAGGCGTCGAAATCGGGCTGGCGCGTCAGGGGCGGATCGTAAACGACGAGTTCCTCGAGGGGCTTGTCATAGAGCGCCATGTGGCTGGGCTCCTTCCTGGTGGGCTGAGATGCGACGACCTCGGTGAATCGTTGCGAGGATAGCCCTCACCTCTGGGCGTGTCAAGCTGAGGGGGAGGGGGAGGGGACGCGGATTCCATGGATGGGACGGATTTCCGCGGATCATCCAAGCATCCGCGTCCATCCGTTTGATCCGCGGAATCCGCGTCCCTGGGGTTCCTTTGACGGCACTCGATCTGGGGGTACAATGAGGGCGTTCGCGGACCGCCATTCACTCACTTGAGCAAGGGCTGATGCCACAGGTTCTGACCATCGAAGACGTCATTCGCGCCCTGCGCGGGCCGCTCCCCGGCGTTCCGGCGCAGGAGCGCATGGCCACTATCCCTCGCCCCACCATGGCCGAGTTCGAGCACGAGGGCCCGCCGCGCCCCGGCGCGGTGCTCGTCCTGCTCTATCCCCGCGACGGGGAGCTGTACTTGCCCCTCACGCGCCGCACCGACCGCGTGGCCACCCACAAGGGGCAAATCTCGCTCCCCGGCGGTGCCCAGGAGCCGGAGGATGCCTCCCTATGGGAGACGGCGCTGCGCGAGGCGAACGAAGAGATCGCCGTCGATCCCGCCGCGGTGCGGTACATCGGCGCGCTGAGCCCGCTGCTCATCCCCGCCAGCAATTTCAACGTGTATCCCTTCGTCGGCTATATCGATGAGGCGCCCGCCTTTCGGCCCGACCCCACCGAGGTGGCGGAATTGATCCAGCTGCCGCTGCGCGGCATCCTGGAGCCCTCGGTGAAGGCGCACGAGACGTGGACGCTGCGCGGTCGTCAGGTGGAGGTATCTTTCTACCGCTACCAGCAACACGTCGTCTGGGGCGCCACGGCCATGATCCTCAGCGAATTCGAGGCCCTGCTGGAAGGGGGCTGAGGCGCGCATCGCTCGGGGCTGGGTCCCGTTGGCCGACCTGCGCCATGCGGTGCGCATAGCGCAGGTCGCGTCGCACAACCCACCCACACCACGCCCACAGGAGACCACATGCCCCCCCATCGGCTGCTCCTCAGAACCGGCCTTCTCGCCGTGCTCTGCCTCGTGCTCGCCTCGCCACAGACTCGGGCCGGAACCCCCGTCGCCTCGTCGACGGCTACGCCCCCCGCGCGTCCCGCCGTGCTGTCCCTGGCGCTGTCGCCGGACTCTCTGCCCGAGAAGGGGCGGCCCGAGGACGCCAAACTCGACGGACGGCTGATGCGCCTGTCCCACGGCGATCCAACCCTCTCCGCCGATGACACGGGCCTGCGGATGCTGGACGGCCGCGTGCAGGTGCGCATCGTGCACGACGGCGCCTCCTCGGCGCGTGCGCAGCAGCTCGTCGAGGCCCTCGGCGGCGAGGTGACCGGCGCGCTGGCGGTCGGCGGCCTCCTCCAGGCTTGGGTGCCGCCCTCCTCCCTCGAGACGCTCGCCCGAGACGAGAGCATCGCTCGCGTCGGCCCGCCGGCGGACGCGGTGTCGTTCGGCGCCCTGCAGGCGGGCGACTATACCTCGGAGGGATTGGCGGCGATCGGCGCGTCGGCCTGGCATGCCGCGGGCTATGACGGCGCCGGCGTACGCGTAGGCATCATCGAGACGGGGTTCCTGGGGTACGCAAGCCTCCTGGGGAGTGAACTGCCGAGCGCAGTCACGGCGCGCAACTTTGTGGACGGCGAGGCGCTGACGGAGGTCGAGGGCGCCTCGGCCGCCGGCGCCGCCTGCGCCGAGATCGTGCACGACGTCGCCCCGGGCGCCACGCTCTACCTCGCCAGGGTGCAGACCGACGTGGACCTCGCCGAGGCGGTGCAGTGGTTGATGGGGTCGGGCGTCGACGTCATCGCGACCTCCCTGGGATGGCTCAACGCGACCCCGGGCGACGGCAGCGGCTACCTGGCGGACCTCGTGGCCGACGCGCGGGAGGCGGGCATCCTGTGGGTCTCGTCGGCGGGCGACCTGAGGTTGCACCATTGGGGAGGGACCTTTTCAGATCCCGATGGCGACGATCTGCACAACTTTGGTCCGTCCATCGAGATCTGCGACTATCTGGGTGCCATCCCCTCCGGCGTGCCCCTCGAGGCGTACCTGCGGTGGGACGATTGGACGGCCGTGACGAACGATTTCGATCTGTTCCTGTTGCGTTACGACGCCGCCTCCACGACGTGGAACATCATCGACAGCAGCATTGGGTATCAGAACGGCGGCGCCGGCCAGACGCCGACAGAAGCGGTACAGGCGGTGAGTTACGGCGAGACCACCTACTATGGGCTCGGCATCCAGCGCTGGGATGCGACGCGCGCCGTGAATTTCGAGCTGTTCGCCGGCCCCTACTACCTCTACGAGCCGGTGTACGCGCGCAGCCTGCCGAACCTGCCGGACGCACCGCTGGCCCTGTCGGTATCGGCCGTCGATGCGGCCGCCCCGTACGTGCACGAGCCATACAGCAGTGAGGGCCCGACCAACGGGCCGGGGGGCGCGGCGTCCGGCGGCCTCGCCAAGCCGGATCTCGCCGCTTACGACAACGTGTCCACCTACACCTATGGGGCGCAGGTGCCTTCGCGACCCTTCGAGGGCGCCCGAGCGGCGGCCCCACACGTGGCGGGGGCGGCGGCGTTGGTCCTGGACGCCTACCCGAGCTACTCGCCGAGCCAGATCCAGGCCTTTGTGGAGGGGCGCGCCGTCGACATGGGCGCCATCGGCGAGGACACCGTCTATGGCCACGGCCGGCTCTCCCTGGGCGCGCCGCCGTCGAATCCGCCCACCACGCCGAACGTCACCCCGAGTAGCACCGCGGTGCCGGGTCCGAGCGACACACCCCTCACCCCAACGGCCACGCGGACGCGTACACCAACGCCCACCCCGACCCCCGATCGGCGCGTACGGCTCCCGCTGGCGATGGACGACTGGTACACGGGGCGGCGCTTTCCTGTGGACGACCCCTACTTTGGCTACCAGTGGGGGTTGACGCAGATCGAGGTGCAGGACGCCTGGCCGCTGGGTAGCGGGACGGGCGTCACCGTCGCCATCGTGGACTCGGGGGTCGACATGAACCACCCCGACCTGGCCGCCAAGCTGGTCGGCGGATATGACGTGGCGAACGGCGACTCCTGGCCTCAGGACGACAACGGACACGGCACCCACGTGGCGGGGATCGTGGCGGCCGTGTCAGGCAACGGCATCGGCGTCGCCGGCGTGGGCTGGGATACGCTGATCATGCCGGTCAAGGTCTTGAACGATGAAGGAAAGGCGTCAGAATACGACGTTGCTACTGGTATCGTGGGCGCCGTCGATGCCGGCGCCCGGGTGATCAATCTGAGCCTCGGATCGCCGGTCTGGTCCGAGATGCTCGAGGCGGCTACCAGCTATGCCCATAGCCGGGGCGCACTAGTTGTCGCAGCAGCAGGTAACCTCGGTGATGAGCACAATCCGATCATCTATCCCGCCGCGAACCCACACGTGCTGGCGGTGGGCGCCACAACACCCTATGGGACGCGCGGCTCTTTTTCCGAGTACGGGTCGTTTGTGGACGTCGCGGCGCCGGGCGTCGACATCTTGAGCACCATGTGGGATAACACCTACGACTATGCCTCGGGCACCTCCATGGCGTCGCCCTTTGTCGCCGGGCTGGCCTCCCTAGTGTGGAGCGGCAACCCGGCGCTGAGCGCCGACCAGGTGGCGCAGATCATCGCCGGCACCGCCACGGACCTGGGCCCCGCGGGGCGGGACGACGAGTTCGGCTGGGGCCTCATCAATGCCCGCGCCGCCGTGAGTGCAGCGTATGCCGGGCAGGCCATGGCCGCCTCGGCAGCGACGGACGCCCCGCCGGAGCCGAGCGCCGCCCGCGCCCTGGCGCAGGAGGCGCGCGCGTCCGACGCGCCGGTGCGCCCGGGCGTCGTGCTGGTGCGCCCCGGCGCTGCGACGTCCGCCGCGGCGCTTCCGGGGCTGCTCGGCCTCGCCGACGTCCAGGTAGAGTCCGAGTCGTCCCCCCTGGGGTACGTGCGGTTGCGCGTGCCCGCGGGGCAGGAGCACGCCATCGCCGCCCGCCTGATGGCGGAGGGTGCGGTGGCGTTCGCCGAGCCGGACTATTTGCTCACTCTGTGGCGGTGATGGGCCTGGGCGTCTCACCGCGCCCACCTCACGAACGTCGACCTCGCAGCAAACCCGGCATGCGTGCGAGCTGCGCCGGGGGCGTTCGAGAGGTGGGCGCGCCATAGGGCGTGCCGTGGGGCGCGCGATGGGCCGTCCCGCGTCCGCTGGCGCCCTTGAGCCTGACCCCGCGTTCGGCTAGAATGGGCGTGTAGGGATCGTGTGAACCGCAGCGCCCGGCAGTAACCCCTCCACCCTCCCGCTCCACCCTTGATCCTCGCGCCCATCGCCTGCCGAGTCGTGTGAGGCCGAACGGCGACGCCCCGAGCCTTTCTCGCACCGCGAGGCGACGGCGCGTTCGCCCTGGCCGGAAGGGAATCGTGAGCAGCGATGGATAGACAGACGGACGTGCGCGCGCGCAGCGCGGAGGAACTGCGCGAGATCTCCTGGCGGCTCTCGCGACAGATCATCGAGATCACCACCAGGGCCGGCTCCGGACACCCCTCCAGTTCCCTCTCCGAGATCGACATCCTCACGGCGCTCTATTTCGGCGGCGTGATGCGCTATGACCCGCAGCGCCCCGACTGGCCCGATCGCGACCGCTTTATTCTGAGCAAGGGGCACGGCGTGCCCGGGCTCTATGTCGTGCTCGCCGAGGCGGGGTACTTCGACCCCGGCCTCCTCCCGACGCTGCGCGAGATGGGCAGCCCCCTGGAGGGGCATCCCAACATGCGCGTCCTGCCGGGGCTCGAGGCGTCCACCGGCTCCCTGGGCCAGGGGCTGTCCATCGGCCTGGGACATGCTCTGGCGGCGCGCCTCGATGGGCGTGACTATCGCGTCTATGTCCTCATCGGCGATGGGGAGGCGGATGAGGGGCAGATCTGGGAGGCGGCCATGGCGGCGGCCAAGTACCGCGTCGACAACCTCACCGCCATCCTGGACTATAACAAGTACCAGCAGACCGGCTCGGTGGCCGAGGTGATGCCCTCCCTGGAGCCGATCGTCGACAAGTGGCAGGCCTTTGGCTGGCACACTGCCGAGATCGACGGCCACGACATGGAGGCGGTGCTCTGGGCACTGGACGATGTGCGCCGTAGCCCGGGGCGGCCGCAGATCATCGTCGCGCACACCCTCAAGGGGAAGGGGCTGTCGCCGTTCGAGAAGGACGAGACGAACCGCAAGCACGGCGTGCCGCTGGAGCCCGACGAGGCGGAGGTGGCCCTGGCCGAGTTGGACCGCCTCTACGGGCGGGCGTCAGGAGGTGGGTGATGGACATCGGCAAGGCCATCGGCCTGGAGTACGGCCCTCCCACGCGCAACGCCTTTGGCGAGGCGCTCCGCGAGCTGGGCGCCGAGAACCCGAACCTGGTGGTGGTGGACGGCGACGTGGCGAACTCGACGCGCACCGAGTACTTTTGCGAGGACTTTCCCGAGCGCTTTTTCAACGTCGGCATCGCCGAGAGCAACCTCATCGGCGTGGCCAGCGGCCTGGCCGCCTCGGGCAAGGATGTGGTGGCGGCGAGCTTTGCCGCCTTTTTGCTCAACAACGCCTACGAGCAGATACGCATGAGCATCGCCTTCCCGCGCATCGGCGTCAAGTTGGTGGGATCGCACAGTGGCATCAGCATCGGCGAGGACGGCCCCAGCCAGATGGCCATCGAGGACATCGCCCTGGCCACGTCGCTGCCCCACATGACGGTGCTCGTGCCTGCCGACGCCGCCGCCACCCGCGCCGCGACGCGCGCCATGCTGGCCTATGACGGCCCGGCCTACCTGCGCACCGGCCGGCCGCGGGTGCCGGTGGTGTATAACGACGGCGTCGCGTTGGAGATCGGCCGCGCCAACCTGCTGCGCGACGGCGCTGACCTCACCATCGTCGCCTGCGGGCTGATGGTCGCCGCGGCGCTGGAGGCCGCCCATGTCCTCAGCGGGGAGGGCGTCGAGGCGCGGGTGCTCGACATGCACACCATCAAGCCGCTGGACGACGACGCCGTGGAGCGCGCCGCGCGCGAGACGGGCGCCATCGTCACCGCCGAGGAGCACCTGCTCGACGGCGGGCTGGGGGCGGCAGTGGCGCGGTCTGTCGTGGGGCGCCATCCGGTGCCTATCGCCATGGTCGGCATCGAGAACCGCTACGCCGAATCCGGAGCGCCACAGGATCTCTTGGAAAAGTATGGCCTCACCGCGCGTCACATCGTAGAGGCGGCGCGAGGTGTCTTGCGTCGCAAGTGACCGGCGCGTGGCCCGCGTGTGGGGGGCAATGGGAGGATGATGTGCGATGCGTCTATCGCTGATGAGCAGTGCCTTCGCCTCGGGCGGCGCCATCCCCAGGCGCCACACCTGCGAGGGGGAGAACGTCTCGCCGCCCCTGCGGTGGAGCAGGTTGAGCGAGGACGTCAAGAGTCTGACCCTGATCGTCGATGACCCCCGCGCCGCCGCGGGTGGGGTCTTTAGCCACTGGGTGCTGTACAACATCCCACCCGACATGGACGGGCTGCCCGAGGGGGTGGAGGCGGGGGGCACGTTGCCGTGGGGCGCCATGCAGGGGCGCAACAGCTTTGGCAACGCGCGCTACGAGGGGCCCTGCCCGCCCCTCGACGAGGAGCACACCTACTACTTTCGGCTCTACGCCCTGGACGCCCCCCTCGACATCTCGGCGGGCGCCACCCGCGAACAGGTGCTGCAACACATGGAGGGCCACATCCTGGACCGCAGCGAACTCATGGGGCGCTACGGGCGAGGGTAGGAGGTACGCCCACCTCCCGAAGGTCCCCCGATGTGCAGCTCGGCGCACTTGCGAGAGCGACGCTGGGGGGATCTTTGGGGAGCGGGCCGGCAGGTAGTGGTCGCGCACCGTCACGCTTGACACGCTCAGGTGTTGTCACGAATAATAGGGCCCTATGCATCCATGGGAGACGTCATGAGCGACAACACACACCGCATTGCGCTGATCACCGACAGCACCGCCGATATCCCTCCCAAGCTGGCCGAACGTCATGGCATCATCGTGCTGCCCCTCTATGTGCTCTGGGGGGGCGACACGCTGCGGGATGGTGTGGACATCAGTAATACCGCCTTCTACGAGCGTATCGGGCGCGATTCGGATCACCCCAAGACGTCGCAGCCCACGCCCGTGGATTTCGAGCGGCTCCTCTGCGACTGCGGCTGCGAGGAGGCGCTGATCATCACTATCAGTGGCGAGCTGAGCGGCACCCTCAACTCGGCGGTGCAGGCCGCCCAGTCGGCGGGGATTCCTGTGCGCATCGAGGACTCGCGCTCCGTCTCCATGGGGCTCGGGTGGCAGGTGCTGGCCGCGGCTCGCGTGCGCGAGGCGGGGGGCGACGTGGACGCCATGGTCGCCGCCGCCCGCGCCGTGCGTGGCACACAGCGCAACTTCTTTACCGTGGACACGCTCGAGTACCTGCACCGCGGCGGGCGCATCGGCGGCGCGGCCAAGTTCTTGGGCACGGTGCTCCAGCTCAAGCCGGTCCTGGCCGTCGACAGCGGCACGGGGCGCATCGAGGCGGTGGAGCGCGCGCGCACGCGCCGTAGAGCGCTCAAGCGCGTCGTAGAGATCACCCTCGAGGGGATCGACTGCTCCCGGCCGCTACGCATCGCTGTGATGCACGCAGCGGCGATGGACGATGCCCATGTGCTCCTCGAGGAGGTGATGGAGCGCTGCACCCCCACCGAGCACCTGATCGGCGAACTGGGGCCGGTCCTGGGCGTCCACGGCGGCCCCGGGCTCGTGGGGATGTGCGTGTGCATCGAGTGAGGCGACGCCATCTTGAGCGCTGCATTTGCGTCAGTGCCACATGCCAAGGCCCCCTCCAGGGCGCTCTCATAGCCCGGAGGGGGCCTCGTGCGTGCGTCCGGCGGTTCGATGCCGGGCGAACGTTCCTCTGACTCCCCGGCTCGACGTGCCCGACCAGACGCCCACGATTGAGCGCTGAGAGCCGATCGCCGACGGCCGCTCCCTACCGATCGGGTCGCGTGTACTTGGGCTTGGGAACCGACAGCATCCCGCCGTTCATGTTCCCCGCCACGGCCACGGCGGCCACCATCATCTGGATCGGGCTGAATAGCAGCAACCCGCCGATGAGGAACGGTACCGCCGCCCCCAGGCTCGCCAGGAAGGCGTGCTTGACGTGGTTTTCATCGGCGATCTTGCCCGTGACAAAGCCCGCCAGGCCGCAGAACAAAAAGACGACCACGATCATCAACGGGGCGCCAAATTGGCCGTAGAACGCCTCCGTGGCCGGGTTCGTGGAGAGATAGGCGCCGCCCAGCGAGATGAACATTGTCAGCACAAAGTTCAGGCCGAGGCCGCCGAGCAGCGTCCACCAATTGACGCCGTCAAAGCTAAAGAGGTGTCTGAACATGGGATCCCGATCCTCCTGGAGTCGCTGGACGCATTATACCACGGCTCGCGCCCCATGGCAGAACGGCGAGTGAGAGACGCGAGTTCTCGCGGGAAAAGGCAATCACCGCAGAGCGCGCAGAGAGAAGATCAGCACTCCTTGTCTCTGTGATCTCTGCGGCACACGGTCTTGGTCCACGTTGTGCGCAACGCCTCACCCGCGTTCCGTGGTTCTCTCGCGCCCGATGGCGCGCCAATGGTTCAGGTAGAGTGGCACGGACACGGCGAGCAGCGCGCCGTTGCCCACCAGGCTGAGGATCGCCTGCCGCTGTGACCATTGGCGCTGCAACTCGGCCTGCTGCTCCTCCAACTCCGGGTCGCCGTTCGCCTCCTCCGGCAGGCGCGGCACGGCAAAGCGTGTCGGCTCGGGGTAGGCCAGTTCGACGGTGGAGCGCACCGCGTTCGTCAGCGCAAAGATGGTGATGACGAGCGTGATGAGGCAAACCAGGTACAGGTAGATGTTGCGCGGTGTCCAGGCGTTGCGTGCGTTCATGATGCTTCCATCCATTCGATGAGGACACTCGAGAAAGGCAAAGCTCCCTCACGCCGTGTGGCGGAGGGAGCTTTTTGGTGCGCCCGGGGCGGCTCGAACGCCCAACAGACGGTTTCGTAGACCGGCCCTCTATCCAATTGAGGTACGGGCGCACGATGCGCCAACCTATCGTCACGCGACGGCTGGCCTGTGGCTCGCTCTATCGAGACCAGCCAACAGCGGGGAGGCAGGGATTCGAACCCTGGGTAGAGCTTATGACCCTACAACCACTTAGCAGGCGGCCCCGATCGACCACTCCGGCACCTCCCCACACACGAGCCAGGCGGAGGGAGAGGGATTCGAACCCCCGGATCTTGCGATCAACGGTTTTCAAGACCGCCGCAATCAACCACTCTGCCATCCCTCCGGATAGCGGGGAGGGAACCTCTCCACTCAACGGCCAGAGTATAGCAAAGCGCACGGGCTTTGTCAATTTGCCCACCCCTGCTCTCGGCGGCGACTCCTGGACGTCGGCCGTCTTCCTCTCTAGAATAGCGGCAACAGGGGGGATCTCCATGAGGGACGGGCTCCGAAAGCGACTACGCTATCTCTGGACCTGGGAGTTGGCGAACGCCCTGCTCGTCATGCCGGGCCTCTATCTGGTCCTCGGGCAACGCTTTCGCCTCGGCGGGCTCAGCCTGACGATGTTGCTGCTGGTCTGCGCCCTACTCGTCGTCGGGGCTGCCTTCTGGTTCCTGAAGGCGCGCGCCATCGAGGGATCCCGGCTTCTGTACCTGCCGGCCACGCGACGCTTTTTCCGTGCCACCAAGTGGGTGTTCGGGGCGGCTCTGGCGATTGCGCTGGCGGCGTTCTTGGTGCAGGCTCTGGTACAGCAGGGGGCGGGCGTGGCCGAGTTGGTGGTAGGGGGTGGCTTTTTCTTGCTGGCGGCCCTCGAGTACGTCAACTACTACTATGTGCAGCTCAGCTACGACAACGGCGCCGACCTCGCCTACCTGTGGCGACACCGCCGACTCAAGCGCGCCACCATGGTGCGTGAGCTGGATATCTAGCCCCCGGCCCGCCATCGCCGCGGGTTGACGATCTCCCTCTGTGCGCCTAACATGGCGGCGTCGCGCGGCCGGATGGGCCGCGGCACCCCACCTCACGGAGGGTTCTCATGCCCAAGATCACGCTCATCGGCGCGGGGAGCGTCGTCTTTACCCGCAACCTCACCAGCGATATCCTGCTGACCCCCGCCCTGCAGGACAGCACCATCGCTCTGATGGACATCGACCCCCAGCGCCTAGAGATTGCGCGGGCGTTGGTACAGAGGCTGATCGACGCCCGCGGCCTGGGCGCTCGCGTCGAGGCCACCCTCGACCGGCGTGCGGCGCTGGACGGCGCCGACTATGTGGTCACCACCATTCAGGTGGGCGGCCTCGAGGCGTACGAGCACGACATCGCCATCCCGCTCAAGTACGGCGTCGGCCAGTGCGTGGGCGACACCCTCGGGCCCGGCGGCGTGTTTCGCGGGCTGCGCACCATCCCCGTGCTGCTCGATATCTGCAAGGACATGGACGCGCTGTGCTCCCCCCGCGCGCCGCTCATCAACTACAGCAACCCTATGGCCATCAACAGCTGGGCGGTGGCGGAGGGCTCGGGGCGGCCCTATGTGGGGCTGTGCCACAGCGTGCAGGGCACCTCCGAGATGCTGGCCCGCTTTATCGGCGCGCCCTACGAGGAGGTGCGCTTCAAGGTGGCGGGCATCAACCACCAGGCGTGGTTCTTGGAGTTCCTGTGGAACGGGCAGGACGCCTACCCCCTGCTGCGCGAGGCGGGGAGGAACCCCGAACTCCAGGGGCAGGAGCCGGTGCGCATCGACCTGTTCCAGCAGTTCGGTTGGTTCGTCACCGAGTCCAGCGGCCACGCCTCCGAGTACGTGCCCTACTATCGCAAGAACGCCGCCATGATCGAGGACGACCTGCGGCCGCGCTTCAAGAACCCCCACGACGAGTGGCTGAACTTTGGCCGCTCGGGCGGCTACCTGCGCCACTGCAAGAACCGCCTCCACGACTATATGGACGAGGTCAAGGAGCAGATCGCCGGCACGCGGCCCCTGCCCACCACGCGCTCCCACGAGTACGGCTGCTTTATCATGGAGGCGATGGAGACGAACCGCCCCACCATCATCTATGGCAATGTCGCCAATAGCGGTCTGATCACGAACCTCCCCGCGGGGTGCGCCGTGGAGGTGCCCTGCGTGGTGGACGGCAACGGCATCCAGCCCTGCTACGTCGGTGACCTGCCGCCGGTGCTGGCGGCGCTGAACCGCACCAACGTCAACGTGCAGGAACTGGCCGTCAAGGGCTCTCTGGCGGGCGACCGCGAGATGATCGTGCACAGCATCATGCTCGACCCCCTCACGGCGGCCGTCTGCACCCTACCCCAGATTCGCGCCATGGTGGGTGAGCTGTTCGCGGCGCAGAAGGAGTGGCTGCCCCAGTTCTAAGCGTCGCGGCACGCGCCCCCACAAGCCCGTCACTTCCGTACCCTTCCGATATGGCTGATGCGCAGCAGCGTCGCGTGGCCTCGCGCTGATCCCTCGTTGGCGCCTGGGTCTCGCTGCGCTGCGCGCTACCGCCCCCGGAGGCGTCGGTACGGGCGCATTCATGTCTTGCCGGGAACATCCGATAATACCCTGTGATATCCGTCGTGGCGCGCTCCGCCGCGTGTGCCGACCATCGTGTTCGCCCGTGCTCGCAAGGGCTCATCACATCGCACTCATCGGAGGGTTTGCATGTACGTATACCGCTGTCGTATTGCCCTCGCCATCCTGCTGGTCGGCACGCTCCTGCTGACCTCCTGCGGGCTCGCGCCCGCCAGCGCGCCCACAGGCGCGCCCACAGGCGCGCCCACCGCGGCGCCGGCCGAGCCGACGGTGGCCAAAGCGGCGGCCGCACCCACCGCCGCCCCGACCGTAGCTCCTACCCAGGCTCCCACGGAGGCGCCCACGCAGGCGCCCACGCAGGCGCCCACCGTCGCCCCGACCAAAGCCCCCACCCGAAAGCCCACCCTTGCGCCTACCGAGGCACCCACGGAAGCGCCCACGGAGGCGCCCACTGTGCCCGTAGAAACGGAGTCGGCCGAGGGCGCGTCGGGCTTGAGCGAGGAGACCCTCGACGCCCTGTCGTCCGCGATGGGCGAGACCGTAACCGAGGGATACGCCACGCTGCTGATGATCGATGCCTCCGCCGTGGCGCTCGAAGAGACGGCCGAGGCCATCAGCGCCGGCGAGATCGACCCCTTTGCCGCCATGGGCTCGCTGCTCGTGTTGCCCTTTATGCTAGAGATGGTCGATGAGGAACTCGCCAAGGGCGCGCCCGACCCGGTGTTGGAAGACGCCTGGGAGGAGGCTCTGGTGGTGATGCCTATGGTTCAGGAGGTCGCCGCCGGGTGGTTCGGCGAAGAGATCGCCATCGCCGATGTGCCCGCCCGCCTCGAGCCCGTCCACCCACGGATCGATGCCATGATCGCCCTCGCCGATGATGCCCTGGTCGACGCCTTTGACGTCGATCCGGATGACCTGGCAGCGGTGCGCGCCATGATGATCGTCGAGGTGCGCAAGGAGCTCATGGAGGCCATGGAGGGGATGGAGGATGGCTTTGCCGAGGGGGACGACGGCGTGGGGGACGACGGCGTCATCGAGAGCGACGCTGCCATCGCGTTCGGCGATGTCACCTGGTGGCTGGACTCCGTCGGCGACCTCGTGTTCGTTGGCGAACTCGTCAACACCGGCGACGAGACGATGGGCGTCGTCGAGGTGCGGGTCACGGTCTTGGACGACGACGGGGAGGCGCTGGCCTCGGGGGACGGCATCGCCCTGGTGTCGGCCATCGAGCCCGGCGATGTGGCCCCCTTCGTGGTTGATTTCCTGCAGAATCCGGGCGAGTTCGCGGACTATGAGCTGGTCGCTCAGGCCGGGCCGTTCGAAGAGTTCTGGCGTGACAACTTTTACACCGCCTTTCGCGTGGCGCGCGAACGCGACAAGGGGGTGACCGACGGGTACTATGAACTCGTCCTCGAGGCCACGAACGTGGGGGCCGAGACGGCGGCGATGATCGAGGCCGTGGTGACGGCCTATGATGACGACGGCAAGATCGTCGGCGCGGGAAGCTCCATGGCGAAGCAAAAGCGCGTCATGCCGGGAGATCTGGCGGCGTTCGACGTCTCGTTCGCCGTGGACGGGGACGTGGAGAGCTATGCCATCCTCTTTGATGCCGTTGCCGAAGAGATCGACGAGTTGCCGGATCTCGAGATCGGCAACCTCGTCTGGCTGCTGGACGACTGGGACGACGCCTACTGTGTCGGCGAGATAATCAACCATTCCTCCGAGCCTGTCAACGGCGTGTCGATTGCCGTGACCGTCGATGACGCGGACGGCGAGTTGGTGGCCGTCGATGAGGGCTTCACCGGACTGTACATCATCCCTGCCGGGGGCGCATCGCCGTTCAAGGTGACCTTTTGGGACGATATCCCCGAGGATGGGGACTATGTGGCGACGGTGACCGGCGACTTTGCACACGAGTATGCTCTCGAGGACTGGTACACGGCGCTGGAGATCGTGGAGCACACCCTCGACTATACAGACGATGGCCAGGTGGTGGTGAGCGGCCGGGTGGAGAACGTTGGCGACGCCACGGCCGAGTCGATCAAGGTGGTCGTCACCGGCTATGACGTGGAGGAGGATGTGGTGGTGGCCGAGTCGGGCTACCTGGAGATCGATACCCTTGAGCCCGGCGACAGCGCGCCGTTCCTGGTCGGCGCCTACTCCCCGGTTCCCGTGACGGACTATGTTCTGCAGGTCGAGGCCAGCCCCGTGGACTGAGGCGGCGCGCCCGATGCTTCAAGGAACAGGCTGCTCACCACCTACGGTGAGCAGCCTGTGTGTTGATGGGTCGCCGGTGCGCGGGGCTGCCGCGCGGGTAGCCTGCCCTAGACCCGCCGCATGCGCGCCTCGCGCACTCGGTTCCTGAGCAGTACGTCCAGGTTGCCGCGCTCGTCGAGCAAACGGGCGACCTCGCCGTCGGGGAGGCAGACCACGCACAGCCCGTCGCGCACCCCCGAGAGGGAGGCGCACCGCGCCGCGGCGTCGGCGCCGCTGCCCGTGACGAGCACGAGCAGCAGCCGCGCGCTATGCGCCGCCGCCTTGGCGATTAGCCGTGCCAGCGCCTGTTCATAGCCGCGGCCCTCCAGATGCATCCCCTCCACGAGGATGACAGGCTGGTACACCGCCCAGAGATTGCCGCCGGGCGCGTCACGGTTGATGGCCAGGGCCACGTCGAGCTGCCCCGTGTCGCCGTGGAGGTCGGGGTAGACGGAGAACGCCGGCACGGTGGCGAAAAGCGCCGCTGCGTACGCCTCCCACGCGCGTCCCGGACGGTAGGCGCCGCGCTCGTCCAGCGCGGCCTGCCGTAGCGCCAGCAGCCGCCCGTAGAGGGCGTCCGGGTCCTCTACCTGCTCCACCTCGGCGGGCATCACGGCCGGTGCCTCGCCGCCGCCCTCACTGCTGCCATCGCGGGAGCGAAAGTAGCGCCGCAGGGCGCGGGCGTAGAGCCTGTTGCGCACCTGACACGGCTGGGTGGGGCGGATGGCGCCGATCATCTCCAGCGACGCCAGCACCGGGTCGTTGCGGCTGAACGGCACCTGGCGCCGCTCCAGCAGGATCGATCGCAGGCGCCGCCGTTCGATGGGCCGCCGCTCCAACTCGTGGATCACATGGTGGATGTTGTCGTCCTCTACCAGCATCTGCTCCGCCGCCGCCTCGATCGCCTCGCGCGTCACCTCCCTGAGCCCGGCCTCGTCTAGCAGGGCGCAGAGCCGCATCGTCAGGTACGGGTGCCCTCCCGTGAGGGCATAGAGGGCGCGCGGCGCCTCGGCGGGCACCGCCACCCCCAGGCGTGCGAACTGCTCCACGATGGCGGTCACGTCCTCGGCGTCGAAATCCGAGAGGTAGATCTTTTCGCACACGTTCAGCGGCGAGTTGGTGCCAAAGGTCAGGGCGTAGAGGTCCACCGCGCCGCTAAAGATGAACAGGTACTTGGAGAGGTGGCTGTTGATCCCCCGCCCCTGGGTAAAGACGGTGCGCACGGTGTTGAAAAAGCTGTCCGAGGTCTCGGGGGTGAGCGCCCCCACCTCGTCCAGCAACAGGATGATGCGCGGCATCGGCACCGCCTCGGCCAGCTCGCGCAAGAACTCCAAGAAATCGACGGAACTCTCGATGGGCGGCACCTCGGGGAGGCGCACGGCGTTCCCCACGGCGGCGCGGAACTCGCTCACCAGCCGAAAGGCGACGAAACGATAGCAGGCGCGGGCGTTCTGGGCACGCAGCACCGACAGGTCGATGAACACGCACGTCGCCACCGGCTGGAGCAGCTCCATGAGCCGCAGGAGCAGCGTCGTCTTGCCCGTCTGTCGCGCGCTCAGGATGGCGATGTACTGGGTGACGGAGGGCTGCTGTGCCAGACGCAACGCCCGCCGCAGCGCCGGCCGGTCGACGAGGTACTCCCCATCCACCGCCGACTGCAGCGGGCCCCGCGTCTTGAAATGGGGGCCGTCGGGGGCGGTGGCGGTCCGCCGGGGTGGGCGCCGGACGCCTGTCGTGCCGCGATCCGGCCCCCCGGTGATGTCGTTCACCCACAGTCGGCCGCTCACCGAGCGTAGGAACAGCACCGGCGCCGCCCAATCGTTCGGGTCGGCGCTCGCGCCGCTGGCGCCGACCCGCGCCTCGCACATGCACTCATCGATGGTGCGCCCGCGGAACAGCGCCCGATAAAAGGCGTGGCTAAAGCGAACGGCCGCCTGATCCTCCACCGGCCACTGCATGGCCACCACGGCGGGGATCTCGGCGCGCACCAGCGACGGCGCCAGGCCCGCCCAGGTGCCCTGGGCGGAATCGCAGGCGTTTAGCACCACCAGGTTCACGCCGTAGCGCCGCAGCACGCGCGCCGCCTCGGGCGCGCCCAGCGGCGCCGAACGCCCCTCCGCGTCCTCCAGGATGAGCATCCCCAGGGCGCGCTCGTGGTCATAGTGGCCGTGCCCGATATAGTGCACCACATCGGGGGCGGTCTCCATCAGGGCGGTGTGCAGGCGCTCGTAGGTGGTGTGGGCGCAGGGGACGATCTCTACCTGCCCCGCCTCGGTGAGTTCCGTCAGCGCCCCCTCCAGCATGCGCAGCTCGTGCTCCCAGTCGAGCTGCATCTGGTCGTGGGGGGAGGCCGAGACGGCCAGCACCCGTAGCGACCGCCCCTGGCGGATGGTGGGCGGGGGCGCGTGGAGGCGCAGGTAGCGCACCAGGGAGACGAGGGGGTCGAACACCATGAACTCGCGCCGCCGGCCGTCGTAGAGCAGCTCCCACGGCAACCGCGTGAGGTCCCACGAGTCGATGTGCAGTCGCAGGCGCAGCCCGCGGCCCCGCTCCCGCGCCACCTGATAGCTCTCGTACCACTGGGTGAAGGCCGGCGCCAGCACCGAACGCGAGAGGGTGCGCCCCAGGTCGAGCGCCTCCGCCGGCGTGCGGCGCGTGCCCCCCACCGTCCGGGCGATGTCCAGGTCGAGGCGGAAGGGGTAGCGGTCGCCCTCACCCACAGGGGAATGGAGCACCTCGGCGACCCCGGTGCGCGTCGAGGGCATCCAGTCGCCGAGGCGCAGGTCAAAGCTGAGGTAGTCCATCGATGCCGTCTCCCAGGGCGTAGCGAGATCCGTGGATGGGACGAGCCCGGCTCCCCCGATAGATGCGACGACTCCGCCGCGGCGGGGGCGGTGGGATGCCCGGCATTATGGGTCAGGCGGCAACGAGCGTCAAGCGGCGCCGGAGCGGCGGGCATGGGCTCCCCTCAAGGCGCGTGTGTCCCTGCCGACAACGAAGGGTAGGAACGCCCGCGGCGAGCATCGCTGGTGTGGCGTGTGGTTGTCATAAGTATAGCGCGCGACATATTAACGTGTTACTAACGATCAGGGTATTGGCAGCATGGCAATAGTCCGCTATAATGGAAATGCCCGAGCGGAGGGATCTCCATCGGTGGGATCGCGTCGTGTCGGGAGGCGTTGTGTACGTGCTGGAAGGGGTGATTCATTCCGGAGGCGGGCGGCCTGCCATGTCCGTCTTCCCCGGCCGGGTTTCGATAGCCTTGCGCAAGGGACGATAGAATGCGCGCACGCCGTTCGCTGCTAGCCGTCCTACTCCTCATCGCGTTTCTGGCCGCACCCCCGGCGGGCATCTTGGCGGATCAAAATGACCCCCTGGTCATCGACTCGCAGGTGCTCGTAACGGTGGGCGTGCCCGAGGCCCAGTCCCCGTATGGCTTGCTGGTGCAGGCCACGTCGCGCACGAGTCCCCGCTATCGCCACATCGTCACGCTCACCAACCTATCCCCCTGGGCGATGACGTCACTGCGGCTGCTGAACCGCGCCATCCCCAACGAAGGCGACGTCGACGAGATCTACCGCGAGTGGTACCCGGAACCCATCGATCCCGGGGAGTCGGTGTCCCTCACCTTTGACTTTGGCGATGAGCCGTTGCCGCGCGGCTGCCACCAGATCGAGATCAGCCTGGCCCACGGGCTCGACACCATCCTGGCGGATTGCGGCGAGCCCGGCACCACCACCGTCTGGAACGTGCCCCTGACGGCGCGCATGGAGGCTTACCTTTCCTTGCCGCCCCTCTCGCTGGACGAGCCCGAGGGTCGCAGCAAGCTCGGACTCCACGTGACGGCGAACAGCTCGCCCGCCATCATGGAGTTCGTGCGTGAGGCCAAGCCCGCCGTGATGGCGCTCATCGGCGACCCGAGCATGGCCGAGGCCGTCAAGGAGGCCTCGCCCGAGACCGTCGTCGTGGCCCGTTTCCTCGAGCAGGACCAGAGCATCTCTGGCGACCCGATCGAGCGGGCGCGCGCCTTTGTCAGCGAGAACACCGACCGTTACCTCGGCTTCCCCCACGTGGATTACTGGATGGGCTGGAATGAGCCCGTCATCGATGGCGTGGCCGACATGGAGTGGTTCGCCGCCTTCGAATCCGAGCGCGTGCGCGCCATGGCCGAGATCGACAAGAGAGCCGCCATCGGCAACTTTTCGGCGGGCTGCCCCGAGCCGGACGAGTTCCAGGCCTTCCTGCCCGCCCTGGCCGTCGCCCAGGAGCACGGCGGCATCCTGGCCCTCCACGAGTACTCGGCGCCCACCATGTCGAGTTCTGTGGGATCGGGCGTGCCGGGCCTCGAGGCGCAATCGCGTGGTGGATCTCTCACCCTGCGCTATCGCTACTGGTACGACCACTATCTTCGCGGCACCGATATGGTGCTACCGCTCGTCATCACCGAGGCGGGGATCGACGGCGGCGTGTTGAGCCGCGACGAGGGCGCCCCCCAGGGGTGGCGTGACTTTGCCGAGGAGCACATGGAGGTGCCCTCCGCCACCGCCACCGAGTGGTACGCCAACCAGCTCTCCTGGTACGACGACGAGCTGCGGCGCGACCCCCACGTGCTCGGGTTCGCCGTGTTCAACGCCGGCGACTCCTCGGGCGACTGGGCCAGCTTTGACGTGACGAGCATCCTATCTCGCCTGGCGGAGCTGGTAAACGGCAAGGGCTGAGGCCCCTCTGTTTGACGGTTTCCCCGTTCTGTGGTACCTTGTGCGTCAATAATCGTGGAGTAGACGTCGCCATGCGGACTCGGACACACGAACCGAGAGCGTTGCACGGCAATCGGGCGGGGGCCTTGGCCTCCCGCGGTCTCTCCGTGTCCTGCAGCGTTGTGGCGTTCTACTTTTATTATCCCTGCGACATAAGGCGTTTTGCCGCGCACGGACGCAGGGAGGGGTAGACAAAGAAGCACCACTCCCCACAAGCGAGAAGCACAAGCGTGAGGCGCGAGCCCCACGCTTTTTTTGTTTCTACGAACTGGCCACCGGCGGTGGCCACCACCGAGGAGGAGGGTTCCATGCCTGTGCGAGGAGTTCGCGGAGCGACCACCGTCGACGCCAACGAGGCCGGCGCCATCCTGCGCGCCACGCGCGAGTTGCTGGTCGAGATGGTGGCGCGCAACGGCATCGACGTTGGCGACCTGGCGGCCGGCTATTTCACCGTGACCGACGATCTGAATGCTGCCTTTCCCGCCCAGGCGGCGCGCGAGTTGGGTTGGGGGCACGTTCCCCTCCTCGATGCCCGCGAGATTCCCGTGCCCGGGAGCCTGCCGCGCTGCATCCGCGTCATGCTCCTCTGGAACACCGATCGATCCCCCAAAGACGTGGCCCACATCTACCGCAACGAGGCGGTCAGCCTGCGTCCCGATCTCGTAGCGGCCGGGGCAGACCCCGGCGAAAGGAAGGATTCAGCATGATCGTCGTGATGCGTCGTGGCGCGGGTTCCGCCGAGGTCCAGGCGGTCGTGGAGCGCGTCGGTGAGTTGGGCTTTCAGGCGCACCTGTCCGCCGGCGAGGAGCACACCATCATCGGCGTGATCGGTGACGAGCGCCCCATCAACGAGGCCGTCTTTCGCATGCTCGACGGCGTCGAAAAGGTGGTGCGCATCCTCAAGCCGTACAAGCTGGCCAGCCGCGACTTTCACCCCCAGGACACGGTGGTACCTATCAACGGCATCAGTATCGGGGGGCAGCGCGTCACCGTTATCGCCGGCCCCTGCTCCGTGGAGAGTCGCGAGCAGCTCTTGGAGACGGCGCTGGCGGTAAAGGAGGCGGGCGCCACCATGCTGCGCGCCGGCGCCTTCAAACCGCGCACCTCCCCCTATAGCTTCCAGGGGCTCGGCACGCGCGCCCTGGAGCTTGTGGCCGAGGTCAAAGAGATGGTGGGCATGCCCGTCATCACGGAGGCGATGGCGCCCGAGCAGGTGCCGCTGGTGGCCGAGGTGGCCGACGTGGTGCAGATCGGCACGCGCAACATGCAGAATTTCGCCCTGCTCCACGCCGCCGGTGAGTCGGGCAAGCCGGTGCTCCTCAAACGTGGTATGATGTCCACCTTGGAGGAGCTTCTCATGTCCACCGAGTACATCCTCTCGCACGGGAACTATCGCGTCGTCCTCTGTGAGCGCGGCATTCGCACCTTTGAGCACTATACGCGCAACACGCTGGACCTCTCGGCGGTGCCGGTGCTCAAGCAGATGACGCACCTGCCCATCCTCATCGATCCCAGTCACGCCACCGGTAACTGGGAGTGGGTCACGCCCCTCTCCCTGGCCGGCATCGCCGCGGGCGCCGACGGACTGCTCATCGAGGTGCATCCGCATCCGGAACGGGCCCTCTCCGACGGCACGCAGTCGCTGCGGCCGGAGCGTTTCTGCGAACTCGTGACCAAGGCGCGCGCCGTGGCCGAGGCCGTGGGACGGTCGGTGTAGGGCGCGCCCATGGAGGTTGACTTTGCTCGGGCGCGGGTGGCCGTGGTGGGGCTGGGCCTCATGGGAGGCTCGCTCTGCGCCGCCCTGCGCACACGCGGCGCCTGTCGCGAGGTGATCGGCGTGGCGCGCCGCCCTGCGACGCTGCAGATGGCGCGCGACCTGCGCTTCATCGACCGCGGCGCCACCGACCTGGCGGAGGGGCTGCGCGACGCCGACGTGGTGGTGCTCGCCACGCCGGTGCGCGACATCCTGGAAAAGCTGGCCACCATCGGGCCGCTGCTGGCGCCCGGCGCGCTGGTTATGGATATCGGCTCCACCAAGCTGGCCATCTGCCGGGCGATGGACGGCCTGCCCGAGGGGATCCAGCCGCTGGGCGGCCACCCCATGTGCGGCAAAGAGAGTTCGGGCCTGACCATGGCCGACCCAACCCTCTACCGCGACCGGGTGTTCGTGCTGGTGCCGCTGCCGCGCACGGCGCCCGAGGCGCTGGAAATGGGGCGCGCCCTGGCCCGCGGGGTGGGCGCCCGGCCGCTGGTGATCGCCCGTGGATACACGGGTGAGGCCCGTGCGTACACGGGTGAGGCCCGTGGGTACACGGACGCCGACACAGGCGAGGCGGACGCCCCGGGCGAGTTTCCCGGCGCCGCCCGCCACGACCGGCTGGTGGCCGCCATCAGCCACCTCCCCTTCATGCTCGCCTCCGCCCTGGTGGAGGCGGCGGCCGCCACCGCCGAGGGGGACCCGCTGGCCTGGGAGCTGGCGGCGGGGGGCTTTCGCGACACTTCTCGCGTGGCCGCCAGCGACCCGACCATGATGCTCGACATCCTGGCGACGAATCGCGACGAGGTCCTGCGGGCGCTGCGCGAGGCCCGCGGGCAGCTCGACCGCCTGACCCGCCTACTGGAGGAGGGCGACCTGGAGGCTCTGCACCGCGCTATCGAGGTCGCCCGCAATCGGCGCATGGAGATACTGCCATGAACCTGACCCTTCGCCCCGCGCCGTCCCTGCGCGGCGCCGTGCGCGTCCCCGGCGACAAATCGATCACCCACCGCGCCCTCCTCCTGGGGGCCGTGGGCGACGGCACCACCCGCATCCGCGGCTACCTCGACGGCGGCGACTGTCGCGCCACGATGGGCTGCCTGGAGGCGCTGGGGGTGACGGTAGAGCGCGAGGAGGATGGCGCCAGGGAGCGGGCGCTCGTCGTCCACGGGCGCGGCCTGCGTGGTCTGCGCCCGCCGACCGGGCCACTGGACTGCGTGCGCTCGGGAACCACCATGCGCCTCCTGGCCGGGCTGCTGGCCGGCCAGCGTTTCGATAGCGTCCTCGACGCCGCAGAGCAGCTCCGTCGCCGCCCCATGGATCGCGTCATCGAGCCGCTGCGCCGCATGGGCGCCCGGATTGACGGCGCCGACGGCGGGCGCCGCCCCCCCCTGGCCATCGCCGGCGGCCCGCTCCACGGCGCCGAGCACCTTTTGCCCGTGGCCAGCGCCCAGGTCAAGTCGTGCCTGCTGCTGGCGGGCCTCTACGCCGAAGGGGAGACGGTCGTCGTCGAGCCCGGCCCCTCGCGCGACCACACGGAGCGCATGCTGCGCGCCCGGGGCGCCGCCGTGGAGAGCGCCGGCCTGCGCCACGCGCTCCGCGGCCCGGTGTCGTCCCTCGCGGCACTGGACGCCGCCGTGCCGGGCGATTTCTCCTCCGCCGCCTACTGGATCGTGGCGGCGCTGCTCGTCCCCGGGAGCGAGCTGTTGGTTCGCGGCGTGAACGTGAACCCGACGCGCACCGGCCTCCTCGACGCCCTGGAGGCGATGGGAGCCCGCATCGAGCGGCTGGACCCGCGTGACGAGGGGGGCGAGCCCGTGGCCGACCTGTTGGTGCGCGCCGGCCCGCTGCGTGCCGTCGATGTGGGCGGCGACCTCGTGCCGCGCATGATCGACGAGTTCCCCGTCCTGGCGCTGGCGGCCACCCAGGCCGAGGGGGTCACCCGGGTGCGCGACGCCGCCGAGTTGCGCCTCAAAGAGACGGACCGCGTCGCCACCATCACCGCCGCCCTCACGGCGCTGGGCGCGCGCGTCCAGCCCCACGCGGACGGCTTCGACGTCGAGGGCCCCGCGCCCCTGCGCGGCGCCGCCGTCGACGGCCACGGCGATCACCGCCTCGCCATGACCGTCGCCATCGCCGGCCTGCTGGCAGGCGGCGCGACCACCCTCCTCGGCGCCGAGTGCATCCCCGACTCGTACCCGGGGTTCGTCGAGACCCTCGGCGCCCTGGCGCCCGGAGCGCTGGTATGATCCCTCCGACCCCTCAGCAGCCCCGCGAGATCACCGGCCATACGCGGGTGACCGGCGTCTCCGGTCACACCCGGGTAACCGCCGTTACCGGTCACACTCGAGTGACCGGCGTTACCGGTCACACTCGAGTGACCGGCGTCATCGGCTGGCCGGTGGAGCACAGCGTCTCTCCCGCCATGCACAACGCCGCCTACGCCGCGTTGGGGCTCGACTGGTGCTATCTCCCCTTCCCCGTGCCGCCGGACAGCCTTCCCGAGGCGATCGCGGGCGTGCGGGCGCTGGGGCTGGCGGGTGTCAACGTCACCGTGCCCCACAAGGAGGCGCTGCTCCCCCTGATGGACGAGCTGACCCCCGCCGCGGCCGCCGTCGGCGCGGCGAACACCGTCATCGTGCAGGACGCGCGCTTGATCGGCCACAACACCGACGCCGGCGGCTTTCTCCGCGCGCTGCGCGAGGCGGGCTGCGAGCCGGTGGGCATCCCCGCGCTGGTGCTCGGGGCTGGGGGCGCCGCCCGCGCCGTCGTCTATGCCCTACTGGAGGCGGGCGCTGAGGTCACCATCCTCAATCGCACCGTGGCGCGCGCCGTCGCGCTGGTGCGCGACCTCAGTCGAGGTGTGGATGGAGCGGTCGGCGCCGCCCCCCTGGGCCTCGACGCGCTGCGCGCCCTTGCCCCGCGGGCGCGCCTGGTGGTGAACGCCACCTCCGTGGGGATGTGGCGCGCCGGGGGTGCGGAGGCCGATGGATCGCCCTGGCCCGAGGCGCTCCCCTTCCCGGTGGACGCCCTGGCCTATGACCTGGTCTACAACCCGCGGGAGACGGCCTTTATGCGACAGGCGCGCGCCGTCGGCGCTCGGGCCATCAACGGCCTGGGGATGCTCGTCCACCAGGGCGCCGAGGCGTTCGAGCGCTGGACGGGCGTCGCCGCACCGGTGGACGTGATGGCCCAAGCCTGCGCCCGCGCCCTGGGAGGAGGATGACATGCTGCGCTTTGTGACCGCCGGCGAGTCCCACGGGCCCGCCCTCACCGCCATCATCGATGGGCTCCCCGCCGGCCTGGCGCTGGACGCCGAGCAGATAGACCGCGACCTGCGCCGCCGCCAGGGGGGCTACGGCCGCGGCGGCCGCCAACGCATCGAGCGCGACCATGCCGAGGTCACCGGCGGCCTGATGAACGGCGTGACCATCGGCGCCCCCATGGCGATCCAGATCGCCAACCGCGACTGGGAGAACTGGCGTGACCGGGTCGTGCCCCCCTGGCGCCGGCCCCGCCCCGGCCACGCCGACCTGGCCGGCGCGATCAAGTATGGCCTGGACGACCTGCGCCTCGTCGCCGAGCGCGCCAGCGCTCGCGAGACCGCCGCGCGCGTGGCGATGGGGGCGGTCTGCCGGGCGCTCCTCGCTTACGTCGGCGTCCGGCTGGGCAGCTACGTCGAGGCGATTGGCGGCGTGCGGGCGGGCCTCGACGACCTGCCGCTGGACGAGCGCTTGGAGCGCGCCCTCGCCTCCGACGTCTCCTGCCCCGACCCCGCCGCCGCGGACGCGATGCGCGCGGCCATCGACGCCGCCCGCGCGGCGGGCGATTCCCTCGGTGGCGTGGTGGTGGCGGCGGCCCTCGGCGTGCCGGTGGGCCTGGGCAGCCACACCCAGTGGGATCGTCGCCTCGACGGGCGGCTCGCCCAGGCGGTGATGAGCGTTCAGGCCGTCAAGGGGGTCGAGATCGGCCCGGCGTTCGAGAACGCCGCCCTCCCCGGCACCCGCGTCCACGACGCCCTCTACCCCGCCAACGTACCCGGCGTAGGGGCGACCGGCGGGTCGCCCAGATCCGCCAACGTACCCGGCGTAGGGGCGACCGGCGGGTCGCCCACGCCCGCCGACGAATCCCGCGTAGGGGCGACCGGCGGGTCGCCCAGATCCGCCACCGAACCCGGTGTCGGGGCGACCGGCGGGTCGCCCAGATCCGCCGACGAATCCCGCGTAGGGGCGACCGGCGGGTCGCCCAGGCCCGCCGACGGATTCCCCGTGTGGGCGACCGGCCGGTCGCCCCTACGTGGTGTGGCCCTCGTGCGGCGGACGAATCGCGCCGGCGGCGTGGAGGGCGGCATCAGCAACGGTGCGCCAATCGTCGTGCGCGCCGCCATGAAGCCGATCCCCACCACCGTCAGCCCCCAGCCCACGGTGGACCTGGACACGGGGGAGGCCGCCGAGACGCAGTACCAGCGCTCCGACGTCTGCGCCGTGCCCGCGGCGGCGGTGGTGGTGGAGGCGATGGTCGCCTGGGTGCTGGCCGACGCCCTGCTGGAGCGCTATGGCGGCGATCACGTGGATGCCATCCTGCGGAGGGTGCGCGATGACGGCTAGAGGGACCGCAGGGGCCGACGCTAGCCCCAACATCGTCCTCACGGGTTTCATGGGCAGCGGCAAGTCGGCCGTCGCCCGCGCCGTCGCCGAGCGCCTCGGTCGACCCCTGGTCGATATGGACGACGCCATCGCGCGGCGCGCCGGCATGTCGATCCCCGACATCTTCTCCCGGCAGGGGGAGGGGGCTTTTCGTCGCCTCGAGCGGGCCCTGTGCGAGGAGCTGGCGGCGCCGGCCGGCCGGGTGATCGCCACCGGCGGTGGCGCCCTGGTGGACCCGTCCAACCGCGACCTGCTGGCCCGCGGCGGGCACCTCATCTGCCTCGACGGCGACCCGGAGGAGCTGCTGCGCCGCGTCGGTGACGGCCTGGGGCGCCCGATGCTGCGCCCCGACGGCCCGGCGGGCTCGGCCGACGACGCCGAGGCGCGCTTTCGCGCCCTCTGGCGGGAGCGGCGCCCGGCGTATGCCGACATCCCCTACCACGTGGACACCACCGTGCGCTCCCAGGAGGAGGTGGTGGACGCCGTCATCGCCCTGGCTGCGGCCGAGCCGATCTCCTGGCGCGTGTCCACCCCCACGGGCGCCTACCGCGTCTACCTGATGGCCGGCGGCCTCGAGCGCCTGGGCGACGAGCTGCGGGCGCGCGATGCAGGCGCCCGAGGGTACTCGGGTGGGAACGTTGTCGTCGTGAGTGACGAGAACGTCTGGCCCCTCCATGGGGAGCGCCTCATGGCGGGGCTGCGTCGCGCAGGCTTGGCGCCGCGCGAGGTCGTGCTCCCCGCCGGCGAGCGCTTCAAGACGCTGGCCACGGTGAGCGACCTCTATGAGCGGTTCATCGACGCCGGCCAGGCCGGAGGGTCGGCCCACGCTGAGGGTCACAGCCCCTCGGCCGGACTGGATCGCGGCGGGGCGGTGCTCGCCCTCGGCGGCGGCGTCATCACCGACATGGCTGGGTTCGCCGCCGCCACGTACATGCGCGGCGTGCCGCTCGTGCCGGTGCCGACGAGCCTCCTGGCGATGGTGGATGCCAGCGTGGGCGGCAAGGTGGCCGTGGACCACCCCCGCGGCAAGAATCTCATCGGCGCTTTCGTCGAGCCGCTGATGGTCATGCTAGACCCCACCGTCCTGGACACCCTCCCCGAGGTGGAGCGCCTCGCCGGCCTGGCCGAGATCATCAAGGCGGGCGTCATCGCCGACCCGGAGCTGTTCGCGGCGTTCGAGAAGGGCTCGGCTGCCGACCTGCGCTGGCTCGTGGCGCGCGCCCTGCAGGTCAAGATCGACGTGGTGCAGGAGGACCCCTACGAGCAGGGGCGGCGCATGGTGCTCAACCTGGGCCACACCTTTGCCCACGCCCTCGAGGTGCTGGAGGATTTTGGCCTGCACCACGGTCTGGCGGTGAGCATCGGCATGGCCGCCGCCGCCCACCTGGGGGTGATCCGCGGCCACTGCTCCACCGAGACGCGCGACCGCATCATCGCCGTGCTGCAGGCCCAGGGGCTCCCCACGCGTTACGGCGCGCACCCGCCCGAGACGATCTATCGCGCCATGGCCGCCGACAAGAAGCGCCGCGCGGGGCGCCTGCGGTTCATCGTGCCGCGCGCCATCGGCGACGTGGTCATCGACCCCGACGTGCCCGAGGCCGATGTGCTGGCCGCCCTGGGCGCTATCGCCGGCTCGGATACCTAGGGTGAGCGCTCGAGTGCCCGCCGCGGCGCGAGATCAGTGCAGGGCGCGTGATCGCCGCGGGCGGTGAGATTGCCGCGGGGCGAGAAATCGCCGCAGGCGGTGGGATCGTCGCAGGGTGAGGAATCGCCGCAGGCTGAAGCCTGGCGCTAAGAGAGCAAAGCCCCCCTGCGGGGGCTGCGGGCCAGTCCGCGTAGGCGGACTGGGCGCCCAAGGCTCCGCCTTGGGACGGCTAGCGCCGGACCTCGGTCCGCGGCGGGCATTGCGCGGCGTGAGGGGCGCGACGCGAAGTACGCCGCAGGCTAAAGCCTGGCGCTAAGAGAGCAAAGCCCCCCTGCGGGGGCTGCGGGCCAGTCCGCGTAGGCGGACTTGGCGCCCAAGGCTCCGCCTTGGGACGGCTAGCGCCGGACCTTGGTCGGCGGCCGGCATTGCGCGGCGTGAGGGGCGCGACGCGAAGTACGCCGCAGGCTGAAGCCTGGCGCTAAGAGAGCAAAGCCCCCCTGGGGGGGCTGCATCCCAGTCCGCGTAGGCGGACTTTGCAGGGCTAGCGCCGGACCTCGGTCCGCGGCGGGCATACCTTGGTCCGCGGCGCCCTGGCGGTGGCAAGGCGCGCATTGACCGCGTTGATATCGTGGTGATTACGGCCCGTCACGAGGCCGCTGTTCCGGACAAGGAGACGCCATGAACAACGAAGCGCCCGTTTCGCGCCGCTTCCTGGTGGTGCACGGGCCAAACCTGAACATGCTCGGCACCCGCGAGCCCGCGGTGTACGGCCACGACACGCTGGACGACGTCGGCCGGCGCCTGCGTGAGTGGGCCGAGGCGCGCGGGCACGCGCTGCGCATCGTGCAGTCGAACCACGAGGGGGCCATCATCGACGCCATCCAGGCCGCCCTGGGGTGGGCCGACGGGATCGTCATCAACCCCGGCGCCCTGACCCACTATTCCTACGCCGTGCGCGACGCCGTGGCGGCGGTGGGCCTGCCGACCATCGAGGTGCACCTCTCCAACATCCACGCCCGCGAGCCGTTCCGCCACACCTCCGTCATCGCCCCCGTCTGCCGCGGGCAGATCGCCGGCCTTGGCTGGTACGGGTACGTCCTGGCGCTCGAGGCGCTCGCACACACACCGTAACAGGTCACAGGCTGTTGTGGGTTGTGCGTTGCGGAATGGAGCGCCGCCGTCCCGGCGGCCGGCGCCCGCGCCACGACGTCCCCCGCCCCCAGCACGTCGTAGGGGCGACCGGCGGGTCGCCCAGGCCGCGCGCCCCCCGCCCCCAGCACATCACACGGGCGACCGGCCGGTCGCCCCTACGAACAGAAAAGGGGGCGACCTCTCCGGCCGCCCCCTACCTATACCCACAAACCTAACGTACAACCCACAACCGCCTGTAACCTGCAACCTGTGACCTGTCACCAACCCACAACGCATGACCCGCAACCCGCAACGCGTGCGCCTTACCGCCTCCGCAAAAACGCGGGAATATCGAGGTCCGCGTTGTCGAACGGGCGCTGGGGGCGCTTGGGCTGGGGCTCGGGCTTGATCTCCTGTTGCGGCGTCGGCTTGGCGGCCTGCGAGGTGGTGGCCGCGGCGACGGGCTTTTCCGCCGGCTTTTCCATGACCGGCCGATCCACCACGGCGGGCGCGGCGCTGGCGTCAAAGCCGGTGGCGATCACCGTGATCTCGATCTGATCCTTCAGCTCGGGATCGATGACGGCGCCAAAGATGATGTTGGCGTCAGACGCGGCCGTCTGGCGGATGAGTTCCGCCGCCTGGTTCACCTCATAGAGGGCCAGGTCGTCGCCGCCCTTGACGTTGAACAGCACGCCCTTGGCACCGCTGATGGTGATGTCCAGCAGCGGGCTGGTGATCGCCTGCTGGGCGGCGGCCAGGGCGCGCTCCTCGCCCGCGGCGCGGCCCACGGCCATGAGCGCCGTGCCGCCGTCGGTCATGATGGCGCGCACGTCGTTGAAATCGGTGTTGATCAGGCCGGAGCAGGTGATCAGGTCCGAGATCCCCTGCACGCCCTGGCGCAGGATGTCGTCGGCCACGACAAAGGCCTGCTGCAGCGGAGCGTTGCGGTCGACGAGTTGCAGCAGGCGGTCGTTGTGGATCACGATCATCGTATCCACCGCCTCGGTGAGGCGCTTGATCCCCTCGCCCGCCACGCGGCCGCGTCGCGCCCCCTCGAAGGAGAAGGGCCTGGTGACCACCGCCACCGTCAGCGCGCCCATCTCGCGGGCGATCTGCGCCAGGACGGGCCCGGCGCCCGTGCCGGTGCCGCCCCCCATGCCCGCCGTCACGAAGACCATGTCGGCGCCCTCGAGGGCGGTCTGGAGCACCTCGCGCGACTCTTCCGCCGCTCGCGCGCCCACCGCCGGGTCACCGCCGGCGCCCAGGCCGCGGGTGGAGACGTTGCCGATGCGGATGCGCACCGAGGCGTTCGACTTGGCCAGCGCCTGGCCGTCGGTATTGATGGCGATGAACTCGACCCCGCTGAGGCCGGCCGAGATCATGCGATTCACCGCATTCTGGCCGCCCCCGCCCACCCCCACGACCTTGATGCGCGCGCCATGATTCTCGATATCAGAGAATGCATCCATGCTGTTCCTCTCCTCGGAATGGTGGTCGTGGGATTCCGCGAACGAAGGGGAGGTGCTGCCGTTCGCGGGCTCGAACAACCCGGACTGGCGGAGGTGGCTGGCCTGTCCGGGTTGGGCGCCGCTCGAAGTGCCTCGTGCGCTACCCGGCAAATCCCGGGCTTTGCCCGGATAATCCCGGGCCTTACCCGGGTAATCCCGGGCCCTACCCGGGTAATCCCGGGCGTCGTCGGGGTGGTACATGTGCGTCTATACCTCGCCAGGGCTGGGGGGGCCACCGAGCATCCTCGGCTGTGCCCGCGGGTCGAGTTGATGATGCCCTCAAGGTAACCGCGCGCGGAACTGCAGCGGCAGCTTACGGCACATCGTATCACACGGGTTCACGTTTGTCAACAAAAGTAACGCGCAAGAGAGGGCGCAGAACGGGTGTTCGTAACCACCAAGGCACCAAGGACACCAAGGGACTCCAAGGCGAAGGGAGAGGGCAACCACGGAGAGTGCAACCACGGAGAGGGCAACCACAGAGACACGGAGGGCGCGGAGGCTGAATGAGGGGAGGGGGCAGAGCAGAGGCATTCGTAGGGTTCGTGGCATGGCCGGGGAAGCAGGCTGAGGGGCCTGGGCGGGCCGTGGGAGCGCCAATATGCCGGGTCTTCCTTGGTGTCCCTTGGTGTCCTTGGTGCCTTGGTGGTGGAGCCCTACCGCGTGCCGCCCACCACTATCGGCAGGCAGAGGCGCGTGCTTGGGGGTTCGGGGGCCTGGACGCCGACGTACAGGTTGGCGTCCTGGGCGCTGTAGGAGATGGCCATGCCGTCGGTGTCGGCCAGGATGCTCGCGCCCTGGCCGTCGTCAATGCCGACGGAGGCGACGCCGCGCGCCAGCCCCTTGAGGCGCAGGGTGAACAAGACCCCCGAGCCGCTAGAGGGGTCGCTGCCCATGTTGGCGGTCTCTACCGCGATGCGCCCCTGGACGGCGTCGACGGCGTTCGAGACGACGAAATCGGCGGCAAAGAAGGCGCCCAGCTCCACCTGGTTGGCCGGCTCTCCGGCGGCGTCCACCGCCTGCAGCAGCGCCGGATCATAGTCGAGGTAGACCTGGTAGCCGTACAGGTGGGTCACGTCCTCGACGCGCACCTCCAGCGTCACGACCTCGCCGACCTCCAACTCGGATACCGCCGGCGCCACCCGCAGGCGGGTGGCTGAGGTCTCGGCGCTGGCGCCGCCCGAGAGGACGACGAGCAGCAGCGCGCAGGCCAGCAGCGCCGCGAGACGTCGGATGGTGCAGGATCGAGTCATGGCCGTCGCTCCTTACGGTTGCCGGTGGGGGCAGGGGCGCCCCTTTGATGGGGCGCCCCTGCGGGAGTCAAGCTAGAAGCCCTTGGGCCCTTCCTCCGTGTAGTTGATGCCCGCCAACACCAGGTCGAGGATGTTGATGGTGCCATC